>Ga0213828_1000979_pt1 | contig 25231 bp, 16 predicted proteins | sample MC6MC0897MG_FD_180664 | JGI IMG/M metagenome (GOLD analysis project Ga0213828, IMG submission 180664) | Enriched soil aggregate microbial communities from Iowa State University, Ames, United States - MC6-MC0897-MG | ecosystem: Environmental > Terrestrial > Soil > Unclassified | place: USA: Iowa... | reverse complement strand
CGCGCGTTCCAGCATCGCGGGATCCGGGTCGATCACCGCAACGCGCGCGTTGTCGCCAAGCGCGCCCGTGCTGCCGAAGCCCAACGTAAAGTCCAAACACTTTCCCGCCAGCACGATCAGATCCGCGCTTGGCATGATGCTGGCCAACGCGCCCAGCGAAGGATCTTTCAGCCCACGCGGGCTTTCCATCGGAATGATGCGCAGGCCAAGCGTGGCTTGCGCAGCCGCGCGGGCGGAACGACCGTGCGATCGCGCGCTCGTCGGTCCCGCCAATACCAGCGGGCGGCGTGCGGCATTCAACAGTTCAGCCAGTTGATCCACATACGCCGCATCCAGCGCGGCGGCCGGCTGATCTGCCGGCGCCTGCGGCAGATCAGCGAAGCCCGATTCGGCCGTCAGCAGATCAAACGGAAGCGCCACGTGGATGGGGCCTCGACGCGGTGCAAGCGCCTGCGTGATGGCATCTTCAAGCGCGGGGCACAGTTCTGCCGCGGACTGCGGACGCACCGACAACTTGGTCAACGGCCGCGTGATGGCGACCTGGTCCAGCTCCTGGAACGCACCCGAGCCGTCCTCCGACACCGACGAATCGCCTGAGATAAGCAGCACCGGGCTTTCCGCCTGCGAGGCCGAGTACAGCGGCGCGAGGCCATTGGTCAGGCCCGGCGCCGCCGTGACCATCGCCACGCCGAGCTCGCCGGTGATCTGCGACCACGCATCGGCCATGAAAACGGCAGCCGCTTCGTGCCGCACGTGGACGATGCGAATGCCGGCGTCGATGCACGCGTCATAAAGCGGCATGATCTGATTGCCGGACAGGCTGAAGATGGTGGTGACGCCCCGCCGGCGCAGCGAGCGAATGATCAGTTCAGAACCAAGCACGTACGTCTCCTTGAGATTGCGTTTAGGACTTATGCCACCAGCGCTTGCGACAGCGCCTGCTTCACGAAGCGCGCGCCGCCGCTCATGCCTTTTCCCTGCGGCCATACCAGGCTGAGCGAAAGCGTTCTTCCTGCATTCAGGGGAACCGGGACCAAACCCAAACGGCGGGCATATTCCCCCGTCACGCTCTCCAGCACCGCCGGACCGCACCCTGCATCCGTCAGCGCGCACGCCGCGGAGAACTGCATCACTTCAATCGCGGGGCGGCAGGACAGGCCAGCCTCCTCCAGCACCTGCGCCGTCAGCGCGCCGACCGGAAGGTGCCGGCTGTGACCGATGAACCGCTCCGACGCCAGCATATCCACGGTGACCTCCGCCAGCGACGCCCACGCGTGGTCCGGACGCACGACGCAAACCAGGCCCAGGTCCGCGATCTTTTCAAAGTTGGCGTGCTGATGCGCCCCCGCCCCGAGGATGACGCCAAGGTCAATGCGCTGCGCGATGGCCATCTCGACGACTTCGGCAGCCGTTCCCACGCGCAGCACCACCGACAGTAGCGGATCCGCGTCCTGCAGCTGTTTAAGCACTGCAGGCAGCACGCTGGCGCCCGTGGCGGACACCGTGCCGATGATCAGTTGTTCGCGCCGGCGATTCCCCAGGCTTTGCGCAAGCTTGTCGACGGCATCCAGCGCCGCCAGCGCATGCGTGATCTCCGGCAGCAAGGCTTGCCCCGCCGCCGTCAGCTCCAGCCGTCGGTGGCGCCGCGAAAACAACGTCGCACCCAACCGGACTTCCAGCTCTTTGAGCATGGCGCTGGCGCCCGGCTGCGTGAGGCCGCACGCCTCTGCGGCCTGGGTCACCGAACCCGTGCGACAAATCGCGGCCACCAGCTCCATCTCGCGCGGACGTATAAGGGATTTCATATGAAACAGCATTGGCTATGTATTTGACCGTATGCTACTCGAGCTCCAAACTGGACCGATCCCAATCAGCTCGGCATCCATCTTGAAAGTCACTCAGATCAACGGCTACCACCTGGCTTATACACCCCGGGTGCCGCTCGGCAACGCGCGCACGTTCATGCGCAAACGCGAGTTTCTGGCGCTGGAAATCCGCACCGACAACGGGCTTCGTGGATGGGGGGAAGTCTTCTCCTCGCCGTGGGCCGCGGCGGCCTTGATCCAGCAGCAGCTTGGCCCGCTGGTGTGCGGCCGGTCTGCGCTCGATCACGGCGCGATCTACGCCGACCTGGTGCCGCGCATCGGCTATGACAAGCGCGGGCCGGCCATGATGGCGATCTCCGCGTTGGACATGGCGTTGCATGACATCGCGGCCCGCGCACACGGCGTGAGCATCGCGCAGATGCTGGGCGGCGCGGTGAGGCGTGAACTGCCGTGCTACGCCAGCGGCCCCTTCATTGCCGAGGGCGATGATCCCTATGACAACTATCCCCGTGAGATCGAATCGCTACTCAGCCAGGGATTCAAGGCGGTCAAGCCGCGCGCGGGTGTCTCTCCGCAGGAGGATGCCGTCATGGCGCAGCACGTGCGCGCGCTGATCGGCCCCGACGCTGACTTCATGCTCGACATGAACCAGGGCTACGGCACGGCGGCGGCGCGCCTGGCCGCTTCGCTGATTGAACCGGCGCGCCCGCTGTGGATCGAAGAGCCCGTCGCGCCGGAGAACCTGGACGGCTACGCCGCCACCGCCCAGGCAACTGCCTGCGCCATCGCCGGCGGAGAAGCCATCGGCAGCCTGGCCGGCTTCGACGCCTTCCTGCGCGCCGGCGCCGTCGGCGTGCTGCAACCGGACTTAGGCGTATGCGGCGGCTTCACGGGCTATCGCAAGGTCGCGGCCCTGGCGGAAAGCCGGGACATCGCCGTCATGCCGCATGCCTTCGGCACCGCCATCAACTTTCTGGCCTCGCTGCAGATCGCGGCGACACAGATGCCGTCGCGCGGCGGCGCGTGGGCCAGCTATCCGTTCGTGGAGTACGACGTGACCGGCAATCCGCTCATCGCGCTGGCCGGCCCGGCGATTCAGTCCAACGGATGTGCGGCGCTACCCGACGGTCCTGGCCTCGGCATGGACTTCACGCCAGACCAGTTCGAACCTTGGACGGTGCGGCACTGGCGCATCGAACCCTGACGCGCCGCCTGCACGCCCCCAATCAAAACCAGAACAGGAGACAACATGCACAACCTCAATGGCAACCGCGCACGGCTGTCGCGCCGCCGCTTTTCCGCAATGCTTGCGGCGCTGGCCCTGCCAGCCGCGCTCGCGCCCCCCGTACATGCTGCTGACGCCTGGCCCAGCCAGCCGATCACGCTGATCGTGCCGTTTCCACCAGGCGGCACCACCGACGTCACGGGGCGGATCCTGGCTCGCGCGCTGTCCACGCAGCTCGGCCAGTCTGTCATCGTGGAAAACCGCGCGGGCGCCAGCGGCAATATCGGTTCGGCATTCGTCGCACGCGCCAAGCCGGACGGCTATACCTTGTTGATGTCCGGCGTGGGCACCCACGCGGCCAACGCTGCCCTGTACGCGTCCATGTCGTACGACCCGCTCAAGGACTTCACCCACATCAGCAGCATTACCTCCAGTCCGAACGTCATTGCCGTGAACCCCGAGTTTCCGGCCAAGACGCTCGCGGAACTGGTTAGCCTGCTTCGCCAATCGCCGGACAAATACAACTACGCCAGCCCGGGCGCCGGATCTTCCGGCAACCTCGCCTTCGAACTCCTGAAACAACGGTCCGACCTGAAGGTGCAGCACATCCCCTACAAGGGCGCCTCGCAGGCGGTGACCGATGTCATCGGCGGGCAGGTCCCCATCCTGGTCATGGTCGCTGACACCCTGGAGCCGCATGTCCGCGCGGGCAAGCTGCGCGTGCTGGCCTCGACCGGCGCCTCAAGAAGCCTGCTCTTTCCGGATCTGCCGACGGTCGCCGAATCCGGCTTTCCGGATTTCGACGCCGTGTCGTGGACGGGGCTGTCCGCGCCTGCAGGCCTGCCGGATGCCATACGCGACCGGCTGGCGCAGGCCACCCGGGCCGCACTGACCGACCCGGAAGTGGTCAAGCCGTTGAAGGCCACCGGCAACGCCGTCACCTTGCGCAGCCCGCAGGATTTCACCGCGTTCATTACCGGCGAGATCCAGAAATGGGCAACGGTCGCCAAAACCGCGGGGTTGAAGATGGACTGATGTGCGGTCTGTCGGCAGGTGCTGCATCTCGATTGCAGGAATGCGGCCCGCACAACAGACGCCTGTTGCGCGCAAGCCGCGCTGCGCCCGTCCCCTCAACCCAATTAATAGTATTTCTTATTCGCATTCGGTAGACTGCTGGACATCTTGCAATCTACCGACTCCCTTTCCCTCCCCGCGGTCGAGCAGCTCTATCGCCATCACCATGGCTGGCTGCAAGGCTGGCTGCATCGCAAGCTGGGCGACAGCGGCGACGCGGCCGATCTGGCGCAGGACACGTTCGTGCGGCTGATGGCCGCGCGCCGGCCGCCCGTGCTGCGCGAGGAGCCGCGCGCGCTGATCACGCATATTGCCAAGGGCCTGCTCGTCGACCATTGGCGCCGCCGCGCGGTGCAGCAGGCCTATCTGGACGCCATCGCGCACCTGCCCGAGCCGCAGGTGCCGTCTCCAGAAACGGGCCTCATGATCGTGCAGACGCTGGTGGCGATCGACGCCATGCTGCAGCGCCTGCCCGCTGCCACGCGCGAGATGTTCCTGCTGGCGCAACTGGACGGACTGACGCTGCAGGAAATCTCCCAACAAACTGGCAAACCCGTGATCACGGTCCGGCGCCATCTGCGCAAGGCCTTGATGGCGTGCATGACGGCCGCCGCATGAGCGCGCCGGGCGATCTATTGCTGGAGGAAGCCGCCGACTGGGTCATCCGGCTGCGCTACGAGACCGCCGACGCGGACACGCGGCGCGCGTTCGAACGCTGGCTGGCGCAGGGCGAGGCCCACACGCAGGCCTGGGCCCGCGCCGAACAGGTGCTGGGCGCATTCGAAGGCCTGCCCGCCCCCATCGGACATCGCGTGCTGGGCGCCACCCGCAAACGCCAGGGTCGCCGAGCCCTGCTGCGCGCGGCGCTGGGACTGGGCGTGCTCGCCCCGGCAGGCTGGATGGCATGGCGCGAGGCGCCCGCCTGGCGCGCCGACCTGCGCACCGCCGCAGGCGAACAACTGACACGCCAGCTCGACGACGGCACGCGGCTGGTGTTGAACAGCGGCAGCGCCGTCGACCTGCGCTACGGCAGCAGCGAGCGCCGTCTGGTGCTGGTAGCCGGCGAGGTGCTGGTGACCACCGGCCAGGAGCCCCTGCCCACCTACCGGCCCTTCGTGGTGCAGACCCCGCAGGGCGAGGTGCAGGCGCTGGGCACGCGCTTTTCGGTACGCGTCGTCGAGGACCACACCGAGGTCATGGTGTTCGAGCATGCGGTGCTGGCACGCCCGATCCATGGCACGCCCCTGCGCATCGACGCCGGGCAACGTGGCAGCTTCACCCTTGCCCAGACCGGCGCGCTGGCGCCGGTGGACGATGGCGCGGCGCTCTGGGAGCAAGGCATGCTGGTCGTGCGCGACCAGCGCCTGGCCGATGTGGTGGCCGAGCTGGCGCGCCATCGCCCGGGGTTTTTGCGCTGCGCCCCCGAGGTCGCCGACCTGCGGGTGTCCGGCGCGCTGTCGCTGCGGGATACCGATGCGGCGCTGCAAGCCTTGGCCGAACGCCTGCCCATCGCGGTGCAACGCGTCACCCGCTACTGGGTATCGGTCGGTCCGGCCGGCGCTTGAACGGCCGCGCGGGAAAAATATTTTGCGTCGAGGTGATCACTTTTTCGTTGTCGTGCGGAGTAGGAAGTAAGACCGCATCAAGGGGATGCGGGCGCTTCTTGCTTGACGATGAAAGGATGAAAGAGTGATGGCACGTGTACGCGCAGCGCGGGGCAGAGGATCCCGCAAGGCAATGATCTGGACGGCGCTCTGGTGCACGGCCATGGCAAGCGCCACCGCGGGCGCACAGTCCGCGGCCCAGACCGGCGCGGCGCCGGCCTCCCAAGTGCGCACCGTCGCAATCGGCGCGGGCTCGCTCGACGCCGTGCTGGCGCGCTACGCGGCCGCCGCCGGGGTGCAGATCGTCTACGACCCCGCCTGGCTCGCCGGCCGCCAAAGCCCGGGCATCTCTGGCGAGATGAACGTCCAGCAAGGCTTCGACCGCCTGCTCGTGGGCACGGGCTACCGTGCCGTGCCCAGCGCTGCCGGCACCTACGCGCTGCAGGCCGTGCCGCAAGGCGGCGTCACGCAACTGGCGCCCGTCACCGTCACCGGGGCGGCCGAGCGCGCCACCAGCGAAGGCACGGGCTCGTACACCAGCAATGCCGTCACCATCGGCAAGGGCACGCAGACGCTCAAGGAAATTCCGCAGTCGGTGTCCGTCGTCACGCGCCAGCAGCTCGACGACCAGAACCTGAACAGCTTGTCGGACGCGATGCGCAACGTCACCGGCATGACCGTCGAAACGCTGTCCAGCGGCGGCAATATTTCCGGGTTCATCTCTCGCGGCTACTCGCTCGATTCGATCCAGGTGGACGGCATGCGCGCCCCGGCCGGCGCGGGCAACCTGTCGGCGGGCTTCGACCTTGCCATCTACGATCGCATCGAAGTGCTGCGCGGCCCCTCCGGGCTCTACCAAGGGACCGGCGAGCCCGGCGGCAGCGTGAATCTGGTGCGCAAGCGTCCCATGCAGGAATTCGCCTTTGGCGCCCAGGCCAGCGTCGGGTCGTGGGACTACTACCGTGCCGTGGCCGACCTGAGCACGCCGTTTGATAGCGAAGGCAAGGTCCGCGGCCGTTTCATTGCCGCCTACGAAGACCGCGGGTCCTTCGTCGACCGCGTCAGTTCCGAGCGGCCCACGCTCTACGGCATCGTCGAGGCCGACCTGACACCCGCCACGACGCTGGCGGCGGGCATCACGCACCAACGGTCCCGCGTTACGCCGGCATTCGGCTTGCCCGCATACGCCGACGGCTCGCTGCTCGACGTGCGCCGCGGCACCAATCTCAGCGCCGAATGGAACCGCATCGAAGAAGAAACCACCGAGGTCTTTGCCGACCTGGAACACCGGCTGGATGGCGGCGGCTCCATGAAGGCAAGCGTCTTTCATCGCGACACCGACACCCCGACGCGCGTGACCACCTGGCCCAACCGCGCCGTCGATCCGGTCACCGGAGACACCAACCTCATCGCGTGGTCGTACCGCAACCACTGGAAAACCACGGGCGCGGATGCGCACGTGAACCTGCCGTTCGAGGCTTTCGGCCGCGAGCACAGCGTGCTCGTGGGCGCCGACTACAGCTATACGCGCAAGCAATTCAACTACGGCGGCGGCACGATCTTCCCGACCAACGTAAATGACCCGGTCATCGACATGCCACAGCCCGAGATGGAACAGGTCAACGGCAACGACGGCCGCACCAGCGAATTCGGCCTGTACACGCGCGCGAACATTCAAGCGACCGATCACCTGAAGGTCATCGCGGGCGCACGCCTGTCGTGGTGGAAGAACGACGCACGCAACGCCAACCAGTACTTCGGCGACTTCAGCCAGGCGACGACGCGCATCGACGCGCGCCCCTCTCCGTATGCCGGAGTGGTGTACGAACTGACGCCGCAGCTCTCCGCCTACGCCAGCTACACCAGCATCTTCCAGCCGCAGACCGAAATCGATGCGCAAGGCAGCACGCTGTCGCCGCGCGTGGGACGCCAGATCGAAACGGGCGTCAAAGGCGCATTCATGGACGGCGCGCTCAACGCGCATGCCGCCCTGTTCCAGATCGTGGACCGCAACCGGGCGATGAGCGACCTGAACAACCCGATGTACTCGGTGGCCGCGGGCAAGGTGCGCAGCCAGGGCTTCGAGACCGAGATCAGCGGATCGCCGTTGCCGAACTGGGACATCGTGGCCGGCTACGCCTACACGCAGACCAAATACCTGGAAGCGAGCCAAGCCCAGGAGGGACTGTCGTACAGCACAATCACCCCGCGTCACGCCATCAACCTCTGGACCCGCTACCGCTTCACCCAGCCGGCGCTGGAAGGCTTCAGCGTCGGCACGGGCGTACGCTGGAACAGCGGCAACTACCTGCAAAGCGGCAACGTGCGTTGGGATCAGGGAAGCTACGCGCTCGTCTCGGCCCAGATCGGCTATCGATACAACCGCCACGTCGAAGGCACGCTCACCGTCGACAATCTGTTTGACCGCAAGTATTACGAAAAGCTTGGCGGCGCCTCGCGGCAAAACTACTACGGCCAGCCGCGCAGCGTGATGCTGACGGTGCGGTATCAGTATTGATTCAGCGGGCCGCCTTCAGCAGCGTGCGCACTTCCTCCCGCCGGCCCTCGTCAGCCACTTCGCGACCGGGCCGGGGCGGCGCTTTCAACGCCTTTTCCAGGTAAGGAACCGCCTCCGACTTGCGGTTCCGGTACACCAGGTAATCCGCATAGAAGTAGTTCGGGTCTATGCCGTCCGGGTTGATGACCAACGCCTGCTGCAACAACGCCTCTGCACGCTTGTTGTCGCCAAAGCCCACCGGCCAGCCGGGCACCTTGTAATACAGCACGCCCAGGCTGTTCAGCGCAGACCCGTCCAATGCCTTGCTGTCGATCTGAATCGCGGTTTCATACTCGGCCTTGGCCTGTTTCGCCAGGCTGAGGGCGCCCATGCCGCCTTTGGCGCCGGCCCACGAGCTCAGGATGATGCCCTCCCAGATATGCGGTTCGGCCTTGTTGACGTAACGCTGCGTCAGGTCGTGGGCCTGCTTGGACAATGCCTCGAAGCGCTTGGCGCGATCATCGGGCGGGGTCTTGTATTGAATGTCCGCCCAGCCACTTTGAAGCTCGCGGATGCCCTGGTCCATTTCGGCAGGAGCCGCCACGGCAAGGGTGGAAAACAGACACGCCATGCCCGCCAGCACGCCGGCGGCCGCATTGCGCAAGCCAGAATTCAAGTTCATGACTGGGCTCCAGTAGGAAATTTCAACGACATCAATGCGCGACGATGCTTTGCAAACGCGCCATCGAACCATTCAGGACAAAGACCATTCAACCGCGCCGCGACAGATTCGATTCCGCCCGCAAAGCCTTGGCGCGATTCGCGTTGCAGCATGCGCGATACGGCTTGCGCGATCTCTTCCGGGCTATCACTGGCCGAATCGGTCTCCTTGTTGAACGCCAGGACCTCGGCCGAGTTGAACGGCGTGTCGATCGCCCGCGGCGCGTAGTACTGCACCCGGACGGACGAGTCGGCCAGTTCGCGGCGCAAGGCTTCGGAGTACATCCGAAGCGCGGCCTTGCTTGCCGCATAGGCGGAAAACCCCGGCACGCCCAGGCTGCCCAGCGTCGATCCGATGTTCAGCACCTGTGCGCGCGGCTGCGCCAGCAAGAGCGGCAGCATGCCGGCAGTCAGCATCATGGGCGCGACGACATTCGTGTCCATAAGCTGGCGCAGCGCTTCGGTCTGCAGGGACTGCGCCGGCCCGAACGCGGCTAGCGCCGCATTGTTGATGAGCACGTTGGCATTGCGGGCGCCGGCGGCATCGATGACCGCATTGCGGCCGGCGTCGGTGGTCACATCCACCACCAGCGCGTCCACGCGTGCCCGATCGCGCGCGCCGGCGCTCAGCGACTGCGCCAGCGCCAACAACGGCGCTTCGCTGCGCCCGACCAGCAGCAGGCTCGCGCCTTCGTCGAAGAGCCGGCGCGCAATCGCGCTTCCGAGGCCGCCCGCGGCGCCCGTCAACACGACGGAGGCATCGCGCGGGCTCATGCGCCTTGTCCTTGCGAAGACGAGCGCGGCAGGGAACGGAAGATCGCCCCATAAAGCCCGTAGAACATGTTGGCGGCGTGGACCACGGCGGCCCGGTCGGCATCATCGTCCAGGCGGTTGACCAGATCGGCGAAGTGCGCGGTGTGCTCCTGGTCCAGCGTGCCGTGGGACCGCAGATAGCTGAAGGCGCTTGGCGGCAGCGCCAGCGCGCGCTGGATCTGGTCGGCGGCGTTCAAGGCCAGCGTGACGCTGGTGCCCTCCAGCACGTGCACCATGCCGAAGAATCCCACCGGATTCTTTCGCGCGATGGTGTCGTAGGCGTAGGCCACCATGATTTCGGTGGCCGGCCCTGGCCCGCCGCGGCGAACCTCGTCCGCATCGTGCCCCAGCGCACGCAGGTCATTAAGGATCCAGGCATCGTGGCCGGTCTCCTCCTCGATGTATTCATCCAGCGCGGGCTGCATCCACGCCAGGCGGGCGGGCATGCGTGCACGGCACGCGTGCATAAGCGGCACGGTGTGGCTGACGTGGTGATAGGCCTCGCGCAGAAACGCCGCATAGGCAGGCCGCGCGACCTGGCCGCGCAGGCAATCCTGGATGATGGGCGTGGCCACCAGGGCCTCGCGGGCCTCGCGCGTCTGATCAAGCAACTGTTCGAAAAAGGTCATGATGGGTCTACATCAACGGTTGAGCGGTAACCCGCGGAATAGAGATCGGCATGCAGTTCGGCGACGGCCTGCCGGCGCGGACGCCCATTCACCGTCGCCAGGCCGCTGGTGGCAGAGAACTCGGCCCGCGCGCGCATCCAGGACCCGATGCGGGCATAGTCCGGCAGCCTCTGGTTGACCTCGTCGACACACGCCTGAATGGCGCTGTCGCTGGGATTGCCCAGCGGCCAGATCACGGCGCCCAGCGACGCCTGGCCTTCGCCCAGCACGACGCAATGGGCGATGACGCGCTGGTTCGCCAGGCGCAGCTCGACCCATTCGGGCGACACGTTGCGTCCGTATCCGGTGATCAGCACATTCTTCTTGCGACCCCGGATATGCAGAAATCCGGCATCGTCGATGCGGCCCAGGTCGCCTGTCGGCAGCCATGCCGAGGGCATCGCGGGCTGCCCCAGGTATCCGAGCGCAAGCGCGCCGGCCACTTCGATTTCACCGTCGGCGGCCACGCGCACACGCGCATGCGGCAAGGGGCGGCCCGCCGATCCGGGACAATCCGCGCCGGGCAGATTCAGGGTCTGTACCGAGCAGGCCTCCGAAAGACCGTAGCCTTCATAGGCGGGAATTCCCAGCGTACGAGCGCTTTCCAGCAGATCCCTTCCGACTGCCGCGCCGCCCACCGCGACAAATCGCAGCGTCTCGGGGCCGAGGATTTCTGCCGACCCTAGCCAGCCCGCGTAAGCGCGCAGCATCTGCGGCAACACGATGACGCTTTGTGCGCGGCCCGCCACGAGGCCTTGATGAAACACGGCGGGGTCAAAGCGCGACGATCCCTGAAGCCCGACGTCCTTCAGCGGGTTGACGCAGATCGCCGCGCCCTCGATCAGTGGCGCGTAGACGCCAGCGATGTTCTCCAGCAAAACCGGCAAGGGCAATGCGGTGAAATGGCGGCGAATGCCAAGCGGCTGGGTGGCGGCCGCCAGACCGCTCGCCACCGCCAGCATCTCGGCCGCGCCCAGGCATACGCCTTTCGGACTGCCGGTCGACCCGGACGTAAAGGTGATCTTGGCCGTGCCAGCGGGCAACGGCACCTTGGCGAAAGCGCGCCGGAACAGCGCCGTGTGACCCTGCCATTGCGCGGCAATCTCAAAGCCGAACGCCTGCAACATGGGCTGCAATGACGCAGGTCCGACGACGGCGTTCACCCCTGCGGCATCCAGGGTCTCGCGCCACTGGCCCGGCGTGAAGAACAGCGGCAGGGGCACGTGCACCACGCCCGCCTGAAGGCAGGCCAGATCCAGCACGATCCACTCAAGGCCGTTGTCCATCAGCGAGGCAACGACCGTCGCTTCCCGCGCCGCGAGGCTTTCGGCAAGCTTGTCCACACGGGCGGTGAGCGCGGCGTAATCCGGCCCCTCGGCCGGCGTCTGGACCGCCAATGCACGAGCACGCGCGGGGTCTTTCAACAGTGCAAAGAAATCGGACACGTTCATACGTCCATCTCCGGAAGCCGGCCAAGAATGGCTTTGAGCCGCCCCGCGAACACCGTCGGCGCATGCGCGTAGTAATTGCCCCAGTCCTTGCGCTCGGCTTCGTTCAGATGGTCCGAAGTTGCCGCCGAGATCGGCTGATGCGCCAGCCCCATCCGCCGGAACAGATGGTGCAATTCGATGGTGAGCGTGCTGACCGCCCAATCAAAGCCCTCGGCGTGCAGATGCCTTGCCAGGAGCGGCACCAGCAATCTGCCGCCGCCGGGACGCACAGCGGCGAACTGCCCGGCTTCAACGATGAGACGGCGCGCAACAGGCGCGCCTTGATCGCGCAGGTATTGCTCGATGGGCGCGGACAGATAGCGCTCCAGAAAAAGCGGATCGCTCGCGCTGCGATAGCCCGCCGCCGCCAGGATCTCGCCGTCGCGCTGCACGCTGACCAGCGTGGGCAGCCACTCGGTCAGCCGGGCGCCGAAGCGCTGTTGATAACGTTGGTGAATGTAGGTCTCGATCCGCGCGCGCATCGGATCCTCGAGGGGGTGGACGTGCAGCGTTGCGGGCATGGGCCGGGGCTGCGCGGCCATCGCCGTCCAGGCGGACGGGGCGAAACATTTGTTGTGGGGCATGCGGTATTCCATGCTTAGGAACTGATTTTCCCGATACGATGGAGCGCAGCTTAGGCATGGAACCTTAATGAGAAATTAACCGCCGCGCGGTGCTAATCTCAGCGCTGCACGGCGAGAGACGACAAATGAGAATTCTCATCATCGAAGATGACCCCCTCATTGGTGATGGCCTGAAGTCCGGCTTACGGCTTCTGGGCTATGCGGTCGACTGGTTCTCGCGCAGCCGGGAAGCAGATCAGGCGATCAGCGTCGTGCATTACGACGCCGTCGTTCTCGATCTCGGGCTGCCGGGAGAAGACGGCGTGTCTCTGCTCAACCGCTGGCGCCGCGATGGCCGCACCATGCCAGTTGTCATCCTGACGGCGCGCGAGGCGGTTTCAAGCCGCATCGCGGGCCTGGATGCCGGCGCGGACGATTACCTCATCAAACCCATCACTCTGGATGAACTGGCGGCACGCCTGCGCGCGGTGACGCGGCGCGTCGCCGGCAAGCCCGAGCCCGTCTGGCGTCATGGCGATCTTGACTACCACCCTGCCCTGCACGAAGTGCATTGGAAAGGCCAGAAAGTGGACCTCACAACGCGCGAAGCCCTGCTGCTGGAACTGTTCCTCACGCATCCCAATCGCGTGCTGACGCGCGATTTCATCCGCGACAAGCTTTACGACTGGGATGCCGAACTCGAAAGCAATGCGCTTGAGGTGTTCGTGCACCATCTGCGCAAGAAGATTCACCCGAAAATCGTGCGCACCGTGCGGGGTTCGGGTTACGCGCTGGGCCAGGTGGAAGCCGACTCATGACATTGCAACGCCGCCTGATCATTGCCGTGCTGCTTGCGGCGCCATTCGCGTGGCTCGTCACCATCGCAGGCACGTACTGGCGCGCCGCCCACGAGATCAACGAGCTCTACGACACCGACATGGTGCGCCTGGCGCAGCAGACGATCGCGATATCGGCGCTGATCCCGCCTTCCACCCAGACACAGCCTGCGCGTGCCCAGTTGCCCGCATCGGGCACGGCGGGCGATGCCGGCCTTGGCGATCTTTCGGTGGCCATATGGCGCGGCGCGCAGGCCCCTCTGGTGCTGGATCCCGAAGCCATGCAGTTTCCCCGCAGCGAAGACCGCGAAGGGTTTGCGGAAAGCATCGTCAACGGGGAACCCTGGCGGCTCTTTTACCTGGACGATCCATCCGGCCCGACGCGGGTCGCCGTGGGACAGCGCATCGGAGAACGCGACGACCTGGTGATCGCCTACGTGGCGGGCCAGATCCTGCCCTGGCTGTTGGGCCTGCCGGTGCTGATCGGGCTTCTGATCTACGCGGTGCGCCAGGCGATGTCCCCCGTGCGCAGGCTATCGTCCGAACTGGAACGACGCAGCCCGGACGACGCCAAGCCCCTGCCGCTGTCCGGCGTGCCGGGCGAACTCACGCCGCTGGTGACTTCCATGAACGGCTTGCTTGCGCGGGTCGGTACGCTGATCGAGCAAGAGCGCCGGCTGACCGCGGATGCCGCGCACGAGCTGCGCACGCCGCTGGCCGCGGTGCGGGCGCAATGGGATGTGATGCAGCGCACGCGAGACCCGGACGCGCTGCGCGAGGCGCAAACCAGCGTGACGCGCGGGATGGAGCGGCTGGACCGGCTGGTATCGCAGTTGCTGACGATGGCGCGATTGGACAATGCCAGTCACACCGACTTCGGCGGCTCCGTTGACTGGCGCACCGTGGCCAAGCAGGCCGTCAGCGACTGCCTCTGGATCGCCAACCGGCGGGACGTGGACATCGCGGTGGAATGGCCCGAGCCGGGCGTCCTGCCGCTGCCCATGGCGGGCGATGCCGACGCCCTGGTCATCATGCTGAAGAACATCCTGGACAACGCCATCCGGTACGGCCCGCGCCATGGCCGGGTGCGCCTGGCCTTCTCGCCCTCGGATATCTCGGTCGACGACCAGGGGCCGGGCGTCGCGCCCGAAGTGTTGCCGCGGCTGGGCGACCGGTTTCTGCGCGCCGCCGGCAACGAGGAAGCCGGCAGCGGCCTGGGCGTCTCCATTGCCCGCCGCATCGCCCACGCGCACGGGATGCGCATTGCCTTTGCCATGCGCGATGCGGAAAGCGACTTCGGCCCGGGCTTGCGGGTCACGATACGCCGCGGCGCGTAGATGGCAAGCCCGCGCGAAGGCACTAGAATCTGCGCTTCACATTCCCCTTCAGGCCGCCCTGAGCGGCGGCCGCCGGTCTCACCATGGCCCCCAAGCCCGCACCGCCCACGCCGACGACAGGCGAGCTGCTTTCCCTGCCTGAAGCCCTGCGACAGGCCCATGCCCACTGGAGCGCCGGGCAGGCGGCCCAGGCGGAAATCCTCTGCCGGCGCATTCTGGCCGCGTCGCCCGGACAGGCCGATGCCTCCCATCTGCTGGGCCTGATCGCGCATACGCACGGCCAGCCCGCGCTGGCGCTCGACCTGCTGCGGCACGCTTGCAAGACAGACGCCGCGCCCGCGGTCTACTTCGGCAACCTGGCCGAAATCTGCCGGCAGCAAGGCCTGCTCGCTGAAGGCGAGGCCGCCGCGCGCCATGCCACGCAACGAGAACCCGGGCTGGTCATGGCGTGGAACAACCTGGGCATCATCCTGCAGGAGTCCGGGCGCCACGCCGACAGCGTCGATTGCCTTGAGCGGGTGGCGGAACTTCAACCGCACAGTCCGGAAGCCCTCAACAACCTCGGCAACGCATACACGGGCGTGAATCGCCTGGACGAAGCGCGCCAGCGCTACACCCAGGCGCTCGCATTGCGCGGCGACTACGCCGAGGCGCACAGCAATCTAGCCTTCGTGCTGCGCGAACTAGGCGATTACGACGCCGCGGCAAACGCCGGGCAGCGCGCCATCGAATGCAACCCGCGCCTGGCGAACGCGTACATCAATCTGGCGGAAATCGAAGCGGCGCGGTCGCGGCCCGCGACAGCGATGCAATGGACCGAAGCGCTGCTGACCTTCGCACCCAGCCACCCGCAGGCGCTTGAACTGCGCACGCGTTTGCGAACGGCATGCGGCTTGCAGGCTGCAACAGCCGAAGTGCTGGCGGCGTCAACGGACGCGGCGCCAGTTGGGGCACACCCGGGCGCACCGGGCGCACCGGGCGCAGCAGCCGTCCCAGGCGCTGCGCTGGCGCAAGACTTGGATGACTTGGCACGCCGCGTCCGCGATCTGCTGACTGAGCGACAGAGCGCCGAAGCCGAGCGGCTACTGCGCGAGAACATGGACCCGCGCGGCGCGCCCGCCGTACTTTGGCGCCTTCTCGGTCTGGCAGTGAAATTTCAAGGGCGCGTTCAGGAAGCCGCTGAGATTCAGGCCATGCTCGCGACAGCCATGCCCGGCAACCTGTCCGCCCGATTCGACCTGGCCGAAACGCGCTTGCTGCAAGGGGATTTCGAGCGCGGCTGGACGGAATACCGTTGGCGCTACAGCCTTTCCCATACCGCGGCGATGGACCGCAAGGTGCAGCGGCCGCGCTGGGACGGCAGCCGCATCGATGGCCAGACGCTGCTCATTCATGACGAGCAGGGGTACGGCGACACGCTGCAATTCATGCGCCTGATCGACGCGGCCCGGACCCGCAGCGGCGCGCGCGTCGTGCTGGAAGTCCATCCCGACCTGCTGTCCTTTGCCCGGCGCCTCGTCGGCCCGGACGCCTTCCCGCGCGGACAGATACCCCCGCCGTTCGACCAGCACTGCGAACTGATGTCCCTGCCCATGGCGATCGGCCTGCGCATGGCCGACCTGCCGGGCCAGGTCGGCTACCTGTCGGCCGATGCGGCCCGCGTCGAGAAATGGCGCAAGCGGCTGGCCGGCTTGCCACGGCCATGGGTGGCGCTGGCCTGGGCAGGCAGACCCACGCATTCGAACGACGCCAACCGGTCTCTTGCCTTGGCGGATATGGCGCCCCTCGCCGTGCCCGGCATCACGTACCTGGCCATCCAGAAAGGCCCTGCCGCGGCCCAGGCCGCCACGGCCCCGGCCGGCATGAACATCGTGCCGCTGGATGCCGAGATCGCCGACTTCGAGGACACCGCCGCGATCCTGTCCCTGGCCGATCTGCTCGTCTCGGTCGACTCCTCGCCCGTGCATCTGGCCGGCGCATTGAATCGGCCCGCCTGGGTGCTGCTGCCTTTCCTGCCCGACTGGCGCTGGCTGTTGCAGCGGTCCGACTCCCCCTGGTATCCGTCGCTGCAATTGTTTCGCCAGCCCGCGCCGGGCGATTGGAAGCGGGTCATGCACGACGTGGGGCAGGCGCTGGCCACCCGGTTTCACCGCGGCCAGGCATGAACATGCGGGCGCAACCGGCGCCCAAGCCGGCGCGCCCGCAGTGACAACCGGAAAAAGGCCTGAATTTCGGCACTATTGCGGCCTTTGAGACCGCGGCATCGCCAGTAATGTGCGGGGTGAGATAGTACGCCCCAGCAAAAGGCCGCCTGTCTAGCCTCATACCCTGGCACCGGCCGCGCGGATAGTCCATAGCTCCAACGGTTGCCGCACATTCCAACCGAAATCGCCCCAGGCGGGAGCTTGCCTTGAAGCTGAAACACCGAAAAAAACGTACACCTTCTTTTCCCGTGGCATCCGCGCGAGCCGGCTCGAGGGCGGCGCCTGCCCGGTCGACGCAAATTCTGTCGGGTGTTTCCCTCATGGCCGCCAGCCTGCTTCCCGGCATGGTCCATGCCGCGGGGTGCGTCGCGCTTAACTACTCGGGCAACTCGACCGTTGTAGGCGCCGTTGATTGCATCGATTGGACGAAAGGCAACATTACGATCACGGGTTTTGGAAGCCTTTCCGGCACCGACATCGGTCTGCACGCCGCCAGCACCACCCCTGGCTCCTTACTGACGAACTCCGGCACCATCGTTGGCACACTGGCGGGCCTGCAGAACGACGGCGTTCTGGATCAGGTGCAAAACAATGGCTTGATCTGGTCCACCGGAACGGGCGTCACCGTGGCCGGCATTCGGAATACAGGGTCCGGAAGCATCACCAGCGTGGTCAACAACACGGGCGGCTCCATCGCCGGCGCACGTGCGGGGATCTTCAATGAGGGCAGCATCGCCACGATCAGCAATGACGGGATGATCAGCAGCAACAGTTCCTTCGGAGGGACGATTGCAGCCATCTGGAACGACGGCGGAACGATCACCAACCTGACCAACACCGGCGCCTTGCAAAGCGCCAAGATCGGCGGTTTCCTCTCGGGGTTCGGTGTGGTCACCGAAAATGGCGCCATCGAAACGCTGCAAAACGATGGGACCATCGTAGGTCAGCTAGGCATCCTGGCTCAGGACAACGCCCGGTTAGGCACGCTCACGAATTCCGGGACCATCTCTGGCGACATCGCAGGCATCTTCATGGATGCCAGCACGGCGGGCACCATCACCAACACGGGCCTGATCGTGGGTGCGCCCGGCAGCGCCATGGGCGGGTCGTTCGATACCGGCATCTACCTGTCCCGAGCCAGCAGCGTAAGCCTGCTCGCCAATAGCGGCACCATCACCGGCCGGAATGCGGCGATCCAGCTCGATAGCAACAGCTATATCAGTACGATCACCAACAGCGGCCTCATCGCGGGCGACCTGACCTCCGCCAGCGCCATCCCCCTCGTCATCGCAGGCGGCAGCGGCAACGTCTTCGGCACCCTTACCGGCGTGAGCGGCGGCCTGGACGTGGCCGACAAAGGCCTCATCAAGGTAACGGGTGCAAACCTGGTGTTTTCGCGCGGAAACCTGCTGCTGAACAACGACATCGCTGCGGTGGGCCGTTCCGTCATCAACACCGGCGCGACCCTTCAGATCAACAACCCCATCACCGTCACGGGCGACTATTCGCAGACCGGCGGCGGACTGGCCTTCAATGTCGTCGACACCAGCAGCTATAGCTACCTGAACGTGAACGGCTCGGCGGCCATCAGCAGCGCGGCGATCAGCCTGGACGGCACGGGTTTGGCCAATGGCCAGTCCTACACGGTCGTGCGCCCGACCGGGTCCGGCACCTATGCCAACAACACGGCTTTCGTCTCCACCAACAACGGCCTGCTCGCCCAACTGAGCGACGTGAACGGCGCGCTGACCGTGACCATCGCGCCCGACGCCCAGACCCACTACTGGGACGGCGCCAACACCGTGGCCGACGGCACGATTGCCGGCGGCTCCGGCACCTGGACGGCCAACGGCAAGAACTGGACCTCGACCGATGGCGCCGCCAACGGCCAGCTCGACCTGACCGACGTGCGACCCGTGTTCGGCGGCGCGGCGGGCACCGTGACGGTCGACGCCAGCCACGGCGCAATCGCCGTGAACGGCATGCAGTTCTCCACCGATGGCTACCGCGTCACCGGCGACGCCATCGGGCTGACGGCGGCCACCTCGGCCATCGAGGTCGATGCCAACGCCACCGCCATCATCGATTCCAAGCTGACCGGCAGCGGCGCGCTGGCCAAGACCGGCAGCGGCATGCTGATCCTGAACGGCGTGAACACCTACTCGGGCGGCACCTCGGTGACCGCGGGTACGCTGGAGATCGGTGATGCCGCGCATCCCACCGCCAGCATCCTGGGCGACGTGGCCGTCGGCAGCGCAGGCACGCTGCGCGGACACGGCTCCATCGGCGGCAATGTGACCAACGACGGCGTCGTGCGCCCGGGCGGCTCCATCGGCACCCTGACGATCCTGGGCAATTACACGCAGTCCCCGACCGGTACGCTGTTCATCGACGTCAGCCCCACCACGGCTTCGCAACTGAAGGTGAGCGGCACCGCCACCCTGGCCGGCACGCTGAACGTGCTGTACGGCCCGGGCACCTACAGCGCGACGTCCTTCCGCATCGTCGACGCGGCCAGCGTCACCGGCCGTTTCGCGTCCGTGACCAGCAACGCGCCGGCCGAACTGGCGCAAAGCGTGCAGAACCTGGCCGACGGCAGCACCCTCACGCTGGCCGCCAGCGGCACGGATACTGGCGGTGGCACGGATACCGGCGGCGGTACGGACACCGGCGGCGGCGCCGACACCGGCGGCGGCACGGACACTGGCGGCGGGACCGTCGTCATTGCCCCCACCAACGCCACGATCTTCGGCGCGGTCGCCTCGGCCGCCATCCGCGAAGGCCAGCGCGTGAACGACACGCTGCTCGCGCGCCTGGGCCAGGATTGCGCCGACGCCGCGACGCCCGCCAATTGCGCGCGCCCCGGCCGCCAAGCCTGGGCCCAGATCGTCTCCAACAGCGTCAACGTGCGCGGCAACGACGACGCGCCCAGCTACAAGGATCGCCATTACGGCTTTCTGGCCGGCCTGGATCAGCAGGTTGGCGCGTGGACGCTGGGCGTCGCGGGCGGCTATAGCCACGTCGATGTGACCGAAGACGAGGCAAGCGGCAAGATCGACACCCTGCGCATCGCAGGCTACGGTAGCCGCCGCCTGGGTGCGGTCACCATCGCCGCGACGGTCGGCGCCGCCTACGACTTTCTCCAGACGCGCCGGTCCTTCCCCGGCCCGGGCAAGGCCCGGGGCGACTCGGACGGCCAGGAGATCACGGCCGGCCTGCAAGCCAGCCTGCCGCTGGCTGCCGGCCCGCTCTCGATCACGCCGCGTCTCGGCCTGCGCTATCAATACCTGCACACCGAACGCTTCAGCGAAACTGGTTCGACCAGCCAGAACCTGGATGTCGGCGCCCAGGACTTCAACAGCCTGCAGCCCTATGCGCAACTCGTCGTGGGCCTGCCCTTCAGCATGAAGTCGGACAAGCCTGCCGTCGTCGAGGCCCGCGTCGGTTACGCCTACGAAACCCTCGACACCAACCGCGAGTTCCGTGCTACGGCGAGCGACGGCACCGGCTTCACGCTGCCCGGCGTGGCGCCTTCGCGCGGCATGTTCTCTGCGGGCCTGGGCCTGACGCTGCCCGTCAGCAAGGCCATGGACCTGACCGCCAGCTACGACCGCCTGTTCGACACCGGCAACGTGTCGGGACAGACGTTCCAGTTGCAAGCGTCGTACCGGTTCTAAAGCGCGGCGGCATTCGGGATTTCAGCCGCCCCGGCAAGCAACAAGGCCCACGCAATCGCGTGGGCCTTGTTGCTTTGAACTCAGGCAAATTCCCGCTTCGCCGTCCGCCGGCTCCGTCGGCGATACCACCACGTCAGCCCTGCCCATATCAGCGCCCACGCGCCCAAAATCGCGGCATAGAACGGCCAGAAAATGAAGGTGGAAACGTCATCCCACCCCGGCGCCGTACGCTTCAACCCGATGGGCGCGCTGATCTCCAGTTCGATCTGCTCGCCTTGAAGCGCTGGTCCAACCTCTTCCACCGTGAAGGTCAGATCCGACGCCCCCTTCGCCAGCATCGGAAAGCCCGGCGCGGTCTCAAGCTGCGCGCCGTCGGCATGGCTTTCAGGCCAGAGCTTGCGATAGAAATGCGTGGCGCTGGCGCCGCTGCGCGGCGCCGCGCTCACCACGATGTCCAGCTCCTTGCCATCGCGCACGCGGATTCGCACCGGCTCTCCGGGATTAACGTTGCGCGGCTTCGCGTCCGGCGCACCGACGCGCGTCGCGGGTTCTCCCAGTTCAGGTCGGTCCCGGCCCATCGGACCACCGAATCGCGCCTCCATCCACAGCGGCGCTTCGCGGATGCGGTAAACCTCGGCCCGCGCCGTCTGGCCGGCCATCAGCATGATGGGCGTCAGCGTCGCGTCGGCGGACGGTATGTAACGCCCCATACCAAATGCAAACCACACCGTGGCGGCCAGCCAAAGCCCCCAACCCACCGCCAACGACATTTTGAAAATCGCGCGCCACATATCAAGACTTCCCGGATTTGCGAGCGTGACAGCGTACCCCATCTGAAGCGGGCAGTTTGACGCGCAATGGCTGGCTTCATGCAGACAAGCCCGGCGCCCCGCGCGTCAAAACGGCACCATGACCTTCAACGTCCCGCTGTTGCTGCGCACCCGCTCCGAAAACTGGCCGTCGTACTGCAGCCGGAAATCCACGCCCCCTGCCCGCGCCACATGCAGGCCCGCGCCCACCTTACCCACGACGTTGTCGATGGGCAGCGACGTGTCGAACGATCCCGTGCCGGCCGGCGCGCCGCGCAGGCGGGCGGTCGACGTCCAATCGTCCTTGGACAGGAAAGACACACCCGCGTACACGAACGGCCGCAGGATGGCGCCGTTGGGCAGCTCGGCGCGGCCGCCGAATTCGATCATCGGCGACAGCCCCAGGATGAACTGGTCGCTGCTGTCGACCGACAGGGCCAGCGGATTCGAGCCGGACTCCTTGTATCCCGGCATGCGGGTATAGCTGGCATCGAAGTCCAGGTAGGGCTTCACATACATCTTGTCGAACGCGAACGTGCGCGCGGCGCGCAGACGGGCGTTGAAGCCATAGACATCGGGACGGCTGGTCAGCGTGTCCTGGTATCCCGCGATGCCGATGTTGCGATCCATGCGATAGCCGCCGTAGCCGCCGCCCACCGCCGCCGAGAACACCCACTGGCCTTGCTCGCGCTTGACCACCGCGCCGACGTAGCCGCTGTCGCCATTGCCTCGCACGCCGCCGTCGGAAGCGCGCACCTTGCTGTTTTCGTAGGCCATCGAGCCGCCGACGAACCAGCCCGGGCTGACTTCACGCTGGCCGCCGAACTGATAGGTCACCGTGTCGTAGTCAAAGCCCGCCGTGCCCTTGCTGCCGTCCTGGTTGGTGTAGCGGCCCGTGACCTGGCCCCAGAAGCAGTTCTGCTCGCCGGTAAAGGCATCGACGCCGGTGAACGTGGGGCACGACATCATCGCGCCGGTGAATTGCCCCAGGTTGGCGGCCGACTGCACCGCCGGGGCGGCCGTCACGCCCGGAGACAGGCTGGCCACGCTGTCCCGGTAAGCGCCCGCGCCCTGGCGCGATATCTGGTCCAACTGCCCGAACAGCGGCGCCAGCGCAGCATTGCCGCCGGCATCCCAGATGCGCTGAAGCTGAGCCGCGACCTGCCGCTGGTTGGACTTCAGGCCCATCGACGGCGCATTGAAGTCCGCCCCCGCCACGCGGATGCGCGTGGTCTGGCCGACCTGGCGGGTGGCGTAATCGAAGACCGGACTGTCCACGGCATCCACGCTGCCTTGGGAATCGCCTTGCACCGTCAGCACCGTCAACTCGCGGTCCGGCAGCAGCGCGGCGGCAAGCACGTCGACCTTGCCGTTCAGATCGCCGTTGCCCTGCACCACCATCTGCGACGCGCGCATCTGGTCGAAATCCACGTCGGCGCGCAGGACGCCGCTTTGCGACTGCTTGAAATCGCCGCTGACGGCCAGGGTCTGGAACTGGCCCGGCGAGCCGATCACGACCAGCCCCGAGTTGGTGACGTTGGCCTGGTAGGCCACCGCCGCGTCGACCACACCGCCCGACTGCACGATGTAGTTGCAGGCGTCATAGGAATCCGTGTTGCCGCAATACACGTTGCCGGAGACGGTGCCGTAGACGTTGAAGGTGAGGAAGGATCCGGCCGCCGTGGAGGAATCGCCGTTGAACGTCAATGCCGTGTTGGACAACGCACTGAGCGAACCGCCCGCATTGACGTTCACCACGTTGCTGCGCCCGCCAAGTATCCACACGCCTTTGCCGCTGTTCGTGCCGCCCGCCACGCTGCCGTTGATATTGACCGTGACGCTCTGTTCGCTTTGACCGCCCTGGCTCTGCGCCATGATGCCGGTCGAGTCCGACCCCGTCGCGCTCAGTGTCCCGCTCTGGTTGACGGTCACGCTGCCTGCATTGCCCGTGCTGCCGCCCACCGACCCGGCAAAGCCGCCTTGCGGTCCGCCAGCCAGCCCGCCCCCGCCACCGATTGACTGCGCGATGATGCCGTAGGAATTGGCGCCCGCCGTCGAAAGCCGTCCGCTGTAGGACACCGACACGTTGCCGGCGGTACCGGAACTGAATGCGGTGGGCAGGAACCCGGCCGAGTTCGTGGTGATGAGTTTCGTCGTGTCGCCCAGGATGCCGCCGCCGTCCGCAATGGACTGCGCCACGACGCCGTGCGCGCCGGCGCCACGCGTGTTCAGGGTGTACTGCAGGTCCAGGGTTACCGCGCCGCTGTTGGCATTGCCGCCGCCCAGCACCATCGCGCCCACGCCGGTCGCCGTGCCGGACGACACGATCCCGCCGCCGCCGCCGATCGACTGCGCGATGACGCCGATGGCCCGGTCGCCATAGGTGTTCAGGTTCAGGCCGGTGGACGCGTTGATCGAACCGCCCGCACCGCCAAGGCCGTTGCTGCCCGCGTGCAGGCTGAACTGCTGGCTGCCGGGATTGGCGGCCGATGCCGTGCTGCCGGCCATCGCAATGCCGCCGCCGCCCCCGATCGACTGCAACACCAGTCCGTGCGCGCTGTCGCCGGTGGTCTGGATGGAGGCATAGCTGCCGCTGGTCACCGTGATGCCGCCGCCCGATCCTCCACCGCCACCCGTGGCCCCGACGCGCAGCGAACCATGCGCCAACGGCGATCCGGTGGCGCCCATGCCGCCGCCGCCGCCGATGGACTGCATGACGATGCCCATGGCGCCATAGCCGGCCGTGTTGAAGCTGTTGGTGCCGTCGCCGTTCAGGAACGCCACGATGCTGTTGCCCGCACCGCCGCTTCCGCCCGAACCGCCCACGGAAATCGACACGTTGGACGAAGAGATGCTTGAAGACGCGGTCGATGCGCCGCCCGACCCGCCACCGCCACCGATGGATTGCAGCACCGCAGCGTCTGCGTAGTCCCCGAACGTGTTCGTGGAAGCGCCGATGCTCGCGGCGTTGGAAGTGGCTCCAATCGCGCCGCCATTGCCCCCCGCGCCGCCGTTGCCGCCCACTGACACATTGAACTGATACGTCGTGCCGGAATCGCCCAGCGATTCCGACGAATTGTTCTCGCTGGTTCCGCCGACCGCACCGCCCAGACCTCCCGAGCCGCCAATGCTCTGCACCAGCAGCCCGTCCGCATCCGCCCCATGGGTGGTGACATTGCCATCGCTGTTCAGGTTGATCGAGCCACCGTAGCCGCCGCCGGAACCGCCGCGGCCGACGGACACGGTGCCTCTGACATCGGTCGAGCCGTCTTCGCTTTCGCTATTGACGGCAAGGCCCACCTGACCGCCTTGCGATGCGCCGCCACCGCCACCGATGGACTGCACCAACACCGCGCGCGCGCCGTCGCCGTGCGTGACGATCGTGCTGGCAGGTTCGATGGTGAGCGCCGCCGTGCCGCCCTGCCCGCCCGCGCCGCCGCTGCCGCCCACGTTCGCCGTGATGGATACGTTGGCGTCCACATTGGGACTGCGGCCTGTGGCCGAGCCCACGCCGCCCGCGCCCCCGCCGCCGCCGATGCTTTGCACCACCAGCGCATTCGCGGAGTCGCCCCACGTGGTGATGGTGCTGCCCGCCAGACTGAGCGTGGCGTTGCCGCCGTAACTGCCGGACCCGCCGCTGCCGCCCACCGTCGATTGCACGGTGCCGCCCACGGAGTCACCCGTGCCGACCAGCGTCGACAGCGCCGAGGCGCTGCCGCCCAGGCCACCGCCGCCGCCGATGGATTGCACCAGGACGCCCTGCGAGTTGGCGCCGTAGGTCGTCAAAATTGAGTTGTTGATGGCCGAGGACGCCGTGCCGCCCGCGCCGCCGCTTGCCCCGGAGCCGCCCATCGAGAACGTCACCGCCACGCCAAAGGACGCGTCTTC
>Ga0213828_1000977_pt1 | contig 25245 bp, 23 predicted proteins | sample MC6MC0897MG_FD_180664 | JGI IMG/M metagenome (GOLD analysis project Ga0213828, IMG submission 180664) | Enriched soil aggregate microbial communities from Iowa State University, Ames, United States - MC6-MC0897-MG | ecosystem: Environmental > Terrestrial > Soil > Unclassified | place: USA: Iowa... | reverse complement strand
AAAATAATACCTGATACAATTAACAACCCGTACCAACGAACGGGAATTGGTCCCAAATGAAAAGCAATTGGGTTAATTTGCAATAGTAATAACTCCATCAAATGCTCCTCTCAATTTCTATTCACTTTATAGGTCATTTTATCCTAATTATGAACAATTAATCATCTAACTCATCAGCGGAAGAGATCACCTCATCCAAACGTCTTGAAAACTCCTCTGCTGCATTAACACCCATTTTTTTCAAGCGATAATTCATCGCTGCAACCTCAATAATAACAGATACATTACGGCCAGGTCTTACAGGAATTGTTAATTTAGTTAACTCTGTATCAATAATTTTCATTTTTTCTTCCTCTAGACCCAAACGATCATAAACCTTTTCAGGATCCCAAATCTCCAGTTCTATAATTAAGGTAATACGCTTGTAGGGTCTTACCGCACTTGCTCCAAAAAGCGTCATAATATCAATAATACCAATGCCTCTTATTTCAAGTAAATGTTCTAAAAGCGGAGGCGGGCTACCAATTAAAAAATTCTCTGATTCCTGCCGAATTTCCACACAATCGTCAGCTACTAATCGATGGCCTTTCTTGACAAGCTCAAGAGCAGTTTCACTTTTTCCTACGCCACTTTTGCCGATAATTAACACACCAATACCATAAACATCCACTAACACGCCATGTGCTGCTGTCATTGGTGCTAAGCGTCCCTCTAAATAGTTGGTAAGCCTACTAGAAAATTTCGTTGTTGTCATATGTGTTTTAAAGACAGGCACATGCTTTTCATTAGAAGCCTGTAAAAGCTCCTCTGGTACCTCTAGGTCACGAGAAATAATAATAGCTGGAGTATCTTGTGAACACAGTAAACGCATACGCTCAAGCTTAACATCTGCAGGTAACATTTCAAAAAAGGACAGTTCTGTTTTTCCAAGCAATTGGACTCGATTTGCAGGATAATGAGTAAAATATCCTGCCATCTCTAGCCCTGGTCTAGATATATCACTAGTGACAATCGTCCTTCCAATTCCTTCCTCACCAGCTAATAGGTCTAACTTAAATTTCTCCATTACATCTCTTGTTAATACTACGACCAATGTTAGAAGCCTCCATTCAATGGAATTGAATATTGTTTGTTCTGTTAACGGTCTCTACAACTGACCGTATTTGCTCATTTTTCACTAACAATCAGTCTCTCTGATTGCAGTATTACTTTATTTTAGCATGACTATGTATAAAAGAAATGTATTTACTCTCGCTCGCTAAAGGAAGAGAATTACTCTCTATAAAGCATAAAAAAACTAGCGGTTCTCCTGTCCGCTAGTTTATACTCTCTTATTTTTGAGTAGCTAACCATTTAGCCACAGCTTTTGCATCTTCACCTTTAACAATACCTGGAGGCATAGAACCTTTACCATTTTCGATAATATCTAAAATTTCAGTTTCAGATAAACGGGCACCTACATCTTTGATAGCTGGTGCATTATTTTGCCCCTGCAATTCGCCTCCATGACATGTGATACAGGATTTCATAGCGATCGCTTCACCATCTGGTGTAGCACTCGTTTTTGTACCTTCATTAGTCGTCTTACCACCGCCACAAGCGGCTAAAAAGATTGCTGAACCGAACACTAATGTTAACATTACCTTTTTCATTAGTACCCCTCCTCAAAATAAATAACTTCCACAGTATTATACCAAAATTATGCACGTTTGAAACCTTCTCCTAATACCTCATATGCATCGGAAACGATAACAAACGCTGATGGATCAACGGTTTTAATGAGTTGTTTCAGCTTTGTGAATTCTGTTTGGTAAACAACAACCATCAGTACTGGTCGCGCCTCACCCGTATAACCACCAATTGCAGGTAATTGTGTCACACCACGATCAATTTCAGCATAAATGGCATCACGTACCTCATCTTGTTTCATCGTAATAATATAAACCATTTTGGATTGGCTAAAGCCTAGCTGAATAATATCGATCGTTTTTGTTGTCACAAATAATCCAATCAGGGCATACAAACCTTTTTCTAAGTCAAAAACAATTGCTGCACTAATAGCGATGACCCCATCAATCAGTAGTACACTAGTACCAAGAGATATTCCGGTAAACTTTGTAATAATTTGCGCTAGCAAATCAGTGCCACCAGTAGAAGCATTCCCTTTAAAAACAAGTCCTATTCCTAAACCGACAATAATTCCTCCAAAAAGCGCACCAAGTAAAGGATTATCAGTCCAGGGCTCCCAACTATTTGTTAATAATACAATGAACGGTAAAGTCACTGTGCCAACAAACGATTTTACCCCGAATTTTTTACCAAGTAATAATACACCCGCAATAAATAGTGGAATATTAAAGCAATATTGAACAATCCCTGGATTCCAGCCGAATAAACCATGCAATATTGTACTTATTCCACTTACCCCACCTGAAGCGACTTGATTTGGTAATAAAAAGACATTAAAACCAATAGCTATCACTGCCGCTCCGATAATTACATACACATACTCCACAATGTTTTCCCTAACATCATGTCTCATTTCCCCACGCCCACTTCAACTATCAGAATTTTTTAAGACGTGATGATTATAGCAAATAGTTTTGACGTTGAGAACTTCATCATGATGAAGGAAATAAGCAAGCATATTATTTACTTTCATCAATCCATATATAACAAATTATTCGATAAAAGCAAAAAATAAGTACCTGAACGAGCATTTAAAGGATACTTATTTCTGCTTTGACTATAATGATTTTTCAGCCCATTCGATTGCCTCATGGTATAAAAGATCAATACTTGTCAAATCTATATTGATTTTTGGAGCTAGCTCTTCTAGGCTATCCCAGTCCAGTTTCCCCAGTGCAATACTAAATTCTAGATATGGTGTCATCTCTGTTTGATACCCTAAAATGGTTGCTTTTATATCTTCAGAGAATGGAAGCTGCTGTAAAATAATATGTAATGGTCTTTGCAATAAAGTATCAATCAATGAAAACATGCCCACAAAAAAATACTCTGAAAAATTTTGTTTATAGGAGAGCTTCGCTAATTTTTCACATGCTTTTGCTCTAAATAATGATGTTCTCATTACTTCCTTAAAAAGATCCGAATCAGTATTCATATCTATTTCCCGCATGGCTAATAAGTAAATCCATTTGCGTAAATCGGCTATTCCAAGGATTAAAATCGCCTGTTTAATAGAGCGTACCTTCGATTTAGAACGTCTAGAAGAATTATTAACCATTTGTAATAATTTATAGGTTAACGAGATATCACGTTCAATATTTTCAGATAATAACTGGATATTAGGTTCCTCTTCTTTTAGCAGCGAAATAATATAAAAATACTGAATCGTATTCACTGGTATATCGGTTGCTTTTAAAATTTGAGGCTGTTCAAAAAAATAACCCTGAAATAACTCATAGCCTGAATGCTTCGCTACTTCAAATTGATTACGTGTCTCAACCTTCTCAGCAAGCAATTTAATATGAGGGAATTTTTCCTTTACTTTGTTCTCAATTTCCATACGTTCAAGTAAAGGAGACAATAGAAAATCCACCTTTATAAAGTCTATATGAACAAATAATTCGTCATAAATTTGTACATGCTCATCCAGTATAAAATCATCTAAAGCAATTTTAAATCCATATGATTTAAGCTCAATAACCCGCTCAACTAACTTCGGTGTCAAAGGGACATCCTCTAAAATCTCTATGACCACTTGAGATGGATTTAGGTATTCATTGATTGAGCTCATTAGCAGATTTTCAGTGAAATTGACAAAGCAAGGCTTACCGTTTGTAACTTCTTCTATTCCAATTGAAAGAAATGAGTTTACTAATACATCGACTGTTGCTGCATCTGAATCAACCATCGGAAAAGTATTCACATTTTTGCTTCGATATAACAATTCATATGCAACAACTTGTTCATGAAGATTAAAAATTGGTTGTCTGCCAATAAATACTTCCATATTGTCGCCCCCATTTCTCCATTATTTGTAATGAATATTATAACATTTTTTCATGACCATTTGCTTATCATTCATCATACATTTAAAAATGTTCTCCAGTTACACAAAACCTTATAACTACTTGTAAAAAAAATGCCTCCTTATTTGACATTTAATTTGATTTAAACTATAGTACATTACAACACTAATGCACTGTAATACTCTGAAATGAAGGGAGGGTTTTCATGCATATTCATCTAGACAGTACAACACCCATTTATATTCAAATTGCCGAATGGCTACAACATGAAATTATCGCCAATCGGTTACAGGCAGACGAAAAGGTTTATTCACAGTATCAGCTAGCTGAGTTATTCAATATTAATCCCGCTACGGCCGGTAAAGGGCTGACCATTTTACTTGAGGAACAACTTCTTTATAAGAAACGGGGGCTAGGTATGTTTGTTGCAACAGATGCAAAGGATCGAATTTTATCGAAACGTCGCAATGAAATATTAACAAAGATGGCTCAAGAGATTGTTTTAGAGGCACAACGCTTACTTGTTTCTGATGAGGAATTGCTAGCACTAATTCAAAAAACACAGGAGGAATTGAAATGAATGTTATTCAATGTGAAAAGCTATCTAAAAAATTTGGGCGTCTTCATGCACTCCAAGATATTACTTGTACAATAAATGGCGAAAAAATAATCGGTGTTATTGGTCGTAATGGAGCTGGTAAATCAACATTGCTAACGATTATAGCAGGCTTTCTAAAACCGACTAATGGTTACTGTCAGGTATTTAATGAGAATCCCTTTAACAATATACAAGCTGCTGCCAACTCCATTTTAATTGATGATCAATTAAGCTTTTCAGACTACTTATCCCTAGAGGAAATCTTAAAAATGGGCGCTGATTTTTATCCAAATTGGCAAAATGAGTTAGCATATCGACTGCTACATTATGCAAACATTGATCTTTCTGTTAAACATCAGCAATTATCGAAAGGACAAATGGCTACCTTTAATCTTGTCTATGGATTAGTAAGCCGCTGTGCATTAACTATATTAGATGAGCCCATGAATGGTATGGATGAGGCTATTCGAACAGATTTTTATAGAGCTATTCTAAAGGAATACATAGCCTTCCCTCGGACAATTTTAATTGCTAGTCATCACTTACAAGAAATGGAGTCCATTTTGGAGGAAATTCTGCTTATAGATGAGGGTACTGTCGTTACACATGCCTCCGTAGATGAACTGAAGGAACAATTAATTGCCTTGAGCGGACCAAGTGATAGGATGAAATCCTTGCTTTCAGAAACTGACGTTTACGCCCAACAGATTGTAGGTGGAGTGTCCACGGCAATTGTCGATGCAAGTAAACTTTTCATCACGGAGGAAATGCTTCGCACAAAAGGCATTACAAAATCAGCCCTTACTGCAAGTGAGATTTGCAGGTATTTAACCAATCATAAAGGAAGTGATATCGATGCAATCTTTGACTAATATGTCTTTTAAAACAATCATCAAAAAGCAAGTGAAATGGAAAGCCAAATTATATAGTTCAGCCCTTAGCTCTCTTATTATTTTGCAAGTTATTTTTGGCGCATTGCTTTTTAGCTCTGGGAGTGGTTCAAGTGGTCATGGACGCGGGAATTTAAATGTACAGTTCTCCATTTATTCGCTTGATACGTTTCTTTTTATTACTGTATTTTGGGCTTTTATAACAGCCATTCTCTTTACTACAAAGGCATATCGCATGGATGATTTATCTATTATTTCAAGTCGAACTTCAAGTGCAATCGCAAATATACTTGTACTTATTCTTTATAGCTTTTTTGCTGTCTTAATTATGTTAGCTAGTTACTATATACAAATATTAGGTTTGATGTTAATGGAAAAAGATACATTCATAATTGATAAACTTCTTATTTCACCATCAATTTTTATTTTGTGCATCTGTAGCATTTGTTTATTTAGCGCAATCGGTTTACTATTTGGTTACTGCTTCCAAGGCCCAAGCATCATAAAAATAGCATCGATAGTATTATTAGCAATTGGCATTATTTCACCGATTATTTTTCCCGAGTCTGTGAATCTTCAACCATTCATACAATTACCAGATCTCATGCTTAGCGGATTTTATATAATAGTATCTATATTGTGCTTTACTCTCTGTATTTGGATTGCTGATAAATCGGAGGTGTCTCGCAAATGACAAACGCTACAGTACTCCTACTCTCATTATTGATTACAATATTATTGCTTACCTTGGTCTTTTTTATAGTAAGAAAGGTAAGTAACAAAACAAAAAACTTCTGGACTCTTAAACGTCTATCAATTGGGATTACAGCATATATCGCAGTTGGATTATTTGCACTACTATATCTTAGCCTTTTTGCAAATTCATCCATACAGGTATTATCGAAGTCAGAATTAAAGAAAATTGAAAAGAATATTGAGCCTATCCAAAAATATGATCAGGAATATAACTCTTCTTTTTTAACAGACAACTATAAGAAGAAAACATGGGAATTTGATTTTCTAGGTGGTACATTGCCAGTAACAATAAATAACGGAAATGAAGACTCCAGCCTTAATATTCGTCACCTTTATAATGATAATATTCCAGCAGGAAAAGCTATTGTTTCCTATTATCAATTCCCGGCTATTATAGATGGCATTGATATTTCAGATAAGATCCCATTACCAAATGTTTATATGTCACAAAATCAGCTTTGGATTGAAGCTTTATCGAGGCACGAAGTTAATTATCATCGTATAAAAGCATCCATAGGTATTTTAGATTTCAATCGAGAGGAAGATTTTGATGACGACTATCCGTCTTCCATCTTCTATCTTTCTTCCAATTTTATTGTCATTGAGACACCCAATGGAACAGATATTGAGGATTCTCAGGGGGTTATACAATATTTAAGATAGATTAAAAGAAGGACAGTCCATGCGATTTTTTATCACCTTTGGACTGTCCTTGTTATTTTGCACTTTTTGATTTAATAGCTCCAATTACTGCTGGTATTACGGATATAAGGATAATTAAAATTAGCACTGTTGAGAAGTTATCTTTAATAATTGGAATATTACCAAAGTAAAATCCTAATAATGTACAGCTGAATACCCATAAAATTGCACCTACAACATTGTACATAATGAAGTAGCTATATTTCATTTTACTTGCACCTGCAACAAATGGTATGAATGTTCGGATGAAGGGCATAAAGCGTGCAATGACAATTGTTTTTCCACCATGTGTATTAAAGAATTTTTCTGCGGCTTCCATACGTTCCTTTTTTATAACCCTGCCTAGAAAGCTCTTTGGTGGAATGGATGTTCCTACTTTATGACCAATATGATAATTCATCGTATCTCCTAAAATTGCAGCTACTAAAAATACGGGAATTAATATCCACATATCAAATGCGCCCATTGCTGCAGCTAATGTACCACTTGCAAAGAGCAATGAATCACCTGGCAAGAACGGGAAAATGACAACACCTGTTTCAACAAAAACAATGGCAAATAAAATAAGATAACTCCAATGACCAAAATCGCGAATAATTTCCTCTAAATGCACATCGATATGCATAATAAAGCTAATTAACTCCTTGATGAGTTCTATCATTTTTCCGAATGCTCTCTTTCAATTTAATTTTCTAAATGCTTTGACGCAAAGTTGCACCGAAGGGTTCCATTATTGTAGCAGTCTGCTATAGACTACTTTCTCACTATATGACAAGCCTTGATAAAGTATGTAACAGTTATCACAAGTTTGATTTTATCACTTCCTGATAGCTATGCTCAACTTATTTCCTGAAAGAGCAATTTCTTTTTACAAATTAGCATTATACAATAAAAAAAGCGCTACTATTTTTCAATAGTAGCTACTTCATTTTATACTTTTTCCTTTAAAGAGCGACGTAATATCTTTCCAGTTGTATTTTTCGGTAGTTCATCCATAATTTCTATGACTTTAGGAACCTTATATTTCACCATATGTTTTGTACAATAGGCAAGTAGATCTTCTGTGGAGGTTGCTGCTACTTCCTTTAAGACAACATATGCATGAACAGCCTCTCCTAAATTAGGATCCGGATAGCCTATAACTGCCGCTTCAACGATATTGTTATGAGCAAAGAGTACTTCCTCAACCTCTCTTGGATAGACATTGAATCCCCCTACAATAATCATATCTTTTTTACGATCAACGATATAGAAATACCCCTCTTCATCAACCTTCGCTAAGTCACCCGTATATAACCAGCCATCACGTATAGCCATCGCTGTTTCTTCAGGCAGTTTATAATATCCCTTCATAACATTAGGCCCTCTAACAATTAACTCTCCTACTTCACCGACAGGTACCTCTTGCCCGTTTACGTCTACAACTTTATTTTCAACATTGCAGATGGATGTCCCAATGGAACCTGCTTTACGATCGCGGTCCAATGGATTAAAGCAAGTTACTGGTGAAGCCTCTGATAAGCCATAGCCCTCCGAAACACGTACATTAAATTTCTTCTCGAAATTATGTAATAGTGCCACAGGTAATGAAGCGCCTCCTGATATTGCTAAGCGGATTGTCGAGAAATCTTCTGGATTGCCTTCAGGTAGTTGATATAAAAAATTATACATTGTAGGTACACCAGCAAATACAGTTGCTTTTTGCTCTCTTGCTAAGGCGAAAATCTCGGTTGGACTAAAGCGTGGTGCAAGTAATACCGTAGCTCCACTCAATAATGGTGCATTCGCAACAACTGTTAACGCAAATACATGGAAAACTGGCAAAGTTGCAATAATACGATCATCTGCTTTATAGCCTAAATAATGTGCAACATCTCGTGCATTAGAATAAATATTTTCATGTGTCAGCATGGCTCCCTTTGGAGTTCCTGTTGTTCCAGAAGTATAGAGAATAATGGCATTATCATCATCGGCCACTTCTACAGGCTGTAAAGAGTCTGATACGTTCGCAATCACCTGTGTAAATAAATGTGTTTTTACTTTTGCCTCTTGTGACAAGGCTGCAATTTTTTCTGCAGTATCTGCTGTCGTTTCACAAATAATAAATGATGTAACTTGTGGAAAAGCTTGTACACCCTTTTCTACTAGAGGTAGAAGGGCATCAAGTGCAATAACAGCCTTAACATCGCCATTATGCAAAATATAAGATATTTCATCCGGTGTATAAATCGGGTTGATTGGTATTGCAGTAGCACCTAAGCGCATCGTCGCATACAAGGCAATTAAATAATGCGGTGTGTTGCCTAATAAAAATGCTACATGGTCCCCCTTTTCTACTCCTAATTCCTGTAACCCCTTTGCAAAACGTCCAACTGTAAACTCGAACTCGCCATATGTTGTATCTTTCCCCATAAAATGATACGCAATTTTATCTGGCTGTTGCACTGCTTGTTGATGAACACTCGAAACTAAATTCAATTACACCATCCCCTTATCGTATCAATTTCGCCTAAGCGTAATTACGTCCGGATTTTGAATTGTGCCTGTACACTTCATTCCTTTGAAAATCCGTGACATCCGCCGGAGGCTTTATCTTCATTCAGTAGATATTTGGATATTCCTTAAAAAGGAATTACACCCTTATCCATATCACCACCTCAGAGGTGGGAGTCATCTACTGAATGAAAATAAAATGAATCATCATTCAGTATTATTATATAAGAAATATATCTAAAAGACAATGAGACTTTTTATTTCATGTCAAAAAAACCGTCAAATAATTCATTTTTTTCTCTTTTATACACTTACATTACGAACGGATATGGGAGATGTAACGCCAACGAATTAGATAGAAATAGATTACTTGTATTAAAACAAAGAAACCAAATGCAAAGAAAACTTCCTTAACAATGGAAATATTAGCAATATCCTTTAAAATGCTTTGAACCATTAGAAAGGCAAAGGCACTATGCATCATTGCTACACCCCATGGCAAGAAAAATTGTGGGAAAAGATGCCGATTCACTAACTTTTTGAGCTCTGTATCTGTTAAGCCCATCCGTTTTAAAACATCAAATTTGCGCTTTTCTCGTTCAAGAGAGGTATGCAATTTAAAGTAAATAAAACTGCCTGCTGCTAATAAAAAAACTGTTGCCACCAGAACCCCTACTAATGTAAATAATGAGTAGGTAGCTAATATATAAGAATAATGTAATCCTGCATTTTCAAAATAGAATGGGCTAAATTTACCCTTCTTTTTGAAATATTGAGATACAGCTATCTCATCGATATCACTACCAATATCCTTGGTCTCCATCCATTGAGGAATATAAAAAGTGAATAAATGATAAACAGGCTGCTCAACATTTTTATTAATAATCGGCTTAACGAGCTTAGCAAAGTCCTCATCACTTATAATAATTGAATTGACACTGACGATAGAGCCTGGGAATATGATTTTAGGATAAACACTATCTATCGTAATTGGGATAGAATTTTCCTCTAGAATGGTATGTACCACTCTATTTTTTAATTTCTTTAAGGAATCCTCCGAATAGGGTATGAACACAGCTTCTCCTGGTGCCAAATCAAGCAATGGATAACTAAAGGAAGATAGTAATACATTCATATCTGATTCTCTAAAAACTTCCACTTCATTATGTGTAAATGAAGACGTTTGCTTTACTACAACGAAGCGGGATAAGTGATATGATAAACCCTTTTCTTCTAACTGAATACGTAAAGAGTTAATATGATTTCGTTCATATGGATTATCCACATCTCCCTTATACACAAGCCCTAGTGGATTTAAACGATCATACTGCGTCGTATACGAAGACATAGTCGCTAAAACACCCACCGATAAAAATGCCAAAGTTGATACCATCGTTACAACAAAAAACATTTTCACATTATCCATCATAATATGGGTTTGCTCAGCTAATGAAAGAAGGCGATAGCGCTGCCAATGGAATTTTCGTTTACCTCGGGCTACATCTAGGAAACAAGGTAATGAATCACTGAAAAAATAATAGGTTCCAAAGGTCGCTGAAAACGGAATTAATAAGGTCAATCCAATTAATGATGTATTCGCAACGATAAACGCTAGAATATATGTGGATAAAATGAGGGCAATACCATATATTGCTCGGATTTTCGAATAAGTGGAACCTTTATTTAAATAGTCATTCCCTTTAATTAGATCACGTAACTTTCTTTCACGAGTAAAGTACACACTGATAAACGAGATGACCACAAAGGCACTAGTAAAGACACCGATTGTTAGCAAAAATGGTTGCCAAGAAACATATAACGGCAATTGATCTAAGTGTAAAATTTCTCGCACAATCATGAAAAAGAATTTTGAGAAAGAGAAGCCAAATATAATGCCAACAATAATGGAACCTGATCCTATAATCATTGTTTCTAAAAAAACTAATCTATTCATCTGGCGTCTTTCCATACCTAGATGCAATAAAATCGCAAATTCATGTGATCGGGCCTCTAAAAAGGCACTCATCGAATAATACAGAAAGAAAAGTGTAAAAAGGACAAGTACGATTTCAGCACCAATCATGCCAACTAGCGAAACCTCACCTAAAATACCTCGTTCAATATCTGGATGAAACATAAGCATGGAATAGATAAAAAACACAGCCACAGAAAAAAAGCTTGCCATGAAAAAGGCTCCGTAAATACGGCTGTTCCGTACGACATTACGGTAAGCGAATTGTCGAAAGGTCACCTACTTGTCCTCCTCCTAGTAAGCTTAAAACATTTAATATTCGTTGGAAAAACATTTGACGGCGATCATCCTTATAAATTTCGTTGAAAAATTCCCCATCCTTAATAAATAACACGCGATCACAGTAGCTTGCTGCAATGGGATCATGTGTGACCATGACGATCGTCGTTTGTTTTTCCTTATTGATTTTTGTTAAAAGTTCAAGTACATCACGCGAAGAATTCGAATCTAAATTACCGGTTGGCTCATCTGCTAAAATCAAACTTGGATTATGAATTAGAGCTCGTCCAATAGCGGTTCTTTGTGCCTGCCCACCAGATATTTCATTTGGTCGTTTTTGCAAGAAAGAAGTTAAATCCAGCTTTTCCACAATGCCTGCCAAACGTTCCTCCATGATTTCCAAAGGTTGTTGATCCAACGTTAGTGGCAACACAATATTTTCTTCAACTGTCAGCATATGCAAAAGATTAAAATCCTGAAAAACGAAACCCAATTGTCTTCTTCTAAAGTAAGCAAGCTCTGTTGCATTTAGCTTATGCGGATTTAAACCGTCTAAAATAATTTCACCGCTAGTGGGCTCATCAATGGTAGAAATAATATTTAATAATGTAGTTTTTCCGCTTCCTGATGGACCCATGACTGCTAAAAACTCGCCCTCCTCAACATCAAAGCTAAGTTGATTTAGTGCACGATGTGTTACCTTACCTTCATAAACCTTTGTCACATCTTTTATTTGTAAAATAGACATAGCTTCTTTCACCTTATTTCTTAATTAGTTCCAGGGATTCTGGTAATAGCCATTGCAAGACTACCTCAAAACCAATTTGAAAATGTGGCTCTGTAATAGATGTCTGATCATCGTCCTCAACAAGACTAAAGCAATGATTGCCAACAACAACATCCCAAGCGTCCATTTCCCCTTCAATAACTTCTCCACATACCGTATAATGTCCGCTATACATCACCTGTTCACCATCTACAGGAAAAGCATTTAGTAAAGTTGGTTTTTGTAAGTCTAACCCAAGACAATTTGAAAAATGCATAACTTCTGCATCAAGCAAAAGACTAGCCTTACGAAAATTTTTGCAGGAAAGACATTCACAGTCACCATGATTTAATTCGATAAATGCTTCCGTTTTTTCGCTTTCGATATTCAAAACCCATTCATTAAAATGTACCTCTTTCATCCTTGCTCCCCCTAATTCGTAAATGTCACTGTCACAATTGTTCCTTTTCCTACCTCTGATGTAATGTTTAATTCGTGCCCTAGCTTTTCACAAATCTCCTTAGCTAAATATAAGCCCATTCCTGTAGATTCCCCTGTTTTACGACCATTTTCTCCGGTAAAAAAGGCTTTTGTGACACGCGAAAGATCTGAGGCAGGAATACCAATACCTTCATCGCAAATGGCTAGTTGCACATGGTCATCCCTTTTCACAGCAGAAATAACTATTTTTTTATTGGCTTCAAATGTATATTTAACAGCATTGGTTACAAATTGTCCGATAATAAATCGAAGCCATTTAGAGTCACTTGCTACGATTATGTCATCCTCGATATGAATTTCAGGAAAAACTCTTTTCGTAATAAATAAACGTTTATTTTCATTTACAGTTGCAGTAACAATAGTTTTTACTGCCACTTGCTCTACTTGCATGTCCTCCTCAAAGTTCTCCAATCGAGCATTCACAAGCACCATGTCCAAGCCTCTTCGTAAACGATCAATCTCCTCCTGCACATTCCTTTTATCAAGTGGGCGCTCATCCTGCAATAAAAGCTCAATTACAGATATGGGTGTTTTCATTTGATGCACCCATTGATTCATAAATTGATCGTGCCGTTTTTGACTTGCATACAATGAGTGGAGCTCATGCTGATAAAGTCGATAAAGCTCATGCATATATTTTTCCGTCTGTATCGCTTCCGGCGTTTTCGCGTTTTTTTGGAGTACATCCTCCATAGTTTTTGGAAGCTGTGAGATTTTCAATAAATAACGCTGACGCATTAAATAGCGGACAAGTAAAAAAGAGGCTAGCAATACTAAACTAATACAGAAGGAATAAATCGCAGTATCAACGTTTCGAAAACCGTCGAGCCCATATAAGACCATGATGAATCCAACTAGTAGTAGCTGGAACACAATGAATGATGCATAATCACGCAAAAATAATTTCCATCCCACTATAGCTCACCTGCGCTTAACATAAAGCGATAGCCAGCACCGCGCACTGTCTCAATCGTGGAAGAAATATGATAATCCGCAAGTTTTTTACGTACTCGTGTCATATTCACGTTCAATGTATTTTCATCCACAAAAGCCTGATCATCCCAGAGCTCTTCTAGTAATTGCTCACGAGTAACTACTTTTGGAGCATTACCCATTAGTAGCTCTAAAATAATACATTCTTTTTTCTGAAGGGGTATCTCTAAATCATTTTTATGAAGCTCCATTCTCTCTAAATGAAGAATTAGCTGTCCCTGCTTTATCGTCCGTTCTTCTTGTCTTGCTGCATATTCACCATATGTACGGCGCAAGTGACTACGAATCTTTGCCAGCACAATCTCATAGTTAAACGGCTTTGTGATAAAATCATCACCACCATTTTCCAATGCGAATATTTGGTCCATTTCCCCTGAACGGGCAGAAATAAATATGATTGGACAAGTTGTATGCTGACGTAATTGACGACACCAATAATAGCCATCGTACGCAGGTAAATTTATATCAAGCAACACCATATGTGGGTTAAATGCTGTAAACTCTTCAATGAGATGATCAAATTCTTTAATTGTTTCAACTTCGTACTGATATTTTCTAAGCGTTTCCGCAAGTAATGATGCAATCTTTACATCATCTTCGACAATAAATATTCGATGCTTCTCCATACGAACACTCCTTTCTACTCTATATTGTATCAAAAAAAGGTTCGACGACATAATTGTCAGCGAACCTTTATCGGAAAAGATCATGTAATCCCAGTGCGACGTCTTAGGCATGCGTCTTTTTCGAATTAGCTTTACTTAATAAATTAATTGTAAAAACTCTTCAGTTGTAATTCCACCAAAGTATGTTGGAATATCAATATCCGCTAACGCTTCAGCAATTGATGCTCGATTATAGTTTGTCCCAACTAGTCGTTGTGCAACATCCGCCATATCTCCTACACCAAAGAAATCACCAAAAATATGCGCCTCTTCAATAATGCCGTGATTTACCTCTAAGCGAATATCAATGCCTCCTGTTGGGAAACGATGTGTTTTTTGAATATTAAAGCGTGGGGATTTACCGTAGTTCCACTCCCAAGTTCGATAACGTTCTGCAGATAGTTTATGGATATTTGCCCAGTCTTCCTCCGATAGCTCATAGTAACGAATATTTTCTTCACCATTAAAAATGGATTTCAAAATTTCTAATCGGAACGCTTCAACAGTCATCTTATCCTTCAAAAATTCTGAGATATTAGCCACTCGTGAGCGTATTGATTTAATGCCTTTGGATTCTATTTTATCCTTCTTCACTTTTAAAGCAGATACAACAGCATCAATTTCTGTATCAAACATCAATGTGCCATGACTAAACATTCGCCCCTTAGTAGAGAATTGGGCGTTTCCGGAAACCTTACGTCCCTCTGCCAAAATATCATTACGCCCCGAAAGCTCTGCATTGACACCCATTGCAGCCAGTGCTTCAACAACAGGCTGCGTGAATTTTTTATAATTCATAAAGCTTTCGCCATCATCTTTGGTAATAAAGCTAAAGTTAAGATTTCCTAAATCATGATACACTGCACCACCACCAGATAGTCGTCGCACAACAATAATGCCGTTGTCCTCCACGTAATCTGTATTAATCTCTTCAATAGTATTTTGATTTTTTCCAATGATGATGGAAGGCTGGTTTATGTAAAAAAGGAGTACAGGTTCCTTTTCAACATCCATTGTTTTTAATAAGTACTCCTCAATGGCAAGGTTAATGCGTGGGTCATGAATTCCTTTATTATCAACAAAAATCATTGTTTGCTTTTCCTCCTTCACAAAATATCCATATTTATTTTAACGCAAATTAGGCATTTTGTGTTGACGAAAAGCATCTGTTATAATACACTATAAAATATCAAAACAGTAATAGTACAGATGAACTTAAAGGAGGAGTCCACAATGTTAGAAAACGTAGTTGAATTTTTCAAGAACCTACCTGCAAAGCAATGCACAGAATGCGGTGAAAAAATTGAAGAACAAAGTGAATGCTACAGCAACACTTGTGAAAAATGTAACCACCTATAAGCATTTGCCTATTCTGTAATTTTGTCATTTACGTGCCCCACACGTACTATTAATGACACCCCTCATCATTTTTGATGAACCCTTAATTAAATCTCTTACACTTACGAAACAACAGCTGATACGCTCATATCAGCTGTTGTTTTTTTATTGTTGTTTCTGGGATCTAGCAAATTTTTTAATTTCCTGGGTAGAGGAGACTTCCTGCCTGAGCGAATCCTTTCTATACCCGAGCAGGTTGCCTCTCACCTGAGCGAATTTTCTCTCGACCTGAGCAGTTCTTTCTCTCACCCGAGCGAATTTTCTCTTAACCTGAGCAGTTTTCTCTCTCACCTGAGCGAATTTCCTCTCAACCTGAGCTGTTCTGTCTCCTACCTGAGCGAATTCTTCCCATGCCTGAGCAAACCTTCCCTCCACCTGAATAATTTCTCACAATAGCCAAGCCCTTGAAAATACTCAATACAATAGCAACATAAAAACACCCACCATTTAATTGGTGGGTGCATAGTAAGTTAAATTTTAATTTTCTTCGGCTACTTTGGAATAGCGTTTTGTGTGTAGTAACATGAAGTATCCGAACGTAATTGCTAAGAATGCAACTAGGAAGCCTAATAGAACGCCGTAGTTTTGCATTAAGAATGTCATATCGCCTGTAGAAATACTTGTTTTAAAGGCTTGAACAGTATATGTCATTGGTAATAGTTTGTTAAATACTTGTAACGGTGATGGGATTAACTCCAGCGGGAATGTTCCCGCACTTGTTGTTAATTGTAAAATTAGTACAACAATTGCTATGAAGCGTCCTGGATCACCGAAGATAGACACTAACATTTGAATTAAAGCTAAGAAAACATAGCTTGTTAATAATGCTGTTAATATGAAGTATCCTAAATTATTTACTTCAAGACCAAGTCCCCATTTAACAATAACCACTGTTAATATAGTTTGAACTAAGCCGACGAATGCTAATACTGACACCTTACTTGTAAACCAAGCTGCTCCATTTTTCGGACGAATAGCTGGCTCTACAAGTGGGAACACGATGGAAATTAATAATGCTCCGACGAATAGGCCAAGGGAAATAAAGTATGGAGCGAAGCCTGTGCCGTAGTTAGGTACATGGTTAACAGATTCCTTATCGACTTGAACTGGGCTACCTACCATATCATATGTGTCTTTATTCGCATGAACTTCATTTGCTTTCTCACTTGCTTCACCTAATTTGCCAGATAAAGTTGATGTACCATCTGCAAGCTCAGTTGAACCATCTGCAAGTGTTGCAGAGCCTTGTGCTAGCTCACCAGATTTTGAGGCAAGTGTAGATGTACCTTGATTTAAAGTTGTTGTACCATTCGCTAATTCGTTTAAACCAGACGCTAATGTTTTAGAACCTGTTACTGCTGTTTTCACGCCAGCATTTAGTTCACCTAATTTTGCTGCTAATGTCGTATTACCTGCTTGAAGACCCTTAGCGCCTTCCACTAATGCATTACTTTTTGCAGTTAGTGCGTTTGCCCCTGCTAACACTTCTGCCTGACCTGCTGCAATTTGAGTAGCTCCAGAACTAACTTGATTTGCACCAGCTTGTAATTTTTCTGTGCCTGCAGATAACGAATTTAAACCATTATGCACGCTTGCACTTCCAGCTTGAAGCTCTGCTAATGTTTGCTTTAATACCGCTGCTTGCTCTTCAGGCATTGAAGCCATCATACCTTGTAATTGGTTAGATAAGGCTGTAATTCCTGCTTCTACTTTTGCAGAGCCAGATGTTAATTGGTTTGCTGCACCATTTAATGCACCAGCGTTCTCAGCAATAGAAGCTGCGCCTGAACTAATCTGTTGTTGTTTGTCATTTAAAGTGTTTAAACCTGCTTCTACTTTCGCAACACCCTGTGTATATTGCGTTAAACCTTGCTCAAGACTTGTAGCACCATTAGCTGCTTGTTGGGCACCTTTTTGTAATTGCACTGTACCATCCTGAAGCTTTACTAAACCAGTAGATAAATCATTTGCACCTTTGGCAGCATCTCCAGCACCTTTTGTGATTTTATCTGTACCATTTGATAACTCAATTGTGCTTGATGCTAGTTGCTCAAGATAACCTTTTAAATCTTTCGCACCATTAGCTACTTTTTGAGCACCTTCATCTAGCTTATTAGAGCCATCAGCAGCCTCTGTAAAGCCGTCTCCAAGTGTTGCAATGGAATCAAATAATTTTTCTGCATAAGTCGCTGAAACCTGTGAATTTACTTCCGCACGTACACGATCCATTGCTGTTTCACCAATCTGTGCACCAAGGAAGTTTAATCCTTCATTCGGAATATAGTTCATCACTAATTTAGAAGGTTTGTCATCTAATAGTGTTGTTGCATGATCAGAGAAATTTGTTGGAATTTCTAAAATCATGTAATAGTCACGGCCATTTAAACCTTTTTCAGCCTGTTCTTTAGATACTTCAATAAAATTAAATTGCTCACTATCAACAAGCTTTTCGACTAGGGTATCACCTAAGTCTAATTTTTCCCCATCCATTTCAGCACCCTTATCTTCATTGACAATTGCTACTGGTAGGTTAGGTAGGCCTGCATATGGATCCCAGAAAGCCCATAAAAACATGCCTGCATACATGACTGGGATAAATAATACAGCGATGATTGACACAAGCATTTTTCTTGTTTTCAAGATTTTCAGCCATTCAGCTTTAATCATAAAATTACCTCACTCCTATACTAGTTGACCGAAAACGTCAGTCGGTCATTTTAATCCAAAAAATTGAAACCTTCCATGAGTAGACTGGTGCTTGATCCAGTAATCAAGTTAAAATTAGTCCACGAAAGATTGTTTCTTTAAAAAGATTTAAAATCTTTTCCTCGGGAATCATATCACCATGTAGTTCATGCCAATCAACGACAAATGCTAGATATGCCTTTAGCAATAGATAGCTTACCAATTCTGCATCACAGTCTCGAATCTCACCTTTATCAATACGCCTTTGAATTAACTCAGCAACATACGATAAAATCTCAGTCTCGATACGGATGAGAACTTGTTTGACAACTGGCGTTCGTAATTCTTTTTCCTCCTCTAATAACTTCGCAAATAAAAGATGTTTTTCACGGAACTGAAGCATTTTCATTAAAGCATTATGTGCATTGTCCATAAAACTAGCTGATGCATCCAACACTGCATCCGCTTCTGCCTTCATCTCTCGTACAAGTGACATAGCTATCTCTTGAAATAAAATTTCTTTATTTGCAAAGAATGTATAAATCGTACCCTTACCGACATTAGCAATTTTCGCTACTTGCTCCATCGTTGTCGCCTTGTAACCAAACAATGTAAAAGATTTTGCAGCTGCTTCAAGAATTTCCTGCCTACGATCCATTAGTAACATCCTTTCTTGTTATGTTATGTACATTCTTAGTACACAGAAACAAAATGACCAGAAAACCATTCCGGTCATCTGGTCATTATCATATTCCTATTTTAACAATAATGCAAGTGTTTAATCATGATTTTTTTCATTTTTTTCTTCATCACTTTGCTCTGTATCTTTACCATGGTTCATCATATTATTATCCATGCTGTTTTTCGCTTTGTCATCCTCTGGTACAACCTTTGACATATCTGGGTTTCCAGCTATAATTTGTTGCTTAGGCATATTATGTACGCCATTAGCAGTTGTATGAGCGTACATATAATAAACACCATCATGGTCGAAAGTCGTTGTTGCTTTATAAACGCCATCCTTCTCTAAATTTCCTTCAATCAATTGTCCTTCATCACGTTTGCCAGATTCCCAAACCTCAAATTCTACAGCAGCATTATCGACATTTTTTCCACCCTGCTCAACATGTGCGGCAAGTTCAATTGTTTCATTAATTGCTACTTCTTTTGCTGTTAAAATTTCAACATCTGGTATTTGAGGTACCTCTGGCTCCTTTAATGTTGTCGGTTCTTTTTCCCCACACCCAACTAATAATGCAGGTACTGCTATTAATGCAAACAACCATTTTTTCATTTATTCTTCCTCCATTAATGGCAACGTAATCTTCACCGTTGTGCCCTTTTCTACTTTACTTTCAATTTCAATTTTACCGTATAGCTGCTTTAAAAGCTGCTCCACAATTGATAGGCCTAAGCCACTACCACCATCTGCTCGACTACGGGCCTTATTGACACGATAAAAGCGCTCAGTCACATGTGGTAGATCCTCCTGTGGAATACCAATTCCATAATCCTTTATTATAATCTGAGCATTGTTATGATTCTCCACAGCTACTATTTCTATCTTTGACTGCTCATTCGAGTAATTAATAGCATTTTCTATTATATTAATAAAAATCTGCTTCAGCTTGATTTCATCTGCTTTGATAATTAAAGCATCGTCAGCATCTAAATGGAGTACTATCCTCTTTTTTTCTGCCTGATGAATTAATATCTTTTGAACTTCACGTAATGTTTCAGCAAGTGGAATTGGATATAGGGTAATTTCTTTTTGCTCATTCTCCATCCGAGCTAGTTGAAGCAGTTCATTTGTTAAACGCTCCATACGATTTGCCTCGCGTACAATCAGCTGAATAGTTTCTTCTTTCTGTTCTTCCTGTATGAAACCATTATGCAATGCTTCACCATAGCCCTTCACATAACTAATAGGCGTCCGTAATTCATGAGAAACGGTAGCTAAAAACGTTTTTTGCGCCTCATCCTCTTGCTGTATAGAAGCTGCCATTTTATTAAAGGTACTAGATAATCGCCCAATCTCATCTCTTGAATTAACCGGCACACGAGTTCCATAATTTCCATCCGACATTTCTTCTACTGCCCTTTGCAATTCACTTAACGGTCGCATTATATGGCGAATCCCTTTATAAATTAAAAAACTTATTACGAGTAAAAATAATAGGGCGCTTCCAACTAGAAAAATAACCTGTTCATTTGCTAACTCACTAATTTTTGCCAATGGAAAGTAAATATAAATGATGCCTTCAAGTCTATTCTGATCTACTAATGGGAGTACTACAGAAATAAGCTGTCTGTCAAACCGAGGTTCATACCCTATTTTCTGTACATAATGACCTGCTAATAATTGCTGGCGATCCTCTGGACCAATCAATGTTTCATAATCAATATCGAATGGTACACAAGCGCTAAGCTCACGAGGATTTCTAACTGCAAAAATATTTAAATTTGAATAATTACTATAATGTTCAATATCTGCAATAAATTCATCAGTTACTTTTCCGCCTGCATACATAGTTTGTAATTTTGTACCGACCTCAATCATCATATCTTCTGTGTCTTCCACATAAAGTCGTTCATATAAAAAATCAGTCAAAACATACATGAATACGACTGTTATAATTAAAAAAGTAAAAATTAATATCCAAATACGAGTAGAAATCTTTTTCATTCGTTTGCGTCAAAACGGTAACCTACTCCCCAGACGGTTTGTACATATGCCGCTGCTTCCTTTCCAAGCTTCAGCCGTAACGTTTTAATATGTGTATCCACAGTTCTTGTTCCACCAATATAATCAATATCCCAAATGCGTTCTAACAATTGCTCCCTCGTATAAGCATTTCCTGGATTTTTCATAAATAGATGCAATAGTTCAAATTCCTTTAGCGTAAGTGGGATACTTTTATCATTCACAGAAACTTTTCGAGATATTTCATCTAACTTAATCGGTCCAATAACAATATATTTTTGCTGTATTTCCGTAATTCTTGAGCCAGTTCTTCTCAAAACGGCACGTATACGAGCTAGTAGTTCCTCTACTGTGAATGGTTTGACAATATAATCATCCCCACCAAGCGTAAGCCCCTTTACCTTATCTTCATTTGCGTCCCGGGCAGTTAAAAATATGATTGGTACATTCGACATTGCTCGGATACTTTGACATACTACAAAGCCATCCTCATGCGGCATCATAACATCAAGTAGAACCAAATCAATTTGTTCACGAACAATAATATCATATGCCTCCATACCACTTGCTGCAGTAAAGGTTTCAAAATTAGAATTATTAAGCATCATCTCTATTAGATTGCGCATATCTCGCTCATCATCAACAATTAATACAGTTGTCACAATTTTTCCTCCCTCACTAACAGTTGAAATGCACCTTTTCCAACATCCACTGTTTTTTCTACATGACCATCCTTAATAAAATACAATGTGTGATCATCATACCCAGCAACCACAATATAGTCCTTAAATTGATTAACAACAAATGGATTAGCCCCTACCTCTAGCTGCCATTTCACCTTACCATTAAAGTCAGCTACATATAATTCATTATGTCCATGACTAATTACAAGCACTGAGTCTTTCGTTTTTGTTAATCCCACAGGCATTAACGGCATCTCTATTTCTCCATGCAATTCGCCTGTAGCTAAATCATAACGCTTTACGGAGCTATTAGGTTTACTGCCATCACCATGCCCTCCAACCCACAGTTCATTTGTCTCCTCTATTATCGCTAAACCATGAGCTGATTTTGGAATGACCCATTCCTGTTCAACCTGCAGATCTTTGACATTTAAAATTGATAATTTGGTATCTTTAAAATTTATGATATATAGCTTTTCCTTAAAAGCTACCATGGACATAGGGTAATTACCTAACTGCTGTGAGGCAAGCTCATTTCCCTTCTCATCAAAGCTTGTCACTGTATTCGTGGTGCTATTCGTAATAAAGAATTGTTTATCATTTTCGGAATAATAAACATTTGTAGTACCCATCTTCACTTTTTTTGAATAGAGCTTTTCCCCAGTTGATAATGTATAAACATCAATTTTATCTAACTGATGACCGAACAATAATATACGATTGTCTCCCAGCAATACTGCACCAGTATAAGCTTTATCGAACAACCATGTGGCAATTACCTTCCCCTGTTCATCTATAAAATCTAATGATGGTTCTTGTATATTTAAAGACGCAATAAAGTTCTGTTTGCTCTTGATAGGCTTAAAGGATAAATCCGTACAGCCAGCCAACCATACCACTAGAAGTAAAGAAAGAATGAAGAATGCAAACCTTTTCAACATCATCACCTCTGCTTCTTAACTATACTTCACATTTGTGAAATCCGAGTGAAACTTGATTGGTAATTCTATGACAAACCAGCGGCATTGTCAGATTCATTATAAAAATAATGCTACTAACAAACATTTATCCAACTCTCCTCCTTTAGAAAACATATACTACATAGATTCTGGAAAGGAGGCTATTTTAGTTATGGTGTCAATTAGCTTATGTATGATCGTAAAAAATGAAGAGGATGTTATTGGTAGATGTTTAGTATCCGTTAAAGACTTGGTTGATGAGATTAATATTATTGATACGGGTTCTACCGATAGTACAAAGGAAATCGCTAAACAATTTACTGATCGAATTTTTGATTTTAAATGGATTCATCATTTTGCAGCAGCACGAAATTTTTCTTTTCAACAAGCAACAAAGGAGTATATTTTATGGCTTGATGCAGACGATGTATTTTTAGCGGAGGATCAGGAGAAATTCAAATCTCTAAAACAATCATTAAACTCAAATATAGACGCAGTTTCAATGAATTATCACTTAAGTTTTGATAGTGAGGGCAATGTAAGCTCTCTAATAAGAAGATATCGTTTAGTAAAAAGGGATAAACACTTTCAATGGATAGGAGCTGTCCACGAATATTTAGAGGTAGGTGGCCATCTTTTAGATAGTGATGTCGCTGTCAGCCATTTACCACTTAGTCATGATCATACTCGAAATATTAATATCTATAGGCAACTCGTCCAATCTAGGGAACCTCTTTCCCCCCGTGATACATTTTATTACGCAAATGAATTACTAGATCATGGACAATTTGAGGATGCATTATTTTACTATGAAACATTTTTAACCTCTAAATTGGGCTGGGTAGAAGATAATATTCAAGCATGCTACAAATTAGCAGATTGCTATTCTCATTTAAATGATACAGAAAATTATTTGAGCTCTATATTAAGAAGCTTCGAATATGATATTCCCCGCCCAGAAGCGTGTTGTAGATTAGGATTCCACTTTATGGAGAATTTTAAAAACTACGAAGCTATATTTTGGTACGAACAAGCCCTCGTCATTAAACAAAACCCAAACGCCCCATTCCAAAATAAAATCTATACTACATGGTTACCGCATTTACAACTTTGTGTACTTTTTGATCGCTTGCAACAATACGAACTAGCCAATGCCCATAATGAATTAGCCAGATCGTTTATTCCAAATGATGAAAAGGTTTTACACAATAAAAAGTATTTTGAACGAATCTTAGGGAAAGACCATAAGAGCTCGTAATATATTAATTTAATTAAGTTTTTTAAAGTTATAATCTGGCACAAAACAACTTTTCAATAAAACTTCCAAAAAATAAACTATGAACAAATCCTATTTATCAAAAAAAGAGGTAATTATCTATTTCTTCTATCATCTCAATGAATACGATATCTGAGAAAGGAGGTGAGAAAATGGATTTTGCAAATTTTAAAAATAGGATTTGTAGTAGATGTAACTCATTTCCTTGTAATTGTAAAAGAAATTCCCCTCAAAATTGTCCTATTTGGCCAGTTAAACCTACGGGACCTACCGGAGGAATTACAGGACCTACTGGCGCTACTGGCGTGACTGGTGCTACTGGACCTACTGGCGTTACCGGAGTCACTGGCATTACTGGATCTACTGGAATCACTGGCATTACTGGATCTACTGGAATCACTGGGCCTACTGGAGCCACTGGGTTAGCTGGAGCCACTGGACCCACTGGCGCTACTGGATCTACTGGTGTTACCGGAGCCACTGGCATTACTGGATCTACTGGAATCACTGGGCCTACTGGAGCGACTGGGTTAGCTGGAGTCACTGGACCCACTGGCGTTACTGGGGTCACTGGCGCTACCGGAGTTACTGGACTAACTGGAGCCACTGGACCTACTGGCGCTACTGGACCTACTGGTGATACCGGAGTCACTGGCATTACTGGATCTACTGGAATCACTGGGCCTACTGGAGCGACTGGGTTAGCTGGAGTCACTGGACCCACTGGCGTTACTGGGGTCACTGGCACTACCGGAGTTACTGGCGCTACCGGAGTTACTGGATCTACTGGAGCGACTGGGTTAGCTGGAGCCACTGGACCTACTGGCGCTACTGGACCTACTGGTGTTACCGGAGTCACTGGCATTACTGGATCTACTGGAATCACTGGGCCTACTGGAGCGACTGGGTTAGCTGGAGTCACTGGACCCA
>Ga0213828_1000976_pt1 | contig 25253 bp, 18 predicted proteins | sample MC6MC0897MG_FD_180664 | JGI IMG/M metagenome (GOLD analysis project Ga0213828, IMG submission 180664) | Enriched soil aggregate microbial communities from Iowa State University, Ames, United States - MC6-MC0897-MG | ecosystem: Environmental > Terrestrial > Soil > Unclassified | place: USA: Iowa... | reverse complement strand
GGGAATTTGTTTTTTGTTGTGCATATTGCATAAAAAATGTACGCATTATTAAACAATATTGCAAATGGACTTCTGTAATGATCCATGATATACTGCGTTTAGAAAATAGATGTGTAGTTTGTGACTGGTAAGGCAGGCAAGGTCTACAGGATTGTTATCACATATGATGTGATAGTCCTCGTAGCTTGTCTTTTTTTATTACTGGAAGGGCATATGAAAATTGAAAAAGTTTTGAACAATAACATGGTATCGGCTTATAATACCGAGGGGAAAGAAATCATACTGAAGGGAAAATCCATTGGCTTTGGAAAGAAAAAGGGTGATGAGGTGGACCGGAAGCTGGTGGAGCGGGTATTTGTACAGAATGATAAGCGGGATGCCCGGCATTTTGAAGAGTACTTTGCAAAGCTTCCCCAGGAATATTGGGAGATCAGTGAACAAACCGTAGATTACGCCAAAGGCGAGTTTGGAATGCAGCTGGACTCCCGGATCATACTTCCGGTGTGTGACCATATCGCCGGTGCGGTAGACCGTTACAAGAACGGGACGATTCTCCGCAATGCCATGCTTTGGGAGGGAAAGAGATTTTATCCCAATGAATTTCAAGTGGGCCAGTATGCGGTTGACTTAATCCGGAGGAGGCTGGATATTTCCATGGAAGAGGATGAAGCCATGTTCCTGGCATTTCATTTTGTTTATGGTCAGTTAAACCGTCAGGAAACCGATGATTTGGGGATAATTACGGAAGTTATTAAGGATATTGTGGATATTGTGGAGGCGTCCTTTCAAATCAGGCTGAATACGGAGTCCTGGGATTACAGGCGTTTCGTGACCCACATTCGTTTTTTTGCCCAACGCATGCTGCAAAATAAGCAATATGAGTCAACCAATGAAGAGTGGTATCAGCTGCTAAAGGATAAGTATCGCAGAGCTTATAACTGTATCATTAAAATAGCTGATTATATACACGACCGGTATTACTATGAAATAGACCGGGAAGAAATGATGTATTTAATGATTCACATAGAAAAAGTTACCAGAGAGCTGATTTAAAACAGAGGGCTGGGATTGTTACCGGATGGGAAATATGGTCCGGGCAGGACCCTGCATGGAGAGTAGACTGCAATGGTTATATTATTTGCAGGCTGCTTTTCTGCAGGGCCCTTTTTATTTATGAAACAGGTAATTCCTGATCGGAAGCCTCTTTTATTGAATGATAAGGCGTTGTAAGATAGCCGGCAGACGTCTTTTCAGATAGATAACAATGAATAAACCTTAATAAGGGGGAGATATTATGGCATTTGATTATGCAAAGACCGCACAAACCTTGCTTGAAAAGGTTGGCGGGGAAAACAATGTAAGCGGACTGTCCCATTGTATGACGCGCCTGCGGTTCGTGCTGAAAGACAGTACAATTCCAAAAGATTCTGAAATTGAAAAGGTACCGGGTGTAATCCGGGTAGTTCGCCAGGGCGGACAGTTCCAGGTAGTTATCGGTAACGAAGTATCAAATGTATATAAAGAACTTACAAAGCTTGGACATTTTGAAGAAAGCACCGGGAGTAAGGATGAAGGCCCTAGAGAGAATTTGTTTTCACGTATGTGCAGCTTTGTAGCCGGCTGCATGACCCCACTGCTTCCCGCCATGCTTGGCTGTGGTATGATTAAAGTAGTTCTGACACTTCTGACCACCTTTGGGTTAGTGGATACGTCCGGAAGCACCTATGTGATTTTATCTGCAGTAGGAGATGCGTTCTTCTACTTCCTGCCTATTTTGCTGGCCATGACAACAGCAAAACGTCTTGGCTCCAACATTTATCTGGCTATGGTAGTAGCGGCGCTTTTGATCCATCCTGATGTTACAGGACTGCTGAGCCAGGGTAACACCACATATTTTGGATTACCTGTTACCGCAGCTGTATACAGCTCCTCCGTTCTTCCTGTCTTTCTTATGGTCCCGATTATGGGATATATTGAACGGTTTGCTGATAAGGTTAGCCCCAACCTTTTAAAGGTGTTTTTGAAGCCGCTCATCGTCTTATTCATTGCCGTGCCCATTGCATTGGTTGTTGTTGGGCCCCTTGGAACCATTCTCGGAAATTATCTGGCGGCGGGGATCAATTTCTTATATAGCAAAGCAGGCTGGCTCACCATCATGCTGATCTCTGCGGCCATGCCGTTTATCGTTATGACTGGAATGCATTATGCATTGATGCCTATGTTTACCATTAGTATGGCGACTTTTGGATTTGATGCGATTGTACTTATTACCATGTTCTGCTCCAACCTTGCTCAGGGAGGTGCCTCCCTCGCTGTTGCGTTCCGCGCCAAGGATGAAAATGTAAAGTCTACCGCATCTGCGTGTGGAATCTCAGCCGTTGTAGCAGGCGTTACAGAGCCTGCGATGTATGGTGTGACGTTAAAATATAAAACACCTATGATTGCAGCTGTAATCGGTGCTGCAGCATCAGGCCTTTATGCTGGAATTACCCATCTGGTAGCCTATACCATGGGCGGTTCCCCTTCCACCTTATCTTTAATTACCATGATCGGCGGTGAGGGATTCGGCAATTTAATAAACGGTGTAATTGCCATGATTATCTCTCTGACCGTATCATTTGTCATGACTCTCATCCTTTATAAACCGGAGGAGAAGACAGGGGAGCCGGAGGTTTCCGGTGATACTCCTGCTAAAGAGAAGAAGCCGCTGGTGGAAATGATTGAACTGGCAAGTCCTCTTACAGGAACTATGATTTCTTTAACAGAAGTAGAGGACCCGGTATTTGCAGGCGGAGTGCTTGGAGAAGGAGTAGCTATAATCCCGGACGAGGGAAAGGTATATGCCCCTGCGGACGGAATCATCAGTGCTGTGACCGACACAAAGCATGCGGTTGGCATCACCACGGATACCGGAGCAGAGGTTCTGATCCATGTAGGTCTTGATACAGTACGTCTTGGAGGAGAAGGCTTTACCCTTCACTGCAAGGAAGGGGACCGGGTAATAAAGGGAAGTCTTCTGCTGGAATTTGATATTGATAAAATTAAGGAAGAGGGTTTCGCGTTAACCACTCCTGTGCTTATATCCAATATGAACAACTTTGTAAGCCTAAAGACCAGCAGTAAAAAGCAGGTCGAGGCGGGAGAGAAACTGTTGACGATTGTTTAATCATTCTGAAAGAGGTGTAATATGTCTGTATTTGCTGAAAATTTTTTATGGGGAGGCGCAGTAGCGGCTAATCAATGTGAGGGCGCATGGGATGAAGCAGGAAAAGGAATTGCAGATCCTGATGTATGTACGGGAGGTTCTCATGCAAGATCCAAACGGATCACCAGGACCATAGAGCCGGAAACGTTTTATCCAAGCCATGAAGCCATCGATTTTTACCATCATTATAAGGAAGACATTGCTCTGTTTGCAGAGATGGGCTTTAAAGTATTCCGTTTTTCCATTGCATGGACCAGAATTTTCCCTACAGGCATGGAAGCGGAGCCAAATGAGGCTGGTCTGGAATTTTATGACAGGGTAATCGGTGAATGCTTAAACCATGGTATGGAACCGCTGATCACCATTTCCCATTACGAGATGCCCTTTGCCCTTACGGAAAAGTACAATGGATGGGCTTCCAGAGAGTGCATCGGACTATATGTTAAATATGCGGAAACATTGTTCAAACGCTATAAAGGAAAGGTGAAATACTGGTTAACCTTTAATGAGATCAATGCAGGGGCAATGCCCATGGGCGGTTTCCTTTCCCTAGGCATTTTAAACGAGGGAACAACGGATTTTACAAACCAGACGGATATTCCAAAGCTCCGTTTCCAGGGCCTTCATCATCAGTTTGTGGCCAGTGCCCAGGCGGTTAAGGCCGGACATGAGATTGACCCGGACTGCAAGATCGGCTGTATGCTCTGTTATGTTACGACTTATCCGTTGACCTGCAATCCGGATGATATTTTAGAAGCCCAGAAGCAGAATCAGATTTTAAATCAGTTCTGCGGTGATGTGCAGGTAAGGGGAGAATATCCCAGTTTTATGAACCGTTATTTCAGAGAGAACGGGATTGACATCCAGATGGAGTCTGGAGATTTGGAGACTATTAAAGCGGGCTGTGTGGATTACTATACTTTCAGCTATTATATGTCCAACTGTGCTACTGCTTCCCCGGAACAGACCTCTTCCTCCGGCAACTTAATGGGAGGGGCGAAAAATCCTTATCTGGAATCCAGCGACTGGGGTTGGCAGATTGATCCCAAGGGCCTTCGGTATACACTGAATGAGATTTATGGACGTTACCGCATTCCCCTCATGGTGGTGGAAAACGGTCTGGGCGCTTATGATAAGAAGGAAGAGGACGGAAGTATCAGGGACGATTATCGCATCGATTACTTAAGGAAACACATTGAACAGATGAAAGAGGCCGTGGAGGATGGCGTGGATCTGATGGGGTATACCCCATGGGGCTGTATCGATCTGGTCAGCGCTTCCACAGGAGAAATGGCAAAGCGCTATGGTTTCATTTACGTAGAAAAGTATGATGATGGAACCGGAGATTTATCCAGAAGGAAAAAGAAATCCTTTGAATGGTATAAGAAGGTAATTGAAACTAACGGAGAGGAACTGGATTGAAATAACAGGGATGATTTCCTGGCTTCATTAAAAGGCTGAGTAAGGAAGAGGACATTTTAAGTTTCTGTATGAATCAGGAACTTTAAGATGTCCTCTTTTTGTGGTACTATGATTTTAGTATATTTTTTTACGATTGAAAATGCAGGGACTGAAATTATTCTCTTATATTTCTTTTTTAGATTTTATATAATCTACTTATGAATGTGGGGCAAACAGGGGGATTGGACATGGTTAAGATTTTTCTTGCTGAGGATGAAAAAATAGTCCGTGAGGGAATTAAAAATGGTATTCCGTGGGAAAAATACGGATTTGAGTTTGCAGGGGAAGCACCTGATGGGGAGCTGGCATATCCTCTGATTCTAAAGGCAAAGCCTGATATTCTGCTTACTGATATCCGAATGCCCTTTATGGATGGGCTTGAACTGGCTGAGATGGTTAAGAGAGAACTTCCGGACCTTCGCATCATGTTTTTCAGCGGATATGATGACTTTGAATACGCAAAGCGGGCTATAAGGATTGGCGCAGCGGATTACCTTCTTAAGCCTGTAAGCAGCAGCCAGCTGTTAGAGGCTCTGGAGCGTATGAGCGAGGCAATTATCCAGGAAAAAAGTGAGAGGGGCTATAAATTGGAGTTTCTAAAGCAGCAGGAGGAAAGAAAGCGGATGGAGCGGGACCGGCTGTTTGATACCATTGTATCAGGAAACTTAAGCCTTCAGGAGATTCTTTTAAAGGGCCGGGAACACAGTCTGTCCCTTAGCGCACCGGTGTATAATCTGATTTTATTTCAGGCAAGGGTTTCCGGCAGTCAGGAGCAGTTTACGGATCAGGTTGTTATGTTTGATGAGATGATAAAGGACCGGTTTGAGAACAGGGCAGAAGTCATCGTATTTAACCGTCTGACAGAAGGGTATGCATTTCTGGTCATGGGAAACGATTGGGAAGACTTAGATAGAAAGACCACTGCCTGTCAGGAGCTTTTGGTACGACTTGTGGAGTCCTGCCCAGGCATGGAATATTTCGGGGGAATTGGTGTTCCGGTATACAGGCTCAGTGAACTGAAAACCTGTTTTAAGGCGGCCAGCAGAGCCTACGCCTGCCGCTACATGCTGGAATACAACCAGCTTCTTACGGCAGAGGCAGCCGTCCGGCTTCATGATGATTCAGGAACCATCAGCTTAGAAGGGATGGACATAACCAAACTTAGCCGGGATATAGTTCCTAATTTCCTTAAAAATGGTTCGATATCTGAGGTGAAGTATTTTCTGGAAGAATATTTAGAGGCTTGCGGCAGTAATTTTAAGTCCTTAATCTTCCGGCAGTATTTGCTGATGGATGTTTATCTTGCTGTTATTGGTTTTGTCACCCAGCTTGGTTTTGAGCCGGAGCAGGTTTTAAAGGAATTTGGAGATGGAAAGACCTTAAAGCCTTGTGTGGGATCTGAGGAAGGGGCAGTAAAGTACGCCAGGGAGATCCTTAAAAAGGCCATCACCCTCCGTACCACCTGTTCTCAGAAAAAGTACCGCCTGGTTCTTGATCGATCCAAGGATTACATTGAAAGCCACTATAAGGATGAGGACATTTCCTTAAATGTGGTAGCCTCCAGCGTGAATATAAGCCCTAATTACTTCAGCACCATATTTAGTCAGGAAATGGGTATTACATTTGTGGAATATTTAACAAAGGTCCGTATGGAAGCGGCTAAGGAGCTGCTTTTAAAGACAGACCTTCGGGCCTCGGAAATCGGGTATCAGGTGGGGTATAAAGATCCTCACTATTTCAGCTACATATTTAAAAAGACTCATGGAATTACGCCGAAAGCATTCCGGTCAGGAGGCAGAAATGATACAAAAACGTGATTCAATCAAAGCTAAATTACAATCCATGCAGGCAATCGTATTTATCCCGGTCATTATTATGATTGGGATATTGCTGTATATGATGGCTTGGCAGAACGAACAGTATCGGCAAAGCATCCGGAACTTAACTATGGCTACAGAGTTTAATTTTGACTTTAAATCCAACATCGATTATAAGATGTACCGCATTGTCATAGGCGCGGACACCTTTGATTCGCTAAATCCCTATGAAGAGCTGGAAGATTCCCGGAGATTGTTTGAACAGTTAAAGGATTCCACTCCCCAGGAAAACAGCAAAAAGGGGTTAGATGGGATCATCATTCTGATCGGAATTCTGGAAAAGAGGATTGAAGACATCCGTACCAGCAATATTATCGGTGATTATGACCGGAATATGGAGCGTCTGGATAAGGATATTTACATAATCACAGAACTGATTCAAGAAACCATGTCAGATTATATTTACAACGAAACAAAGACCTTAGAATCCACCCGTTTAAAGCTGGACTCTCAGACAAAGAGGGTCATTGCCTCATGTATCGTGGTTTCTGCTTACATCATCGTGTTTTTAATCGTTTCTTTTTCTTCCTTTGGAAAGAAGATTACAAAACCCATTGAGGAACTGTGTCAATATACCATGGTGCTTGCAAACGGCAGCTTAAAGGTCAATGCGCCCAAAAGTAATATACGTGAGATCCAGATGCTAAGCGATCAGTATGATCACATGGTAATCCGGATCGGGGAGTTGATTGAACATATTAGGGAAGAACAGGAGCTCAAGAGAAAAACCGAATTAAAGCTTTTACAGGCTCAGATCAATCCTCATTTTCTTTATAATACCCTGGATACGATCGTCTGGCTGGCAGAGGGGAAACGTCATCAGGATGTGGTGGATATGATCACGGCCCTTTCTTCCTTTCTGCGGATGGGGCTTAACAATGGAAAGGATTTTATCACCATCAGGGGAGAGGCGGAACATGTAAAGAGCTATCTTCAGATCCAGCATTTCCGCTATGAGGACATTATGGATTATGAGATCGATTTTAAGGAGGAGATCATGGACTTCTCAACGTTGAAGCTGACTCTGCAGCCGATTGTGGAGAATGCCCTTTACCATGGGATTAAGAATTGCAGGAAAAAGGGCTTTCTAAAGATCAGTGGCTGGCAGGAGGAAGAGGACATTCTGCTAAAGGTGGAGGATAATGGCATCGGAATGAAGCCGGAAGAACTTGAAAAAATGCAGAGACTAGTGCGAAACGGCGGGGAAGACTTAGGGTTGCGGGAAGGATTTGGAATTGCCAATGTGGCAGAGAGGATCCGGCTTAATTTTGGTGAAACCTATGGGGTTTCCATCGAAAGCGAGTATGGGGTGGGAACCTCTGTTACCGTCAGGATCCCGGCTGCTTTAAAGGGGAACAGATAAAAATCAACCTTTTTCCGAAAAAATCCAACCATATTTTGGAATGACCGGCAAAGGCGTAAGAATCTCAACCGTTTACAAAAGATATTGCATTGAGAAGAAAGCCGGTAACCGCTATGATACTGGTAGTTACTAAGAAAAGTAAACACATCGATCATTTTGGAGGGAACGGATATGAAGAAAGGATTACTGGGCATAATGACGGCGGCTGCCATGACTGCAGCTATGGTTTTATCCGGATGCAGCGGTTCTCAGACTGCAGCGACCACCGCGGCGCCGGCAGGAGGGGAAACAAAAACAGAGGCGGCTAAGACTGAGGCAGCCAAGACAGAGGCACCCAAGACAGAAGAAAAAAAGGATTTGCTTGTGGTAGGTTTTTCCCAGGTAGGAGCGGAATCTGACTGGAGAACAGCTAACACGGAATCCATGAAATCCACGTTTACGGAAGCGAACGGGTACAAGTTGATATTCGATGATGCACAGCAGAAGCAGGAAAACCAGCTAAAGGCTGTCCGTAACTTTATCCAGCAGGATGTGGACTATATTGTGATTGCACCGGTGACGGAAACGGGCTGGGATACGGTTTTACAGGAAGCAAAGGATGCGGGGATTCCGGTCATCATCGTTGACCGTATGATCGATGTTTCCGACGATTCCCTCTATACTGCATGGGTCGGTTCCAATTTCCTTCAGGAAGGTTATGATGCAGTAGCATGGCTTGGTGATTACTTAAAGAAAAACAACCGTTCAGATGATGACATCAACATCGTAACTCTACAGGGAACCATTGGTTCTTCTGCTCAGATCGGACGTACCGACGGCGTGGAAGAGAAGATGAAAGATTATCCAAAGTGGAAGATGCTGGAGCGGCAGACAGGAGAGTTCACTCAGGCAAAGGGACAGGAAGTAATGGAATCCTTCTTAAAGACCTATCAAGATATTGACGTTGTGATTGCAGAAAATGATAACATGGCCTTTGGAGCCATTGACGCTATTAAGGCGGCAGGAAAGACCTGCGGGCCAAATGGTGATATCATCATCATTTCCTTTGATGCGGTTGCAGCTGCATTTGATTCCATGATTGCCGGTGATATGAATGTTTCCGTAGAATGTAACCCGCTTCATGGGCCCCGCGTGGCTGAAATCATTCAGAAGCTGGAAAAGGGTGAAAGCGTAGATAAGATCGCCTATGTACAGGAAGGAGTATATCCGGCTGATACGGCGGCTCAGGAAAAACCAAAGAGAGCCTATTAATCCATAGGGCTATAGAGCCGTAAGCAGAAATGAATCTGGATAAACAGGTGCAGGGGAATGGAGGACGGAGGTTTATAGTCCTCCGCTCCGCACCTTTTTTGATCCCTGAATTTGCCGGTTTCAGCAGGACGGGGGAGGAAAGGAAGGGATTCTATGCCCAATGAAATCGTATTAGCCATGCGAAGTATATCAAAAACATTTCCAGGTGTGCAGGCCCTTGATCATGTAGACTTCACGTTGAGAAGGGGAGAGATCCATGCGCTGATGGGGGAAAACGGAGCCGGAAAATCCACCCTTATTAAAGTCCTGACAGGTGTGGAGGAGTTTGAATCAGGAGAAATCACCATTGACGGGTTTAAAGGGAATATGATCAATCATTCTCCCCAGGAGGCCCAGGCTCATGGGATCAGCACGGTCTACCAGGAGGTCAATCTCTGCCCCAATTTATCCGTAGCGGAGAATTTATTCATTGGCAGGGAGCCGAAGCGGGCAGGCATCATCGACTGGAAAACCATGAATAAAAAGGCGAAAGATTTAATGGAGAGTCTGGATATCCATATAGATGTGACAAGGGCTCTGGAGAACTATTCCATCGCTTTGCAGCAGATGTTTGCCATTGCCAGGGCAGTGGATATGTCCGCAAAGGTTTTGATTCTTGACGAACCCACCTCTTCTTTAGATGACAATGAGGTGGAAAAGCTGTTCCGTCTGATGAACCGCCTCAAATCAGAAGGGGTAGGAATCATTTTTGTCACTCATTTCCTGGAACAGGTATATGAGGTATGCGATAAGATCACCGTTTTGAGAAATGGGGCTCTGGTTGGAGAGTATGTAACGGAAAAACTGCCCAGGGTACAGCTGGTAGCCAAGATGATGGGAAAAGATTTTGATGATTTGGCTGCCATAAAGAAAAGTGGAGAGGCAAAGGAACGGTCCGGGGAATTGGTGATCGATGCACAGGGGATCGGGAAGCAGGGAACTATAAAGCCCTACGACTTAAAGGTCCGTAAAGGGGAGGTAATCGGCCTTACCGGGCTTTTAGGATCCGGACGATCGGAGCTTGCCAGGAGCCTTTATGGAGCGGATAAGCCGGACAGCGGGGCGTTAAAAGTAAACGGCCGGCCGGTTTCGGTGGCGGCTCCCCTTGACGCCATGATGGCTGGTATGGCGTATCTTCCGGAAAACCGGAAGGAGGAAGGGATCGTAGCGGATCTATCGGTACGTGACAATTTGATTTTGGCGCTTCAGGCAAAGAAGGGAATGTTCCGGCCTTTTGGAAGAAAAGAGCAGGAGGAGCTTGCAGATAAGTATATAGAACTATTACAGATAAAGACGGCTAACAGGGAGACTCCCGTAAAAAGCTTAAGCGGAGGAAACCAGCAGAAGGTGATTTTAGGAAGATGGCTCCTTACGGACCCGGATTTTCTCATACTAGATGAACCCACCAGAGGGATCGATGTCGGTACCAAGACAGAGATTCAGAAATTGGTGGTAAAGCTTTCAGAGGAGGGCAAGGCTGTAATGTTTATCTCTTCGGAGGTAGAGGAAATGCTGCGTACCTGCAGCCGTATGGCCGTACTCCGGGATGGGCAGAAGGTGGGAGAGCTTAAAGAAGGCGAACTGGACCAGAATAACATTATGAAGGCGATTGCAGGAGGTGCGGGAGATGAATAAGCTGATCGTGTTTGTGAAGAAACTAACAGGAACCCGCTTGTTCCTGCCACTGTTCTGCCTTGTTCTGGTGCTGTTGTCAAACCTTATCAAAACGCCTACTTTTTTTCAGGTAACAATAAAAAACGGTGTTTTATACGGTTATATTATCGATGTGATCAACCGGGCCAGTGATCTGGTGATCCTGTCTGTGGGAATGACCATGGTTGTAGCGGCTTCAGGGGGTACGGATATTTCTGTGGGAGCGGTCATGTCTGTGGCCGGAGCCGTTTGCTGCTATATACTGGCAGGCGGACTGCAGACCGTGAATGAGTTTCAAAATCCCTATATATTAGGTGTGCTGGCAGCAGTTTTTGCAGGTATGTTATGCGGATGCTTTAATGGATTCCTGGTGGCGAAGATGAAGATCCAGCCCATGGTAGCGACCTTGATACTGTTTACGGCAGGGCGAGGTATGGCACAGCTGATCACCAGAGGGCAGATCACCTACATTCGGGTGGAATCTTATAAAATGCTGGGAGCCAGCATTCCCGGGATTCCTGTTCCAACACCCGTATTCGTAGCGCTTCTGGTAGTGATCCTTACATACGTATTACTTAAAAAGACTACACTGGGGCTTTATATCCAGACGGTAGGAATCAACTCCAGGGCTTCCAGGCTTATGGGAATCAAATCTTCCAGGATCATCTTTCTGTCCTATGTATTCTGCGGCCTTTGCGCCGGCGTATCCGGCCTTGTTGCATCTTCCAGAATCTATTCGGCAGACGCCAACAACATCGGGCTTAATCTGGAGCTGGATGCGATCCTTGCAGTAGCATTAGGAGGCAACAGCCTGGGAGGCGGTAAGTTCTCTCTCCTTGGAAGTGTCATTGGTGCCTATACCATTCAGGCTTTAAGTACCACCTTATACGCCATGGGAGTCTCTCCGGACCAAATACCGGTTTATAAGGCAATCGTTGTGGTGATCATCGTTGCCCTTCAGTCAACGGAGCTTAAAAAAATGGCAAAAAGGTTCCAAACAGGCCGTGAAGCGGGAAAGAGGGTGGCATAAATGAAGAACAGAGGGAAGACAGACGGAAAAATATTTCTGCTTATGATCACCATTGCCCTTTTCGTGACAATGTACATAGCTGGAATCATAATTTTTAATAGCAAAGGATTTGCAAAGCCCCAGGTATTTTTAAACCTTTTCATCTCCAATGCCGGTCTGATCGTGATTGCGGCAGGCATGACCATGGTCATGATCACAGGAGGGATTGATATTTCAGTTGGTTCTGTGGTGGCCCTTGCCTGCATGATGCTGGCCTGGATGATGGAAGTAAAGGGAATTGGAGCTGTTCCGGCCCTTTTGACGGTTTTGGTCATGGGTATCTTCTTTGGCCTGGCCCAGGGATTTTTTATTGCCTACCTAAAAATACAGCCATTTATCGTGACCCTGGCAGGAATGTTCTTTGCCAGAGGCATGACGGCCATCATCAGCCAGGAAATGATCAGCGTGAAGAATGAGCTGTTTTTAAAATGGGCGAAGAGTAAAATTAATTTGACCTTTCTGGGAGGAACCGTAAATAAAAAGGGTGTGGTAAACTATCCCTTCCTTTATCCAAGCGTTATCATCGCGTTGGTGGTACTGGTGCTGGTCTTCGTGGCTCTAAAATATACGAAGTTCGGGCGGACGATTTATGCGGTAGGCGGAAATGAGCAATCTGCGTTGATGATGGGGCTAAATGTAAAGCGCACGAAGCTTTTGGTGTATGTCATAAACGGCTTTTTATGTGCATTAGGCGGATTTCTGTTCTGTTTAAATACCTGTGCGGGCTTTGTGGAGCAGGCAAAGGGCTTTGAGATGGAAGCCATCGCATCGGCAGTTATTGGAGGGACACTGCTTTCCGGAGGTGTGGGAAATGTGTTCGGGAGCCTGTTTGGGGTCTTAATAAAGGGAACCATAGAGACATTCATCACCTTCCAGGGGACGCTTTCATCCTGGTGGACGAAGATCACCATTGCGGCGCTGCTGGCATTTTTTATTCTTCTTCAAAGCCTGTTCGCCAAGGCAAAGGAGAAATAAAATTCGCAAGAGAAAGATATGGATAGGCGGGAACCGCTGCCTGACGGGATTGTGACCGTTGGACAGAGGCTCCCGTCTATTGATTATCCGAAGTCACTCTCAGTGAAAAACCGGGTAAAATAATCAGATCTTGTTGACATAGGCCCTTGTTCCATATTAAAGTAGTATGATACTCTGTTTAACCGAATCAAGTAAGTCCTTGTGTCAGGTGGAGTACAAGCTCCACTTAACAAGCAGCGATAGCTGCTATCCGGTTATGAGCAAGTAGCGAAGCGGATTGCGAATATCCGCTTGACGGTAGAAAATTTACGTTACGGAGGTATAACAGAAAAGCGCGCTTTTACTGGAAGAACTTATGAAAAAATTTATCGGAAATAAGGCGTTTTACAGAATGGTGTTGACAATCGCCATTCCCATTATGGTTCAAAACGGGATCACCAACTTTGTCAGCCTGCTTGATAATATTATGGTGGGTATGGTAGGGACAGAGCAGATGTCCGGCGTAGCTATTGTAAACCAGCTGATCTTTGTCTTTAACATCAGTATTTTTGGAATCATATCGGGAGCAGGAATCTTCGGTGCCCAGTTCTTTGGCTGCGGAAGGCATGACGGAGTGCGGCATACGTTCCGGTTTAAAATCATCTGCTGCGCGCTTCTGTCTGCAGTTGCAGTGGCGTTGTTTTACTTCTTAGGAGAAGATATGATCGCCATGTACCTCCATGGAGAGGGGAATGATACGGAGCTTGCGACAGCACTGATGCATGGAAGACGGTATATGCTTGTCATGCTGATTGGTCTGGTACCCTTTGCAATTGAACAGGCTTATGTCAGTACCTTAAGGGAGTGCGGAGAAACGGTAGTTCCCATGAAAGCCGGAATTGTGGCAGTCCTGGTAAATCTTGTGTTTAATTATATCCTGATCTTTGGAAAGCTTGGAGCCCCGGTCCTTGGTGTAGTGGGGGCGGCAATTGCAACCGTTATGGCCAGATTCGTAGAAGCAGCGATCATAATAGTCTGGACTCATAGGAATCCGAAAAAGAATCCGTTTATTTCAGGAGCTTATAAAAGCTTTTATATACCGGCTGGCCTTGTGAAGAATATCTTTATTAAGGGGACACCTCTTATCGTAAACGAAGCCCTTTGGGCTGCGGGAGTGGCTACTTTGATGCAGTGCTACTCTGTGAGAGGATTGACTGCGGTGGCAGGCCTTAATATATCCTCAACCATAGGAAATGTATTTAATGTGGTTTACTTAGCCCTTGGAAGTGCGGTCTCTATCATTGTGGGACAGCTTTTGGGAGCCGGAAAGATGGAAGAAGCCAGGGATACGGACACGAAACTGATTGCCTTTTCCATTGGTTCTTGCGTGCTCATGGGAGGACTTTTAGCAATTACAGCCCCTCTGTTCCCTATGATCTACAATACCACGGACGAGGTCAGGAGCCTGGCCGTCCAGTTTATCCGCATACTGGCCTTGTGTATGCCGATGAACGCATTCATGAACGTGGCTTATTTTACCCTGCGTTCCGGTGGAAAGACGTTTATCACCTTTTTGTTTGACAGTGTTTTCATGTGGGTGGTCAGCATTCCGGTTGCCTATACCCTCAGCCGGTATACTATCATTCCTATCGTACCGCTATATTTCATGTGCCAGATGGTGGAGATCATAAAATGCATTGTTGGTTTTGTGCTGGTGAAAAAAGGCGTGTGGATCCATAACATTGTGTTGGGACAGGAAGATTAAATAAGTTAATGAGAAATAATTTCAAGAAATCTCTTGTATTTCATTTTCGTTTATGATAATATAAAGACAGTTAGTTTGAACTAACTACATGTGAATATTCTATACATCAGACGAACCCTCTGATGATACCTTCAATTGACCCGTGAGGGATCATGACTCCTCCAATAAGCCGCTCCTGTTACCGCATGACAGGAACGGCTTTTTTGGCACGGCTTGATATGACGTAGAAGTTGTAATAACCTGGACAATACGATATAATTGGAAGAGACTTGAGTTTGGAGGAATTACATGAAATCATTAATTATAGCGGAAAAACCGTCAGTGGCCAGGGATATTGCCCGGGTCCTTCACTGCAATAAGAACAACAATGGAGTAATTGAAGGGGAAAATTATGTGATCACTTGGGGACTTGGCCATCTGGTGACGCTTGCTGACCCTGAAGACTATGATCCCCAATATAAGGAATGGAAGATAGAGAATCTTCCCATGATGCCCGACCAGTTCCGGCTTGAAGTGATCAAGCAGACCGGCAAGCAGTATCGTGTGGTAAAAACCCAGATTCACCGTGCAGATGTGGGTGAAATTATCATTGCTACGGATGCCGGACGGGAAGGGGAGCTTGTAGCCAGACTGATTCTTGAAAAGGCGGGGAATAAGAAGCCAATAAAAAGGCTCTGGATCTCTTCCGTTACGGATAAGGCCATTAAGGAAGGATTTGCAAAATTAAAAAATGGTCATGAGTACGATAACCTGTACGATGCCGCCATGTGCCGTGCCGAAGCGGACTGGCTGGTGGGCATCAATGCCACCAGGGCGCTGACCTGCAAATACAACGCCAGCTTAAGCTGCGGCCGGGTGCAGACCCCTACGCTTGCCATCATCGCAAGGAGAGAAGAGGAAATCAAAAATTTTGTTCCCAAGCCTTACTACGGCATTACAGCCAAATGTACAACCCCGGCCCTCTCCTTTACCTGGCGGGATGAGAAATCAAAGAGTTTCCGTTCCTTTGATAAGGACCGGGTGGAAGCCCTTCTAAATAAAATGAAAGCCCAGGGCGAGGGCATGGTTACAGAGGTAAAAAGCGTTCCGAAGAAGATGGAATCTCCTCAGCTTTATGATTTAACGGAGCTGCAGAGGGAAGCCAACCGAAGGTTTAACTATTCTGCAAAAGAGACGTTAAATATCATGCAGAGGCTTTATGAAAACCACAAGGTCCTTACTTACCCCAGAACAGATTCCAGGTATTTAAGCTCGGACATCGTTCCATCCATCAAGGAAAGACTGGAGGCCTGCGGCGTTGGGCCATACCGGAAGCTGGCCGGAAGGCTGATGAACCAGAGGATCCAGGCAGCTCCTTCTTTTGTAAATGACAAGAAGGTGACAGATCATCATGCCATCATTCCTACGGAACAGTTTGTTCAGATGGAGCATATGACCATTGACGAGCGGAAGATCTATGATCTGGTGGTCCGCAGGTTCCTGGCGGTACTATATCCTCCTTTTGAATATGAACAGACAGAAATTACCCTGGATTTAGGAGGAGAAACTCTTGCGGCCAGAGGAAAGGCCGTAAAGGCGCTGGGCTGGAAGGAAGTTTATGAAACTCAGGATGAGGAAGACGAGGAGCAGGAATTAAAGGAGCAAAATCTTCCTGTCATGAAAAAGGGAGACCGGCTTGTAAGTCTTACGGTTGTCATGACTGAAGGAAAGACAAAGCCTCCGTCACCCTTTCAGGAAGCGACCCTTCTTTCCGCCATGGAAAATCCGGTTTCCTATATGGAAACAAAAGACCGTGATATGGCAAGGACCCTGGGAGAAACAGGGGGACTTGGGACCGTGGCCACAAGAGCGGATATCATTGAAAAGCTGTTTTCCAGCTTTCTTTTAGAACGGCGTGGGAAGGACATCTATTTGACCTCCAAGGCCAAACAGCTGCTCACTCTTGTACCGGAGGATCTAAAGAAACCGGAGCTGACGGCTGAATGGGAGATGAGACTTTCCGAAATTGCCGGGGCGAAATTAAAACGGGCCGCGTTTATGAAGGACATCAGGCAGTATTCCGGTGATCTGATTCATCAGATCAAGTCAGGCGAAGGCAGTTTTAACCATGACAACTTAACCAATCACAAATGCCCGGTCTGCGGCAAACGGATGCTGGCAGTCAAAGGAAAAAACAGCGAGATGCTGGTCTGCCAGGACAGGGAGTGCGGGCACCGGGAGACAGTTTCCAGAACCAGCAATGCAAGATGCCCGGTCTGCCATAAGAAGCTGGAGCTTAAGGGAAAAGGAGACGGACAGATCTTTGTCTGCAAATGCGGCTACAAGGAAAAGCTTTCTAACTTTAAGGAACGACGTGCCAAGGAAGGCGCCGGGGTATCCAAAAAGGATGTGGCAAAGTATTTGAACCAGCAGAAAAAAGAAGCGGATAAGCCCATCAATTCTGCCTTTGCAGATGCGTTTGCAAAGCTGAATCTGGGAGGAAATGAGGATTAACTGGTTCGCTGATCGCTCAAGTCACAGCCTGGACAAAGGGAGGGCGTGACAAAGGACCATGTAGTATAGGAAAAGGATGTCTCAAGTCAGACATCCTTTTTGTGAATTAGGAATCAAAACTAGGTAAAAATTTAGTAAAATTTTACTTTACTTATTGACGCTGACAGAAACTGCAATTATAATGAAAATTGGAAGGTGAGGATATAGATTATGGCTACAATAAAAGAAATTTCACAGCTTGCGGATGTATCCATTGCAACGGTATCTAGGGTGTTAAACCAGGATGATACCATTGTGGTAAGTTCGGAAGTGAAAAAAAGGATATTCAGAATTGCCCACGAGTTAAAATATGTCCCACCCAGGAGGCGTCATGCGCAAAAAGAAAGAGGAATTGTCATAGGAGTAGCTGACTGGCATATTATCCGGAAAGACCGGACCAACATCAGGCTTTCTTCCCTGGACTTAATCGCAAAGTCCATGTCAGGAAAAAATGATGTGCGGTTTGAACGTCTGGATAAAAATCAGCCTGGACAGTACGACGGTATCATGGCCTTCGGCGTTTTTTCCGAGGAAGAGATGGAGTTTCTGCGTATGCAGAGTTTTGCCATCGTATTCATCAATTCGGATCCAAAGGATTATGAGTATGACAGCATTGTCATGGACTTTAATAAGGGAATCCATGAAATGCTGGACTATCTTATGGACCAGAAAAAATACTGCAGCGTCGGCTATATCGGAGGAACTTATGAAGAAGGCCAGGTAAGAATCGGTTACCGGAGACTGGAAGGAATCCGGGGAGCTTTTATGCAGAGAGGCTTTTATGAGGAAGAGAATTTTTACATAGGCGATATCAGCAGGGAAAGCGGTTATCATCTGGCAAAACAGGCAATCCAGTCAGGCCGTCTGCCGGAAGCGGTGCTCTTAGGAAGTGAAGAGGTGGCGGAAGGGGCTTTGGAAGCTTTTCAGGATGCAGGACTTCGCGTGCCAAAGGATGTGGCTGTGGTCATCTATAAGGACATTGAGACCCTGGAATCCAAATGGCCCTCGTACACCAAGGTCCGGATGTTTCCTGATATCGTGTGGCAGACAGCGATCAAGCTTCTGTTAGAACAGATCCAGGAAGGCCGTAAGGACAATATGACAATTTTTCTCCCGACAAAGTTAGAGGTAGGGGACAGTGCGTGATGACTCATGATCCCAAGAACCGATGAATCACACAAAAAGGAGAGCAGTATGAAAAAAACAGTTTCTGTATTAATGGCAGCAGCACTTTGTGCAGCGATGATCGGCGGATGTTCTGGCGGCAGCCAAACAGCAGCCACAACCGCAGCAGGGACCGAGGCAGCGTCTTCTGCAGCAGGAGAAACCACAAAGGCGGAGGCAAAAGCTGAGAACAAGAAGGTTGATAAACTGAATGTATACTTTGTTCCTTCCAGAGAGCCGCAAGAGATCGTAACCGCCACAGAGCCTTTAAAAGACATGCTGAAGTCAGAGCTGGGAAAAGAAGGCTATGATATCGGTGAAGTAGTAATTACGGTTGGAACCAGCTATGAAGCGGTTGGAGAGGCTCTTTCCGCAGGTACTGCAGATATCGGTCTGATTCCTGGAGGAACTTATGTCCTTTATGATGATGGCGCAGAAGTGATTCTTACGGCCACCAGGGATGCATTGAGCAAGAATTTTGATTCCGCAAAGGACTGGAATGACGGTAAGGCAACCGAGGGAACCAAAGATCAGGCAACTTCCTATCGCGCGCTTATTATTGCAGGACCTTCTGAAAAGGGAAAAGCGTTGTCAGATAAGGTAAACAAGGGCGAAGCGTTGACCTTTGAGGATTTAGACGGAGCAAACTGGAGCGTTATGTCATCCTCTTCACCAGCAGGATACATTTATCCCTCCTTATGGCTTCAGGATAATTTCCAGAAGAATATTTTAAATCTTTCCCACGCAGTTCAGTCTGATTCCTATGGAAGCGCATTTGCAAGACTTGCTTCCGGTCAGGTGGATGTTCTCTGTACCTATGCGGACGCCCGCAGGGATTATGAGGAGAAATGGAAATCTGAATACGGAAGAGCCGGCTCCATCTGGGAAGAAACAGGTGTAATCGGTGTGACTCCTCCTATTTTCAATGATACGGTCAGCGTGAGCAAGACCTCCAAAATCATGGATGATGCGTTTATAAAGGCAGTTCAGAACGCATTTATCAACATTGGCAACACGGAAGAGGGCAAGAAAGTCATCGCCATCTACAGCCACAATGGATATCAGCCTGCACAGAGCTCTGATTATGACAATGAACGTGCGGCACAGAAGATGATTAAGGAATTAAATGCGAAATAAATAATACACACAGGCTGCGGAGGCGTCGTAAACGGAAAACATTTGCGGCGCCTCCGCACTCTATCCTGGGAAATGAGGAAAATATGATTGAATTTAATCAGGTGGGCAAGAAGTATCCGAATGGTTTTCATGCCTTAAAAGATGTGAACTTAAAGATTGAGCAGGGGGAATTTGTAGCGATCATCGGCCTTTCCGGTGCCGGAAAATCCACCCTTCTCCGTACCATTAACCGCATGCATGATATCACGGAAGGAACCCTGACCGTTGATGGGACTGATGTGATGCAGCTAAAGGGAAAGGAGTTAAGGCGTTTCCGCCGCAGGATCGGCATGATCTTCCAATCCTTTAACCTGGTGACGAGAACTCTGGTTATTAATAATGTTCTTATGTCAAAGGTGCCGGAATTGCCGTTTTTAAAGGCTCTGTTTGGCATTTATCCAAAGGAGGATAAGCTGGGAGCCTTAGAGGCACTTGACAAGGTGGGAATCCTGGATAAGGCGTTTGTCCGTGCGGATCAGCTGTCAGGCGGCCAGCAGCAGAGGGTTGCGCTTGCAAGGACCCTGGCTCAGAATCCCCAGATCATTCTGGCAGATGAGCCGGTGGCTTCTCTTGACCCGGTTACGGCCAAACAGGTTATGGGAGATTTTTTAAGGATCAATAAGGAAATGAACATTACCATCCTGTTAAATATTCACCATGTGGATCTGGCGCTCCAGTATGCAAGCCGCGTTGTAGGCATACGGGCTGGTCAGATCGTATACGATGGCCCCTCCTCTGAAGTTACCCAGGATATTTTAGATGAAATATATGAAGGAAAAGAAGAGGAGGCAGCAGGATGAGTTTATATGACAAGATATTTCCGCCCAGGAAAATCGTATTGTCCAGCGGAAAGACCGTCTTCCGGCCGGCTTCCAGGCTTCCTTTGATCGCTTTGATCCTGGTGTTTTTAACTGTGCTTTCTGTGAAAATCACCGGTTTTGACATGAGGGTCTTGTTGGAAAGGGGAAATCAGTTCTTTGTAATATTGGGAATGATGGTTCCTCCGGCATTTTCCTATAGCTCTCAGGTGTGGAAGCCCTTGTTTGACACCATCAAGATGTCGCTTCTGGGGACCGTGGTTGGCGCGGTGCTGGTCATTCCTTTTGCTATGGCAGCTTCCACCAACATCATAAAAAGTCCTGCAGTCGTCAGCATCATGAGATTGTTCTTAAGCATTGTAAGGACACTGCCCACTTTGGTGACCGCTCTGATCGCTACTTATGTGTTCGGACTGGGTACCCTGGCAGGAACTACGGCCATTGCCATTTTTACCTTTGCCTATATGGGTAAGATTTTATATGAAGAGATTGAAACTGCCGATATGGGAGCCTTTGAAGCCATGGAGGCCATCGGAGCCACCAAGGTGCGGGCCTTTGTGAGTGCCATCATTCCTCAGGTGCTTCCTTCTTATATTTCCAATGGATTGTTTTGCTTTGAGGGAAATGTTCGTTATGCAGCGATTTTAGGCTACGTGGGCGCAGGCGGCCTAGGTCTGATTCTGAATGAGAAGTTGGGCTGGAGAGAATATCCCAGTGTTGGCATGATCCTTATCATGCTGTTTGTTGCCGTATTTTTAATTGAGTCGGTGAGCCGTTACTGCCGCCGGAAACTGGTGTAGGAGGGCTGACAGATGAATAAACAGATTGAAAAAGCATATGAAGAACGCCCAAGAAACACCATTTACCAGATAACCGTGTCCGTGATTGTCCTGGCTCTTATTCTATGGTCAGGCTCTGCCGTGGATTTTTCAGGAAGCGGACTTGGAGGGCTTAAAATTGCCGGTAATATTTTAAACGGAATCCTTCACCCGGACAGGAAACTGCTGTTTAATTTGACCGTACAGGGAGTTCCATACCTTCTTTTGGAAACGGTCTGCATTGCATTTTTAGGAACCATTGTGGGGGCATTTCTCGCCATCCCCTTATCCTTCTTATCCGCTTCCAATTTGATGCCGGCTCCCATTGCCTATTTGAGCCGTCTGGTGATCATGGCGGTGAGGACCATTCCGGCCTTTGTATATGGCCTTATGTTCATCCGCGTCAGCGGACCCGGTGCATTTACCGGACTTTTAACCATGTCCGTCTGCTCCATCGGTATGGTATCCAAAATGTATATTGAAGCCATCGAGGATCTGGACACCAGGATTCTGGAATCCTTAGATGCCTGCGGCTGCAATACGTTTCAGAAAATCCGGTATGGAATCCTGCCCCAGCTGATTCCCAACTTTGCATCTACGGTAATCTACCGGTTTGATATTAACTTAAGGGATGCAACGGTTCTGGGACTGGTGGGAGCCGGAGGCATTGGTGCACCCCTGATCTTTGCCATGAATGCCTACCGGTGGAATGAGGCGGGAGCCATTCTGGTCGGTCTTGTGGTTTTAGTTCTTATTGTGGAATACATATCCACCAAAATACGTGTGAAGCTGGCCAGGGGGTGATCAATTGGAGAAACAGGCAAGAATATATTACACCTCGGATGTGCACGGATACCTGTTCCCCACCTCTTACGGTGACAGAGAAGAACGGCCTATGGGACTATTAAACTGCATCTCCAATTTTAAAAAGGATGGAAATACGCTTGTATTTGACGGAGGAGATACGCTGCAGGGCGCGCCCTTTGCCACCTATACCACTTCCCGGAAGGAAGCGGTCCCAGGAATACATCCCATAGCAAGGGTATACAACGAAGCAGGTTACGATGCTGTTGTTCCGGGAAACCATGATTTTAATTTTGGCTATGAATGTCTTTCTGAATACGTTCAGGCACTTAAAGGAATTTGCCTCTGTGCCAATGCCATAGACTTAGAAGGAAAGGCACAGATATCGAGGAGCCATATCTTTACACTGGAAAACGGACTTCGTCTGGGAGTAACCGGTGCTGTGACGGATTATGTTAACGTGTGGGAGCGGCCGGAGCATTTAGAGAAGATCCACATTACCGATGCGTTTGAAGCGGCAGCAAAAGAGCTGCAAAATTTAAAAAACCAGGCAGATGTCACCGTTTGCATCTATCACGGCGGCTATGAATGTGATCTTGACAATGGAATGGTTTTAAGTACATCAGGAGAAAATGTGGGATGCCGCATTTTGAAGGAGCTGGATTACGACATCCTTTTGACTGCCCACCAGCACATGTCAGTTCCAGGAAGAGATCTATTCGGGACCCATACCCTGCAGTTGGCTCCTAATGCCGCACAGTATGCCTGCCTGGATATCAGGCTTGATAACGGGAAGGTTTCGGTGAAATCTTCCATATGCCCTGCCGGGGAGGTTCATGGGAAAGAGCCTTACGAGTCTCTGCTTCCTCTGGAGGAAGCGGTACAGGAATGGCTGGATGTGGACATCGGCCGCTTAAAGGAGCCGGTTCCGGAAAAGAGCAAGCTTGATATGGCCCTCTATGGGTCGCCCATCGCAGATTTTTTCAATCAGGTCCAGCTTAGCTATACGGGAGCGGATATCTCCTGCGTTGGCCTGGGAAATTCTCCCATCAGCCTGCCGGATCATGTGACGATGCGGGATCTGGTGCGGGTCTATCCGTTTTCCAATACCCTTGTGGTCCTTGAGGTAAAGGAAGAGTTCCTTAAGAAGGCTTTGGAGCGCTGCGCTGAATATTTTACTTTAAAAGATGGGAATATTGAGATATCAGACGTGTTCTTAAAGCCTAAAGTGGAGCATTATAATTATGATTATTTTTCCGGGATCACCTTTGAAGTGGACTTAAAAGAGTCAGAGGGAAACCGGGTGAAGAAGATCCTGTATAAAGGAGAACCTCTTGCAGGCCGCACCTTAAGCCTTTGCATGAGCGATTACCGGGCCAGCGGCACCGGAGGTTATGAGGTATACAGGGAATGCCGGGTTATAAAACGCATTGGAACAGAGGTTCCGCAGATGGCTCTGGAGTATTTGCGTAAGCATTCTGTGGTGGAGATTGTTAATAACGGCGGGCTGGTTCTGCTATAATAGCAATGCCAGGCCCTTAAAATCAATGAAAATGAAAGAATTAAATTCATTTTTTAAACCAGTAAATTTAAAAAATAAGTTTATCCGGCCGTTCTTCGGAAATTTCTTGACAAAGAACTGCTCTTGCTTTAGTCTAGCCCTATACCGGAGACGGCAGAAAACTTCAAGGCAACGAAGCCATAACATTGTGCATTGGCACAACGAGTTATGGCTTCATTTTTTTGAATTAAAAAGGAGGAGCTGCAATTATGGATCATGGAGATTTAGCCTGGCTTTTGATCAGCTCGGCCCTGGTTTTTATTATGACGCCGGGGCTGGCATTTTTTTACGGAGGTCTGGTAAAACGCAAAAATGTTATTAATATGATGATGTCATCAGCCATCATCATGGGAGTCGGATCTGTTATGTGGGTTTTGGTCGGCTTTTCCCTGTCTTTCAGCGGTGACCTGGGAGGAGTCATCGGTGATTTAAGATGGGCCGGTCTCAATTTCAACACCTTTACGGACACTACCCTGCCTTATCCCAACACCTTGGCCTTTGCCATATTTCAGATGATGTTTGCCATCATCGCCCCGGCGCTGATCACGGGAGCCATTGCGGAGCGGATGAAGTTTGCTTCCCTCGTTCTTTTTATGGTGCTCTGGTCATTGATCGTTTATTATCCCCTGGCTCATATGGTATGGGGAGGAGGCTATTTATTCCGGATCGGTTCTGTTGATTTTGCAGGAGGAAATGTAGTACATATCAGCTCCGGCGTCAGTGCACTGGTACTTTCCATTCTCCTTGGAAAACGAAAGAACTTAGGAAAAGCGCCATACCATCCTCACAATATCCCGTTTGTATTTCTGGGTGCTTCCCTGCTCTGGTTTGGCTGGTTTGGTTTTAACGGAGGCAGTGCCCTGGAGGCAAACGAGCTGGCTGCCCACGCATTTATGACGACCAACACTGCAGCGGCCTCTGCCCTCCTTTCCTGGGTACTGGTGGAGGTTATAAAGAACGGAAAGCCAACCCTTGTGGGTGCTTCCACCGGTCTGGTCATCGGCCTGGTGGCCATAACTCCCGGCGCCGGCTTTGTACCGGTCTGGGCGGCAATTATTATCGGAGGACTTGTCAGCCCTATTTGTTATTTTTTTATCGATTACGTGAAGTCCAGATTTGGCTATGATGATGCCTTAGATGTATTCGGATGCCACGGGATCGGTGGTATCTGGGGCGGGATTGCTACCGGAATATTTGGGAAAACCAGCATTAATCCGGCGGCGGCCTGGAACGGCCTTGCATTTGGTGAAGCCGCTCTTTTTCTCCGCCAGTTGGCGGCCATTGGGATTACGATTGTGATTGCCGTCATAGGAACTCTGATCACTGCGAGGATCACTTCACTTGTTACGAAAGGGATTAAGGTTTCAAAGAAAGAGGAAGCTCTCGGACTTGATATCTCGGAGCATGGAGAAACCGCTTATCCCGCATTTAACGGAATGGATTAAGAGAAAGGAGGGCCGCCATATGAAAAAAATAGAAGCATATATCCGTCCGGAGAAACTGGAGGAGATTAAGGAAGTTATAGATAAGCTTAACTTAAATGGCTTAAGCGTCATGCAGGTCATGGGCTGCGGAAACCAGAAGGGCTGGACGGAGTTTGTCCGGGGCGTTGAAGTGGATTACAACTTTCTCACAAAAATAAAAATCGAGACGGTGGTGCCGGATGAACAGGCGGAGGCTGTTGTCGCCTGTATCGCAGACCGGGCTTATACCGGAGAATTTGGTGATGGGAAGATATTTATA
>Ga0213828_1000975_pt1 | contig 25276 bp, 21 predicted proteins | sample MC6MC0897MG_FD_180664 | JGI IMG/M metagenome (GOLD analysis project Ga0213828, IMG submission 180664) | Enriched soil aggregate microbial communities from Iowa State University, Ames, United States - MC6-MC0897-MG | ecosystem: Environmental > Terrestrial > Soil > Unclassified | place: USA: Iowa... | reverse complement strand
TTATGAATGCTATGCTCTAACCAACTGAGCTATGTAGCCAATGGCGCGCATTATTCCCTTGTGATGCCCCTCTGTCAACACTCATTTCAAAAAAAATTTGCACGCTTTCAAAAACTTAGCCGCCAGGGCCGGCCTCAGCGCACGATCAGCCAGTGGCCGAGCACGCCCTGCAGCTGCAATTGCTGGGTGCTGGCCAGTGCGGCAAGGCTTTCGGCAGGGCGGTCGAGGCTGAAGTCGCCGCTCACGCGTCGATGGGCGGCCTGCTCGTCGAGCATCCACAGGCGTTGCCCCTGGTACCCCGCCAGGCGCTCCAACACCTGCCCCAGCGGCATGTCGGTGGCTCGCAGGCGGCCGTTGCGCCAACTGTCGGCGGTCTTCATGTCGGCTTTTTGTACAGGGTCGATCCGTGTGGCATCGAATGTCACCCGTTCGCCGGCAGAGACCAGGCGCTGTTCGCCACCCTGGACCACCATCGCCTTGCCACTGAGCACCACCAGTTCGTTGTGGTCGGCAAAGCGGGCAATTTGCAGGCGGGTACCGAATACCTGGATGCGCGCATCGCCCACGTCCACTTCCATGGCGCGGCCATCGAGCAGTACCTCGAGGTACACCTGGCCTTGTACCAGGTGCAACTGGCGGGTACGCCCGCGCAGGTCGACGTTCATCGCGCTGGCGCTGTCCAGGTGCACGGTCGAGCCGTCGGCCAGGCGCAGGCTGCGGCGTTCGCCAACGTCGGTGTGCATTTCGCTGCCCAGGCGTTGCATCAGCGGCCAGTACAGGTAGGCCAAGGTGCCCATCACCAGTAGAAACACCAGCGCCAGCCATTTGCCCAGGTGGCTGCGGCGCGCCGTTAGCTGCCGGGGTTGCGGGCGAGCCGGTGCGGGTTGCAGCTGTTGCCAGAAGGTTTCCAGCTCAGCGTAAGCCTGGGCGTTTTGCGGCACTTGGCACCAGGCGGCAAACACCTGGCGTTCGCCTTCGTCACACCCGGGCTGACGCAAACGGGAGAACCACTCCAGGGCTTCCTGCTGCGGGTCGGGCTGGAATTGCTTGGCGGGCATCGGGCTCATGGGATCGGTCTGCTCACGATAGGGGCCGTTTCGCCCAACGATGACAGGGGAATGAGTCGAGGATGCTAAATATATTGAGAACCATTTACAAGTACGTCTCGACGGAGGGATAAAAAAGGTAGCTATGTATCTATTTGTTTCCTGATAATCGGATCCCAAATCTGCGGACGGAGATTCAGGCACATGGCCACCAGTAGCACCTCCACGGCTTCCACCAGCGCAGCGGCGAACCCTGCCAACCCCCTGGTGATGCGCATCATCGGTTTCTGCGCCCTGGCGCACCTGATCAATGACCTGATCCAGTCGGTGCTGCCGGCCATCTACCCGATGCTCAAAGCCAACTACGACCTGAGCTTCGCCCAGATCGGCATGATCACCCTGACCTTCCAGATCACTGCCTCGCTGCTGCAGCCTTGGGTGGGCTTCTTTACCGACCGTCGGCCTGCGCCGAACCTGCTGCCGCTGGGCACCTTGTGCACACTGGTGGGCATCGTCATGCTGGCCTTTGTCGGCAGTTTCCCGATGATCCTGCTGGCCTCGGCGCTGGTCGGCATCGGCTCGTCCACCTTCCACCCAGAGACCTCGCGCATTGCACGGTTGGCCTCGGGTGGGCGCTTTGGCCTGGCCCAGTCGACCTTCCAGGTGGGCGGTAACACCGGCTCGGCGCTTGGGCCGCTGTTGGCGGCGGCCATCGTCATCCCGTTCGGGCAGACGCACGTCGCCTGGTTCGGCCTGGCGGGGCTGTTCTTCTTCGCCGTGACCCTGATGCTGCGGGGCTGGTACAAGGAGCACCTGAACCAGGCCAAGGCGCGCAAGGCCGTGCAGGCTACCCATGGCATCTCGCGCAAGCGGGTGATCGCGGCGCTGATCGTGCTGGGCCTGCTGGTGTTCTCGAAGTACTTCTACATGGCCAGCTTCACCAGCTACTTCACTTTCTACCTGATCGAGAAGTTCGACGTTTCGGTGGCCAGCTCGCAATTGCACCTGTTCCTGTTCCTGGGCGCGGTGGCGGCGGGTACGTTCTTTGGCGGGCCGATCGGTGACCGTATCGGGCGCAAGGCGGTGATCTGGTTCTCCATCCTGGGGGTCACCCCCTTCACCCTCGCGCTGCCGTATGCCGACCTGTTCTGGACCACGGTGCTGAGCGTGGTGATCGGCTTCATCCTGGCATCGGCGTTTTCCGCCATTGTGGTGTATGCACAGGAACTGGTGCCGGGCAGCGTGGGCATGATTGCCGGGATCTTCTTCGGTTTGATGTTCGGCTTCGGTGGGATTGGCGCCGCGCTGCTTGGCTATGTCGCGGACCTGCGCGGTATCGAGTATGTGTATGGGGTGTGCTCGTTCCTGCCGTTGTTCGGGTTGTTGGCGGTGTTTTTGCCTAGTACTCGTAAGCGCTGAGGCGTTTGGGGGCTGCTGCGCAGCCCATCGCGACGCAAGGCCGCTCCTACAGGGATTGCGAGCGGCCCTTGGATTGACGATTCCACCTGGCTTGGCCTAGAGTGCCGCCTCTTTTCTCCAACCTGCGTAGTCAAAGCAATGCGCCGTAACCCGTCCCTGCCAAATGCTCGCCAGCCTGCACTGCAGGCACTGCGTCGTGCGTGGCCGAGTGACACGGTGCTCAAGCGTCGGCGCAGCGTGCTGTTTGCCTTCACCTTCTCGCCACACCTTGCCCTGAACTGATCTGCGCTTTTGCGTCGTCCGCCGCCCTGGCGTGCGCGCTCGTGTTTGCTCGTCTTTTCGGTTTGCAAGGAGTGGTAAATGAACATGCGTTTGCTGGCGGGCCTGTTGTTCGCCGTGTCGGTGGTGGGCTTCAGCCTGGGGGCCAGCCTGCCGTTGGTGTCGTTGCGCCTGCATGAGGCCGGCGCAGGCACCCTGGAAATCGGCATCATCTCAGCCATCCCCGCAGCGGGGATGATGCTCTCGGCGTTCATGGTCGACGCCTGCTGCCGCTTGCTGACCCGGCGGACGATCTACCTGCTGTGCTTCAGCCTGTGCACCGTCAGCATCGCCTTGCTGGAGTCGGCCTTCGACTCGATCTGGCTGCTGGCGCTGCTGCGTCTGGGCCTGGGCATCGGCATGGGGGTTGCCATCATTCTGGGCGAGTCCTGGGTCAACGAGCTGTGCCCCGAGCACAATCGCGGCAAGATCATGGCCCTGTACGCCACCAGCTTTACCGGTTTCCAGGTACTCGGCCCGGCGATGCTGGCTGTGCTGGGGGCCAACAGCCCATGGATCACCGGCGTGGTCACCGCCTGCTATGGCCTGGCCCTGCTGTGCATCGTGCTGACGGTGCCCAACGACTATGTGGAACATGAAGAAGGCGAAAAGAGCTTTGGCCTGGCCGGCTTCTTCCGCGTGGCGCCAGCCTTGTGCGTGGCGGTGCTGTTCTTCTCCTTCTTCGATGCCGTGGTGCTGTCGCTGCTGCCGGTATATGCCACCAGCCATGGCTTTGCCGTAGGCGTGGCGGCGCTGATGGTGACGGTGGTGTTTGCCGGCGACATGCTGTTCCAGCTGCCATTGGGCTGGTTGGCCGACCGGGTCGAGCGTACCGGCCTGCACCTGGTGTGCGGCCTGGTGGCGATGCTGATCGGCATCGGCCTGCCGTGGTTGCTGCAGATGACCTGGTTGCTGTGGCCACTGCTGGTGGTGCTGGGCGCTGTGGCGGGGGGCATCTACACTTTGGCACTGGTGCTGATCGGGCAGCGCTTCAAAGGGCAGGACCTGGTCACGGCCAATGCCAGTGTCGGCCTGCTATGGGGAGTGGGTAGCCTGGTCGGGCCGCTGGTCAGCGGCGCGGCGATGGATGTGGCGCCGCACGGGTTGCCGATGGCGCTGGCGCTGATGGCGGGGCTGTTTGTCTGCTTTGCCCGGCAGTCGTACCGGCGGGCAGGGCGGTTGCGCGCAGTGGCGGACTGATCACAGGCTTTTTCAGGCGGCGCCGATGCTCACCCAGTAACGCGTGCGGTAGTCGACCCGCACCGGCAGGCTGCGGGCTAGCAGTTGCAGAATCTGCTCGGTGTCGGCCAGTTGGTAAGTGCCGGAGACCTTGAGGTTTGCCACGTCGTCAGCACAGCGCAGCAGGCCCGGGCGGTAGCGCGAGAGTTCGGCGGTAAATTCCCCCAGCGGCATCTGCTGCACGCTGAGCACGCCGTCGGTCCAGCCCCAAGGGTCGCTGTGCAGGCTGACGGCCTGCAAGTTGCCGTTGGCCTGCACTTGCAGCGTTTCGCCGGCATGCACCAACCGTGCGTGGGCAGAGGCGGGGAACAACGTCACCTCGCCACCGCGTACTGCCAGCAGCAAGCCCTTGTCGTTTTCGCGTAGCAGCAGTTGCCCGTCGCGGGTGCCCAGGGTGCCAACACGGGTATCGATGCGGAAAGGGCGGTTGTCGTTGGCGTTGCTGTCCAGGCTCACCTCGCCCCGTAGCAGCTCAAGCTGACGTTGTTCGGCGCTGTAGCGCAGGTCGATGGCGCTGTCGGTGTTGAGCTGGATGCGGCTGCCATCGCTGCCGTGCAATTGCCGGCGTTCGCCCGTGGCGGTGCTGCTGTCTGCCAGTAGCTGCGGCAGGCCCAACGGTTCGCGTGCGGCCCAGCCCAGGCTGCCGCCGGCGGCCAGCAGCGCCAGCAGTTTGAGGTGGTCACGGCGGCTGCTGCGCTGGCGTTGGCTGGCGTCGAGGGTGCTGCGGCTCAGGGCCTTGGGCAGCCCGGCCAATTCGTCGCTGAGGTTGCTGACGCGCTGCCAGGCCTTGGGGTTGTGCGGATGGCTGGCCAGCCATTGCTGGAATTGCCGCTCGGTGCGCGGGCTGGGGCTGTCGAAGCGCAGCTTCACCAGCCAGTCGATGGCCTGGTCGACCTGGGCCTGTGCGGGCGCGCCGTCAGAGGTCGACATAACGCAACCGGTAGCAGACACCCAGGGCCTTGGCCAGGTCGCGCTCGATCGTCGCGCGGGCCACATCCAGCTGCACAGCGATCTGCGTGATGCTCAGCCCGTCAATCTGGGCCAGCAGAAAGGCCTGGCGTGTACGCGGCTTCAGCGTGTGCAGGGCGCGGTCGAGGCGCTCCAGGGTATCGAGAATGACCAGCCGGTGTTCTTCGCTGGGCACCTCGGCTTCGGGCAGCAGGGTCAGGCTTTCGTGGTAAGCCCGCTCCAGGGCGCGGCGGCGGAACTGATCGATCATCAGGCCGCGGGCGATGGCGCTCAGGTAGGCGCGGGGCTCCTTTAGCGGCGAAGCCTGGCGGGCGCGCAACAGCCGCACGAAGGTATCCTGGGCCAGGTCGGCGGCATGCTCGTGGCAGCCGACCCGGCTGCGCAGCCAGCCGCTGAGCCAGGCGTGGTGGGACTGATAGAGCAGAGCAACCTCGGTCGGCTTGAGCGTGTCGGTGGTCTGCATCGTAGCGAAGGCCTGATCCGGTGAGCGTGCGTGATTGTGAATAGTTCTCAATTCTATGCGCGGAGCGCGGCGCGGATCAATGGTATGCCAGGAATTAGCCGCGCAAGATCCGGCGTTTCACCGATGAACGGTTGGGCTAAGCTGGGCCTGTCATCGACCTGTTGGAGGCGCAATGATTCTGGCTGACCTTTCGCCCGAAGCTTACCGCGAGGCCAGCCGGCACCTGGCCGCATCGGACCCGGACTGGGCACGGCACATTGCCGCGATCGGGCCGTGCCTGCACCAGGCAACGCCCGGGCGCGAGCCTTATGAGGCGCTGGTACGGGCAATTGCCTACCAGCAGTTGCATGCCCGCGCCGCCGAGTCGATTCTGGGAAGGCTGTTGGCGCTGTTCCCCGAGGGCAGTTTTCCCGCCCCGGAGCAATTGCTGGCCGTGACACCTGAGGCGATGCGCGCATGCGGCTTCTCGGCGAGCAAGACGGCCACCGTGCAGGGTATTGCCCAGGCTCGGCTCGAGGGTTTGGTGCCCAGCCGCCAGGAGGCGCTGGCCATGGCTGACGAGGTGTTGATCGAACGCCTTGTGGCCCTGCGTGGGGTAGGGCGCTGGACGGTGGAGATGTTGCTGATTTACAGCCTTGAGCGCTCGGACATTCTGCCGGTCGACGACTTCGCGGTACGCGAGGGGTATCGTCGACTGAAGGGGCTGGAGAAAGCACCGACGCCGGCGCAGATGCGCTCGCTGGGCGGTGGCTGGTGCCCGTACCGGACCGTGGCAGCCTGGTACCTGTGGCGGGCCTGATGTTTTTGCATTGGCGGTACAGGCGAGACAGACAAGAGGTAACCCGCGATGAAACCCTACACCACCCCCGAGCAGCGCTGGCAAGCCGTGCAGGCCCGTGACAGCGCCGCCGCCGGCCACTTCGTCTATGCCGTACGCACCACGGGTATCTACTGCCGACCAGGGTGCAAGTCGCGCATGGCCAAGCGCGAGAACATCGCGTTCTTCAACGATACCACCGCCGCCGAAACCGCCGGCTACCGCGCCTGCAAGCGTTGCGCGGGTGACAGCGGTGCCAGTGCAACCCGGCGCAGCGAGCTGGTGACGCGTGCCTGCCGCCTGATCGAGGGCGCTGCCAGCGGGCCAAACCTGGACCAGCTCAGCGCGCAGCTCGCGGTCAGCCCCTTTCACCTGCACCGTCTGTTCAAGGCCGAAACCGGCCTCACCCCCAAGGCCTATGCCTCGGCGTTTCGCGCCCGACGCCTGCGTGAGCACCTGGAACAGGATCAGCGTTCGGTGACCGATGCCATCTACGACGCTGGCTACAACTCCAACAGCCGGTTCTACGAAAGTGCCGGGCAGCGCCTGGGCATGCGGCCCAAGGCCTACCGTGCCGGCGGGGCAGGGGCGACCATTCGTTTTGCGCTGGGCCAGTGTTCGCTGGGGTCGATCCTCGTGGCCCAGAGCGAGAAGGGTATCTGCGCGATTCTGCTGGGCGATGACCCCGAGCCACTGTTGCAGGCCTTGCAGGACCAGTTCCCCAACGCTCGGCTGATCGGCGGTGATAGCCATTACGAGCGGGTGGTCGCCGAGGTGGTGGGCTTTGTGGAAGCCCCCGCGCTGGGCCTTGCGCTGCCGTTGGATATCCAAGGCACGGCATTTCAGGAGCGGGTCTGGCAGGCCTTGCGTGAGGTACCTGCCGGCTGTCGGGTCAGCTACACCGACATCGCCGAGCGTATCGGCGCACCCAGGGCGGTCCGCGCCGTGGCCATGGCCTGCGCGGCCAACCGCATTGCCGTGGCCATTCCTTGCCATCGGGTGGTACGTCGCGACGGCGACATCAGCGGCTATCGCTGGGGTGTGGAGCGCAAGCAGCAACTGCTCAAGCGAGAAACGGCACTCTCCTGATCGCGTGAAGCCGCGTAGAATCCCCCGCCAAATCGAAATGCATAGAGGATTGTTCGATGAGGCGTGTCAGCCTTGCCCGTTATTGCCTAGGCGTATTGGCCCTGATGCTGGCGTTGGCCACTCCGGCCTGGTCCGCTCCGGCCCCGCCAGCCTCCAGCCTGGCGGCTGCCGAGTTGCCGGTGCTCGATGAGAACGCGAGCCTTGAACAGTTGAGTGATCGACTCGACCTGATCCGCCAGGGCGTGACCAGCAGCGCCAATGACGATGTGCTTTCGCAACTGCGCCAGGCTGCCATACAGGTTCAGCGGCAGGCCGATGCCCTTGGTGCGCTGCGTACTGCCGACGTGCAAGGCCTGGACGACAAGCTCAAGGTGCTGGGCCCGCAGCAGCCGGATGAACCTGCCAGCATCACCCTTCAGCGCAAGGACCTCGAAGCCCAGAAAAAGACCGTGCTGGCCGAGCAGGAGCAGGCCACCAAGCTGACCCAGTCGGCCCGGGACCTGTCCACGCAGATCGTCAACCTGCGCCGCAGCCAGTTCAACTCGCAGGTCACCAGCCGCGCCACCAGCCCGCTGACCCCCGCGTTCTGGCAGTCGCTGATCCGCCCCACCGATGAAGACGTGGCACGCCTGCGCGACCTGCGTGGCGAGGCGGCCGATGCCGTGGCCAGCGCGTTCAGTGCAGAACATCGCTGGTTTTTCCTCAGCAGCCTGGTGGCGGCCATCCTGGTGTGGACGCTGGTTCGTCGGCTGCTTGAACGCCTGCTGGCAGATGCGATGATCCGCTGGCTGCCCGAAGGCCGCCTGCGCCGCAGCGCCTTGGCCCTGAGCGTCAGCCTGGCGACGCTGGGCACCATCGCCGGTTCCGTGTCGCTGCTGCGCTGGGGCCTGGAAAGCAGCGCCGAGCTGGGCACGGATATCGCCAGCCTGGCTAACCACATCCTTACTCTGGTGGTGTTCAGCGCCTTCATTTCAGGCCTGGGCCGCGCCATGTTGATGCTGCAGCGCCCGTCCTGGCGCCTGCCGCCGATCCACGATGAGGTGGCCAGCGCCCTGGGCTGGTTCCCTAAATTGCTGGCCCTGGCGTTGATGGTGCTGCTGACCCAGGAGCGCATTAACAGCGTGATCGGTACCAGCCTGGCGCTGACCGTGGCGACCAACGGCCTGACTGCGCTGGTGGTGGCGGTGATTTTCTCGGTGGCCTTGCTGCGCTACCGCCGCACCTTGCGCAAGCATGAGCTGGAACGCCCGACTGGCCTGGCGGGGCTGATCCCCTTCGTCATCGTGGTATGGGTGGGGCTGATCGTACTGGCCCTGTTGGCCGGTTTCCTGACCCTGGCGTACTTCCTTACGGCCAAGTTGCTGTGGATCAGCGTGGTGGCGACCTGTGCCTACCTGCTGACCACCTTCCTCGGTGACCTGTGCGAAACCCTGCTGTCGCCCCGCCAACCGGGCGGCCTGGCGCTGGCATCGACATTGGGCCTGGCTCCGCGCCATCAGGCCCAGGCCAGCACCATTTTGGCTGGCATCGGCCGTACCGTGCTGCTGTTCCTGGCGGTACTGCTGGCCTTCACGCCTTCGGGCACCAGCCCCGGTGAGTTGCTGCTCAGCCTGGGGGATTGGGATGGCACCGGTGGCAAGATGCTCGGCAACTTGAACATCGTGCCGCAAGATATCCTGCTGGCCGTGGCGATGTTCTTCGGCGGCATGTTCGGCATCCGTGTGCTCAAGCGCTGGTTGAGCGAGCGCCTGCTGCCGGAAACCGACATGGACGCCGGCATGCGTGCCTCGCTGGTGACCCTGGTGGGGTACCTGGGCTTCCTGTTCCTGGCCATGCTGGTGATGTCGACCCTGCGTATCAACCTGACCAGCCTGACCTGGGTGGTGAGTGCGTTGTCGGTGGGTATCGGTTTTGGTCTGCAGCAGATCGTGCAGAACTTCATCTCGGGTCTGATTCTGCTTACCGAGCGCCCGGTAAAGGTGGGCGACTGGGTCAGCCTGGCCGGTGTCGAGGGTGACATCCGCCGCATCAACGTGCGCGCCACCGAGATACAGATGTCTGACCGCTCGACAGTGATCGTGCCCAACTCGCAGTTCATTTCACAGAACGTGCGCAACGTGACCATGGGCAATGCCCTTGGGGTGGTCAGCGTGACCCTGACTTTGCCACTGGAAACCGATGCCAACCGCGTGCGCGACCTGCTGCTGGCGGCGTATCACGAGCACGAAGCGATACTGGATGCACCCGCGAGTTCGGTGTCGTTCAAGGACCTGACGAGCAGTGGCATGGTGATTGCGGTCAGTGGTTACGTGGCCGGGCCGCGGCAGGTGTCCGGCACCCGCAGTGACCTGCTGTTCACCATTCTTGGGCGGTTGCGTGATGAGGGGATCCCCTTGTCTTCGCCGCAGAGCATGGTGTTGCTGCAGGAAGGTTCGCGCCCGGCCGACGAGCCGGCGTGAGTTTTGGGGGGCGCCCAGCGCCCCCCGCTTCAATGCTGCTTGGCCTGCCTGATCCGCAGCAATATCACCAGCAGCACCAGCAACACCGGCGGCGCCATCGCCATCAGCGCATCCTTCGCCGTCAGCTCCAGCCCCAGCACATTCAACCCGCCATACAGCAGCTTGAACAGGTTCAGCAGGTAATAGGTGATGGCGATGATCGACAGCCCCTCCACCGCCCGCTGGATCTTCACCTGGGCATCGGCCCGGGCATTGAGGCTGTGCAGAATCCCGGCATTCTGTTCTTCCATCTCCACCTGTACCCGCGCCTGCAGCAGGTCACCCAGGTTGGCGACGTTCTTCGCCAGCTGTTCCAGCCGTTGCTCGGTCGCCGCGCAGTAGCGCACCGTTGGTTTGAAACGGCGCTCGATGAACACCCCAAGGCGTTGGCAATCGCCCACATGGCTCTCGCGCAATTCGCCCAGGCGCTCGAACACCAGCTGCGCATAAGCTTGCGTGGCGCCGAACCGATGGCGGGTTTTCACGGTGCGGCTGACCACCTGCCGCGACAGGTGGGCGATGGCGTCGAGCAGGCCTTTGGAGTCGCGTCCATCGCCCCCGGCACTGCGTTCGGAAAGGCTCACCAGGGTTTTGTCGAAGGCGTCCAGTTCCTGGCTCAGCGCCTTGGCCGTGGTCAGGGTCAGCGAGGCCATCATGCGGTAGGTCTCGATCTCCAGCAGGCGCCGGATCATGCGGCCCTGGCGGTAGGCATTGAGGCGGCGGTTGATGAACACGAAGCGGTTGGTGCCGTCGGCGGTCAGGCGAAAGTCGCTCCACACCACCGCATCGCCACCGCCGACGCAGGAGCCGCACGGGTCCTTGAAGCCGTAATCGGGCAGGTTCAGGTCCTGCTCGTCGCGCACCAGCACTTGCACCGCGTTGATCAGTTGCGCCGCCTGGGGCGCGATGGCGTCGGCCAGCACCGCTGGCAGCGGTTGCCATTGGGTGTCGGCGGCCGAGCAAGGCACTACCAGGGTCAGGGTGAAGAACTCGGTATGGCGCTCCCACTTGAACGGGTGGCCATCGAGCTGGGTAATGCCTTGCGCAGCGCCGGCATCTGCAGCCTGTGGGCAGCAGCGCTGCAATAGCGCGGTACAGGCGGCATCGCCGCCCAGCAGGGCGAGGTGGAAGACATGCGCAGGGCCATCGAAATACAGCGACGGGCGGGCGTGCAACTCGTTGTGCAAGGCGGTGCGTTGAGGGTGCATGGTGGTCCGGCCTGGTGTTGTGATTGTGGGGGTACCAGGGAGTGGGACTTGGCGGGGGGAGGGGAAAGTCACGCGCGGGAGATTTCTATTGGTTGTGCTGGCCTCTTCGCCGGCAAGCCAGCTCGCACAGGTTGGCGCACCATTCGAGTGCTGGCGCTATCCCTGTAGGCGTTGGCTTGCCGACGAAAGGGCCGCAATGCGGCCCCAGCGATATCAGCCCAGGCAGCGCGTCACATGCTTCACCGACAGATACCCCGACAACCCCCAAGGCCCGAGCTCTCGCCCAATGCCGCTGCCCTTGGTGCCGCCCCACGACGTTTCGACGAACACCGCCTGCACCGAGTTGATCCACACATGGCCAACTTCCAGGGCATCGGCCACCCGCTCTGCGCGTTCCAGGTCCGCTGAACAAACGGTGGCGACCAGGCCGAAGCGGCTGTCGTTGGCTTCGGCAATTGCCTGCGCTTCGGTGGCGAAGCGGCGTGCGCACAGCACCGGGCCAAAAATTTCTTCGGTCCACAGGCGGCTGTCTGCCGGCACGTCCACATACAACGTCGGGCTGACAAACCAGCCGTCACGGTCCAGCGCCTTGCCACCGGCCAGGCACTGCAGGCCCTCTTCGCGTGCAGTGGCAAAGTAGCTGGCAACCTTCAGCCACTGCGCCTGGCTGGTCAGTGGCCCCATGTCCACTTCTTCGCTCAACGGGTTGCCCACCCGCAGGTTGTCCAGTGCAGCCTGCAAACGCGGCAGCAGTGCATCGGCAATGCCGTCCTGCACCAGCAAGCGCGAGGTGGCCGAGCACATTTGCCCGGCGTTCCAGCTGATGCCGGCGACAATCCATTCCACCGCCTGCTCGACATCGCAATCATCGAACACCACGATCGCCGACTTGCCGCCCAGCTCCAGGGTCACCGGCCGGCACTGCGCCGAAGCGCTGCGCATCACCTGGCTACCGACGCTGTTGCTGCCGGTGAACGACAACTTGTCCAGGCCATTGTGGCCACTCAGCGCGGCGCCGGTTTCGGCCTTGCCGTTGACGATGTTCAGCACACCTGCGGGCAGGCCCAGGGTATCGGCGATCTGGCCGTACGTCTGCTCGATCAGCGGGGTAACCTCCGAGGGCTTGAGCACCACGGTGCAGCCTGCGGCCAAGGCCGGGGCAAGCTTCCAGGCGCTGGTCACCAGCGGGAAGTTCCACGGTACGATCAGGCCGACCACGCCAACCGGCTCCAGACGGGTGCGGGCGGTGAAGCCAGGCGCGGCCAGGGGTACGTCGCAGTTTTTCTGCGGCAACTGCTCAGCCAGGTCGGCGTAGTAATTGAACGTGGCAATCGCGTCGTCCAGGTCGATTTCGGCCTCATGGCGCGGCTTGCCGTTGTTGCGCATCTGCAGGGTGATCAACGCTTCGCGGCGTTGCCCGAGCTGCTCGGCAAAGCCGCGCAGGTACGCAGCACGCTGGCTGGCGTTGGTCTGCTTCCAGGCGGGCAGAGCTTCGCGGGCGGCAGCCACGGCTTGGTCGACCTGGGCGACGCTGGCGGCCATCAATTCGGCAAAGGGCAGGCCCAGGGCAGGGTCATTGACGCTGATGCAGTCGCTGCCTTGGCCTTCGACCCAGCGGCCGGCGATGTAGTGAGAAGTGGTCATGGGCAGACTCCAGTCAGGCTATTTCGGCAGTGATTAGCGGCGCATGCGGGGTGCTTTTGCAGCGCACCCAGCGCGGGCCATCAGGCCCATACACGCCAGCAGGTTCAGGGAACAGGTTGAGCAGCACGAGGTAAAGCACCCCGGCCAGCCCCAGGGTTACCGGCAGGCTCAGGTCGATGCCGCCGGCCAGGTCGCCCAGCGGGCCGACGAACTGCCCCGGCAGGTTGACGAAGCACAGGCCGACCGCCGCGCTGGGGATCCACGCCCCCATGCCGCGCCAGTTCCAGCCGTGCGTGAACCAGTAATGGCCGCCGCGCTGGCCACGGGTGAACACCTGCAGGTCATCGGCATGGTAGAAGCCGCGGCGGGTGATCAGGCCGAGGATCATGATCACCATCCAGGGGCTGGTGCAGGTGATGATCAGCACGGCGAAGGTCGACACGCTCTGCACCAGGTTGAAGGTGAAGCGGCCAATGAAGATGAAACCGATCGCCAGCACGCCGATCAGCAAGGTGGCGCCGGCACGGCTGAGCAGGCGTGGGAACACGCTGGACATGTCCAGGCCGGTGCCATACAGCGCAGTGGTGCCGGTGGACATGCCGCCGATCACCGCGATCAGGCACACCGGCAGGAAGAACCAGCTAGGCGAGACCGCCAGCAGGCCGCCGACGTAGTTGTTGGCCGCGATGTAGTCCGGTGCCTGGCTGGCGACCAGGGTGGCGGTGCACAGGCCGAACAGGAAGGGGATCAGCGTCGCGGCCTGGGCGGCGATCACGGCCAGCATGATGCGCGGCTTGGGGGTTGCCCGCGGGATGTAGCGCGACCAGTCGCCGAGGAAGGCACCGAACGAGACCGGGTTGCTCATGGCCAGGATCGCCGCGCCGACGAAGGCGGCCCAGAAACCCGCCTGGCCGAGGTTGACGCTGCCGGCGTAGCCCGCATCGAACGGACCGGCGAAGGCGACGATGCCTAGCAGAAACAGCAGGCTCGACGCCCACACGGCAATCTTGTTGACCCACAGCATGAAGCGGAAGCCGAAGATGCACACCACCAGTACCAGCACCGCGAACAGGCCATAGGCCAGGCCCAGGGTCAAGTCGGTTTCCGGCAAGCCGGCCAAGCGCTTGGCACCGCCGACCAGGGCATCGCCCGAGCTCCACACCGACAGCGAGAAGAACGCCACGGCGGTGAGCAACGACAGGAACGAGCCGACGATACGCCCGTGCACGCCGAAGTGCGCGCCCGAAGACACCGCGTTGTTGGTGCCGTTGAGCGCACCGAACAGGCCCATGGGGGCGAGGATGATGGCGCCGATGCCGACCCCGAGCAAAATTGCCCAGACCCCGGCCTGGAACGACAGCCCGAACAGCACCGGGAAACTGCCCAGCACGGCAGTGGCAAAGGTATTGGCACCGCCGAAGATCAGGCGGAACAGGTCTAGCGGGGCGGCGTGGCGTTGATCGTCGGGGATCTGTTCGACACCGTTGGTCTCGATACCGGTCGATTGGCTCATGGTGATGCTCCAGCGCGGTTGTTGTCGGCCGGCGCGGTGCGCGGGCCTTATTGTGGGTGCGATGGCAGAGCGGCAAGGCCGCAAAAGAAGGTTCAGGCGGTGGTGACGACCGACAGGTGCTCATGGCAGGCCAGCCAGCGTTCGCCGTGGCGGCGGAACACGATGGTCTCGCGTTCAGCCAGCTGGTGTTCGTCACCGGCGATACGGATATGCGTGGCCACATCGTGCATGAAGATCGCCACGTCGCCTTGCAGGCTCACCTGGGCATTGCCCGATTCACACGCCAGCACGGCGAAGCCTTCGGCCTGCCACTGGGCCCAGAGGTCTTCATAGTCGCGGCGCGACAACAGCGGCTGGGCCAAGGTGTGGAAGAGGAAGGTGGCGTCTTCGCTGAAGCAGGCGAAGTAGCGAGCGGTGTCGTTGCTGGCAAAGGCATCGACGAGGTCGGCGGCGGCCTGCCGTACCTGGAGTGTCTGGTCCACGGGAGTGGCCTCACGGTTTTTGTGATTGTGGTGAGCGATTCTGGTGGCGGTGGGCGAGGGGAAAAATCGCTGGGGGCAAATAATCAGTTCAGGAAATTGTGAAGTGAGCGGTGGGGGCTCGCCTTGGCTGTTTTGGAGCCTATGAGATCGAGCGCCGCGTGGGCGGCGCTCGATCTCAAGAACGGACCCGACTGACGGTTACCGCAGTCGCTCATCCTTGCCTACGCTGATACTCCCTATCCGCTGATGCAAGGAGCTCCACCATGGCCTTCCAATACACGCGTCTGGACAAGAACAACGTCGCAGTCCTGCTGGTCGATCACCAGACCGGCCTGCTTTCGCTGGTACGGGATATCGACCCGGACCGTTTCAAGAACAACGTTCTGGCCCTGTCGGACCTGGCCAAGTACTTCAAGCTGCCGACCATCCTCACCACCAGCTTCGAAACCGGCCCCAATGGCCCGCTGGTCCCCGAGCTCAAAGAGCAGTTCCCCGACGCCCCCTACATTGCCCGCCCCGGTAACATCAACGCCTGGGACAACGAAGACTTCGTCAAGGCCGTCAAGGCCACGGGCAAGAAGCAACTGCTGATCGCTGGTGTGGTGACCGAAGTGTGCGTGGCGTTCCCGGCACTGTCGGCCCTTGAGGAGGGCTTCGAGGTCTTCGTCGTCACCGACGCCTCTGGCACCTTCAACGAGTTGACCCGCGATTCGGCATGGCGCCGCATGGAGGCCGCCGGGGCGCAACTGATGACCTGGTTCGGTGTGGCCTGCGAGCTGCACCGCGACTGGCGCAACGACGTTGAAGGGCTGGGGACGTTGTTCGCCAACCACATTCCCGACTACCGCAACCTGATGACCAGTTACAACAAGCTGGCCAAATAACCCGGCCATTGTCCGCCCTCTCCAAAGGGGGGCGGTGCTGTGGTAGCAAGCGAAGCGGCAAACCCCCGTGGATCGACCATACTGAACCTTCATTCGCCGCCGGGAGCGCCCCATGTCGAAGTCAGCCAGGAAGAAGACCCCACAGGCACAGCCGGAAAAGTTGGGCGGCAAGGCCTACGAGAAGGCACTCAAGCAACTTCACGTCGAGTTGGTGAAGCTGCAGGAATGGGTCGTGGCCAAGGGCCTGAAGGTGTGCATCGTCTTTGAAGGCCGGGACGGCGCGGGCAAGGGTGGGACCATCAAGGCCCTCACCGAGCGTGTCAGCCCGCGAGTGTTCCGTGTGGTGGCGCTGCCGGCACCTACCGAGCGGGAAAAGTCGCAGATGTACGTGCAACGCTACCTGGGCCATCTGCCCGCTGCGGGCGAAGTGGTGATCTTCGATCGCAGTTGGTACAACCGCGCCGGCGTCGAGCGGGTGATGGGCTTTTGCAGCGATGAACAAGCCGACAAGTTCCTCATGGTGGTGCCGCTGTTCGAGAAGATGATGGTCGAGTCGGGGATCATCCTGATCAAGTACTGGCTGGAAGTGAGCGCCGAAGAGCAGACCCGCCGCCTGCAGGACCGCATCAGCGATGGGCGCAAGCTGTGGAAGCTGTCACCCATGGACCTGAAGTCGTATAGCCGCTGGGATGATTACACCAAGGCGCGCGACGCGATGTTCGCCGCCTCGGATTCCTCCTGGGCACCCTGGTTCATGGCCCATTCCAACGACAAGCGGCGGGCGCGGCTGAACATCATCAGCCACCTGCTCACTCGCATTCCGTACAAGGACATCACCCGCGACCAGGTCGTGAAGTTGCCCAAGCGCGGCAAGGTCGGCAAGTACAAGGCGGTGGCCTACCCGTTCAAGGTGGTTGAAGAGCGCTTCTGACCCCCTCCTTGCGGGGAGCCTAAAGGATGAAATCCTATGCCACATGACGGCAGCCTGCTGCAGGCGACGGTGGTGTTCCTGCTGGCCGTGGTGCTTCTGGTGCCACTGGCGCAACGTTTGAAACTGGGGGCAGTGCCTGGCTATCTGCTGGCCGGCATCCTGATCGGCCCCTCGGTGCTCGGCTTGCTGGGCAACCCGGACAACGTCGCCCGCCTGTCGGAGATGGGCGTGGTGATGCTGCTGTTCGTGATCGGCCTTGAGCTCTCGCCCCGCCGCCTGTGGACCATGCGCCGCGCCCTTTTCGGCATCGGCTCGCTGCAGGTCGGGCTGACCGCCGCCGCACTTGGCCTGCTCGCCTATGGGGTATTTGGCCAGTCGAAGCCGGCGGCCATCGTGCTGGGGCTGGGGCTTGCGCTGTCATCAACGGCGTTCGGCTTGCAGGTGCTCGCCGAGCGCAAGGACCTGGGCAAGCCCCACGGCCGACTGGCTGTGGCGATTCTGCTATTCCAGGACATCGCCGCCATCCCCCTGATTGCCGTAGTGCCCTTGCTTGGCGGTGATGTCAGCCATGCAGATGAAGGCAACTGGCCGCTGCTGGCCGTGGCGCTCGGCATCGGCGTGATCATTATCGGCGGCCGCTACTTGATGACCCCGATTTTCAAATGGACAGTCGGCTCCGGGTTGCCGGAGCTGTCCACGGCTACTGCGTTGCTGGTGGTGTTGGGCACCGCCTGGGTGATGGAGCATGTAGGCATATCGATGGCCCTTGGCGCATTCCTGGCCGGCGTATTGATGGCCGAGTCGCCGTTTCGCCACGAACTGGAAACCCAGATCGAGCCGCTCAAAGGGTTGCTGCTCGGGCTGTTCTTTGTCGGCGTGGGCATGAGCGCAGACTTGCGCCTGTTGTTCGGCATGCCCTTGGCCGTGCTTGGGCTCACGCTGCTGCTGGTGGGCATCAAGCTGCCACTGTTGGTTGCCCTGGGCCGCAGGGCCGGCGGGTTGAACCGCGCCCAGGCGCTGTGCCTGGGCGTGGTGCTGGCGTCGGGCGGCGAGTTTGCTTTCGTGGTGTTCAAACTGGCGCGTGAGCACCAGGTATTGGAGCAGCAGGTTCACGACCTGCTGGTGCTGGCCATCACCTTGTCGATGGCCGTGGTACCGCTGGTGATGATGGGCCTGACACGGCAGTTGAGCGACGCTGAGGCGTCCCCGCCTGAGCGTCAAACCGACCACTGAACTGCACCCGTTGGCAAAATGAATGTGCGGAGGTGAAGCATGCAGCCGAGTTTCAAGCTGGACAGTGCCCTGTCGCGGGGTCTGCTCGATGTATTGATCAAGGCAGGCCTGGTGGCTGCCCTGGTGATCTTCGCCTTCCAGGTGTTTCAGCCCTTTCTGGAATTGATGCTGTGGGCGGTGATCCTGGCGGTGACCCTGTACCCGCTGCACCAGCGCATCAAACGCGGCACGGGGCTCAAGGACGGCTATGCGGCAACGCTGGTGGTGCTTTTGGTGCTGGTGGTGTTGCTGGTGCCGATCTACCTGGTGGTGGTGTCGATCAGCGAGTCGGTGGACGGCTTGGTGACACTGCTCAAAAGCGGTGCCTGGAGCGTGCCGACGCCTTCGGAGTCGGTGGCCACCTGGCCGCTGATCGGGCCGCGCGTGTATACCTTGTGGCTGGCGGCTTCCGAGAGCTTGAGCGGGGTGCTCAACAGTGTGATGCCGCAGCTCAAGGATGCCGGGCGTGTATTGTTGGGCGCCGCTGCCAGTGCCGGGGGTGCATTCTTGATGTTCATCGCGGCGATCATCATCTCGGGGGTGATCATGGCCTTCGGCGAGCGCGGCGAAGTGGCGGCGCAGCGCATTGCCATTCGGGTTTCAGGTGAGTCGCGCGGCAAGCCCATTGCAAGGCTGTGCACCGCCACCATTCGCGCCGTCGCCCAGGGTGTGATCGGCATCGCCTTCATCCAGATGCTGCTGATAGGCGTAGGTTTTGTGGTCAAGGGTGTGCCGGGCGCGGGGATCCTGGCAATCGCCATCCTTATGCTGGGCATCGCCCAGGCGCCGGCCACGCTGATCACGCTACCGGTCATCGCCTATGTATTCCATGCCGAAGGCTTCACCGTCGCGACCATCGTGTTTGCCATCTACACCTTCGTCGCCGGCCTTGCCGACAACGTGCTCAAGCCGCTGTTGCTGGGGCGCGGCGTGGATGTGCCGATGCCGGTGGTGCTGATCGGTGCGCTGGGCGGCATGGTGGTCAAAGGCATCATTGGCCTGTTCATCGGCCCGGTGATTCTGGGCGTGACCTATGTGCTGTTCTGGCAGTGGGTGGCGTTGCAGGTGCCGGAAGACCCTGCCGAACCGTCGGCTTGAGCCGGGGCCTGGCATGCCCGGACCTCGCTGGCGCCGCGCACTGGGCCTGGTGGCTTTGCTGGCAGGCTGTACGCAGGTCGGTCCGGACTACCCGCCGGCGCAATCGCCCTGGCTGGACACCTGGAGCACCCCGCTGCTGGAGCAGGCCAGCCGTAACACTGCGGCGCCGGATTTTCGCCAGTGGTGGGCGGTGTTCGCCGACCCGACACTGGATGCCCTGATCGCCCAAGCCGATGCGCACAACACCAACCTGCGCGTGGCTGGGCTGCGCGTCGCCGAGGCACGTGCGCAACTGGCCATCGTGCAGACCGGGCGTTATCCACAACTGCAGCAGTTGCGCGCGCAAAGCCTCTACCTCAAGCAGGACCAGTCCGGTACCGCCAACGCCCGTGATTCGGTGTTCTGGCAGTCCAGCGTGGGCTTCGACATTGGTTGGGAGATCGACTTCTGGGGGCGCTTCAGCCGTGCCATCGAGGCGGCCGATGCCCTGTACTTTGCCTCCGAGGCCAACTACGCCGATGCCATGCTGTTGTTGCGTGCACAGGTGGCCGACACCTATTTTGCCTTGCGTACCGCCGAGGCGCGGCTGGCCATTGCCGAGGAAAACGCCAAGCGCCAGGCGCGCAGCCTGGAGATCACCGAGCGGTTGTTCCGCCATGGCGAGCATGATGAGCTCGACTGGCAGCAGGCACGCACCCAGTACCTGGCGACGCAGGCGACCATCCCCGAGTTCGAAAACCAGCTCAATGCCCTGCGCAACGTGTTGTGTTCGCTGCTTGGGCGGCCACCGGGGCCGCTGCCGGAGTTGCAACCTCGTTACGGGCAGTTACCACTGCCAGACCGGGCACTGTTGCAAGACGTTCCCGCCCGTTTGTTGCTGCGACGCCCGGACATCCGTGCCGCCGAGCAGGCCGTCGCGGCGCAGTCGGCGCTGGTGGGCGTGGCCGAAGCGGACCTTTATCCACAGCTGAGCCTGCTGGGCAGCATCGGCTGGAGCTTCGTGACGGCCAGCCACCTGCCCGACAGTTTCGACCTCGCCGCTGGCCCAGGCCTGATCTGGAACCCGTTCGACTATGGCCGGCGCAAGAACGCCGTGCGCGTGGAGGATGCCCGCTTGCAGCAACTGATCGAGCTGTATCAGCAGGGCGTGCGCGAAGCCGCCCGCGAGGCCGACGATGCAGCCAGCGGCCTGGTGCGCTCGTTGCAGAGCGCGGGTATTCGCGACCAGGCCTCGCAAGCCGCGCAGCGCTCGCTGAGCCTGGCCACCTCACAATACCGCGAAGGCTTTGCCGACTTCCAGCGGGTGCTCGATGCCCAGCAACTGCTGCTGCAGCAACAAGACGGTTACCTGGTCAGCCGCGGCAATGCCGTCAGCAGCGTGGTGACTTTGTACAAGGCCCTGGGCGGCGGTTGGCAGCCAGGCCGTGCAGCGGTCGACCCGGCCACGCGTCGACAGATGCAGCAACGCACCGATTGGGGAGACCTGCTGGACGCGCCACCCCCTACCGCACAGCAACCCGGTGAACCGAAATGAGCGACGCCCCGCAAACACCGCCCCCGCAAGCGCCTGATCGTGGCATGCGCTGGGTATTGCTGCTGATTGCCATAAGCCTGCTCTGGTACTTGCTGGCAGACCGTTTCACGCCTTACACCCAGCAGGCCCGCCTGCAAGCCTATGTGGTGCCGGTGAGCGCGGAGGTGGCTGGCCCGGTGAAGCGTGTGGCCGTGGGCAACAATCAGGAGGTACGCCAAGGCGCGGTGCTGTTCGAGCTGGACCCGGCGCAATACCGCATTGCGCTGGCTCGCGCCGAGGCCGACCTTGATACCGTGCGCAGGCAGATCGGCGCCAACACCGCCGGCATCGATTCGGCCAAGGCGGCGTTGCTGGCGGCCCAGGCCAACGAGCGCAAGGCGCGCCAGGATGCCGAGCGGCTCAAGCGGCTGATCGAGGAAGACCCAGGCACGGTGTCGGTGCGCCGCCTGGAAGGGGCCCAGGCCACGCGCGACCAAGCCATCAGCCAGGTGGCGGCGGCCCGTGCCGAAGTCGAGCGGGCACGTGAACAGCAGGGCGGTTCACAGGCAGACAACGCCCAGTTGCGCAGCGCTGCGGCGAATGTTGAAAAGGCCCGCCTGGATCTGGCCCGCACCGTGGTGCGCGCCGATGCCAACGGTTTGATCACTGACCTGCGCACAGACGTTGGCCATTATGTGGCGGCCGGCAGCCCGATGATGACCCTGATCGCGATCCATGACGTGTGGATCAGCGCCGACATGACCGAAAACAACCTCGGCCGCCTGCGCTCCGGCACAGCGGTGCTGGTGGTGCTCGATGCGCTGCCGGGGGTCGTGCTGAAGGGGCGTATACGCAGCATTGGGTATGGCGTCAGCGTGGGGCAGGGCAGCCCGCCGGGTACCCTGCCGAGCGTGCAGAACAGCCGCGAGTGGCTGCGCTCGGCGCAGCGTTTTCCGGTGATCGTCGAGCTGGACCGTGACCAGCTGGAGGACAAGACCGGGTTGCGGGTCGGCGGCCAGGCCGAAGTCATGGCGCTGCCCAGCGAGGGCAACCCGCTGAACGTGCTGGGCCGCGTGTTCATGTGGCTGATGAGCTGGCTGTCGTATGCCTATTGAGTGGCGGCGCCTGCGGGCGCTACGCCTGGCCTGGGGCGTGGCGCTGTGCCTGGCGGTCAGCTTCGGCATCGGCCTGCCCGTGCCGATCCTGGCCCCGGTGTTTGCGGTGCTGCTGTTAGCCACCCGCAGCCAGCCGCTGCCGTTGCGCGCGGCACCGGCGTTGGCGGTGCTGGTGCTGCTCAGTTGTGGCAGCGGCTTGTTGCTGATTCCACTGCTGCGCCATGCCCCGGTGAGTGGGGTGCTGTTGGTCGGCGTTGGGGTGTTTCTGGTGCTGCGTTACGCGCTCAAGGGCGGCAATGGCCTGGTGGCGAACTTGCTGGTGATCGGCCTGACCATGATCGCCGCAGCCGGCACCCATGATTTCACCTTGGCGCTGTCGGTGGTCGAGGCGTTAGCCAAAGGCATGCTGTTGGCGGCGCTGGGCACGGCGCTGGCGCATGTACTGTTTCCCGAACCTGTCGATGCCCCCGCGCAACCGTCCCCGCCACCGCTCCCCAGCGCGCGTGCCAGTTGGGTTGCGCTGCGTGCCACGCTGATCGTCATGCCGGCGTTCTTGCTGGCGCTGATTGCCCCGGATGCATTCATGCCGCTGATCATGAAGTCGGTGAGCCTGGGCCAGCAGGCCGGCGAAACCCATGCCCGCAATGCCAGCCGAGAGCTGATTGGTTCGACCCTGCTAGCCGGGCTGCTGGCGATCCTGCTGTGGAGTGCCTTGAGCCTGTTCGTGCACCTGTGGATGTTTTTTCTGTGGGTGTTGCTGTTCACCCTCTGGCAGGCCCGGCGGCTCTACCGGGCGGTGGCGACGCGGCACGGCCCTGCTTACTGGGTCAGTTGCCTGACCACGATGCTGATTCTGCTGGGGCAGTCGGTGCAGGACAGCGCGGCAGGGCAGGACGTGTACCGGGCCTTTGCGGTGCGCATGGCGCTGTTCTTGGCTGTCTCGGTGTATGCCAGCGTCTTGCTGATCTGGATCGACAGGCGCAGGGCGCGGCAGTGGGCGCACTGAGGGGGATAGGGGCGAACGGGACAACAGAAACACAAAAGCCCCCATACGGAGGCTTTTGTTGACAGGCAAACGCTGAGCGTCAGACGTTGAAGCGGAAGTGCATCACATCGCCGTCTTTGACGATGTAGTCCTTACCTTCCAAACGCCACTTGCCGGCTTCCTTGGCGCCACTTTCACCCTTGAACTGGATGAAGTCGTCATACGCCACTACTTCAGCGCGGATGAAGCCTTTTTCGAAGTCGGTGTGGATCACGCCAGCAGCCTGTGGCGCGGTGGCGCCAATGCGGACGGTCCAGGCGCGTACTTCCTGCACGCCGGCAGTGAAGTAGGTCTGCAGGTTCAGCAGCTCGTAACCGGCGCGGATCACGCGGTTCAGGCCAGGCTCTTCCAGGCCCAGGGCCTCGAGGAACATGTCCTTCTCTTCACCGTCGTCCAGCTCGGCGATTTCGGCTTCGATCTTGTTGCACACCGGTACCACGACCGCGCCTTCTTCCTCGGCGATGGCCTTGACCACGTCCAGGTGCGGGTTGTTGTCGAAGCCGTCTTCAGCGACGTTGGCGATGTACATCACCGGCTTGCTGGTCAGCAGGTGGAAGCCACGGATGACGGCCTTCTCGTCGTCAGCCATGTGCTTCATCAGGCTGCGTGCAGGCTTGCCTTCGGTGAAGTGCGGGATCAGCTTTTCCAGGATGGCCTTTTGCGCCAGGGCTTCCTTGTCGCCACCCTTGGCGTTGCGGGCAACCTTCTGCAGTTGCTTCTCGCAGCTGTCGAGGTCGGCGAAGATCAGTTCGAGGTCGATGATCTCGATGTCACGCTTGGGGTCGACGCTGTTGGAAACGTGGATCACGTTCTCGTCTTCGAAGCAGCGCACCACGTGGGCGATGGCGTCGGTCTCGCGGATGTTGGCGAGGAACTTGTTGCCCAGGCCTTCACCTTTCGAGGCGCCAGCGACCAGGCCGGCGATGTCGACGAACTCCATGGTGGTCGGCAGGATGCGGTTCGGCTTGACGATCTCGGCCAGCGCGGCCAGGCGTGCGTCGGGCATCGGCACGATGCCGCTGTTCGGCTCGATGGTGCAGAAGGGGAAGTTCTCCGCCGCGATGCCGGACTTGGTCAGGGCGTTGAACAGGGTGGACTTGCCGACGTTGGGCAGGCCGACGATGCCGCAATTGAAACCCATGGGTATTCCCCTATCTAAAAGTGTCAGGCCTTCTGGCTGTGCAGTTCGCGCATCGCCTTGGCAAAGTCGCCGGCAAGCACGTCGGGCATCACGCCGAGGGCAAAATCGATGCTGGCGTCGAGCTTCTCCTGCTCGGCGCGCGGCGCGCGGCCCAGGACGAAGTTGGAGACCAGTTTGGCGTCACCCGGGTGGCCGATGCCAAGCCGCAGGCGGTGGAAGTCGTTCTGGTTGCCGAGCTGCGCGATGATGTCGCGCAGGCCGTTGTGCCCGCCATGGCCGCCGCCGCGTTTAAGCTTGGCGACGCCCGGAGGCAGGTCGAGTTCGTCATGCGCCACCAGAATTGCTTCCGGCTTGATGCGGAAGAAATTGGCCAAGGCCGCCACGGACTGGCCGCTACGGTTCATGTAGGTGGTGGGGATGAGCAGACGAACGTCGTTGCCCTGATGGCTGAATTTAGCCGTCAGGCCGAAATACTTGCGGTCAGCGGTCAGCGAGACGCGCTGGGCGCTGGCAATGCGTTCAACGAAAAGAGCCCCTGCGTTATGCCGGGTCTGTTCGTATTCGGGGCCGGGGTTACCCAGGCCAACGATCAACTGGATGGCGGTCACGTCAGGGGCTCTTCCTTGGAGTTGGTGGGTTACAGCGCGCGCGGCACTGTAACCCGATCAACACCGGCGTGCGAGTGGATTACTCGGCAGCGCCTTCTGCTTCTGGAGCAACGCGTGGCGCGTGAACGTTGGCAACAGCCTTGTCATCACCGTGGGCCAGAGCGACGAACTCTACGCCTTTCGGAGCTTTCAGGTCCGACAGGTGGATGATGGTGCCGACTTCAGCGTTAGCCAGGTCAACTTCGATGAACTCAGGCAGGTCTTTGGCTTCGCAGGAAACTTCGATCTCGGAAACAACGTGGGAGATCTCGCCGCCTTTCTTGATCGGCGCTTCTTCGCCGATGAAGTGAACCGGAACCTTGGCAGTCAGCTTCTGGCCAGCAACGACGCGAACGAAGTCAGCGTGCATGATGAATTGCTTGGCTGGGTGACGCTGCATGGCCTTGACGATGACGTTTTGCTTGGCGCCGTCAACGTTCAGCTCGATCACGTGGCTGTAGGCAGCTTCGTTTTCGAACAGCTTGGCGATTTCCTTCGACACGATGGTCAGGGATTGCGCTTCTTTATCGCCACCGTAGACAACGGCAGGGATGCTCAGCGAGTGACGCAGGCGGCGGCTCGCACCTTTCCCCAGGTCAGTACGCACTTTGGCGTTCAGCGTGAAATCAGTCATTTTGTTTCTCCAAAATAGCCTCCCGAGGGCGTTTGCGACCAGCGCCAACGGGAATGGCAAAAAAGCCCCGCCCCAACAAATGCTGGGGCGGGGCGCTTCACATCAACACGTGTTCCGCTTAGCGGAACATCGCGCTGATCGATTCTTCGTTGCTGATGCGGCGTACCGCTTCAGCGACAACCGGTGCGATATCCAGCTGGCGGATACGGTCACAGGCTTGAGCAGCGGCGGACAGCGGAACGGTGTTGGTCACCACCAGCTCGTCCAGTACCGACTTCTCGATGTTCTCGA
>Ga0213828_1000967_pt1 | contig 25388 bp, 26 predicted proteins | sample MC6MC0897MG_FD_180664 | JGI IMG/M metagenome (GOLD analysis project Ga0213828, IMG submission 180664) | Enriched soil aggregate microbial communities from Iowa State University, Ames, United States - MC6-MC0897-MG | ecosystem: Environmental > Terrestrial > Soil > Unclassified | place: USA: Iowa... | reverse complement strand
GACCTCGATCGTCGAGGAGCCGGGCCTGACCGACAGTGCGGACTGGCGTGAAATGGTACGCCAGTTGGTGGTCGCCAACGAAGCGGTATGCCGTACGGCACGTGAAGTGCTGGATGTGGCCGACGACGCTGACGACGCCCCGACCGAGGATCTGATGACCCAGCGCCTGCAGACCCACGAGAAATACGCGTGGATGCTGCGCTCGCTGCTCCAGTAAGGGTTTTGGGTGGTTCGGCAGGGCTGCGCCCTGCACCTGCAGAGGCCTTGAAGCCAAGGCCAGAGCCAGAGCAAAAGCTGGCTTCCTGTGGGTAGGCGGGGTGGGTCCGGTGGCAGGGGACGCCGTAAACCCGTCCATGGGGGCTTGGCCGCGGCATCCATGCCGCGGACACCCCTGCCACCGGACCCACCCCGCCTTCGACAGTTCTCCGCGATCTGTCGGCAAAGCGTGGGGTCGGATCCGTTTTCCGCAGGAAAACGGATCCGACCCCATTTTATTTGTCGATATCTGACAGATTTCATCCACGCATGGCGTGGATCTACCAACCGTCACCGGAAATCTGTCGGGGGCGGGGCGGTGTGGGCTTGCAGGACCGTTGGCGCCATGGATGGCGCCATCGAGCCCCCATGGACGGGTTTACGGCGTGTCCTGCAAGCCCACACCGCACCGCCAAACCACGGATCAACCCAGAGCCGGCTGTTGCTGTTGCTGTTGCTGTTGCTGTTGCCAGGGTTGCCGTCCAGCGGCCGGCACTACAGCAGGTGCCGGGTGCAACCCGGCCGAACCCCCGCCGAGGTAAACTAGCTGGATGGCTTCCCGTCCCGCGCACGACCTGCTCCGCCGCGTCTTTGGTTACGACGATTTCCGTGGTCCGCAGCAGGACATCGTGGAGCATGTGGCTGCCGGTCACGATGCCCTGGTGCTGATGCCCACCGGCGGCGGCAAATCACTGTGCTACCAGGTGCCCGCCCTGCTGCGTGACGGCTGTGGCATCGTCATCTCGCCGCTGATCGCGCTGATGCAGGACCAGGTCGAAGCCCTGCGCCAGCTCGGCGTGCGCGCCGAATTCCTGAACTCGACCCTGGACGCCGAAACGGCCGGCCGGGTCGAACGCGAACTGCTCGCCGGTGAGCTCGACATGCTCTATGTCGCTCCCGAGCGCCTGCTGACCGGCCGCTTCCTGTCGCTGCTTTCGCGCAGCCGGATCGCCCTGTTCGCCATCGACGAAGCCCATTGCGTGTCGCAATGGGGCCACGACTTCCGCCCCGAATACCGGCAGCTGACCGTCCTGCACGAGCGCTGGCCGGAGATTCCGCGGATCGCCCTGACCGCCACCGCCGACCCGCCAACCCAGCGCGAGATCGCCGAGCGCCTGGACCTGGCCGAAGCACGTCACTTCGTCAGCTCCTTCGATCGCCCCAACATCCGCTACACCGTGGTGCAGAAGGACAACGCCCGCAAGCAGCTGAGCGATTTCCTGCGCAGCCATCGCAGCGAGGCCGGCATCGTCTACTGCATGTCACGGCGCAAGGTGGAGGAAACCGCCGAGTTCCTGTGCACGCAGGGCTTCAATGCCCTGCCCTACCACGCCGGCCTGCCCGCGGAAGTGCGTGCCAACAACCAGCGCCGGTTCCTGCGCGAGGACGGCATCGTCATGTGCGCGACCATCGCCTTCGGCATGGGCATCGACAAGCCGGACGTACGCTTCGTCGCCCATACCGACCTGCCCAAGTCGATGGAAGGCTACTACCAGGAAACCGGCCGCGCCGGTCGCGATGGCGAAGCCGCCGAGGCCTGGCTCTGCTACGGCCTGGGCGATGTGGTGCTGCTCAAGCAGATGATCGAGCAGTCCGAGGCAAGCGAGGAGCGCAAGCAGCTGGAGCGGTCCAAGCTCGACCACCTGCTGGGGTACTGCGAATCGATGCAGTGCCGCCGCCAGGTGCTGCTGGCCGGTTTCGGCGAGACCTATCCCAAGCCCTGCGGCAACTGCGACAACTGCCTGACACCGCCGGCGGCCTGGGATGCCACCATCCCCGCGCAGAAGGCGTTGAGCTGTGTTTACCGCAGCGGCCAGCGCTTCGGCGTCGGCCACCTGATCGACGTCCTGCGCGGCAGCGAGAACGAGAAGGTCAAGCAGCAAGGCCACGACAAGCTGAGCACCTACGCCATCGGCCGCGACCTGGATGCACGCACCTGGCGCAGCGTGTTCCGCCAGCTGGTGGCCGCCAGCCTGCTGGAAGTGGACAGCGAGGGCCACGGTGGCCTGCGCCTGACCGATGCCAGCCGCGATGTGCTGACCGGTCGCCGCCAGATCAGCATGCGCCGCGATGCGGTCAGTGCCAGCGCCGGGCGCGAACGCAGCGCGCAGCGCACCGGCCTGTCGGTGCTGCCGCAGGACCTGGCCCTGTTCAATGCGCTGCGCGGCCTGCGCGCCGAGCTGGCGCGCGAGCAGAATGTGCCGGCCTTCGTGATCTTCCACGACAGCACCCTGCGCAACATCGCCGAACAGCGCCCGACCTCGCTGGACGAACTGGCCCGGGTCGGTGGCATCGGCGGCACCAAGCTCAGCCGCTATGGCCCGCGGTTGGTCGAGATCGTGCGCGAAGAGGGTTGAACACGCCCCGGCCCCAGCTTGGTGCCGCTCAAACCTTGAACCACCTGTTCAGCCGGATGTGCATGTCCGCCCACTTGCCGCTAGATTAGCGCCATGTCCCTCGCCTCGACCCTGCTCCGTGTCGTACTCATGCTCAGCCTGTTGCTCAACGGGCTGAACGCAGCCATGGCCAGCGGACACGAGGATATGGGCCGCATGGCCCATGCGATGGCCTCGGCGATGACCGATGAAGGCGACGCCGACTGCCACCACCACGCCGGCATGACTGCAGACGAGGCGCCGCAGGCCAAGGCCCCCGCCCACGACGCACATTGCCAGATCAAGGACTGCGTGCGCAGCTGCGCCCAGCACCCGCTGCTGGCGGTGCAGGCACTGCCGTTCCTGACCGGTCCCGGTCTTTCCCTGACCCCGCAGCCGATGCCTGCCAATGGCCGCCCGGCACCGCCGCTGCCGCCGATCTCACGCCCTCCCATCGGCTGATCCAACACGCCTTGTGCGCGTTGCGCACTGAAGCCGGCCCTGCGCTGGCGTCTTTCCGTGTTTGGAGTCACCACCATGAGTACCCGTATTCCTCCCGGCCCGGGCGCTGTGCCCATGCCGTCGCGCCGTCTGTTCGTGCAGGGCATCGCTGCTGGCGGCGTGGTCGCCGGCATCGCCGCGGCCGGCATCCCGCAGCGCGCGCTCGCCGCCGCTTCTGCTGCACCCCGCCTGGCCAGCGCACCGGCGGTCATCAGCGATACCCGCGTCGAACTGGCGATCGGCGAGTCGCTGGCCAACTTCACCGGCCGCACCCGCCCGGCAATCACCGTCAACGGCTCACTGCCGGCACCGATCCTGCGCTGGCGCGAAGGCCAGACCGTGGACCTGTTCGTGCGCAACACGCTCGGCCAGCACCCTACTTCGATCCACTGGCACGGCATCCTGCTGCCGGCCAACATGGATGGCGTGCCCGGCCTGAGCTTCAACGGCATCGGCCCCGGCGAGACCTACCACTACCACTTCGACCTCAAGCAGTCCGGCACCTACTGGTATCACAGCCATTCGCTGTTCCAGGAACAGGCGGGGCTGTACGGCGCGCTGATCATCGACCCGGCCGAACCGGCGCCGTACCGGCATGACCGCGAGCACGTGATCATGCTGTCCGACTGGACCGACATGGATCCCGGCGCGCTGTTCCGGCGAATGAAGAAGCTCGCCGAGCACGACAACTACTACAAGCGCACCCTGCCCGACTTCCTGCGCGACGCCCGTCGCGATGGCTGGTCCGCCGCCCTGTCCGACCGCGGCATGTGGGGCCGGATGCGGATGACGCCCAGCGACATCTCCGACATCAACGCGCACACCTACACCTACCTGATGAACGGGACCGCGCCGGCCGGCAACTGGACCGGGCTGTTCCGCAGTGGCGAAAAGGTGCTGCTGCGTTTCATCAACGGTGCGTCAATGACCTACTTCGACGTGCGCATTCCCGGCCTGAAGATGACCGTGGTCGCCGCCGACGGCCAGTACATCCATCCGGTCAGCATCGACGAGTTCCGCATCGCCCCGGCCGAAACCTACGACGTACTGGTGGAACCCAGCGGCCAGGATGCCTTCACCATCTTCTGCCAGGACATGGGCCGCACCGGCTATGCCGCCGGCACCCTCGCCGTGCGCCATGGACTGCAGGCACCGATTCCCGCGCGCGATCCGCGCCCGTTGTTGACGATGGGCGACATGGGTCACGACATGGGCGGCGGTGGCCACGGCGGCCACGACATGGCAGCAATGAAGGGCATGGAAGGCGGCTGCGGTGCCAGCATGGGGCACGGCGCACATGGCGGCGGCGAGACCGCCAGCAAAGCGCCAAAGCATCCGGCCAGCGAGCGCAACAATCCGCTGGTGGACATGCAGAGTTCGGCCACCGAGCCCAAGCTGGACGACCCCGGCATCGGCCTGCGCGACAACGGCCGCCAGGTGCTGACCTATGGTGCGATGCGCAGCCTGTTCGAAGACCCCGATGGCCGCGAACCCGGCCGCGAGATCGAGCTGCACCTGACCGGCCACATGGAAAAGTTCTCCTGGTCGTTCGACGGCATTCCCTTCGCCGGCGCCGAACCGCTGCGCCTGAACTACGGCGAGCGCATGCGCATCGTGCTGGTCAACGACACCATGATGCAGCACCCGATCCACCTGCATGGCGTATGGAGCGACCTGGAAAACGCGCAGGGTGAATTCCAGGTGCGCAAGCACACCATCGACATGCCGCCCGGTACACGCCGCACCTATCGCGTACGCGCCGATGCCCTCGGCCGCTGGGCCTACCACTGCCATCTGCTGTACCACATGGAAGCAGGCATGATGCGCGAAGTGAGGATCGAAGAATGAGCCGTTCCCTGCTTTCCCCCAGCCTGTTGACCCTCGGCCTGTTGGCCGCGCTGCCCACGTTTGCGCAGTCCCATGCTGGCCATGACATGACAGCGCACTCGCCTCCTGCCGATGCCACGCCAGCGGCAGCGGCAGCGGCCGACGTGGATCATTCGAAGATGGACCATTCGAAGATGGATCACGGTGCGATGGATCATTCAACGATGGACCATTCAACGATGGACCATGGCGCGATGGATCACTCGACAATGGGCCACGGCACGCCCGCGCCGACGCAGCCGCGCGAACCAATACCTGTACCCACCGATGCTGATCGTGCGGCCGCGTTTCCACCCATCGCGCATGGTGCGATGGAGCACCCACCGGAAATCCACAGCCTGCTGCTGATCGATCGCCTGGAACACTGGGATGGAAAGAACGGCAACGGCCAGGCCTGGGAGGCCAGCGGCTGGATCGGCGGCAACATCAACCGCCTGTGGCTGCGCACCGATGGCGAACGCAGTGAAGGCCGCACGGAATCATCAGGCGTGGAAGCACTGTATGGCCGCGCCATTTCGCCATGGTGGGACGTGCTGGTGGGCGTACGCCAGGACTTCCGCCCCGCCGATTCACGCACCTGGGCGGCGATCGGCATCCAGGGCTTGGCGCCGTACAAGTTCGAAAGCTCGGCCACGCTGTATGCCGGTTCCGGTGGCCAGCTGATGGCCAAGGCCGAAATCGAATACGACGTGCTGTTGACCAACCGGTTGATCCTGCAGCCCCTGCTGGAAGCGACCGTGGCCAGCAAGGACGAACCGGAGCATGGCATCGGCCGCGGCCTCAACAAGGTCGAAGCCGGCCTGCGCCTACGCTACGAGTTCAATCGCCGCTTCGCGCCGTACATCGGCATCAGCCACGAACGGGCTTTCGGTGATACCGCCGACTATGCCGGCGACCATGCACGCGACACACGCTGGGTCGCCGGCATCCGCATGTGGTTCTGAGCAGCGGATCATGAGCAGCAGCCAGCCCCGGCAACCGCCGGGGCCGGCTACACTGCCGCACGTTCCATTGCAGGCTGCACCATGTCGTTGCATATCCGCCGCGCCACCCTGGCCGACGTCGACGCGCTGTCAGCGATCGCCATCGCGACCTATACCGAAACCTGGGGCGATTCCTATCCGCCGCAGGACCTGCACACATTCCTGCAGGATCACTACGGCACCGAGCCGCAGCGAGCGGAACTGTCCGATCCGCGCAGCGCGGTGTGGCTGCTGCTGGAGGGTGAGACGGTGGTGGGCTATCTGGCCGCCGGCGCCAACACCCTGCCGCATGCCGAAGCACGCGAAGGCGACATCGAACTCAAGCGTCTGTACGTCCTGGCCAGCCACCAGAACGGCGGTCACGGCGCGCGCCTGATGGATGCCTTCATGGCCTGGCTGGACCAGCCACAGCGCCGCACCCTGTGGGTGGGCGTGTGGGAAGAGAACTTCGGCGCGCAGCGCTTCTACGCGCGCTACGGCTGCAGCAAGGCCGGCGAGTATGACTTCATCGTCGGCGACAGCCGCGACCGCGAGTTCATCCTGCGCCGGCCCTGAGCAGCGTCAGAAATCGAACAGCTCGGAGAGGAAGCTCTCCTTCTTCTTTTTCTTGTAGCCCTGGCTGTACTGGCCACGGTTGTCATCATGGCGCTGGCCGAGATGACGGGTATCGCGATGCATCACCGGCGGCGGAGCAGCCTGCGGTTGCACAGGCGCGGGCCCTGGCGGCGGCATGGCGGCACCTGCACCGTCAGTGGCGCGCTCGATGATCTTGTCGAGTTCGCCACGATCCAGCCATACGCCACGGCAGCTCGGGCAGTAGTCGATCTCGATGCCATGGCGCTCGGCCATCTGCAGGGTCTGGGTCTTGCACACGGGGCACAGCATTCGCATTGCTCCTGTCGGTCTGGCCTCGACTGTACCTGCGTGCGGATGACTGTGCGGCAACGCATGACCGATGGCACAGGGACTTCCGGCGCGTGCCACCCCATCCCCCTCCCTGCAGACTGCCTGCGACCCCGCTGCAAGGAATGCATGTGACTGCCCGTGACTCGATTCCCACCGGCGTCCGCCTGTTGCTGGTGCTGCTTGGCGTTGGCCTCGGCCTGAACGTGCGCGACATCAGTGCCGCGCTGGGCGCGCCGATTCCCGCCCTGCCCATGCCCTACGGTGGCAGCCTGCTGGACAACGCGCTGGCGGTGCTGGTCGCACTGCTGCTGGCCACGCTGCTGCGCCCCCGCGGTGTGGGCCTGCTGGCCAGCCTCGGCCTGCGCGGAAACGGCATGCGTGGCCCGTTGTGGGTGCTGCTGGCCAGCCTGCCGTGCTGGCTGGGGCTGGCCCTGTTGGGGACGCCCAACTCGGCGCTGACGACGCTGGACGCCACGATGCTGGCCGTGCTGTTCCCGCTGGCCGAAGAAGTGCTGTTCCGCGGCCTCGGCTTCGTTCTGCTGGTGAAGATCGTACGCGGCCCCTGGCCGTTGCTCGCACTGCCGCAGGCGCTGCTGTTCGGCATGGTGCACTGGCTGGGCTTCGGCGGCTTTGACGGCGGCGGCATGGCCCTGTTCGTCGGCCTAGTGATCGCCTTCGGCGGCTTCATCTTCGCCTGGCTCGACCACCTCGACGGCAATACCCTGTGGTGCGGCCTGGCCCTGCACGTGTCGATGAACCTGGCCTGGAATGTGTTCAGCCTCGACGACGCCGTTGCGCTGGGCTGGCAGGCCACCAGTTTGCGCATCGGCACTACGCTGCTGGCAGTGGCAGCGCTGGGCTGGCATGTGCGGCGCCAGCGCAACCGCGCGCTGTAACGCCGGCTTAGCCGATCCTGCACACGGGGATCACTGGGGGCTTGCGCATACTTGCGCGCCTTTCATGCCCTGCCGTCCGGAGTTGTTGCGTCATGCTGCTGTCCAAGCGCCACGTTGAACCACGCGTCCTGCTGATCGAAGACGCCGAGGAAACCCGTGAACTGAGCCGGATGGCGCTGGAGAGCCAGGCCTGCCACGTCGCAGGCGTCAGCAGCGCCGAAGCCGCGCTGGGCCTGCTGGCCGCCGGAGAGCGCTTCGACCTGATGTTCACCGACGTCAATCTCGGCCTGGTCAGCGGCATCGAGGCCGCCAACCGCGTGCGCAGCCTGTATCCGCAGCTGCCGATCCTGGTGACCTCCGGCATGGACCAGCATGCCGTGCTGCCGCAGTTGCACGACGGCATCCATTTCCTGCCCAAGCCCTACAACATGAGCGAGCTGCTGGATGCGATCCGTCTGTGCTTCCGCCATGCCGCCGATGCCGCGCTGATGCCGGCGCCGCAGGCAAGCGCGGCCTGAGGCTGCCATCCACGCATGGCGTGGATCTACTGCGATGCGCACCGTCACGTGAACGGAAAATGCTGCCAGTAGATCCACGCCATGCGTGCATGGAGCCGGCCGTCAGCCGCCGGTATACGGCCCTTCGCCCGGAAGTACCTGCAGCAGCGCACGGGTGATCACGCGCGGATACACCGTGAGATGGTCTTCGCCATCAATCACGATGTTCTCCACCTGCAGCTTGCGACCGCTGCGCCGCAGCTGACCTGCAAAGTCGGCGGCCTGCCGCAGCATGTCATTGCCCGTTGAGTAACGTGGCCCCGGCTTGACCGTCTCGTAGCCGCCCACCGACAGCAGCACGCGGATGGGCTTTGACGGCATTACCGCGGCATCCTGCATGCGCGGCAGCAGGCCCTGGTCGAACCACAGCGACGGACTGGACAGGATGTAGGTGCCGAACATGTCGGGCTGGGTCGTCAGCACGTAAGCACCCAACAGCGCGCCATAGGAATGACCCGCAAACACACGCCGGGCCGGATCGGTACGGTAGCGCGCATCGATCATCGGCAGCGCGTGGTCAGCCAGGAAGTCGCGGTAATGGGCCGCGCCGCCATAGGTGACGTCATCGCTGTAGTAGCCGGCAGGGGTGCGCACAGGATCACTGGGGGTGTAGTCGCGCGAGCGGCTCTGCTTGGAGGTCAGGCCTTCCTGCGGCGGCAACCCGACCAGGATGAAATCCTCGATGTTGACGCCCTGCTGCCCCACCAGATTGCGCACGCTGCGCACCAGCGGAAAGCTGTACAGCGCATCGGTCACGTACACCACCGGATAACGCTTCTGCGGATGCGCCGCGTAGCCGGCAGGCAACGCCACCCACAGGGCATAGTCGCGCCCGACCGGGTCATGCACGCGCAGTGACTCGGTATCGGGCAGCACAACGCCTGGCACCGCCGTCGCGCTTTCCCTGGCTTCCTTCTGCGTTGCCGGCGACGCCACCGACATCGCGCACCCTGCCAAGGCCAGGCAGGCCAGCACACTCCATACACGCACACGCTGCATCCGCGCTCTCCTGTTGCGGGCGGCGCACCCAGGTGGCGCCGCTGATGCATCCTCACACACCGCGTTGTTGCGCGCCAAACCCCTCTCAGGGCGAGGCCGGCGGCGGTACCGGGAACAACGTACGCAGGCCCTGCAGGGCGGCCGGGTGGTAGATGGTCGCGTGGGTCTCTTCCGGCAGCGGCTGGTACTTCACCAGCGTTGCCGGCGATGCCTGCTGCAGCACCGCCGCCAAACGTGCGCTCGACGCAGCCAGTTCCGGCTGGCCACTGCTGGCCAGGAACAGCCGCGCACCGCTGCGCGCGACCGACGGCACCTGCTTGCCCGCGCCAGACAGCAAGGCGCCGCCGTTCCACCACAGGCTGGGGTCCAGCGCGATATAGCTGTTGAACAAGGCCGGTTCCTGCAGCAGCGTCTCGATCACGAACAACCCGGCCAGCGATTCACCGATCAGTGCCCGCTCGTCGGTGGTCGCATAACGCTGGCGGACCTGCGGCATCAGTTCATCGCGCAGGAAATCACGGTACGCCGCCGAGCCACCGATGCGCGGCGCGATCTTCTGGTCCTCAGGATCACGGCTCGGGCCGGTCATGTCGCGGCGGCGCTCGGTGTTCTCGATGCCGACCAGCAGGAACGGGCGCATGCTGCCATTGCCGGTCAGCACCTGCACCAACCCGGCCACGTGCAGGAAGTCCTCGCCGATGCCCCCGTCGGGCATGTACAGCACCGGCAGTGGCGTCTTCGGGTCCAGACCCCACGGCTGGGGGCGATAGACGTTGATGCGACGGGTTTCGCCCAGCGCCTTGGATTGGAAGGTGAAGGTCTCACCGATGACCAACGGCGAAGCGACCGCCGGCTGAGGCGCCGGTTCGGCGGCCATCAGCGGCGCGGCGGAGACACAGGACAACAACAGCGACAGCACGATCAAGCGCATTGGGCGCCCCATCCAGCGAAAGATGCCGAGCATAGCGCCCAGACGCGCGCATTGGTGCCTGCCAGATGCGTAGATCCACGCCAGGCGTGGATGACTTGCCGTGACTCGCGCCCGGTTACGGCCCCCCATACCGCGCGTGCACCGCCATGTGTCGTGTTTGAACCGCCAAGGACGCCACTATCGTCGCACCTGCAGCGAAATGCGGTGGGTACAACTGGAACGCACAGAGGACATTGATAGCGAAAGTGAAGCCAGCTTTACACGCGCTGGTTCACGGCAGATGCATCGTAATGAGCGGTTTGCGGCATCTTCCAGCGCGATCAACCAGCCGCGGAAACGAATGCGTCGTGAACTGACGCTTGCTGCGCATGACAGGCCTGCGCCACCATCGTCGCGCGTCTGGATTCCGCATGTCCTTCCGGAAATTCCTGATTGAAATCCAAGCGAAAGCGTAAACACCATGCTGCGCCACCGACAACGGGTGGCACCGGGCCTGCAAGCCCGTGATGAGGTTATCGCTTGTTGTTTGCGCTCACCCGTCGGCACTGTCTCCGGACCGTGCCGGCGGGTGATCCGTCGGCCTTTATGGCGGGCGGTGCGTGGGGGCCTTCGTGCCCGCCGGTCAATGGCGATACTTCATCCCGGCTTGCAGCCACGCACCGTCCGCCACCCGCTCTGCGCGGTGGCACTCCCACCTCAGAGCCGAGGAAGCCGAGATGACCGAAGGTCCGCCCTATCCCTCATATGCCGCCAGCGTCAACGACGACGATGACAACCCTGCGCCCGAACTGAGCACGTTCCTGGGCTGCCTCGAGCGCATCCGCGCGGGCGAAGGTGCAGACGGCCAGCCCTGGCCTGATACCAGCCTTCCCGCAGGGCGCAGGCTGGCACTGTCACGCGTGGAGCGGGCGGCCGTCGGCATGCTGACCGTGGCAGAGATGCTGCACGCCGCCGATCGCTGCCGATCAATGGCAACGCCGGACCGGCATCTGGATGACGGCGTGGTCGAAGGGCTGTTCTTCGCCTTCCGCGGGCTGGCGGAACTGGTATGCCGGGATATCCGGCCTGAGTAGGAACCCTGCACCGTAATCCAGCCCATACTCGGGCCGGGCCCGTCCCGGGTTCCATCGACACTGACACAAGGAGGTTCGCATGTTGAATGCCATGATCATTGCCGCGCTGACCGCAAGCCCGGCCGCGCCCGTACCGTACGCCGACTGCCTGCTCGGCAACATCCAGCCCGGGTTGTCCGACCGCGCCGTGCAATTGGTGCAGCAGGCGTGCGCCGCGAAGCACCCCGACAGTTTTATTGCCTCGCTGGAACTGGAGCGCAATTACAGCGCCCAGCGGCAGGCCCGGTTCGACGCAGAGCGCGCCGCAGTGGAGCGTGCGGCCAACGCGGCCGCCGTTGCCGCACAAGTAGCGGCAGACCGCGAGGCGGCCCGTTCCCAGGACGCGAAGTCCAGGTAGGACCTCAGGTTCTGCAACAAAAAAGGCACCGCTTGGCGGTGCCCTTCTGGATGACCGAGGTCATTGCCTGCAATGGTGGCCGTGATGCAACCGAATTTCTATCGCAAGATGTTGATATAACGACACATATTCCGAAAAATAGCCCCCATTGACTCGCTAACTGACTCGCTTTTGCGACGGCTGCCCCCTGAAAGCCCGTTGGTCGATTTCTCGGGTTCCGGCACGGCCCGCACTGTGGCAGGGTGGTCGGGGACACGTTGGCGGAGATCTAGATGGACACTTCTGAACCCGACATTTCCCTGCAGGACGAGATCAAAGCTCTTCGGCAGCAGTTGGCGGTCCTTCGTTTCGATATTTCGGGCAAGGAGTGGCTCACCGTTGACGAGGCGGCGCACTATTGCGGCGTGTCGTCCGGCCAGTTCCGGAAGAACGCTCCCGATCTCGGCCTTGTCCCTAGGAACTTCATGGGCAAGCAGCTTTATGAGAAGAGTGAACTCTATCGGGCTATTCACAACGCCAGCGACTGGACCACGCGTGGGCGTGTTGGCTCCAACACTCCATCTATTCCCCCAAGGACTGCGCAGGTGGCAGAGGCTCTTGCCCGCCTGAGGCGCTATGACCAACGAAGGGGAAAGGGCTGATGGATCTGGCCGACAAGCTGATGACGCTCGCTCAGGCTGCGGAGCTTTGTGCGTGCCACCCACGAACCCTTCGCAGGGCGATCAATGATGGCCAGCTCACCGCGATGCGTCTGGGGCAGAGCGCGAAATCGGATCGAATTCATGCCGCCGATCTAGAGGCATGGTGGCAGCGATCGCGGTACGTGCCCCCGCCCATGCCGGTCCTCCCGAAAGCATCTTTCACCAAGCTGCTCACATCATCTGCCGAGGAGCGGATTGCAGAACTACTGGCAACGAAGCGAGCCAAATCCGGTGCCAGGACCGCGACTGTGCATCGAAAGAAGTAGTCCGTGAGACGGAGATGTCCAGCAGCCGGGCTAGTCAGCCTGCAGATCCCCCGCGTCTATGGTCCGTTCGTCCGGCGCCGGAAATTGTTCCGGGTTCCTCCAATCAAGTGGAAAAGCCACGCGGCACCACTTGCAAGCCTGGCGGCCATCCTCTCAGCAGCGCTCTATCCGCCCTTCCCCACAGCTTCATCGGATCCTTCGCCCTGGGCTTGCTCACCGCCGGCAGCCTGCGCGGCTCGAGCGCCTCCTTGACCCGCTCCAGCTCCTTCAATTCGGCCTCGGCCAAGCGGCGAGCCTGCTGCAGCTGCTCGGGTGTCGGCGGCAGGCCGGGCGGCGGAACGTTGCGCGCCAAGGTCTCCAAGCAATGGCGGCACCCGTTGGCCCCGCCTAAACAAAGGGATAGCTAGGAACGCCCAGCGCTTGAGCTTGGACACGAAGTAGTGGTCAGCGCACGGTCCACCCGATGCCACACCTGCCACAACAACGCTCCTCAGCCTGTGTCTCGGCCTTTCGACTAAGTCACGCATTCGTCAGTCTGCTGCTAAATCGAGATGTCGAAGTACGAAGTTGGCAGGTTGTTTGGACTTCTTCTGACCTGTGAAAGCTCTGCCCAGTCGCAGCTAGCGGGCTAGCAAGGGCAGAAGAACTTCATCCACCACATCGGCGATCAACTTGCTGTCAACTGTCTGGCCGCGATCATTGTGCCGGAACAGAACCACGCCTGGTAACAAGTCGAGCAGGAGATCTAGGTTGCGACGCGCCGAAGCGGCCAGATCGCCGCGCTCAATCGCTCGTTCAATTATCTCGAGGACTCGATTGCGACGACTGGCAAGCAAGCCTGGCATCTCCTGATTCGCCCAAGCGCTGAGAGCGCGATAGTTCCCTAACAGTTCAACAACGGCAGCGCGGATGTCGGGATCGTTGATCCCGTAGAAGTGCTCGTAGACGGCGATCAGGTCACCTCGGAGAGTTCCTGTATCAACGGGGAGATCTGTGGGCGAGAACTCTAGTAGCGCGTCTGCCAAGAGGGCATCACGAGACTTCCAGCGTCGATACAGCGACGCCTTACCTGCTCCAATCCGTTTGGCTACCGCAACCATCGTAAGAGAGTGAAAGCCCTCTTCCGCTACCTGCCTAAGCGCCGCGCGCATGATGCGCAGATCCAGTTCAACGTCGCGGGGCCGCCCGACTACAGGCTTGTTCATTTTCGTGAGGAGAGCCGACGATTTGTTGGGGTTCTTCATAGACATCCGTTAATGAACTCGCATGTTTCGAAACTGTGGTGTATCGTTAATTGCAGTCTAGTGCACTGATCAGCAGGCGTAGCGGGTGGGCATGTGAGACCCATCACCGCAACTTCTCGCTGAGCCCTCGTTGCTGCAGTCAGCCATCACTTCTACGGAAAATTCATATGAGCGTCCGTCTATCCTGCACAAGGTTCTTGCTTGGGTTTGTGCCAAAAGCCCTTGATAGCGATGAGAAGAAGTTGCGCGCGCGTCTGCTAAACCGGGGCGCTCCTCAGGAGGCGCGTATTCCAAACGCGCTTCGTTCTTCCTGCCAGATCGAGGAGCGAGTGCATAACGGGCAGAAAGTTGTGACCGTGAGACCGCGTGCTGGGACGCGGAATCTACATGTGCTCTATCTGCATGGCGGCGCGTACGTGAACCCCCTGCTCCGCGCGCATTGGAACATCATCGTCGCTGTAATCAATGCGACCGGCGCAACCGTCACTGTTCCGCTGTACGCACTTGCTCCGAAAAATGACTACCGCGCAGGCACCGCCCTGATCGATGAGGTCTTTGAGAGCATCGTTTCCACGCAAAATGGCGACAAAGTCATTGTGATGGGTGACAGCGCCGGTGGCAACGCCGCGCTTACGCTTGCGCTTCGTCGACGCGATGATGGGCTGTCACTCCCGGATCAACTCATCCTACTCGCTCCGTGGCTTGACCTGTCGTCAAAGGATCCGGCAATGAGAGAGCTGGAGCAAGGGGACATCATGCTTAGCGTTAATGTCCTGCGAGAATGCGGAAGAATGTGGGCTGGAGACGTCTCTCCCTCGTCCCCGTACATGAGTCCGCTCTATGCTGATCTGCGTGGGATGCCGCCGATGAGCATCTTCCAAGGCGACCGCGATATATTCGTCATTGATGCGCGGAAGTTCGCTGCGAAAGCGCGAAAGGCAGGTGTTGAAGTCGACTATCAGGAATACCAGGGCGGCTTCCACGTATTCATGGGCGTTACCTTCCTGCCGGAATCGAAGGATGTGTTTCGCCGCGTGAAAGAGGCAACGGCTTCTGATCTGAAGCTGGGGAGTAAGTCATGACAGTCTCCCACACAAGTTCAAGCGGATCTAGCCGTTGGATCTCTGCTGCGATGGGTGTGATCCTCCTGCTTTCGGGCGCTGCCATGTTGTACGGCGGGGTCCGTCTCATCAAGCTGGATGGCTCTTGGTACTACGCGATCGCAGGCGTTGCGTTGCTCGTAGCGGGTTCGCAATTGCTATTGGCACGCCGCGCCGGCTTCCTGATCTATGTTGGGTTCTGCGCAGCAACGCTGGCTTGGGCTCTGTTCGAAAGTGGGTGGAATCCCATTGCGCTATTGCCGCGCGTGCTGTTCTTTCTGGCGTTGCTCATCGTAATGCTACTCACTTGGCGATGGTTCGCCCGTCCTTTTGCGCGCCATCAGGAACGGGTACGCGGCACCAAGCCGGCACTACTGGTCGGCAGCACACTCGCATTGTTCGTCTTCGGCCTGTTTGCAGCGGGCCTGCAGCCAGTCCACGGCGTCGATCAGGCGATGGCATTTGAAGAGCATCCCACGGACGTCATGCCAGGTGACTCGGCATCCATCGCCCCCGGCGATTGGCCGCATTACGGACGAACACCCGGCGGTCAGCGCTACTCGCCGTTGGAGCAGATCACGCCAGCCAACGTTGCCAATCTCACACGTGCCTGGACCTTCCACTCCGGAGCAACTGGCCTGCCTCCAGGCAGCAAGGCGGGCGAGTTCATGTTTGAGGCGACGCCATTGAAGGTGCGCGACAAACTCGTGTTCTGCACCCCACATGCCGAAGTCATCGCGGTTTCGCCTGAGACAGGCGAATCGATCTGGCGTTTCAACCCTCATGCGAGTCTGGGCGCGGCCCCATTCCTTGCGTGCCGTGGTGTGTCCTATGACGAAACACCAGGGGCCACTGGCGTTTGCGCGCATAGAATTCTGACCGCAACGCTGGATGCCAAGATGTACGCGCTGGATGCCGATACCGGCCAGCGCTGCCCGGAGTTCGGCAAGAACGGCGAGATCGACCTGACCGCAGGCATGGGCCTGGTCAAGCCGGGCTTCTACTACGTCACCTCTCCACCCTCGATCATACGGGGCAAAGCAGTGATCGGCGGCTGGGTGATCGATAACGTGGAGCGCGGCGAACCTTCAGGTGTCGTGCGCGCATTCGATACCCGTACCGGCGAGCTTGCCTGGGCGTTTGACATGGGGCGCACCGATCGCACGACGCTTCCGCCCGAGGGCGAGTTCTACACACGTGGCACACCCAATGTGTGGGCGCCAATCAGCAATGATCCGGCATTGGGCCTAGTCTATCTGCCGACCGGCAACGAAACGCCGGACTTCTTCGGCGGCGGCCGGCAAGCAGTTTCGGAAAAGTACGCCAGTTCCGTGATTGCAGTTGACGCTGATAGCGGAAAGATCCGCTGGCACTTCCAGACCACCCACCATGACATCTGGGACTACGACGTCCCGGCTCAACCGACCACAGTCGATCTGCCTGGCGCACAGGGCAAGCCGCCGGTACTCGCTTTGCTGGTGCCAACCAAACGCGGCGAGTTGTTCACGCTTGATCGCCGCACAGGAACACCACTGACACAAGTCGTAGAGCGGCCGGTTCCACAAGGCGCCGTACCCGGCGAGAAGCTGTCACATACGCAGCCCTTCCAGACCTTCATGCCGACGTTTGCGCCCGCAAAGCTGCGCGAGAGTGACATGTGGGGAGCCACACCATTCGATCAGCTCTATTGCCGAATCCGCTTCAAGCAGCTGCGCTACGAGGGACCGTTCACCCCACCCTCGGTGCAAGGCACGCTGGCGTATCCGGGATCGGCAGGTGTCTTCGAGTGGGGCGGCGTGTCGGTCGATCCCTCGCGCCATATCGCCGTGGCAAACAACAATTACATGACGATCATCAATACGTTGACGCCTCGCGGTGCGGTCTCGGCCAGCGGTATGCAGGAGAGCAAGGGCGGCGACTTCGGCGGCCCACAATTGGGCACGCCTTACGCCGTCAGTGCCGCGCCGTTCCTGTCGCCATTGACCATCCCTTGCAATCAGCCGCCGTGGGGTGTGATCAGCGCGCTGGATCTGAAGACCCGCAGGATTCTTTGGCGCTCTCCGCTGGGCAGTGCTTATGACAATGGCCCCCTAGGGATATCCTCGCATGTGCCGCTGCAAGTCGGTGTGCCGAACATGGGCGGCTCAGTTGTAACCCGCAGCGGCCTGATCTTTATAGCCGCTACTGCAGACCGTACGCTGCGAGCATTCGATCTGCGTAACGGACGCGAGTTGTGGCACGCCACCCTGCCGTTCTCTGGCATTGCCACGCCAAGCGTCTACGAAGGCAAGGATGGACGCCAATACGTTGTGATAGCCGCTGGCGGGCATACTGGTCTCGGCAAGTTTGGCGGCGACGCAGTGATGGCGTTCGCGTTGCCCAAAACCCTTCGAAGCAACTGAACGCAAAGCATCGGACCGGGATAGAAAGAATGTCCCATGATGCTCGCGCACACGGCCCCCTTCTCGATGAGTGTCGCGATGGGCAAAAACGGTGTGGTGCTGGGCCTGGGCTACTCGTTCTGACGCGCTCAACAACCCGATCCTATTGGATCGGGTTGTTTGGTGAGCCTAAACACTCCCAGAAGAGGGGCTCTTCGCCCACTTCATGGGAAAGCTGCCCAGAGTTGGCGAATTGCGAGATGCGGAGCTTGTAGTGCTATCCGTAGACGATTTCAGTCCGCATCCAAGTTCGGGGGAGTCTGATCAGTCCACCTCGTTCGTCCGAAGCGAAATTTCCCTTCAGGGGTTAGCAACTCCGTCTGAGCCCCCCATCAACGGCCCAAGCGGGAGTCGAATCGGTTAGAAGGCACCAGAAGCGGGACGTCTCTGCGGAGCTTGCAAACCTCCACAGTTACGGCGCCTTGGCGTCTCGCAACTATCAAGTTCCGAAAGTGATGACGATCTCAAACTCTATTCCCCACCTCGATCCGTACTGAGTCCGGCCGGCCCTGGTGCGCCAATGGCGCGCATCCGAAATCGATGCGAACGCATTGCGAACGCATCGCCCAAGCATGACGAACGCATTGGATGTCATGAGATCACGGGCGTGGTGGGAGGGCGAACCGCCTTACAAAAATGTATCTTCAGGGTTTACAAATCCAAAGTTGGTGGGATTCAGAAGGATGGACCCCCTCGGCTTTACCTGAAGATCTCCAGTGCAACGAACCATCCGCTTGTTTTCATGAGCCGAGATGCCGATGTGGTAGTCGCTAGGTCCCAATTCGATGGTCACGGATCTCTCCACCCCTTCAATGAGCGCCTCCAAGGTAACTTTTCCGTTCTCGTCCTGCGTCGGGCGTGAAAGGTGCTTCACAAAGCCCTCGATATCTCGATTTCTCAACACGTAATCATCACTGAAATACTCGATGGCGGCCTGAAGCCCGGCAATACGATCTTGATCGAAGGAGAAAGAGTAGCTACGCCGGGGAAAGAGCCCGCCCTGAGGGACAGCCAAGGACAAATCGAAGCTACGCGACTTTGATTGCCCACTGAACCCTAGAAGGGAATAACACATATTGATGCTTGCACCAGCCATCACAGCTTGCTCAAGGAGAATGGAATTAGGCGAACCGTCGCCCTTCGAAGCCCCTGTCGCAACATGAAGCGCCTCTACTCCTGCGACTAGATTCTGGAAAAGCACGCTGGCAATTCCTTCATCAGTTCCGACGCCTGAAAGCTCGAACTTCTTAGCTGGTGCAACGATGTTGATGACGTAGCTACCAAACTCGGTTTGACCCAACTGCACGGAATCAACATAGGCACGCATCTCATCGGCCAACTTTCCTTGGAAGTGCCTCTTCTTCGCAGTTAGTGACATCGCTGCCGCAACAAGCAGATCCTTTGCCTTCTGCACGAGGGAGATTCCGTCCTTCAGTGGAATCAAGCCTTCAGATGTGTCGTCCCCCTTCACCCTGACAGTTAACAGCCCCGCACCCGCGTTGACGATGTCTCTTCGAATGCTCTCGCGATCGCGCCGTTCATACTCTTGCAGATCAGCCAGCGCATCTAGCATCCGTGCATAGTAGTCACGCAAATTGCGGGCGGGAACACTGATCTCCGAAAGATCATCATCGATCCGATGCCAGATAGAAGCACGCCATCCAAAACAGCGTCTTTCGTCCAGCCCTTCTGTGCAAGGTAGACAACCAACTCGTCCGCCCCAAATCCAAGCTTTTCGGCCTGCGAACTAGTCATAGGGATTCGCTCCTGGACGCCGCCCTGATCATCTCCTCCAGCGTAGATGTTCGGAGACGGTTCTTAATCGGCAGGTGCACCGTTACGTTCTTCGTATCCCTCTCGGGATAGCCCTTGAGGGACATCCAGTAGCATTCGTGATAGAGCGTCAGGCAGTCTTCGGAATGACTCAACCACTCAGCAGGTTCACGGGGAACCACCAGCAAAACCAAGTAACGGGGGCAGAGCAAGTCATCTGCACGCAAGTCGTTGTAGTTTTTTATGCTGAGCGAATAGGCAAGCGTGTCGCCCTTAATTAGATCTCTGAAGGTGCATTTCAGCTGGAACTCAATCTGTGGGTTACGGAAGATCCCACCCACGACTCCCTTGGCCTTCAGACGCAGATCAACGCTGTCATCATCCACAGAGTCCTGTCCAGGATTAAGTCCAGCGTGAGCAGCTAGCGCGCCCACGAACGCCCGCTGGAACTGCTCCTTTTGAACCTCTGGATCCATGGCGCTCGCCTGTCATCCCCGACTCCGTCTACGACCATAGCCGGGGCCACAGGCATTCGACTAGCCTCGAGCTGTCTCCTTTAGCCGAGGACGGCAGGCGACTAGGATCACGACCGAGTGCCCTCAAAATGCCAAGGCAGATGCGTTCGCAACTCGAACACATGACGGATGCTGCTAGGCTGCCTCCCGCCCCTGAACGCCAAGGACCCGGCCATGTTTAGACTGCCATTCGTCGCCTTAGCCGTCCTCGTCCTCGTCCTCGTCCTCGTTGGAGGCTGCGCCAAACAGCCAGAGGCTTGGACGGCCTTCGTCTACCCTCCCGGAAGGTCCTTGGCAGCCGAAGACGCCTCCAAGGCAATCTACGGCCACTATGAGTCCTTCGAGCAGTGCCAAGCGGCCTCTATTGGCGCTCTGCGGCAATTGGTCTCCCAGCATCAATCCGAGGACTTCGGCAGCTATGAGTGTGGCGTCGGCTGCCGGTACGAAAAGGAGTGGGATATGTACATCTGCAAGGAGACCCGGAAGTAGGCCTAGTTCAGCGAGTGCTGGTCTATGACTAAGTGGAACAAGTCGATCTCAACCAACCACCGGCCATTGCTGAAACAGCTAACAAGGCCACATTGACAGTGTCCGCCCGTCCAGGCAGGGCAGCGCCCGTCGTGGAGGTCGTAGGCCCTCCATGCCTCGCCGATTGCCTCCCTGGCCACCTCTGCCCTGCCCTCGAAGTCCTCCGGCAGGCACTGCCGCTCAGCGGCAAAAACGACGTAGGTGACCCCGTCCCAAACCTCTGGCGGTCCATCCGTCTCTAAAGTAGAAATTAAGGTCTGCTCCTCAGCCATGACTGCCATCCTCCCTAGTTGATTCAGGGGAGACAAAGTGAACCGTGATGCCTTGGACGGGCACCGATCCGGGGTCTACCCCCACCGACTGGACCGGCTTACCGTAGCCACGGTCCAGCAGTGCCTCGCTGGCCGCCTTAGCAAGAGCAGGGTTGTCGCCCCGCATGATGGCTACCAGCCTCTCAATGGCCTCCTGGCCGTACTCCCGCGCCAACTGACGCACCTCAAAATCCACCTTTGGCCGGCCACTCTGGTTGCCCGATTGTCCTGGCTTGAATGCCATAGCTGTCACCTACTGTTTTCAGTTGTTACCAATGTGAGCCCATGCCTACGGAAGGCCTTGTCCGCAACATCCAAGCCGACCTCCTCGACATGTCGCCGGAGGAAGCTGGCGGCCATCTCGGTGATGTCCAAGCCCCCCAGGTAGACACGTTGCCCCGCATTGGCTCGGAGCATCACTGCAGCGATGCCCTTCACGGCTGCCGGGGATACCTGACCGGCCAGCGCCCGGCAGACGTGCGCGAGCTGGACCGGCGCAACATCAAGGACGGCGTGCTGGTGCTGCGCCAGGGCAAGACGAAGATGCAGATGCGCATCGCCATCACCGGCGAGCTGAAGGTGCTGATCGACCGCCTGCTGTCCAGGAAGCGCCCGGACGATGCACCGATCAGTACCCGGCTGCTGCTGGGCGAGGACTGGCTGCCGATCGGCAAGGACGCGCTGCGTTACCGTTTCGATAAGGCCCGTGAGCGCGCCGGCATACCGAAGGACCAATTCCAGTTCCGCGACCTGCGGGCCAAGGCCGGCACCGACAAGGCCGATTCGGCGGGCGACATTCGCCAGGCGCAGCAGCAGCTGGGCCACCAGTCGGTGACCACGACAGAGATCTATGTCCGGAAGCGCCGCGGTGCGCTGACCAGCCCGACGAAGTGAATTGCGGAGCGGTCGATATTTTGCGGAGCGCGGGGGAAGGGCTGAAACCCTTGGTGCATATGGTGGGCCGTGATGGATTCGAACCATCGACCAAAAGATTAAAAGTCTTCTGCTCTACCGACTGAGCTAACGGCCCATGCAAGGCCCCGGCCTTTCGGCGGGGTGGGCATTCTACCGTACTTTGCGGGGCTGGGTGAAGTCGGGGATCTACGAAGTTGCCGGGCTGCGGGCCTCTAAACCTTTCCGACGCCCGCCGCATCTCAGCTGCGACCCTGCCCCGGAGCGATGGATGCGCCTGCCACTGCCGCTGATGCTCGCCCTGCTGCTGCCGTTTGCCGCCGCTGCGGCATCGCCTGCACAGGTGCGGACCGACGACATCGGCCGCTTCTGGGCTACTTACGATGCGGTGCTCGCCGAGCCCGATGCCGCGCAGCGGGTGGCCCTTGTGCAGCAGCGCTATATCGAGCCCGGCAGCCCTGGCCTGCATGCGCTGATGAAGGTGCGCAACTACACCGCCGTCGAATACGCACAAGCAATGCTCGCCTGGCCGCGCTTCTGGGCCTCGGTGCGGCCGCTGACCGCCAACGCCCGGCAGGCCAGCGCTACGCTGGAGCGGGATCTGGCTGTGTTCCGTAAGCTCTACCCCGCCCTGCGCCCGGCCAGCATCACCTATGCGGTGGGCGTGCTGCGCACAGGCGGCACCACGCTGGGCAACCAGGTGCTGATCGGCGCGGAGATGGCACTCGGCGATGCAAGCGTGGATGTCAGCGAACTGCCGGAGCCGTTGCGCAGTCGCCTGCGGATTTTCTATGAAAGCGCGCCGGGCGCGAACAACGCGCAGAACAACCTGCATGAGTACGTGCACACCCAGCAGCGCGAGACCACCGGATCGCTCGCGCAATATGCGGTCCGCGAGGGCGTGGCCGAGTACATCGCCGAGCGGATCAGCGGTCGCCGCCCGGCACTGCCGCTGTACACCTATGGCCCGTTGCACGAATCGGAGATCCGCGCTCGCTTCAGCGCGGAGATGGATGGCGATGCGCTGGACAACTGGCTGTACAACAGCGCCCGCAATGCGTTCGGGGTGAGTGATGTGGGGTACTACGCGGGGTACCGCATCGCGCAGGAGTACATGCGGCAGCAGCCGGATGAGCAGGCGGCGATCGCACGGATGATCGAGCTGGATTACAGCGATCCGGTTGCGGTGCGCGGTTTCATTGAAGCATCGGGTTGGCTGCAGCAGCGGTAGCGCCGGGCCGCGCGCGGCGGACAGCGGACAGCGCCAACCAAGGTTGGCACCTACCAGAATCAGACCTGCCGGGGAGGCCGGCCAGCGGCCGGCCCTACCAGAGCCGGTCAGGCGTACAGCGTCGGGTCGGGCACGCCGGCATCGGCGAAGCCCTGCGCGCGCAGGCGGCAGGCATCGCAATGCCCGCAGGCCGCGCCGCTGGCATCGGCGTTGTAGCAGGACACCGTCAGGCCGAAGTCCACGCCCAGTCGCACGCCTTCGCTGACGATCTGGCCCTTGCTGAGGAACTGCAGCGGCGCATGCACGGTGATGCCCGCGCCTTCCACGCCCGACTTGGTCGCCAGGTTGGCCAGCGCCTGGAAGGCGGCGATGAATTCTGGGCGGCAATCCGGGTAGCCGGAGTAGTCCACGGCGTTGACGCCACAGAAGATGTCGTTGGCGTCAAGCACTTCGGCCCAGCCCAACGCCAGCGACAGCATGATGGTGTTGCGCGCAGGCACGTAGGTCACAGGGATACCCTCGCCGCCCGCCTCGGGCACGTCGATGTCGTCGGTCAGCGCCGAGCCGCCGATGCTGCGCAGGTCCACGTCCACGGTCTTGTGCACGATCACACCCTGGGCCTTGGCCACGCGTGCGGCGGCATCCAGCTCGGAGGTGTGGCGCTGGCCGTAACGCACGCTCAAGGCATGCACGGCGAAGCCCTGTTCCTGGGCCATGGCGATGACGGCGGCTGAATCCATGCCGCCGGAGAGAAGCACGACTGCCTTCTTCATGGGTAAATCATCCGGTTGGGGGGAGAAAGCCAGCACGCTGTCCCGCGCCGGAGCTACATCAGGAAACGCTGCGCCGGCTCATCGGCCCGGCTCATCGTTCCACAGGATTTTATGCAACTGCATCTGGAAGCGCACCGGCAGCCGGTCTTCCACGATCCAGTCGGCCAGCTGGCGGGCAGTGATTTCGCCCTTGCTGGGTGAGAAGAACACCATCGTGCGCTGCACCAGCTGGTGTTCGGCGACCATGGCCTTGGCCCAGTCGTAGTCTTCGCGGTTGCAGATCACGAACTTGATCTGGTCACGCGTGGTCAGCAGCGGCAGGTTTTCCCAGCGGTTGCGCGCGACCTCGGCCGAGCCGGGGGTCTTGATGTCGACCACGCGCGACACGCGCGGATCGACGGCGCTGACGTCCAGCGCACCGGAAGTCTCCAGCGACACATCCAGGCCGGCATCGCACAGCTTCTGCAGCAGCACCAGGCAGCGCTTCTGCGCCAGCGGCTCGCCGCCGGTCACGCAAACGTGGCGCACGCCCTGCGCCTGCACGTGGGCCACGATGTCGTCGATGTCCCACCAGGTGCCGCCGTGGAAGGCGTAGGCGGTGTCGCAGTACTGGCAGCGCAGCGGGCAACCGGTCAGGCGCACGAACACGGTCGGCCAACCGGCGGTATCGGCTTCGCCCTGCAGCGAGGTGAAGATCTCGGTGATCTTCAGGCGCGGCAGGGGCGACTGCACGATCTCGCTGGGCGTGGCAACGGCGGCGGACGGGGGAACAGCGGTCATGGCGGGGACTTCTTGGTGGGACACGTGGCGGGTGGGCTACCGTGACCGGTAACGAACGCAGCCGAGCATGGCTCGGCTCTACAACAACAGCAGCCGGTCGGGCATGGCCCGACGGGCAATGCAAACCGCCGGGCATGGCCCGGCGCTACCGGGTCCGGACGGGTTTGCCGACCCGGAAACGAAAGCAGCCGAGCAAGGGCTCGGCGCTACGGGGAACACATTGTACGCCCGCTCAGCGGATCAGCGGATCTGATTGCCGAGGCGGATCGACTGCAGGCGGTCCTGCGCGGTACGCGCGGCATCCGAGCCCGGGTATTGCGCCACGACGGTCTCCAGCGTCTGCTGGGCCTGGTCGACCTTGCCCTCGCCATACTGCGAGAGGCCGATCTTGAGCAGGCCACCTGCGGCCTTGTCGTGGGTGGGATAGCGCGAGAGCAGTTCGCGGAACTGGGACTCGGCCATCGGGAAATTGCGGGTGGCGTAATAGCTTTCACCCAGCCAGTACAGCGCATTGGGGGCGTAGACACCGTTCGGGTACAGCTCCAGGAAGCTCAGGAACAGCTGCGCCGAATCATCGTACCTGCCCGCCTTCAATGCGTCGAAGGCCACGTTGTAGGACGTACGCTCGTCACCGGTGACGGCCAGGCTGCCCGGGTCACCATGGACGGAAGGCGGCCGCTCGGAAGTGGCCGCCGCTGCGGGTTTTGCCGGGGCTGCAGGCGCCTTCGGTGCGTTCGCCGGAACAGCGGGCAGGGCCGGGGCGGCAGAGCCCCCTTCCAACCGGTTCAGGCGGCTGTCCAGATCCAGGTACTGATCCTGGGCGGTCTGCTTGAGCTGGGCGTTGTCGTGCTGGAGTTGCTCGATCGAGGCCTGCAGGCTGGTGACCTGCTGCCGCAGCTGATTGATCTGGTTCAACAGGTCCTGGTTGGCACTGTTGTTGTACATCTGCTGCTCGAGCGAACCGACGCGGTCGGCCAGGCTCTGACGTTGTGCATGCGCCGGTGCGGCAGCCACGAGGGCTGCCGCAACGACCAGCATCAGTTTGATGCCAAG
>Ga0213828_1000966_pt1 | contig 25399 bp, 26 predicted proteins | sample MC6MC0897MG_FD_180664 | JGI IMG/M metagenome (GOLD analysis project Ga0213828, IMG submission 180664) | Enriched soil aggregate microbial communities from Iowa State University, Ames, United States - MC6-MC0897-MG | ecosystem: Environmental > Terrestrial > Soil > Unclassified | place: USA: Iowa... | reverse complement strand
TTTTCCGAATTGAACCACTTAACGACGCCGGTTTCCATACTGTATTTCCTAGAGATAATGGGCAAATGCCCGGAGGTCACGAATCAATCAAGGAGGGGACAGTAGAACAATAACGCTGAGCCGGAAAAGGCACGGCACTGATCGAAAATCGCAACGCTTGTGATCGTGTGCCGACACTATCGTTATGTTCCCCTCACAAGTCAACATAATCCTAAAAAATACGTGCCAATAATGCAACAAAGAGAAACTGCGCAGTTATTTCGCACGTTTTTAAAGGGTAAACGAGTCCCTGCATTGGTGTTAACACCAATACATCATAAAAAAACAAACAAGGCTTATATAAATGCCATCAAAAGCGCGTACGACCTGCAATACGCCGTTTGGATGACACTATGGTTTGCCGTCAGGCTTACTCGTCGATAGGTAAACCCAACAAGTCGAGCGCCGCGCCAAAAGCATCGGGACCCGAGCAAAGGAAAACCGCCACGTCGCCGGGATTCATATTTTCCAGCACTTGGTCGATCTGTTCTTGCGCATTATCAACATTGTCGACATTGGCGGCGTGTATGTCCGCTCCTGCATCGACTTTTTCGCGCGGCACGATGTCTGCGATCGCGTTGAGATCATCTATGCCCATCACGACATAGACGCTGATGCTTTCGCCATCCAGCGTGGTGTGCAGCTCGACGCCGCCCGCTACGTCGGCAACGTGCCGACTGAGTATTTCCATTTCCATCTTCCTTGATTTGCGGGCTGAGCCCGCCAGGGCGCTGCACCATGCAGGTGCTCACGCACGCCCAGGCGCGACTATAACAGCCTTAGGCTAACGTTTCTTGGACAGGGGGCCCAGAGACTGGCGGGCGGCCCCGGACGTGGCCGCCACGCTACGGCAGCGCACCCCGGCTTCGGCTAACACGCGGGCCAGCGGCTTTTGCGCAGCCAGGAAGGCGGTCTTCTCGTCACCGGCCAGCTTGCACAGGAAAAGTTGGGCCTGGAGCTGCGTGCGGCGGGCCTTGCGGTTGTCAGCCTCTTTGGCGAGCCATTCGCCCACCCAGGCGGCGGCGGCCTCGGCGTCGCCCTGCTGTTTGACGTGGCCGAGCAGGTCGTAGACGGTCACGCCGTCGATGCGCTCATCCTCGCCGCGCGAGAGGAACAGCTTGGCGGACTGGCCCGTGTAGCCGGGGACGACCGCCAGGCAATCCCGTTCTGCGGGTTTTTTCATGGTGTTTTCGAATGTGGTTTAGCAAGAACACCGGACTGTAACGCAGGCGCGCGCGCAGTCCTATTGCTGCAGCCGAAGTCTGCTATCGTCGGCGTGTTCTTTTACCCCTACATGGTGAACAACATGCAACGCGATTTCGATTTGGTCGTCACGATTCTGGGCGCCCTGCGCGACGCCCCCGGCCCCAACCTCAGCACGCACGACATCAAGAACGCCGCGCTGGCGCCGCATCCCGAAGAGCAAGGCCTGCAGGTCATCGCGCATCACCTGGACCTGCTGGAAGACGCTGGCCTGGTCAAGCAGGTCAGCGAGACTTCGGCGAACGCCGGTGCGACGCGCTGGCGCATTACCTGGAAGGGTTACGACGCCCTCGAGCAGGATGAGGACGACGAAGAGGATGAGGACTTCGACCCGGAGGAATGATAGGCCCGGCCGGCTGCTCTGCGCGTCATTGGCGCAACGATTGAGGCATTTGCTGTTGTTGACGGTGTAGCCGGATACGCCGCGTCAGCAGCGCCGCCGCGGCGCCGATCACCAGACTGAACATGAAGGCGGCGATGGACAGCATCGCCGCCAGTTCATCGAACCCGCCCTGGCGCGCCAGCAGCAGCACCACCGCGAAGATTGCCGCCGCCCACGCCAGCAAGCCGATCACCAGTTGCTTGACGGACTGCAGGCGGCCGCACAAGGCGCCGCCGGCAAGTGCGGCGGCCACCATGGCAGCCATGGACCAGAACAGATACTCGTAGTGCATGTGGACGGTCTCCGCCAAGGGCATTGAGGCGCTCGCATTATAGGCGCCGCCTGTTTGCCGGCCGCTCGCGTCCGCCCTTGCCCCGCAGAACTCGGTCAGCCCACCGCCACGACACTGATTTCCACCAGCGCGCCGTAATGGAGTTCGCGCGTGGGCACGATGGCGCGCGCGGGGCGGTGGCTGCCAAAGCACGCTTCGTACACCGCGTTGACCTCATCCCACAGACTGACGTCCGGGATGTAAACGGTGACGTTGACCACGGACGATAACGACGAGCCTGCGGCTTCGAGAATGGCCCGCACGCTGCGCAGCGCTTCCCTCGTCTGGCCAGCCGCGTCCGCCGCCAGCACGGGGCGCACGCCGGGTCCGGCCGGCGGCAAAAAACCCAGCTGCCCCGATACGAAGACGAAGCCGTTGGCGCGAACCGCCTGGGAATAATGCCCGGCCGGCGGCGTGGCGTCGGGCGTTTGAATGAAGTCCATGCCGAAATCCATTTTGATGCGCGGCTCACCAGCCACGGAAGCGTTCCCAGCGTGCCACTAAGCCCGGCTCGCCGGGGCGCACGACCTCGTAGGCGTCGTGCTGCGCGCACGTCGCGCACGCGTGATTCGGGACAATGCGCAGTTTGGCGCCGATGGGCAGGTCCGGCAGGACCGCGTTGCTGCCAGGGCGCACCTTGATGATCCCCTGCTCCTGGTTGGTTTCGGCCAGCAGCACGTCCGGATAGACCTTGCCGTCTACATCGCACACCAGCCCGTACAACTGGTCCACCGGCTGCTTGGCGGTGCCACGATCCCGCGACATGGCCATCCATCCCGCGTCGACCAGAATCCAGCCCTTCTCGGGCTGATGGCCGATGACGGTGGTCAGCACCGTCGCAGCGATGTCGTCCACGCTGCACACGCCCAACCCGGCCATGACCAAGTCGAAGAAGACGTACACGCCGGCGCGGACTTCCGTCACGCCATCCAGATTGCGCGCAAAATGCGCGGTGGGCGTCGAACCGACGCTGACGACCGGGCACGGCAGGCCCGCGCCGCGGATCGCCTCTGCGCAGCTCACGGCGGCCCAGCGTTCCTGTTCGGCCATGTCCGCAATCGCCTCGACGCTGCGGCAGCCATAGGATTCGCCCGCGTGCGTCATTACACCGCGCAGGCACGCCCCGTCTTCGTGCAACACACGCGCGATTGCCAGCAGTTGGTCCGTGTCCTTGGGCTGCACGCCGGCACGGTGGCCGTCGCAATCGATCTCGATGAGCGCCGGGATGGGATCGCCGGCAGCCTTGGCACGCGCCGACACCGCGCGCGCGGCCTCGATGCTGTCGACGACAACGGTCAGATCGACGCCGCGCTGTCGCAAAGCCAGCACGCGGTCGAGCTTCGACGGCGACACGCCCACCGCATACAGCAGATCCGTGACGCCAGCGGCGGCGAACTGTTCGGCCTCCTGCAAGGTCGAGACGGCGGCTGGCCCTTGCGGCGTCGTCATCAGCCGGCGGGCGACCTCGATGGACTTGGGCGTTTTCAGATGGGGACGCAAACGGACGCCGTGGCCGGCCATCAGGGCGTTCAGCCGCGCGATATTGCGCATCATGCGCGTTTCATCGAGCAGCAGACAGGGCGTTTCCAGGGCATCCAGCGTGAATGCAACGGTTTCGAGGGTCATGGCAATCTCTTTGCGAGTGAGCGGCAGGCACGACGGGCCCGCGGGAATCAGCACGCAGTATGGCGCGGAAGGCGCTTACCTTGTTTAATTGCAACTTAATGTCCCATTAAGCCGTAACTGAATGATTGCCACTGACGACCTGCGCTTTTTCCTGAGCCTTTCGACCGCCGGCTCGCTTGCGCAAGCAGCGCGCGCGCTGGACGTCACACCACCAGCGATCACCCAGCGCCTGAACGCGCTGGAAAAGCGGCTGGGCGTACGGCTGGTCAATCGGTCGGCCCGAGGCATCGCGCTGACCGAAGAAGGCCGTCTATTGGCCATGCGGGCCGCGCAGATCTGCAATGACCTGACCTTGCTGGCCGACGAACTTGCGGGACGCCGCGGCGTCGTGGCGGGACACCTGCGGGTGGTTGCACCGCTGGGCTTCGGGCAACGTTACATCGCCGGATTGGTCGCGGATTTCCGGTCGCGCAGCGAAGACGTCACGGCCAGTCTGACATTGTCGGACGGCCCTCCCCGGCTGGCGTCGGATAACTGGGACGTGATGGTTCATATCGGAGAATTGCGCGACTCCACGCTGGTCGCCTACCCGCTGGCGCCCAACCGGCGCATCCTGTGCGCATCGCCCGCATACGTGGCGCGCCGTGGCTCGCCGACCACGCCGGAGGACCTGCGCAACCACGACTGCATCGCCTTGCGCGAAAACGACGAGGACGTAACCCTGTGGCGGTTCAGGCGTGCCCGCGGCGCGGGGGTCGCCGTGCGCATCGCGCCCGTCATGTCGTGCAATGCCGGCGCGACGGCGTTGGAATGGGCGCGGGCCGGACACGGCATCATTGCGCGGTCGGAATGGGACGTGACCGCGCACCTGCGCACGGGTGAACTCGTGCCGTTGATGGCGGGCTGGAATCTGCCCGACGCGAATGTCGTGGCGTTGGTGAAGTCACGGCAGGAGTTGTCCGCGCGCACGGCGGGATTTCTGGCGTCCCTGCGCGCAACTTTTGCCCAGCCGCCATGGCACAAGGCGTCAGCCTAGCAGACGCGCACATGGAAAGCCGCAACCCGCTGTTCAGTCGAGCATCGCTTCCGCTTCGATCTCGATCAACCATTCCGGCAGCGACAGCCCGCTGACGATGATCCAGGAGGACGCCGGCGGATCGACCTTGAAGCGGTCCCGCAACGCCTGCGCCACGACTTCCTGTTCGGTGCTGACCGAATCGCAGATGTAGATACGCAGCATGATGACCTGCGACAAGCTGCCGCCGGCCGCCGCCAGCACGCGCTCGATGTTGTCCAGCGCGGCCTCGGTTTGCACCTGAAGCCCCGGACCGACCGTCTTCTCATCGGCGTCCACGCCGACCTGGCCGGACAGCAGCATACGGCGCTGCCCAGTCACGATTACCGCCTGGCTGAATCCGTACTGCACGGAATTGAATACCGTATCGGGATTGACGACGATTCGGGACATGAGAATCTCCTGGGCAAGACGGCGCTGGGCGGCCGGCCATTCTATCAACCAGGCATGCGTCGGCACACGAGCGCTGCGCTGAATCGACCAAACGCGGTATGGATGCGCGGCACGGCGTTTGCTACGCTGGCTCATCTGTTCAGCCAGGGTGATGGCCATGAGCGAGAAGATTCGAGTCCTGTGCATTCAACCCGCTTCTGCATCCGCGCGTTTCGCGTTTTTGTTGATCGCGCTGAAGTGGTCGATGGGTGCAACCCCCCGGCCGTCCCGGCTGCAGATCGGGCCGCATGATCTGGCGCCCGAAGGGTCGGAAGGCGCGTTCTGGCAGTTTGCGCTTCGTCACGCCTTTTCAAGCCAATCCATTCTTGTCACGCGAGGCGACCACTGGGATGTGGCGGCATCGGTGGACGGCGACGAGGTCCGCGCGTTTGGCAGGACCTTTGCGTTGAGGCAGTGCCTTTTTTGAACCGCGCACCTCAGGCGTCTGCAGGCGCCTTGCGGTGATAGGCAGCCAGTTCCTCGGCCGTCCAGCGCTGGCGCGCCTCGTCCTGACAGCAGGTCCGATACACCAGCGCGCCCACGTCCAGAAAGCGCTTCACATCGGCTTCCGTGAGCTTACCCTGCACCTGCATAAGGCAGTCCGCAAGGGTTGAAAGCACGCCGTCCCACCCGTCGAATCTGCCCGGCGACACCGGCAACGTGATCATGCGCGCCATCATTTCACTATGGTCCATGCTGAGTCTCCGCTCTGACGGGGAGCCGCTCGGTCCGCAACCCACCGGCGCCCCGGCGTCATACAGCAAGTGGCGTTCCCGATGCAAACCGGTGTCAGACACCAAGGGTGGCCGCCCACACTTTGATGCGGCAGGTGGTCCGCGGGTATTGGACACCTGCGGGCCAGGAAACACGATGCAAGGCTGCTTACGCCGATCACCGTGCCGTCGACCGGCTCGTCACCGGATCCGGCGCGCGCCCCCGCAGCAGTGACCCCGGGTGAGCCTGCAGGTAGTCTGCCAACTCCCGTAGCGACCTCGCCGTGCGCGCCAGTTCCTGCAGCAATGCGCTCGTGTTGACGGGCAGGCCGGCATCGGGGCTGAGCAGCCCACCGACGGCGGCGAGCGACCGGCTTGCCTGGCGCAACGTCGCGGTCGCCTCGGGCGCAAGCTGTGTGTCCAGCCGCTTCACCAGCTTGGACGTGCCCTGCAGCAGGTTATTGAGTTCAGCGCCCAGACCTTCAAAGGGAATCCTGTCCAGCTTGGTCAGGATGCTGTTGATCTGCAGCTGCAACTGGTCCAGATTGTTCGGCACCGTGGGAATGAAAGGCGCCTCCTCCATCTTGAACGTCACGGGCTCGGCGTCCGGGAAGACCGCAAAGGCGACATACAACTGGCCTGTCAGGAGATTGCCGATGCGCAATTGCGCCCGTAATCCCTGGTCGATCAAGGCCGCCATCAGCTTGCCGCTGGGATGCGTGACCGTAGAGCCCGAAAACTCCTTGATTTCTTCAAACGTCTTGGCGCCCAGCCGTTCCGGATAGAGGGTGGCATCCACCAGGGCATAGAACTGCTGCGTGGTGCGATCGAGTTCCAGTCCGATGGCATCCACCTGTCCGACCGACGCGCCAAACGCGTCAATGGGCGCACCCACGGACAGTCCGCGCACCGATTGGTCGAACCGCATGCGGATGCGCAGCGGCGTGCCGTCCGGCTGCGCGCGCGCCGCAGCCTCTGAGGGATAGATGACGAACGCGGCGTCCGGTTTGGCTGCGGTATGTAAACGGGTCTCGACCGAGTCGAAGGCGACGCCGCCCACAATCACCGACACCAACGACTGAGACCGCACTTGCAGCCCGCCTGCGTCCACCGAGAAGTCCACCCCGCTGGCGTTCCAGAAACGCGTGCCTTCGTTGACGAACGCGTCGTTGGGCGCATCGACAAACACCTGGATATCGACGCCCTGGCCCGTGGCATCGAGGCGATAGCTCACCACCTGCCCTACCGCGATGCGCCGGAAATAGACAGGCGATCCGATGTCCAGCGAACCGAGGTCCTGGCCCTTGAGGGTGAAGCGCTTGCCCGGCCTGTCCTGCGTCACCTCAGGCGGGATTTCCAGACCGACGAAAGCGAACTTGGTCGCCTTGCGCGGATCGCTGTCGCCATTACGGCCGGCGGGATCCAGGCCGATGTAGGCGCCGGACAGCAACGTGTTCAGGCCTGAAACGCCACTGAGCGTCAGGCGCGGCCGCACCACCCAGAACACGGTGCCCTCCTGCAAGAGCCCAGCCGCGTCCTTGTTGAGCTGCACCGTCGCAATCACGCCGGTCCGGTCCTCGTTGAGCGCCACACGCTGGACTGTGCCGACGTTGACTTCCTTGTACCGCACCTGTGTCTTGCCGGCCTCCAGCCCTTCCGCCGTCTGGAAGCTGATCGTGGCCTCGGGCCCTGCGTCCATCCAGACTTTCAGCACCAGCAGCAGGCCGCCCAGCGCCGCAACAATAGGCACCAGCCAGATCCAGGAAAACCGCCGTCTGCGGCCGGCGGGCGGCGGCTTGTGTGCGACAGCAGGAGCAGTCTCGGGCATTGAAGGCATCCTTCGTGAGCACGCGTCTGGACTCTGGGTGCAATCCCGATAAAGCGTCGCGCCGGGCGGTCCGCCGCGCAACAAGGGTATTCCCCACGTTCCGGCCTGCCCGCTGCGCCAATAGCGAGTAGGATAGCCATCCCAACAAACAGGAAAGATCCGTGAATATCGAAATTCGTCCTGCCGCACCGTCGGACGCGGCCCAGATCCATGCCTTCATTACCGAACTGGCCGTCTATGAACGCGCTGCGCATGAGGTGATCGCCAGCGCCGACGACGTCGAACGTACCTTGTTTGCCGAAGGCGCCCCCGCCCGGGCGTTGATGTGCCTGCTGGACGGCAAGGCCATTGGCTACGCCGTCTATTTCTACAGCTACTCCACCTGGCTCGGAAAAAACGGAATCTATCTCGAGGACCTGTACGTCACGCCCGAGCACCGTGGAATCGGCGCGGGACGCGACCTGCTGCGCCATCTGGCACGCGAGGCCGTGGCGAACGGCTGCGGACGGCTCGAGTGGAGTGTGCTGGACTGGAATCAGCCCGCCATCGACTTCTATCAATCCATCGGCGCGCTGCCGCAGGATGAGTGGGTGCGCTATCGGATGGCCGGCGACGCGTTGGTCAACTTTGCCGAGGGCCGCCGCTAGGGCAGCCGCACCGGTTAGAACTCCGGCAGGTCGAACAGCGTGTGCAAGGTGGAACTGGGCACCGGCACCGATGCAAGGTGTTCGCGCCCGCCGGCGTCCACCAGCACACGCACCGCGCGCGAAGCGACGGTGAGGCCGTCGACACTGATCGCGGTCTCGACCTCGGCGCCTTCCTTGATGAGTTCAATGACTTCGGCGGCTGCGGCCGTCGTGGGCTCCGAGATCCAGCCGGGAACGCCGCGCACGGCCTGCCCCCAACGCACGTAGGCGATATGGCCACTTCCGGCCTCTTTGCGCACGGCGACGATCACATACAAAGACATCCAGGCCTCCCTAATGTTTGGCCTGGATCGTATAACAGCTTGGCGGCCGTGTGATGACCGCAAGCGCGTCAGGGTTCGATGTCGATCGGCGCAAAGGACTTCACCAGGTCGTCGAGCTGCTTGAGTTGCGTCAGGAAGGGCTCGAGCTTGTCCAGCGGCAACGCGCTGGGGCCATCGCATTTCGCGTTCTTGGGATCGGGGTGGGCTTCCAGGAAAAGGCCCGCCAGCCCGACCGCCATGCCGGCGCGCGCCAGGTCTGCGACCTGTTCACGACGACCGCCGGATGCCGCGTCCAGCGACGAGCGCTGCTGCAGCGCGTGGGTCACGTCGAAGATCAGCGGGCGGTTGCCGGACACCTTTTTCATGACGCCGAAACCCAGCATGTCGACGACCAGATTGTCGTAGCCAAAGCTGGTGCCGCGATCACACAGAATCAGCTTGTCGTTGCCGGCCTCGGTGAACTTCTCGACGATGTTCAGCATCTGCGCGGGGCTGAGGAACTGCGGCTTCTTGATGTTGACCACGCGCTGCGTCTTGGCAAGCGCGACGACCAGATCGGTCTGGCGCGCCAGAAAGGCCGGCAGTTGCAGGATATCGGCAACTTCGGCCACCGGCGCCGCCTGCCACGGTTCGTGGACGTCGGTGATGACCGGCACGCCGAATTCCTTTTTCACGGCTTCGAAGATCTTCATGCCTTCTTCGAGGCCAGGACCGCGGTACGAATGGATGGACGAGCGATTGGCCTTGTCGAACGACGCCTTGAATACGTAGGGAATGCCCAGTTTGCGGGTGACGCGTTGGTACTCCTCGCACGCGCGCAGCGCCAGATCCTTGGATTCCAGCACATTGATGCCGCCGAACAGCACGAAGGGCCGGTCGTTCGCGCAGGCGATCGAGGGGGAGATAACGACTTCTGGGGCGGTCATGATGGGCGATCCTGTAAAGGTGAAGCAGGTAATAGTGCGTAATGTACAACCTGCTTCCTCGCGCCATCATCTGACCGGCCCCATTTTCAGCTCACAGCGGCTCTGAAGTGATCCCCCGCGCCGCGTTTCCGCCCTGTCAGGCGCGTTCGATCGCCGGGTCGCTGACCAGCCGGTAGGCCACCGCGCCGATGACCGCGCCGACGATTGGCGCCAGCCAGAACAGCCACAACTGTTCCAACGCCCAGCCCCCCACGAACAGCGCCGGTCCGGTCGAGCGTGCCGGGTTCACCGACGTGTTGGTGACCGGGATGCTGATGAGGTGAATGAGGGTCAGCGCAAAGCCAATGGGAATGGCCGCAAAGCCGGCCGGCGCCCGCCTGCTGGTGGCGCCGAGAATCACGAAGATAAAGCCGGCCGTCAGCACCACTTCGGTCACCATCGCGGCCAGCAGCGTGTACTTGCCCGGTGAATAGGCGCCATAGCCATTGGCGGCGAAGTGGCTGGCCCTCAGGTCGAAACCCAGCTTGCCGTTGGCGATGCAGGCCAGGACCGCCGCAGCGGCGATGGCGCCCAGGACCTGAACGATGACGTACGGCAGGATTTCTCGGGCGGGGAAGCGTCCGCCGGCCACCAGGCCGACTGTGACAGCAGGATTGAAGTGCCCGCCAGATATATGGCCCACAGCGAAGACCATCGTCAGGACGGTCAGGCCGAACGCCAGCGCAACGCCCGCGAATCCGATGCCCAGTTGGGGAAAACCGGCGGCAAGCACCGCCGCGCCGCAACCGCCCAGCACCAGCCAGAAGGTGCCGAAGAACTCTGCGCCGCAACGCTTGGGTAGTGAATACATGTCCATCCCTCAGTAACGAAAGCCCTAAGGTATCGGCAAGCGCGCGAGGCAATATTCAAGAATCGAAAATCTTGACGATTCTTGTACGCCGGCGCGTCAGGCGTGACGCTGCTCGACAACATAGCCGGGGCGCACGCCGCTTGGGATCGTTCGGATGGCGGATGGGACTGCATTCGCTGGCTGGGTTGGCGGGCGCGATTTCGTTGGCGGAAACAAACAGCGGATGCTAATTTCAGCGGGACGCCTTCGCCGGAGGATCACCGTGAAACTGCTGCTCGCCTTTGTTCCCTTCATCACCTTTGCGCTGTTGGAGCACCGGGTCGGCACCCACGCCGCGCTCGTGGCCGCCCGCCCGGCGTTCCGGCGCACCGCGGAACGGATCGCGTGGGCTTGGGCAGGCGCGTTCGTCGTCATCGTGCTGGCGGATCTGGCGATGATGTACGTGCCGGCTTTCACCACCACCGTGGGCACGGTGGTCATCCTGGCGGCGCTTGGCGCAGCGGCCTGGTTCACGGCGTGGTTGCCCAAAGCGGCTCGGCGGTAAAGTGCGCTGTCTGAGACGAATCAGTCCAGCCGGACGCGTTCAGGCCACTGCACTTCAGGAACGGCATTGAGCGCCGGTTTGGCAAACAGATAGCCCTGGAACCGCTCGATTCCAGCAGCCTGCAACCAGCACCATTCCTCGATCCGCTCCACGCCTTCGGCGACAGGCGTGATGCCCATTGCGCTGCACGTGCGGGCAATGCCGCAGACGATTGCCTGGCGCGGTCCGTCCTGATGAATGTTCTGAATGAGCTGGCGGTCGATCTTGAGCTTGTCCGGCTGAAACTCGGCCAGCAGCGACAGGCCCGCATAGCCTGCCCCGAAATCATCGATCGCAACGCCGATGCCGGCGCGGCGCAGCCGTTCGATCGCATCCCTGAAGGCTCGCGGCCGCTCGATCGCTTCCTGTTCGGTGATTTCGACGATCACATGCTGTGGCAACAGCGCGCACGCCGCAATCTGATCCACCAGGCGGTCGACCGCGGCCGGATCCTCAATCAGTGACATGGGCAACAGATTGACCGACAGCTTTACATCGGTCAGGCCCAGCCGCCGCGCCAGCTCGAATGCCGAGGCCTTGGATTCCAGATCCACGCGATAACGGTCCGCGGGATCCAGGCTGGCAAACAATTGTTCCGGCGATCCGCCCGATTGACCGCGGATCAGGAATTCAAGGGAGGTGATCTCGCGCCGCAGGGGATCGACGATGGGTTGCAGCGCAAAGGGATACGGCCGCGCAGGCGCTGCGGGATCTTCCTGCGCCAAAGGAACACCGCTGGCCGCAAACCGCCAGTTGGCCGCGTCGTCGCCTTCGACGATATGGTCCGTGCCATGCGCATCGGCATACCAGCCAAGAATCTTTACCACCCGGTCGTCACCGCCCGGCCAGCGCCCCGGCTTTTTCATCTTGGCCAGAATGCGCGCGGAAACCTGTTGGGGATCGAGCGCTCGCAGGTCAAGCAGCGCCATCGCATCCCCCCCAAACCGGCGGGTAGGCCCGTGATCCTGCATGAGCAGCACGACGTTCTTGTGGGCATCGTCGCGCCGGATGGCATCGAATATCAGGTTGACCGCCTCGTCGGGGCCTTCCAGCAACTGGACGAAATGAACGCCGTCAAAGAGCAATATGCCGGTCACCTGCAGGGCGGCGTTGCGAGCTCGGGCGGGCGTCAGCAGGTCGGTCAGATCCTGCGCGTTCATCGAAGTGACAGCACGGCTGCGGTATATCAGTGTCGATAGCATGGCGTGCTCTATGCAAACGGGTCGGACGGGGAAAGGCTCGCGGCAAGGCCAATGTTCAAGCGAGCAGGCGTGATCTGTGGGGAATCTGTTCGATCGGGCCGTCACTGCGGCACGTCGATGGATCGGCGGTCAACGCGGCGCATGAATCGCTGCCGACGGACTGCGTGGATGGGGCCACGGCTTAATGGCGCCACTGGGTGCCGCTCTGGCCTGGGAATTCCAGAGTGGGTCTGGACAAACCGGCCTGAAAAACTCAGGGAAACCGGCGGGCAACCGGACACTTTCCACGAACTGAAGCGGGTTCGGCCTGACCGGCCCAATGATTTTGGAAATGACAGGTTAAAAACCTAAATCATTGAAATCATGGGGGGATTTGGTGGTGCGAAGGAGGGGACTCGAACCCCTACACCTGTTACGGCGTCAGGACCTAAACCTGGTGCGTCTACCAATTTCGCCACCTTCGCAATAGGCCAAGCCCGCTATTGTAGCTTGCTTGTTAAAATCTTGCGTCATGAATCCGCGCCTCGATGCCCTACACCCCTACCCGTTCGAAAAACTGCGGGCTTTGCTAGCCTCCGCCAGCTCGCAACCGGACGGTATTGCGCCCATCAACCTGTCGATCGGCGAGCCCAAACACGCCGCGCCGGAGCGCGTCGCGCAAGCCATCCGCGACAGCATGGCCGGGCTGTCGGTCTACCCCTCCACGAAGGGCGATCCGGCATTGCGCCGCGCGATTTCCGAATGGCTGGCGCGCCGCTACAGCATTCCGGCGCCTGATGCCGACACGCAGGTGCTGCCGGCCCTGGGATCGCGCGAGGCGCTGTTTGCATTCACCCAGACCGTGATCGATCCGTCGGCGGGTTCGGTGGTGATCTGCCCCAATCCGTTCTATCAGATCTACGAAGGCGCCACGCTGCTGGCGGGCGCCACGCCCTACTTCGTCAACGCCGATCCGGTGCGCAATTTCGGCAGCGACTGGAACCAGGTGCCGGACGACATCTGGAAGAAGACGCGCCTGGTGTTCGTGTGTTCGCCGGGCAATCCCGCGGGCAACGTGATGTCGCTGGAAGAATGGAAAACCCTGTTCGAATTGTCCGACCGCTACGGCTTCGTGATTGCGTCGGACGAGTGCTATTCCGAGATCTACCTGGACGAAGGCGATCCCCCGCTGGGCGGTTTGCAGGCGGCGCGCCGCCTGGGCCGGGACGACTACCGCAATCTGGTGGCGTTTTCCAGCCTGTCCAAGCGCTCCAACGTGCCGGGCCTGCGCTCCGGGTTCGTGGCCGGCGATGCCGCGCTGATCGGCCGTTTTCTGCTGTATCGCACGTATCATGGCAGTGCGATGAGCCCGATCGTGTCCGCGGCCAGTATTGCCGCGTGGACGGACGAGACCCACGTAAAGGAAAACCGGCGCCAGTACCGCGAAAAATTCGATGCGGTCGTGCCCATCCTGCAGAAGGTGCTGGATGTGTCACGGCCGCAAGCTTCGTTTTATCTGTGGGCGGCAACGCCCGGTTCGGATACGGCGTTCGTGCGCGACCTCTATGGCCGCACCGGTGTTACCGTGCTGCCGGGCAGTTTCCTGGCACGCGAGGCCCATGGCTTCAATCCGGGCCAGGGACGCATCCGCATCGCCCTGGTGGCGCCTTTGGCCGACTGCGTGCAGGCGGCCGAGCGCATCGCCCATTTTGTACATACCTCTGTTTGACCAACCTTTAAAAGCTGAGCCGATATGACTCTCGACCTGCAGACCACCATTGAACAAGCCTGGGAAAACCGGACCAACCTGTCGCCCGTCGACGCCAGCGCCGAAGTGCGCGAAGCCGTCGAGCACACCATCGACGGTCTGGATCTGGGCCGCCTGCGCGTGGCCGAGAAGATCAATGACGACTGGGTCGTGCACCAGTGGATCAAGAAGGCCGTGCTGCTGTCGTTCCGTCTGAACGAGAACGCCATCATGGGCCAGGCGCCCCTGCAGTTCTACGACAAGGTGCCGCTCAAGTTTTCGGAGTTCGGCGACAACGCGTTCAAGCAAGGCGGCTACCGCGTGGTGCCGCCGGCCGTCGCCCGCCGCGGCTCGTTCATTGGTCGCAACGTGGTGCTGATGCCCTCGTACGTGAACATCGGCGCCTACGTTGACGAAGGCACCATGGTCGACACGTGGGCCACCGTCGGTTCGTGCGCCCAGATCGGCAAGAACGTCCACCTGTCGGGCGGCGTCGGCATCGGCGGCGTGCTCGAGCCCCTGCAGGCCAACCCCACCATCATCGAAGACAACTGCTTCATCGGCGCGCGCTCCGAAGTCGTGGAAGGCGTCGTGGTCGAAGAGAACTCGGTGCTGGCCATGGGCGTGTTCCTGTCGCAAAGCACCAAGATCTATGACCGCGCCACCGGCAAGATCACGTACGGCCGCGTGCCGTCCGGCTCGGTCGTGGTGCCCGGTTCGCTGCCGTCGGCTGACGGTTCGCATAGCCTGGCCTGCGCCGTGATCGTCAAGCGTGTCGATGCGCAGACCCGCGCCAAGACCAGCATCAACGATCTGCTGAGGGCTTGATGAGCAATTCGGCCGTACTGGATCTGGTCAAGGACCTGATCGCCCGTCCCTCGGTGACGCCTGCGGACGAAGACTGCCAGGCGGCGCTTGCCGCCCGGCTCGAACGCATCGGCTTCACCTGCGAGACCATCGCGCAGGGCGGCGTGACCAATCTGTGGGCCCGGCGCGGCAGCGCCGCCCCGCTGACGGTCTTTGCCGGCCACACCGACGTGGTGCCCCCGGGCCCGCGCGAAAAGTGGAACAGCGATCCATTCGTTCCTACCGAACGCGACGGCTGGCTGTATGGCCGCGGCGCGGCCGACATGAAAAGCTCGATCGCCGCCTTTGTGGTGGCGGCCGAGGAGTTCGTGGCGGCCCATCCGGACCATGGCGGTTCGATCGCGCTGCTGATCACCTCCGACGAGGAAGGCCCGTCCATCGATGGCACCGCCATCGTCTGCGACGCTTTGAAAGCGCGCGGCGAGCAGCTGGATTACTGCATCGTCGGCGAGCCCACGTCGGGCGACGTGCTGGGCGACACCTGCAAGAACGGCCGCCGCGGCTCGTTGTCGGGCAAGCTCACGGTCAAGGGCATCCAGGGCCACGTGGCCTACCCGCATCTGGCGCGCAACCCGGTGCACCAGCTTGCGCCCGCGCTGGCCGACATCGTGAACATCGAATGGGACCAGGGCAATGAATACTTCCCGCCCACGACGTTCCAGGTGTCGAATCTGAACTCCGGTACGGGCGCCACGAACGTGGTGCCGGGCGAGGCCGTGGCGTTGTTCAACTTCCGCTTCTCGACCGCCAGCACGCCGGAAAGCCTGAAGCAGCGGGTTCATGCCGTGCTGGACAAGCATGGCCTGGAATACGACCTGGAGTGGGAACTGGGCGGCGAGCCGTTCCTGACCCCGCGCGGATCGTTGACGGATGCACTGGTCAAGGCGATCCATGCCGAAACCGGCGTGACCGCCGAGCTGTCGACCACGGGCGGCACGTCGGATGGCCGCTTCATCGCCAAGATCTGCCCGCAGGTCATCGAGTTCGGTCCCGGCAACGCCACGATCCACAAGGTGAACGAGCGCATCGAGGTCGCCTCGCTGGAACCGCTCAAGAACATCTATCGGCGCACGCTGGAAAACCTGCTGTTGCCCGCATGATGCACGCGCCGGCGGGATGCAAGTCCCGCCGCGCGATCTTTTTAGCCCCCCCTGCCGGGGGCGTTTTTCCGTTTTCCCCCTGGGGCGGTGAATTGAATGCCTGATACGAACGCAACCTCCCGCGAAGAACTGCAGACCGTGCGCGACCTGATCCGCTACGGCGTGTCGCGCCTGAATGGCGCCCAGGTCTCGCTGGGACACGGCAGCGACAATGCCTGGGACGAGGCGGTCTACCTGACACTGCACGCGCTGCACCTGCCGCTGGACACGCTGGATCCGTTCCTGGATGCCCGGGTGGTGCGCGAAGAGCGCGAGCGCGTGCTAGACCTGCTGGACCGCCGCGTGACCGAACGCGTGCCCGCCGCCTACCTGACCAACGAAGCCTGGCTTCGCGGTCATCGGTTCTACGTCGACAAGCGAGTCATCGTGCCGCGCTCGCCGATCGCCGAGCTGCTGGACCAGGGGCTGTCGCCGTGGGTGCAGGATGCGCTGGCGGTGGAGAACGTGCTGGACATGTGCACCGGCTCGGGCTGCCTGGCGATCCTGTCGGCGCTGGCCTTTCCCTACGCGCACGTGGACGCCGTGGATGTTTCCGCCGACGCGCTGGAAGTCGCCCGCCGCAACGTCGACGACTACGGCCTTTCCGATCGACTGGACCTGCACGCCAGCAATCTCTTCGACAACCTGCCCGCGCGCGAATACGACGTGATCGTCTGCAATCCGCCCTACGTGAACAGCGGTTCGATGCGCGCCCTGCCCCAGGAGTATCTGCACGAACCGCAACTGGCGCTGGCCGGCGGCGACGACGGCATGGACCTCGTGCGCCGCATCCTGGACGCCGCGCCACGCTACCTGTCGGAAAACGGCGTGCTGGTGCTGGAAATCGGCCATGAGCGCGATTTCTTCGAGGCCGCCTTCCCGCAGCTTTCGCCCGTCTGGCTGGACACCGAGGAAGCCTCGGACCAGCTCCTGCTGCTTACCCGCGAGCAACTGAGCCTGTGATACGCGCCTCTGGACTGACTTTGCGCCGCGGCACGAAAGTGCTGCTGGACGGCGCCGAATTCGTTGTAAACCCCGGTGAACGGGTCGGCATCGTAGGCAAGAACGGCGCAGGCAAGTCCTCGCTGTTCGCGCTGCTGACCGGCGCGCTGGACCTGGACGCCGGCACCTTGTCGCTTCCCGCCGGCTGGCGCATCGCCAGCGTGGAGCAGGAACTTCACGCCGACGACCGCCCTGCCCGCGAGTTCGTCATCGACGGCGACACGCACCTGCGCGCGTTGCAGGCGCAGCGCGCGACGCTGTCCGACGACCAGGGCACGCAGATCGCGGAAGTGGAAGCCGCGCTGGTGGAAGCCGGCGCATGGAGCGCCGCCTCGCGCGCCGAGCAACTGCTGGCCGGCCTGGGCTTCAAGCCTGCCGAATGGACGCAGCCCGTCGAGAGCTTTTCCGGCGGCTGGCGCATGCGTCTAGCGCTGGCCCGCGCGCTGATGGCTCCGTCCGAATTGCTGCTGCTGGACGAGCCCACCAACCACTTGGACCTGGACGCCATGTTGTGGCTGGAGAAGTGGCTCGGCGCCTACGAAGGCACCGTCATGCTGATCTCCCATGACACCGAATTCCTGGATGCCGTCGCGCGGTCCATTCTGCATTTCGACCATGCCAAGCTGACGCGTTATCGCGGCGGTTATGGCGACTTCCTGACGCAACGCGCCGAGCGCCTGCGTCAATCCAACATTGCCTATGAGCGCCAGACGCGCGAGACGGCCCGGCTGCAAGGCTTCATCGACCGCTTCAAGGCCAAGGCCTCCAAGGCCAAGCAGGCGCAGAGCCGCGTGAAGGCGCTGGCGCGCATGCAGGTGCTGGCGCCGCTGCAGGCCGAAGCGGGCATCGACATCCGCATTCCGTCACCCGAACAGGTGCCCGATCCGCTGATGACGCTGGAACACCTGTCCGCGGGCTACACGGACGCCGAAGGCAACGCGGTGCCCATCCTGCGCGACGTGACGCTGATGGTGCGCGCCGGCAGCCGCGTGGGCGTGTTGGGCGCCAATGGGGCCGGCAAGAGCACGCTGATCAAGACCCTGGCCGAAGAGATCCCCGTGCAGGCGGGCGAGCGCCGCGCCTCGCGTGGCCTGGCTATCGGGTATTTCCACCAGCACCAGCTGGACATGCTGGACGTGGACAGCACGCCGATCGCGCACCTGGCCCGCCTGGCGCCCGAGGCGCGCGAGCAGGAGCTGCGCAATTATCTTGGCGGGTTCGGGTTTTCGGGCGATACGGTCACCAGCAAGGTCGGCCCGATGTCGGGCGGCGAAAAGGCGCGGCTGGCGCTGTCGCTGATCGTCTGGCAAAAGCCCAACCTGCTGCTGCTGGACGAACCCAGCAACCACTTGGACGTGGAGACGCGCGAGGCCCTCGCCACCGCGCTGGCGGACTTCGGCGGCAGCATGCTGCTGGTGTCGCACGACCGGCATCTGTTGCGGACTACGGTGGACAGCTTCTGGATCGTGGCGGACGGTGCGGTGCGCGAGTTCGACGGCGACCTTGAGGACTACCGCGACTGGCTGGCCGCGCGCAACGCGGACGAGCGGGCCGAGGCGCGTGAAAACGCTGAAAGCAGCGGCGAGCCTGTCGTGGATCGCAAGGCGCAACGTCGCGCCGAGGCCGAACAGCGGCAACGCCTGTCTGCACTGCGCAAGCCGCTGGAGTCCAAGCTGGCCAAGGTCGAAACCGAGATGGAAAAGCTGCGCGGCAAATTGGCCGCCCTGGATGCGGTGATCGCCGATCCGGACCTGTATTCCGACGCGCGTCGCACCGAACGCCAGAAGGTCATGGCGGAACATGGCGAGCACGGCAAGCGGATGGGGGAACTGGAAGAGCAGTGGCTTGAGCTGCAAGGCTCGCTGGAAGAGATAGACCAGAGCGAAGCCTGATCCAAATGAAATCGGCCCCAATCCGGGGCCGATTTCTTTGGGTTTGAGCGTGCTGCGCGCTTGCGTTGGAAGCGCTGGCGCGCGCCTGCGGTTACGAGTACGGACGCTCTCGCAAGCGGGTATGGTTGTCGATTACCGTGTCGATGACTTCGCGCAGGATGGTTTCAGCCAGATCGGGCGGAACGCCCGCTTCCAGCGCCAAACGGCGGATGCGTTCGACCTGCTGGGCTTCGCGCTTGGGATCGACCAGGTCCATGCCGTGGTTGGTCTTGAGTTCGCCGATCATGTCGGTGCAACGGAATCGCACGCCAAGCAGCAACATGATCTGTTGATCGATCTCGTCGACTTCGGCGCGCAGGGCCGCCAGCTCGGCTTTGGGGGAATCGTTGGTAGCCATATGTAGTCAACCCTGAACAATGTCGAGCTTGGCGATGCCCAGCGCCAACGTTTTGGCGCCTACGTCGCGGAAGTGGATTTCCGCCTGTGCGTCCTGACCCGCGCCGCTCAGACCGATGATGGTGCCGTCGCCGAAACGCGCGTGACGGACGCCCTGCCCCACACGATACTGCTTGTCGCCCACCGTGACGCCGGTTGCGACGCCACGGGGTTGACGCGGCGCAATGGTGTTGGTTGGCTTGCGGCCGAAGGCATCGCCCCGGTTGCCGCCACCCCAGCCCGCGCCCGTGGCGCTGATCGGCGCCAGTCCAGCCTTGGGCGTCAGCCACTTCAGATGCTGCTCGGGAATTTCGTCCAGGAAGCGCGAGCGCATCGCATAGCGCGTCTGGCCATGCAGCATCCGGCTTTGCGCCAGGCTGATGTACAGGCGCTGACGCGCGCGGGTGATCGCCACGTACATCAGGCGGCGTTCTTCTTCCAGGCCGGCGGGCTCGAGAATGCTGTTCTCGTGCGGAAACAGCCCTTCCTCCAGACCGGTGATGAACACGGCGTCGAACTCCAGGCCTTTGGCGGCATGCACCGTCATGAGCTGGACGGCGTCCTGGCCTTGCTGGGCCTGGTTGTCTCCGGCCTCAAGCGCCGCATGCGACAGGAACGCGGCCAGCGGCGTCAGGTTGTCGCCCGCTACCGCCGGCGCGTCCACCACGCCCGGCATGAGCGTCGACGACGTGTCGTGGTCGGGCACCACGCCGGCGGGCATGCCGTCGTAGTTTTCCTCGGACGCGAACACGGCCGCGGCCGTGATCAGTTCGTTCAGGTTCTCCAGCCGCTCGGCGCCTTCGCGCTCGGCCTTGTAGTGCGCATTCAGGCCACTGGCTTCGAGCATGTGCTCGACCATTTCGGGCAGCGGCAGCTCGCGCGTTTCTTCGATCAGGCGATGAATCAGTTGCGCAAACTGCGCCAGATTCGAACCGCCCTTGCCGCCGACCAGCGCCACCGCGCCATACAGGCTGGTGTCATGCTGCCGGGCGGCGTCGGCCAATTGCTCGAGCGTGCGCGCCCCGATGCCGCGCGTCGGGAAGTTGACCACCCGCATCCACGAGGTGTCGTCGTGCGGATTGGCCATCAGGCGCAGGTAGGCGAGCGCGTGCTTGATTTCCTGGCGTTCGAAGAAGCGCAGGCCGCCGTAGACCTTGTACGGAATGCCGGCGGAAAAGATGGCGTGTTCGATGACGCGCGACTGCGCGTTGCTGCGATACAGCACGGCGATTTCGCGGCGGTCGCTGCCTTCGTGGATGAGCGAACGGATTTCGTCCACGATCCACTGCGCTTCCATGCCATCGGACGGCTGTTCGATGACGCGCACCGGCTCGCCTTCGCCCTGGTCGGTCCAGAGATTCTTGCCCAGGCGGCCCGAGTTGTGACCGATGAGCGCGTTGGCCGAATCCAGGATGTGACCGTAGGACCGGTAGTTCTGCTCCAGGCGGATGACGGTGCCATGCGCGTAGTCGCGCTCGAAGTCGGCCATGTTGCCGACGTTCGCGCCGCGGAACGCGTAGATGGACTGGTCGTCGTCGCCCACGGCAAAAATGGCCGCGCCGCCGCCAGCCAACAGGCGCAGCCACTTGTACTGCAGCGTGTTGGTGTCCTGGAACTCGTCGACCAGGATGTGCCGGAAACGGCGTTGATAGTGTTCGCGCACGGGCGCGTTGCGCGACAGCAGCTCGTAGGCGCGCAGCAGCAATTCGGCGAAGTCGACCACGCCTTCGCGTTGGCATTGGGCTTCGTAGAGCTGGTAGATCTCGATCAGGCGGCGGCGATGAGCGTCGTAGGCTTCGACGTCCGGCGGACGCAGCCCCTCTTCCTTGGCGCCGTTGATGAAGCGCTGCACGTCGCGGGGCGGGTATTTTTCGTCGTCGACGCCGTTGGCCTTCATGAGGCGCTTGATGGCCGCAAGCTGGTCCGTGACGTCGAGGATCTGAAAACTCTGAGGCAGGCCGGCGTCGCGATGATGCGCCCGCAGCATGCGGTTGCACAAGCCGTGGAACGTGCCGATCCACAGGCCGCGCGTATCGATCGGCAGGATCGCCGACATCCGCGCCAGCATCTCGCGGGCGGCCTTGTTGGTGAACGTGACCGCCAGCAGCCCAAAAGGCGAAGCCTGGCCGGTTTGAATCAGCCAGGCCATGCGGGTGGTGAGCACCCGGGTCTTCCCGCTGCCCGCCCCGGCCAAGACCAGGGCGTGCTGCGGTTCTAACGTTACTGCGGCGCGTTGTTCAGGATTTAGCTTCTCTAGCATCATGCCGCGTAGCGGCGCAGATGTTGAGCGAACTGCTCAAGCCCAGCGATGCCGCTTTGCTGGGCGCGCTGGCACCAGGCCTGCAGGTCGTGAAGAAGCTGTTCGCTGCTGGCGCTGGAGCTTTCCCAGATGCGGCCGAGTTCGCGGCGCATCTGCACCAGCGTCGACAGCGACTTGTTCTGGGCGATGGCCTTGTCCACGGCAGCCAGTTGCTCGGGCTGCAGGATATCTTCGTTGCGATGGATGGCGCGACGCACGCTGTGCAGCTTGGTGTAGCCGCATTCGGCGTTGCCTTCCTGGCGCGAAGCCTTCAGCTTGGCGAGTTCTTCACGGGCGGCGCTCTTGATCACGTCCGCATAGCGGGCCATGACTTCGTAGCGGTGCGTGATCACGCCTTGCAGCGTGCGCAGGTCGATGCCCGTGCGGGAGTCGTCCAGCTTGAGCTTGGGCGCAACCTTCTTGATCTTGGCCAGGCCAAAGAACTTCAGGATGTTGATGTAGCACCAGCCGATGTCGAACTCGTACCACTTGGCCGAAAACTTGGCCGACGTGCCGTGGGCGTGGTGGTTGTTGTGCAGCTCTTCGCCGCCGATCACGATGCCCCACGGGAACACGTTGGTGCTGGTGTCCGGGCTGTTGTAGTTGCGGTAGCCCCAGAAGTGGCCGATGCCGTTGACGACGCCGGCGGCCCAGAAGGGAATCCAGGCCATCTGGACAGCCCAGACCGTGACGCCGATCGCGCCGAACAGGGCGACGTCGATGGCGAGCATGGTCAGCACGCCCCACAGGCTGTGCTTGCTGTAGACGTTGCGCTCGAGCCAGTCGTCAGGCGTGCCGTGGCCGAACTTGGCCATGGTTTCCTTGTTGTTCGATTCTTCGCGGTACAGCTCGGCGCCGCGGAACAGAACCTTCCAGATGCCGAACAGCATGGGCGAGTGCGGGTCACCTTCCTTTTCGCATTTGGCGTGATGCTTGCGGTGAATAGCCACCCATTCCTTGGTGACCATACCGGTCGTCATCCAGAGCCAGAAGCGGAAGAAATGCATGACAGCCGGATGGAGATCCAGACCGCGGTGCGCTTGGCTGCGATGGAGAAAAACCGTGACCGCAACAATCGTGATGTGCGTCACGACCAAAGTGAAAACGACGATCTGCCACCAAGTCGCTTGGGTCAGGCCGCCGGCAATGAAGGAGAGGATGTAATCCATAAAGCTGTTATGAGCCTCGCATGAGAAGGTGGCTGAAAGTTTAGCGTACCTTAGCCGTCTGATGACAATCTAGTTTCAAAATAGTTATTGAGAGAAATCAAGGACTAAGGCGCGGTTTTGAGCCAAAAAAGCCGCCCTGCGAGCGGTTTGAGCGCGCGCAGAGGCTTTACTTGTGCGGTTGCGGCGGCTTTGCCCAGAGGGGGACGGCCTGAAATTCGCAGTCGCACCGGGTTTTGGCACCATTTGGCGTTTAAAGTTCCAGTCAGGCAAACCCGCAGTCTTGAAGGCGCCACGATCCCGGGGCACACTGCACCCGGTTCCGCCCGCCCACTGTCTCTTTTCTCCCACGAATGTCGCCCACCACAATGCGTCACCGTTTTTTAACCGTTTTGGCCGCGCTCGGTGTGGCGATATCCGCCCCGGCTTCAGCGCAAACGCTGAAGTCTGGGGACGTCGCCGTCCTGGCTTCTTACTATGAGATCCGCGGGTCGGACTGCCTGGCGCTGCGGGCGCCGCGCGTGTCCATCACCCAGATGCCGACGCTGGGCAAGGCCAGCATCCAGCAGACGCGCGGGCAGTCCAATAATTCCGGGCGCTGCGCGTACAAATCGGTGCCGGTGGCGCAGGTTGTCTACCAGGCCGACCAGCCGGGTTCCGATACCCTGTCCTGGGAAGTGAAGTACCAGAACAAGACCATCGGAACCCGCCGCTACAGCGCAACGGTGGGCGTTACGCCGGGTCCTTGACCGCGGTTTCCGTTTCTTTGACGTCGGAAGCTTTTACTTCGGCTTCCTCGACGGCCGTTTCCTCGGCAGTATCGGTCTGAGCGTCGGCGCCCGCTTGGGCTTCGGCCTCAGCGCCATCGGCCGCGTCGATCCGGTCGTCCTCGTCGGCGAGGTTGGCATCAGCCGCCTCGGCGGCATCCGTCCCGGCGCCCTTCTTCTTGCGTTCGAACACAGCGGCAAAGAAGCCGTCGGTGCCGTGCAGATCCGGACGCAGTTGCACGTACGGGCCTTCCAGTTTCAGGGACTCGCAACGGGCGCCCAGGATTTCGGCGGCATCCACGCGTTCGAAGTCCGGATGGCTGGCCAGGAAGCGGTCAGCCTGGACTTCGTTTTCCTCGGCCAGCAGGCTGCACGTGGCATAGACCAGGCGGCCGCCGGGCGCGACACAGCGCGCGGCGCTGTTCAGGATGCGTTCCTGGAGCTGCCCCAGTTCCGCCAGCGCCTCGGGGTGCTGGCGCCACTTCAGGTCCGGATTGCGGCGCAGGGTGCCGATGCCGCTGCAGGGCGCGTCGACCAGCACGCGTTGGGCCTTGCCGGCCAGGCGCTTCACACGGGCGTCGTTCTCGTTGTCGATCACCACCGGGACCACATTCGAGAGGCCGCTACGCGCAAAGCGCGGCTTGGCGCGCGCCAGGCGGGCCGCCGAGACGTCGAAGGCGTACAGCCGGCCGGTCGAACGCATCAGTGCACCCAGCAGCAGCGTCTTGCCGCCGGCGCCTGCGCAGAAATCGATGATCATTTCGCCACGGCGCGGGGCGACCAGCAGGGCCAGCAGTTGGCTGCCTTCGTCCTGGACCTCGATGCTGCCGTTTTCGAACTGGGGCCACCGGTTGATGGCGGGCCGGCCTTCCATCCGGATGCCCCAGGGCGAAAAAGGCATGGCCGTGGGCTCATAACGGCCCGCGCCTTGTTGCAGCTCCGCCAGCATGGCGTCGCGCTCGGCCTTGAGCGGGTTCACGCGCAGGTCCAGGCTGGCCTGGCGGTTCAGGGCTTCCACCAGCGTTTCGGGGCTTTCCATGGCGCTCAGGCGCTCGTCCAGCCAGTCGGGAATGCTGCCGCGCACGGCACGGGGCAAGGTCGCGACGTCGATTCGCGTGACCCGTTGCAGCCACTCTGCCTCGGCGGCGTCCATGCCCTCCTGCAGGAACTCGGCGCCCAGGGTCGCGTTCAGGCCCAGGATGGCAAGACGGCGCGACGCGGGGCCAACACCGCTTTCGCCGTACTGGCGGTAGCGGCGCAGGTGGCGTAGCACGTCATAGACGGCCTCGGCGACTTCGGAACGGTCGCGCGCGCCCAGGTTCGGGTGATGGCGCAGCCAGTGCGAGAGCGCGGCGTCGGCCGGATAGGTCCATTGCAGGATTTCGCCCAGCACGCGCTGCACCTGATCGATGCGGATGGCCGCATGCGACAGGCGGGGTCGATTGGACTGGGGCTTTTGCGGGGCGTGATCGCGCTCGCCGCCGCGCGACTCGCCGCGCGGGCCGCCGAAAGAGGAGCGGGAGTCCGAACGTCCCTGCTCGTCACGGCGGTCCTGGCCGTACGAATTGCGTTCACCGCCACGGCTTTCGCTGCGATCCTGTCCATACGAACCGCGTTCGCCGCCACGGGCACCGCCGCGATCTTGTCCATAGGAGCCGCGACCTTCGCCTCGCTGGCCCCCGAACGACGAGCGCGAGTCCGGGCGCCCCTGACCTTCACGGCGGTCCTGGCTGTAAGAACCGCGTTCGCCGCCACGGCTTTCGCCGCGATCCTGGCCGAAGGAGCCGCGACCTTCGCCGCGCTGGCCGCCGAACGACGAGCGCGAGTCCGGGCGTCCCTGACCTTCACGGCGGTCCTGGTTGTAAGAACCGCGTTCGCCGCCACGG
>Ga0213828_1000964_pt1 | contig 25409 bp, 21 predicted proteins | sample MC6MC0897MG_FD_180664 | JGI IMG/M metagenome (GOLD analysis project Ga0213828, IMG submission 180664) | Enriched soil aggregate microbial communities from Iowa State University, Ames, United States - MC6-MC0897-MG | ecosystem: Environmental > Terrestrial > Soil > Unclassified | place: USA: Iowa... | reverse complement strand
CAATGTATTTTCAAGTATATAAAAGGATTAATTTTGATATATTGGAAATATATTTCTTTGAAATATTTTTTTTCAAAGAAATAAGAGTAGAAGAAATAGGCACTTGGCGTTGATATGCAAAGGATTTAGCCATATTAAGAAAAAAAATATATATGGGCTATGATAACATATATAATTGACAGAATATTTACATTAAAAAAACTTTATAGAAACTATAGAAAAATCAAATAATAAAACAATAAAAATATGTAGAATATTAGACAAATTTATTATATACTAATATTAAAGAAAGAAATTAAATAAAATAGTAAGTTTGGATGACATTTTCGGAAGAGAATCTATTAAATTAGGTAGCCGAAGAAGCAAGTATTTATTTTGCCGAATAAATATGAAACTCTCAGGCAAAAGGACCGAAAATGGACAAAACTCTGGAAAGCGTATATGCACCGAAGGAGCAAAACTCTCAGGTTAAAATACAGAGGCGTAGGGCAAAATATATGTAATATTTTGCCCTATGCCTTTTTATGTGCACCCAATAGGAGGTATTTAAATGATAGAACCATTATTTATTGTAACTAACAATCCTATGTCAAAGGAAAAATTTGAGGGAAAGTATAAAGTTGAGTTTATAGATGTGCCACAGTTGGATATACTAAAAAAGGTAAGAAACTATATTCATAAGGGTAATAGAATACTTACTCATCCATTGATGGGAAGTGTAAAACCTAATGAAACTCCTTACAGAACTGTTTGTGTTTCAGCAGAGGTTGTCAATGGAGTTGATTTGCAGTCTTTAGAAATTATAGAAAATTCTATAGTTACAACAGAAAAATTTTTAAGAGATTTTAACACTCCACAATGGAGTGAAAAAATATTAGCAGATTTTCAATTAATAGATTCAGACTTAATAGATCATGCTATTAACTAAGGGAGGTATATTGATATGTCACAAATTTATGACACTATAATAATTGGAGGAGGACCTGCAGGATTATCAGCAGGACTATATGCTTCAAGATCACGAATGAAAACGTTAATCATTGAGAGAGCAAAATATGGTGGTCAGGCAACAACAACTGATGAACTAGAGAATTATCCAGGTTCAATTGAAGAATGTACTGGAACAACATTAAGTCAAAGAATGAGACAACAAGCAGAAGATTTTGGTACTGAGTTTGTTAAAGACGAAGTAGTTGATACTGTTTTAGAAGGCGATGTTAAAGTTATTAAATGTAGAAAAGGTGAATATCAAGCTAAGACAATAATAATCGCAACTGGAGCAACTCCAAGACTTGGTGGATTTAAAAATGAAATAGAATTAAGAGGAAGAGGAGTTTCTTATTGTGCTACTTGTGATGCAGACTTCTTTACTGAGCTTGATATTGCTGTAATTGGTGGTGGAGACTCAGCTATTACTGAAGCTATATATCTTGCTAAATTTGGTGAAACTGTTACTGTAATTCATAGAAGAGATTCATTAAGAGCAGCTAAATCATTACAAGAGAAAGCTTTTGCAAATCCTAAAATTAAATTCATTTGGGATTCTGTTGTAGAGGAAGCTAATGGAGATGAAATTCTAGAAAGCTTAACTATTAAAAATAGAAAAACTGGTGAAGTTAGCACTTTAGAAGTTAACGGTTGCTTCGTATTTGTTGGATATTTACCAATATCAGAGCTATTTAAAGATAAGGTAAATATGACTGAAAGAGGAGATATAATAACTGACGAAGAAATGAGAACTAACATACCAGGAGTATTTGCAGCTGGAGATGTTAGAGAGAAATCATTAAGACAAGTTATTACAGCGGCAGCAGATGGAGCTATTGCAGCTACTAATGCAGAGCATTATATAGAAAATTTACATTAGAATATAATTTATTTACTTTAGGTAAATTATATATTAATAAATATTTATAATCTGAAAGGTAGGAAAAATACAATGATAGAATTAAACAAAGATAATTTTGAGTCAGAAGTTTTAAACAGTGATAAACCAGTTTTCGTAGATTTTTGGGGAGATAAATGTGAAATATGTATATCATTAATGCCAGGTGTTCACGATTTAGAACCTAAGTATGAAGATAAAATAAAATTTGCTAGCTTAAACATAGGTGGAGCAAGAAGAGTTGCTATAGGACAAAAAGTTCTAGGACTTCCAACTATGAAAGTTTACAATGGTGGAGCTTGCGTTGCTACAATAACTCCAGATAAAATTGCTACACTAGATGATATCGAAGGGTTCATTAAAGAATACTACGAAACATTATAATTTCAATTTTCAAGGTTAAAAAGGTTATTAGATGAGGAGGATTACCTCCCATCTTCTAATAAATAAAAAGTGACCTATATATTTTTAGGAGGTGAAGGTTTTGCGTCTAGAGATTGGAAAGATATTTATTAAGGATCTTCAATTTGGACCAGAAACAAAAGTTGAGAACGGAGTTCTTTACGTAAACAAAGAGGAATTATTAAGCGAAATATCTGGTGACGAAAGGATTGCAAGTATCGATTTTGATATTGCAAGACCAGGTGAGGAAGTTAGAATAATACCTGTAAAAGACGTAGTTGAACCAAGAGTTAAAGTAGAAGGAAATGGTGGAATATTCCCAGGTTTCATTAGCAAAGTAGATACAGTAGGTTCTGGTAGAACGCATGTTTTAAAAGGAGCTGCAGTTGTAACTACTGGTAAAATCGTTGGTTTCCAAGAAGGTATAGTTGATATGAGTGGAGAAGGTGCTAAGTACACACCATTCTCAAAAACAAATAACCTTGTGGTTATATGTGAACCAAAAGAAGGAATTTTACAACACGATCATGAAGAAGCAGTAAGAACTATAGGATTTAAAGCAGCTACATACCTTGGAAAAGCAGGTAAAAATGTGGAACCTGATGAAGTGAAAAGTTATGAAACATTACCACTTCTACAACAAGTTCAGCAATATCCAGAGTTACCTAAGGTAGTATATGTATATATGCTTCAAACACAAGGATTATTACATGATACTTATGTATATGGAGTAGATGCTAAGAAGATAATTCCTACATTTATTTATCCAACAGAAGTATTTGATGGAGCTATCGTAAGTGGAAACTGTGTATCTGCTTGTGATAAGAATCCTTCTTATGTTCATATGAATCATCCAATAATAGAAGATTTATATGAGAGACATGGTAAGGACTTTAACTTCTTAGGTTGCGTTATAACAAATGAAAACGTATATCTAGCTGATAAAGAGAGATCATCAAATATGGTTGCTAAGTTAGTAGAATTCTTAGGAGCAGATGCTACTATAATTTCTGAAGAAGGATTTGGAAACCCAGATGCGGACTTAGTTATGAACTGTAATAAAGTTACAGCTAAAGGCATTAAAACTGTTCTAGTAACAGATGAGTATGCTGGTCAAGACGGTATGTCTCAATCATTAGCAGACTCGACTCCAAAGGGTGATGCTGTAGTAACTGGAGGAAATGCTAACGAAGTTGTTGTTTTACCACCTATGAAAAGAGTAATAGGCCATGTAGATGCTGCAAATACTATTGCGGGTGGACATATGGGAAGTTTAAGAGAAGATGGATCAATTGAAGCTGAAATTCAAGTTATTACTGGAGCAACTAGCGAAGTTGGATTTAACTACTTAACAGCTAAAGGATATTAATTTGAAAATATAAATAAAAAGTTTAGTTTAATGATTATGAGTATATTGAAAAGGAGATAGATATTATGTTACAAGGAAAAAAAGCTATCTGTATAGGAGATAGAGACGGAATACCAGGACCAGCTATAGAAGCTTGTGTTAAATCAGCAGGAGCAGAAGTTGTTTTTGCATCAACAGAGTGCTTTGTCTGAACAGCTGCAGGTGCAATGGATCTGGAGATCCAACAAAGAGTTAAAGATTTAACTGAAAAATATGGTGCAGAAAACATGGTAGTAGTAATTGGAGGAGCAGAGGCAGAAGCATCTGGATTATCTGCTGAAACAGTTGCTGCGGGAGACCCAACATTTGCAGGTCCTTTAGCAGGAGTTGACCTTGGATTATCTGTATTCCACGTTGTAGAGCCAGAAATAAAAGAAGAATGTGATGAAGCTATTTATGACGAGCAATGCGGAATGATGGAAATGGTTCTTGATGTTGATGCTATTATAAATGAAGTTAAAACTGTAAGAGACCAATTCTGTAAATATCTTTAATAAATAATTTTAATGGAAAATGTTAAATTAATTGACCTAAGAAATAGAATTTCTAGAGGGCAAGTCCCATGAAAGGGGGAACACCTATGTTAAAAGTTGTTCATTATATAAACCAATTCTACGCAGGAATAGGCGGAGAAGAAAAAGCTGATTTTAAACCTGAGGTTCGTGAAGGGTTTGTAGGACCTGGACTTGGATTAAATGGGTTATTAAAGAAAGAAGATGTTGAGATAGTAGCTACAGTTATTTGCGGTGATTCTTACTTTGCTGAGAATACAAAAGAAGCAAAAGCTGAAATTATCGAAATGGTTAAAAAATATAATCCGGATTTATTTATAGCTGGACCTGCATTTAACGCTGGAAGATACGGAGTTGCATGTGGAGATGTATGTAAATCAGTTAAAGAAGAGTTAAATATACCTGTATTATCTGGAATGTACATTGAAAATCCAGGTGCAGACATGTATAAAAAAGATGTATATCTTATCTCTACAAGAAATAGTGCTGTAGGTATGAGAGACGCATTACCTAAAATGACTAAATTAGCTATTAAATTAGCTAAAGGAGAAGAAATAGGTTCTCCAGTAGAAGAGAATTACATTGAAAGAGGCATAAGAAAGAACTATTTTGCAACTGAAAGAGGATCTAAGAGAGCAGTTGACATGCTTGTTAAAAAGTTAAAAGGTGAAGAGTTCGTTACAGAATTTAAAATGCCTGACTTTGATAGAGTTGATCCAATGCCAGCAATAAAAGATATAACTAAAGCTAAAATAGCGATAGTTACATCTGGTGGTATAGTTCCAAAAGGAAACCCAGATCACATTGAGTCATCTTCAGCTTCTAAAATCGGTAAATATGATATAGAAGGAATTAATGATTTAACTGGAGAAACTTTTGAAACAGCACACGGTGGTCATGATCCAGTGTATGCTAATGAAGATCCAGATAGAGTTATCCCAGTTGATGTTCTAAGAGAACTTGAAAAAGAAGGAAAAATAGGATCACTACACAGATACTTCTATTCAACAGTTGGTAATGGTACAGCTGTTGCTTCTTCTAAAAAATATGGTGAGTTTGCAGCTAAAGAATTAATAGCTGACGGCGTGGATGCAGTTGTATTGACTTCTACGTGAGGAACTTGTACACGTTGCGGTGCAACGCTTGTTAAAGAAATAGAAAGAGCTGGACTTCCAGTAGTTCACATGTGTACTATTACTCCAGTATCTTTAACTGTTGGAGCTAACAGAATAATTCCTACAGTTGCTATTCCTCACCCACTTGGTAATCCAAACTTATCAAAAGAGGATGAATATTCATTAAGAAGAAAACTTGTTGAAAAAGCTTTAAAAGCTCTTGAAACAGAAGTTGATGGACAAAAAATATTTGAATAACTGAAATTAATAATTTGGTAATTAGGGGATTACCCCTAATTACTAAATATATTAATAGCAAATTGGTTAGTTTGCACAATGTACAATGAATAGTTTTTATCCATTTATTATAGATTGTGCAAATTACAAAATTAATTATTATAAAGGCACATTATTAAGGGAGGTTGAATTAAAAATGAATTTTCCAGTTATAAAGAAAGCATCTTATATTTTAGTGAACACTCCAGATATGGTAATACATAATGGAACTACACAAACATTAGAAAAACAAACAAATCCTGAGTCAGAATATTTAAAGGCTATAAAAAGTCATTTAAGAAGTTTTGAAGAAGTTGTAGCTTATGCACCAAACCAAACTTATATAGGAAACATTACACCAGAAGAGTTAGGTGAAATGCCAAGACCATGGGTTGGAAAGAATATAGAAAATGCTGATAGATTTGGTAAATATGGAGAAATAATGCCACAAGATGAGTTCTATGGCTTAATGAAAATCTCTGATGTATTTGATTTAGTTTTATTAGAAGAATCCTTTGTTGAAACTGTAAAAGAAAAATTAGCTAAGCACCCATTACTGAAAGAAAAAGCAGAAAAAATTGCTGGGGATGAAATGGCTAAGATTGAAGAGTTAGTTAATAATGCTGGAGCAGAAGGATTATATATAGATGGAAAACTTGTTGGTTGTGTAAGAAGAGCACATGAGTTTGACCCAAACCTTTCAGCTCACTATATGCTTGAAAATTTAGCAGTTAAATCTTCAGGAGTACTTGCTGGAATGCACCTAGTTGACGATTTAGATATTCCAGTAGAAGAAATAGGATATATAATAGAGTGTTCAGAAGAAGCAATAGGAGATATGAACCAAAGAGGCGGTGGAAACATTGCTAAGGCTATAGGTGAAGTTGTAGGTCTTTCAGGAGCTACTGGTTCAGATATGAGAGGATTCTGTGCAGGACCTACTCATGCATTAATAAATGCAGCGTCACTTGTTAAGAGTGGAATATTCAAAAATGTACTAGTAATTGCAGGTGGAGCTACTGCTAAGCTTGGAATGAATGGTAAAGATCACATAAAGAAAGAATTACCAGTGCTTGAAGACTGTCTAGGAGGATTTGCTATTCTTGTTTCTGAAAATGATGGAGTAAGTCCAATTTTAAGAACTGATATAATTGGAAGACATACAATTGGTCATGGTGCTTCTCCACAAGCTGTACTTGAAGCATTAGTACTTGATCCATTAACAGCAGCTGGACTTAAAGTAACAGATGTAGATAAGTATGCACCAGAAATGCAAACACCAGATATAACTGAACCTGCAGGAGCAGGAGATGTGCCAACTCAAAACTATAAAATGATTGGTGCTTTAGCTGTTAAGAAGGGTCAATTAGATAGAAAAGAATTACCAGGGTTTATAAAAGCTCATGGATATCAAGGTTACGCTCCAACTCAAGGTCATATCCCATCTGGAGTACCTATAGTTGGACACGGAATAGATCACATTAAAGATGGAGTTTTAAATAACTTTATGATTATAGGAAAAGGAAGTTTATTCTTAGGAAGAATGACTAACTTATTTGATGGAGTTTCTATACTAGTTGAAAAGAATACTGGAAAACTAGACAATGAATCAGGTGTAAGTAAGGAAGAAGTTAAATCAATGGTAGCAGATGCTATGAAGGATTTTGCAAGCTTTTTAATGAACTCTGATAAATAGAGCCTTTAAACTCATAAGGAAAAACTCTCCTTATGACGCTTAAAAATTACTAATTTATCTCTTTAAGTAAAAGAGGTTATTAAAGAAACGGGGTGTAGAAATGAGTCAAAATGCTACTAAGGCAATGATTGCTGAAGTATTTAATGATATAGCAACAGGAATAAAAAGCGGACAATTCAAGAAAAAAGTTAGAATAGGTTTAACTATATTAGGTTCTGAACATGGAATTGAAGAGATGGTTAAAGCTGCTGAACTTGCAAAAGTAAAATACGGCGATTTTGATATAGTTTTAATTGGACCTAAAATAGATGCTGATTTTGAAGTAGTAGAAGTAGAAACAGCTGAAGAAGGTCATAAAAAAATGACGTCTATGTTAGAATGTGGAGAATTAGATGGTTGTGTTACACAACACTTTGATTTCCCAATAGGGGTTTCTACAGTAGGTAAAGTGATGACTCCTGGTAAAGGAAAAGAAATGATAATAGCTACAACTACAGGAACTACTTCTACAAATAGAGTTGAAGGAATGGTTAAAAATGCTATATCTGGAATATCAGTAGCTAAAGCTAATGGAATTGTGAATCCAAAGGTTGGAATATTAAATCTTGATGGTGCTAGACAAGTAGAAAGAATTCTAAGAGAGGCTCAAGAAGGTGGATATGACATATCCTTTACTGAATCATTAAGAGCTGATGGCGGAGCTGTAATGAGAGGAAATGACCTTTTAGCAGGAACTCCAGATGTTATGGTTTGTGATTCTTTAACAGGAAACCTATTAGTAAAAGTATTTTCATCATTTACTACAGGTGGAAATTATGAAACTGTAGGGGCTGGATATGGTCCTGGAATTGGAGAAAACTATGATAAATTAGTTAATATAGTTTCAAGAGCTTCAGGAGCACCTCTTATTTCAGAAGCTTTAAGATTCTGTGCAACTTGTGCAGAGAATAAGGTTTTAGACATAGCAAGAGATGAATTTAAGGCAGCTAATGTAGCTGGATTAAAGGAGCTTATAGATAAAACTACAAAAAAAGCTAACAAACCTCAAGAAGAGGAAGAGGTAAAAATGCCACCTAAAAAGGTAGTAACTTTCTCTATAGCAGGGATTGATATATTAGAACTTGAAAATGCATGTAAAGCACTTTGGAAAGAAGGTATATATTCAGAGAGTGGAATGGGATGTACAGGACCTATAGTGCTTGTAGCTGACGAAGATGGAGCGAAGGCTCAAGAGGTATTAAAGAAGGCTGAGTTTGTATCTTAAAACATAAATAATAAAAATACAATTGATTGTGAATTTACAGTCAATTGTATTTGATTTTTACGGGTAATTATGGTATATTCAGCATATAAATATATGAAATTAAATAGTATAGCATATAGGATTATGTATGATAAAAACTTTTTATTAGGTTATAATACATACTATAATAAAACTTTTATATATTTATATTACTTATTTATTTCAGGAGGGTTTAAGATGAAAATGAAAAAAATAGTTGCTCTTATGGCAACGGTTGCTATGACTGCATCCTTATTAGTAGGTTGTGCTGGCGGCGGAAACGATGACAAAGGTACAGCAAGTGAAGGCAAGGAGACTCCTAAAACAGAAGTATCAGTAGGTCTTTCAACAGATGAAGGTGGATTAAATGATAAATCATTTAACCAATCAGCTGATGAAGGAGTTAAGAGAGCAGAAAAAGAGTTTGGAGTTAAATATACTCCGATTGAAGCTCAAAAGAAAGAAGACTATGAGCCAAATCTACAATCTTTAATAGATGGTGGTTCTGATTTAACTTTAGCTATTGGTTTTCAATTAGCAGATGCAGTTAAGGCTGTAGCTGAAAATAATCCAGATTCAAAACTATGTATCATAGATTCTGAAGTTAAAGATGCTAGTAATGTAATGTCAATAACTTTTAAAGAAGAAGAGGGTTCTTTCTTAATGGGAGTTATAGCTGGATTAACTACTAAAACTAACAAAGTTGGATTTATAGGTGGAAAAGACTTCGATACAATTAATAAATTTGAAGCTGGTTTCGCTGCTGGTGTTAAAGCTGTTAACCCAGAAGCAGCAGCTGGACTTATAAGTGCAGATGGTAAGAATCCAGGAACAACTGTTAAATATGCAGATTCTTTTGCTGATACAAATAAAGGTAAAGAACTTGCTACATCATTATATGGAGCTGGATGTGATGTAATTTATCATGCAGCAGGTGGATGTGGTATTGGTTTATTCCAAGCAACTAAAGAATTAAAGGAAGCTGGAAAAGAAGTTTGGGCTATAGGTGTTGATATGGATCAAGCAGTTTCTCTTCCAGAATTTAAAGATGTTATCCTTTCTTCTATGATGAAGAGAGTTGACAATGCTACTTACGATGCAACAAAAGCAGTTATAGATGGAACATTCAAAGCAGGTCATGTTGAGTTAGGTATTGCTGAAGGTGGAGTAGGTATGGCTGAAACAACTAAAGACAATACTGCTCCTGATGTAATTAAAAAAGCAGAAGAGTATGAAGCTCAAATTAAAGATGGTAAAATTAAAGTACCTGCTACAAGACAAGAAGTTATTGATTTTAAATAATCAAAAAATAATCAAAAAATAATCAAGAAAAAAGCTAGATTTTACATCTAGCTTTTTTTTATCACTTTTGATAATATGTTTTTAGAAGAGCAAAATTGTATGAAAAATAAAAATAATATTCAATAAAATATTTTTATGGTATAATGGGAGATGGATTCTATAAAGTACATATCGGTATTTTAACTAATATTAAGCATTTTAATGTAGTATGTAAACGTAGGTAATATTATAAGGAGGAAGGGAAATGGAAAAAGTAATTGAAATGAAAGGTATAACTAAAGTTTTCCCTGGTACCATTGCAAACGACAGTGTAAACTTTGATTTATTACAAGGCGAAACTCACGTATTGTTGGGCGAAAATGGTGCAGGGAAAACTACCTTAATGAATATACTTTATGGCTTGTATCAGCAAGAAAAAGGTGATATTTATGTTAATGGAAATTTAGTTAAAATTAACAACCCTAGTGAAGCGATAAAGCTTGGAATAGGAATGGTTCACCAACACTTTATGTTAGTTCACAACTTTACAGTAGCTGAAAATATTGTACTTGGATGTGAACCTAATAAGGGGTTACGTATGGACAGAAAAAAAGCGTATAATGATGTAAAGGAACTATCAGATAAATATGGATTTTCTATAGATCCTAATGCTATTATTGAAGATATATCTGTAGGACAACAGCAAAAGGTGGAAATTCTTAAGGCTCTTTATAGAGGGGCAAAAATTCTAATTCTTGATGAGCCTACAGCAGTTTTAACACCACAAGAAATTGAGGAATTAGGCAAAATATTAGATAATTTGAAAAAAGAAGGAAAGTCTGTCATTCTTATAACTCATAAATTGAAAGAAGTTATGAGTATGAGTGATAGGGTTACTATAATTAGAAGAGGCAAGGTTACCGGTATCGTTAATACTGGTGATACTAGTATTGATGAATTAGCTGAGTTGATGGTTGGAAGAAAGGTAAATTTAGTGGTAGAAAAAATAGAATCTAAACTATCAGGAGAAGTTCTTAAGGTTGAAAATCTATCTGCCAATGATCAAAGAGGTATTCCTGCTGTGAAAAATGTTTCGCTTACTGTTAATGGAGGCGAAATTTTAGGGATTGCAGGAGTAGATGGGAATGGACAAACAGAATTACTAGAGGTACTTACAGGTCTTAGAAAAGGTCACAATGGAAAAATATTATTAAATGGAAAAGATTTATATGGAAAATCTCCTAGAGAAATTATTGACTCAGGTGTTGGACATATTCCTGAAGATAGGCATAAAAGAGGTCTTATACTAAAATATTCATTATTTGAAAATTCTATTCTTGGAATCCATAAAAATAAAGAATTTAATAAAGGTATTATGATGAACTATAAAGCTATCAAAAAACATTGTGATACACTAATAGAAGAGTTTGATGTAAGAACACCTAGTAATGAAGTAAATGCATCTGCTTTATCTGGAGGTAACCAACAAAAGTTAATTGCAGCTAGAGAAATTTCTAAAGACCCAACATTATTAATTGCAGCTCAACCTACAAGAGGTATAGATGTAGGTGCTATTGAATATATTCATAGCAGACTTGTAGATGAGAGAGATAAAGGAAAAGCGGTACTTTTGGTATCTTTAGAATTAGACGAAATTTTAGCTCTTTCAGATAGAATTGCTGTTATGTATGATGGTGAAATAGTAGATATTTTGGAAAGAAAAGATGCAGATGAGCAAAAACTGGGTATATTAATGGCTGGTGGAAGCTTAGATAAGAAAGGGGAAGAGAAATAAAATGAGTAGTAAAGTTAAGGATACAATAAAAGCTATACTCTTTCCTGTAGTAGCAGTTATATTTTCTTTATTTATATCAGTGTTTTTTGTTATGTGGGCAAAAGGGTATTCAATAACTCAATACTTTACAGCTTTGACTGATTTAGTTTCAACTATATGGACTGGTAGTTTTGGAACAAAAAGAAATACCATGGCTACATTAGCGGAAGTGACACCTTTGATTTTTACTGGGGTAGCTAATGCTGTAGCTTTTAGATGTGGACTATTTAATATTGGTGTAGGTGGTCAATTTGTATTAGGTATGGTTGCGGCTGCCATAGTAGGAACGATACCAGGATTAAGCCCTATAGTACACATTCCATTAATAATTGTAAGTGGTATAGTTGCTGGAGGAATTTGGGGAGGAATACCAGGATTTCTTAAAGCTAAATTTGGAACTAGTGAAGTTATAAATACAATTATGATGAACTATATTTCTATCGCTTTAGCTAACTATATTATACTTAGAACATCCTTTGGAGTTCCAGGAAAGGCTGCAACTCCAATGATACAAGAAAGTGCAAAACTTGCAAGGTTTGTTGAAGGAAGCTCAGCTAATATAAGTTTATTTATAGGTATTATAACAGCTATTCTTATGGGATTTATATTATGGAAAACTACCATTGGATATGAGATAAGAGCTGTTGGTATAAATCCTCATGGTGCAGAATATGGTGGAGTAAATGTTGCTAAAAGAGCAGTTTTAGCTATGGTTTTATCAGGAGCTATAGCTGGTCTTGGTGGAGCTACGCATGTAGCTGGTGTGAAACATTTAATTCAAGACTTTATGGTAGTTCCTAGCTATGGATTTGATGGTATAGCAGTAGCACTTTTAGCTAAGAAAAATCCAGTAGCATGTATTTTATCAGCGATATTGTTCGGAGCTTTAAATAGTAGTTCAAGAGCTCTTCAAATTAGTGGAATACCAAAAGAAATAGTATTTTTAATTCAATCAGTAATTATTATATTTGTAGCAACAGATTACATTGTGACTTACTTTGGAAATAAGAAAAAGAAAGGGGAGATAATGAATGGATAATATAATTGTTGTTAGTATCATTTCATTAATAACAGCTACTTTAAGAATAGCTACACCTCTTATCTTCACATCCTTAGGAGGCGTGTTTTCTGAGCGTTCAGGAGTAGTAAATATAGGTCTTGAAGGTATGATGACCATAGGGGCATTTTTTGCTGTATATGGAACATATATAACAGGTAGTCCTGTAATAGGAATGGTCTTTGCTGTAGTAGCTGGTGGATTACTTGCATTAATTCATGCAATTCTTAGTATTCACTTAAAATCAGACCAGGTTATTTCTGGTACAGCTATTAACTTATTTGCTACAGCTCTAGCTAGTTTCTTGATATATATATTATTCAATGGAAAGGGAGGTCAAACAGACTTAGTAACCCTTCTTCCTTATAACTTACCAAAATTTATTGTGGATATTCCTATTATTGGAGATATTTTATCTGGATTAAACTGGTTTGTAATAATTGCAATAGTATTGGTATTTGTAGCCCAGTTTGTACTTTACAAAACTTCTATTGGACTTAGAATTAGATCAGTAGGAGAACATCCAAAAGCGGCAGATACACTGGGAATAAATGTATACCTAGTAAGATACATCTGTGTAATATTATCAGGAATGTTAGCAGGTCTTGGTGGAGCTGCTTTATCAATTGGTATTACACCAATATACAGAGAAGGAATGATAGCAGGTAGAGGATTTATTGCTTTAGCAGCTGTAATCTTTGGTAACTGGACACCGATTGGTTCTTTTGGGGCATGTTTATTGTTTGCATTTGGTGAATCATTCCAGATATTTGCGCAAGGGCTTGGATGGTCATTACCATCTGAAGTGTTCACAATTATACCATATCTATTAACTATGTTAGCACTTGCTGGATTTGTAGGAAAAACAAATGCACCAGCGGCTTCGGGCGAGGCATACGAAAAAAATGGTAGATGATATTTAAATAAATTTAAATTATAATATAGTTTAGAGAGTTAGCTTGATATAAGCTAACTCTCTTTTTATAAATTATTGTCGGGGAAATAAGAATTCTGTTATTTGGTTAGAAATATTATAGGTTTTATGATATTATTAGAATAAGATGAGTAGGAGGGATATTTATGAATTTAGGCTTTGATTTAAGGCTATCGCAGGAACAGAAATTGATTATGACAATGGAAATGCAACAATCAATAAAGTTACTACAAATGTCATCCTATGAACTTTTACAACATATTGATAAGGAATTACAAGAAAATGTAGTTTTGGAAGTAGAAAATAATTTGGAAATACATAAAGAAGAAATGGTAGATAATGAGTTAAGAGAGTATAGGGAATTAATTAGAGATATGGCTATGGATAATTATAATGATAGGTCATATTATAAAAATGAAGAAAATGATTTGATATCACCTTTTAATTTTATAAGTAGTAAACCTACTATTAAGGATTATTTAAGAGAACAAGTTATGCATAGTAATTTAGATAGACGGGATGAATGTATTTGTAGATACATTGTAGATAATATTGATCATAGAGGGTATTTAGATGAGAAAGTCACAGATAGTTTGATTGAAGAGCTGAGTATTTCAAAAGATGCAGCTATAAGGTGTATAGATATAGTTCAGGGACTTGAACCGCCGGGAATATGTGCTAGGTCACTAAGTGAATGTCTAATACTTCAGCTGCATAGGAAAAATATAATGAATAGCTATGTTGAAGAAATAATAAATAACTACTTATATGAGTTATCAAAAGGAAAATATCAATTAATAGGTAAAAAACTTGGAGTTACAGCTAAGATGGTTCAAGAATATGAAGATATAATAAAAAAATTGGAACCTAAACCTACTAGGGGATTTTTTACTGGCGAAGAAATTGGATATTTGATTCCAGATGTTTATATAAAAAAAGTAACTGATGAGTATGTAGTTTTAATGAATGATAATTTATTACCTAATTTAATAATTAATAATACCTATAAAGATGTAATTAATAGCAGTAATGATTCAGTGGCTATAGATTATGTAAAAGATAAAATTAGTAGTGCCATGTTTTTGATTAAAAGTATACAAAATAGAAAAAATACCTTGTGTAGAGTCGTGGAGGAAATAGTTAAAAATCAAGAGGAATATTTGGATAAGGGAAATAATTATATAAAACCTATGACTATTAAATATATAGCTAATAGTTTAAATATGCATGAATCTACAGTTGGTAGAGCTATAAGAGATAAGTATGTAGCTCTTCATACAGGGGAAATTAAAAGGATAAAGGATTTGTTTACTAATAGTGTAAATGTTTTAAGTCAAGGTATATCATGTGTTAGTGTAAAAGATATGATAAAGAATACAATAGAATCTGAAGATAAGTCAAAGCCACTATCTGATTCAGCTATATGTAAAATTGTTAATGAAAAGGGTATAGATATATCTAGACGTACTGTAGCTAAATATAGAGAAGAGTTGGGAATAAAAGCCTCGTCTCAACGAAAAAGATTAACATAGATTTTGATATTCCATATGAAACATAATTTATTATTATGATTTATATGGAATTAATTATTTTTTGTATTTTTATATAAATAGAATTATTTTTGAATAAATTATAGAGGAATGTAGAAAAATAATTTATATAAAACTTAAATTAGGATAAATACTTCACAAATGATGAATATTGTCATATAATATAATTAGAAAATAAAAAGATTGATGGGACATATTATGTCCATAGGGACATGATTTGTCAATGGAGTAAAAGATGGAGAAGTTATTAAAATTACAGCAGAAGGTAGTGCCTGAATTGCTAGAAGTTTTAGATGTGCGATATATCATATTAAAAAATATAAAGTATAGAGAACCTATAGGAAGGAGGATGTTGTCAACCATAGTAAATTTAAGTGAAAGAGTTGTGAGAAGTGAAACAAATCTTTTGAAAGCTCAAGGATTAATCGATATTAAATCCTCAGGTATGTATATTACTGAAGAAGGCAATGAAGTTTTTGTTGGACTTAAGGCTTTTATGAAGGAGTTAAGTGGTTTAAATTTCATAGAAGAGGAATTAAAAAAGCTTCTTAAAGTTAGAGAAGTAATAGTTATTAATGGAAATGTAGCAGAAGATAGTACATTATATACTGAACTTGGTAGAGTAGCAGCTAATTATTTAAAAAGTATTATTAAAGATGACATCATAATATCCCTTACAGGAGGACGTACAGTGAAGGAGGTTATTAATAATTTCACTCCAATGACTAAATATAAAAATATAAAGGTTTTACCTGGAAGAGGCGGTATTGGTAAGGAAACAGAAATACAATCTAATACTTTAGTAGAGATATTAGCAAATAAGTTAGATGGTACTTATGAATTGTTACACATCCCAGACAATATAAGCAGTGATTCTTTTAAAGCTTTGATTAAAGAATCAGATATTAAGGAAACTTTTGAACATATAGAGAAGTCAAATGTTCTTATCCATGGTATAGGGTTGGCTAAAGAAATGTGTGATAAGAGAAGCCTATGTAATGACGTAAAGGACAGGATATTAGAATTAGGAGCTATAGGAGAAGCTTATGGCCATTATTTTAATAGTAAAGGTGAGGTTGTATATTCTATGCCTTCAATTGGAATAACTAAAGATAGAATAGAAAGTATTCCTAATGTAATAGCTGTAGCAGCGGGTATTGAAAAGGCAGAAGCTATTATGGCTATACAAATGGGTAAAGTGAATTCTACGCTAGTTACTGATGAAGCTACGGCAAAAGAAATTTTAAAATTATTTTAAATAAAGTTAGTTATTAATACTTAATGATTTTATCCGAGGGTTACCTACTACAATATTAATATATTTTTTAACTAATATATTATGATTTTTTAACTTCCATGCTTTGAAATTATTATGTTGTATATAAGGAAGTGTGTCTCTGGATAAGGATTTAATGGAGAAAATCTCCTAAAAATCTGTTTATATCAATTAAGTTTAAATATAAAAATTATTAAATTAAATGTTGGAGGTATTTTATAATGGTTAAAGTTGGAATTAATGGATTCGGTAGAATTGGAAGAAATGTATTTAAGGTTTTGGTAGATAAATATGCAAAGGACATTGAGGTTGTAGCAATTAATGATTTAACAGATCCAAAGACGCTAGCACATCTTTTGAAGTATGATACGCTTTATGGAAAATTTAATGGAGCAGTTGAAGCAACTGAAAATTCAATTATTGTTAATGAAAAAGAAATAAGAATATTCGCAGAAAGAGATCCTAAAAACATACCATGGGGACTTCAAGGTGTGGATATTGTAATAGAATCTACAGGATTATTTACAGATGCTACAAAGGTAAAGGATCATATAGAAGCTGGAGCTAAAAAGGTGTTAATTTCTGCCCCAGCAAAAAATGAAGATATAACAATTGTACTGGGGGTAAATGAAGATAAATATGATGCTAAAAATCATAATATTATTTCAAATGCTTCATGCACAACTAACTGTTTAGCTCCTTTTGCTAAAGTTTTAGATGAAAAGTTTGGTATAGTACAAGGACTTATGACTACAATACACTCATATACTAATGATCAGAAAATATTGGATGCGCCACATAAAGATTTAAGAAGAGCTAGAGCAGCAGGAGAATCAATGATTCCAACAACTACAGGAGCGGCAAAGGCGGTTTCTTTAGTTTTACCACAACTTAAAGGGAAATTAAATGGTTTGGCAGTAAGGGTTCCAACGCCAACAGTTTCGATGACTGATTTAGTATGTGAACTTGGTAAATCAGTGACTGTAGAAGAGGTTAATGGAGCGTTAAGAGAAGCAGCAGAAGGAGAACTTAAAGGTGTTTTAGGATTCTCTGAGGAACCATTAATTTCAATGGACTTTAGAGGTGATGAGAGATCTTCAATTGTAGATGCATTATCAACTATGGTTATGGGAGATAATCTAGTTAAAGTAGTAGCTTGGTATGATAATGAGTGGGGTTACTCAAATAGGTTAGCAGATTTAACAAAATATGTTGCAGATAGATTATAATCTTTAAAATGTGTTAAAATAGGTATGTAATAAAAATCTAGTTCTAAGATTTGTAAGTGAACTAGATTTTTATTACAATAAGTTTAAAAAGGAGATTTTAATATGTCATTTAACAAGAAATCATTAGAAGACATCAATGTGAAAGGGAAAAAGGTTTTAGTAAGGTGTGATTTTAATGTGCCTATAGTAGAAGGTAAAATTACTGATGAAAATAGACTTCTAGGAGCAATACCTACTATAGAGTACTTAGTTAACCACAATGCAAAGGTTATCTTATGTTCACATTTAGGAAAACCAAAGGGGGAGCCTAAACCAGAGCTTTCACTATCACCAGTAGCAGCAAGATTAAGTGAACTATTAAATAAGGATATAATTTTTGCAGCGGATGATAACGTAGTAGGAGATAAATCAAAATCAGCTATTTCAGGTATGAATGATGGAGATATAGTACTATTACAAAATACTAGGTTTAGAAAAGAAGAAACTAAAAATGAAGAAAATTACTCTAAGGAGTTAGCTTCCCTTTGTGATTTATTCGTAAATGATGCTTTTGGAACAGCACACAGAGCTCATTGCTCTACTGTAGGAGTAACTGAGTTTGTAGAAGAATCAGTTTGTGGATATTTAATTCAAAAGGAGCTTAAGTTCTTAGGAGAGGCTATAGAAAATGCTGAAAAACCATTTACTGCTATTTTAGGAGGATCTAAAGTTTCAGATAAAATTAACGTAATAAATAATCTTTTAGATAAAGTAGACAATCTTCTTATAGGAGGAGCTATGGCATATACTTTCCTTAAAGCTAAAGAATATAAAATTGGTATATCAAGAGTAGAAGAAGATAAAATCGATTATGCCCTAGAGATGATGGCTAAAGCTAAAGAAAAAGGAGTTAAATTATATCTTCCAGTAGATCATGTAGTAGCTACTGAATTCGATAAGAATGCAGCGACAGTGATAACAAAAGATGAAAATATTCAAGATGGTTATATGGCTTTAGATATAGGACCTAAGACAAGAGAACTATATGCAGAAGTGATAGGAAACTCTAAAACTATTATTTGGAATGGTCCAATGGGTGTTTTTGAATTTGAAAACTTTAATAAGGGAACAATAGCAGTAGGAAAAGCTATGGCTAATTGTGATGGAATTACAATAATTGGTGGAGGAGATAGTGCTGCAGCTGTTAATATATTTGGTCTAGGAGATAAAATGACACATATATCTACAGGTGGTGGAGCTTCGCTAGAATTTTTAGAAGGAAAAGAACTTCCAGGAATTGTTGCTTTAAATGATAAATAAATGCAAAAATATATAAAGAAGGTAATATACAAGATAAAATCTTGTTTATTTGCTTTCCTTTTTCAGAGTAATATATTATATTTGAGTTAGAGAAAAAATGTAATATGTATTTTAAGGAAAAAGCTTGAATATTTTTAGCTTTAATAAAGATATGTCGTGAAGTTATTATTAGGAGGATTAATCATGAGAAAAGCAATAATAGCAGGAAACTGGAAGATGAATAATACAATAGAAGAAGCAATAAATTTAGTAAAGGAATTAAAGCCTTTAGCAAATGATGCTAGCTGTGATGTAGTAGTTTGTCCAACTTTTTTAAGCTTACCAGCAGTAATTGAAGAATGTAAGGGAAGCAATATTATGGTTGGAGCTCAAAACATGCATTTTGAAGAGTCAGGTGCTTTTACAGGAGAAGTTTCTCCATTAATGCTTAAAGAACTAGGAGTAAAATTTGTTATAATTGGACATAGTGAAAGAAGACAGTATTTTAATGAAACTGATGAAACTATAAATAAAAAATTAAAGACTGCTTTTGCTCACGAGATTACACCTATATTATGCGTAGGTGAAAGTTTACAGCAAAGAGAACTAGGAATAACTGAAGAAGTATTAGGTGCTCAAATAAAGCAAGATCTAATAGAATTAAAAAAAGAGCAAGTTGAAAATATGGTTATAGCCTACGAGCCTATTTGGGCAATAGGAACAGGAAAAACTGCAACTGCTGATGATGCTAATAATACAATAGGATTTATTAGAGGAGTTATATGTAAGTTATATGGAGAAGAAGTTGCGGATAAAGTTAGAATTCAATATGGCGGATCAGTTAAGCCATCATCTATAAAAGAGCAGATGTCAAAGGAGCATATAGATGGAGGTTTAATAGGTGGAGCTAGTCTTAAGGCTTCAGATTTTGCAGCTATTGTTAATTACCAGTAAAAGGATGGTCAAATATTATGAATAAAAAACCAGTAATGCTAATGATATTAGATGGTTTTGGGATAAGCGACAATGTGGATGGAAATGCAGTGAGAGAGGCTAAGAAGCCGAACTATGATGGCTTAAAGGCTAAATATCCTCACACCACATTATCAGCTTCTGGTCTAGATGTAGGACTTCCTAAGGGACAGATGGGTAACTCAGAAGTAGGACACTTAAATATAGGTGCGGGAAGAATAATATATCAAGAATTGACTAGAATAACAAAATCAATCAAAGACGGCGATTTCTTTGAAAATAAAGCTTTTAATATTGCTATTGATGAGGCGTTGAAAAATAATTCAGCTGTTCATTTAATGGGATTATTATCAGATGGAGGAGTTCATTCTCACATCAATCATGTAAAAGCGCTTATATCTCTTTGTAAGAGAAAAGGAGTAAAAAAAGTTTTTGTTCATTGCTTTTTAGATGGAAGAGATGTATCTCCAACATCTTCAAAAAACTTTATAGAAGAGTTACAAAAACATATGGACAGTGAGGGAATAGGAGAAATTGCAACTATTTCTGGTAGATACTATGCCATGGATAGAGATAATAGATGGGAAAGAGTACAACTAGCCTATAATGCAATAGTAAATGGTAAAGGGAATACTAGTACATCTCCATTTGCAGTTATAGATGATGCTTATCATGATAATAAAACAGATGAGTTTGTAATCCCTAGCGTAATTGTAAAGGATGGTAAACCAGTAGCTACTATAAAAAATAAAGATTCCATAATATTTTTTAACTTTAGGCCAGATAGAGCAAGAGAGATAACTAGAGCTATAAAAGATAAGGATTTTAAAGGTTTTGAAAGAGAAAGTTTAGATATAACCTATGTATGTATGACCCAATATGACAAAACAATTGAGGATGTACAAATAGCTTATAAACCAGAGAGTTATGATAATACATTAGGTGAATATGTTAGTAGTAAAGGGTTGAAACAGCTTAGAATTGCAGAAACAGAAAAATATGCTCATGTAACTTTCTTCTTTAATGGAGGAGTAGAAGAGGCAAATGAGGGTGAAGATAGGGTGTTAATTCCATCACCTAAAGTAGCAACTTATGACTTAAAACCAGAAATGAGTGCCTATGAAGTTACTGATGCTGTATTAGAGAATATAGAAAAAGATGAATATGATTTAATAATATTAAATTTTGCTAATCCAGATATGGTAGGTCATACTGGAGTTATTGAAGCAGCAGTAAAGGCTATTGAAGTTGTAGATCATTGCCTAGGTAAGGTTGTAAGTAAAATGCTGGATTATAATGGTACAGTGTTTATCACAGCAGACCATGGTAATGCTGAGTCTATGATTGATTACTCTACAGGTAAACCAATGACTGCACATACTACTAATTTAGTTCCATTTATATATGTATGTAAAGAAGTTGGAACTCTTAGAAGTGGAGGAATTCTTGCAGATATTGCCCCAACTATCTTAACAAAGATGGAATTAGAAATTCCAAGTGAAATGAGTGGAAAATCGCTAATTTAATTTATTAGGTTAAAATATTTAGCCATGCTAAATTTATTATAAACATAATATCAAGGAGGAAAAGAAATGAAACAATATGTTGAAATCATTGATGTCTATGCAAGACAAATATTAGATTCAAGAGCATTCCCAACAGTAGAGGTCGAAGTTGTGCTAGAAGACGGTACAGTAGGGGTAGCTGCGGTACCATCAGGAGCATCAACTGGTCAATTTGAAGCCGTTGAATTAAGAGATGGAGATAAAGCTTTATACAATGGAAAAGGTGTATTAAAAGCTGTTGATAATGTAAATAACATAATCGCAGAAGAATTAATAGGAATGAATATATTCGATCAAGTTGCCATAGATAAGACTATGATAGAACTAGATGGAACTCATAATAAAGAAAAATTAGGTGCTAATGCAACTTTAGGAGTGTCTCTTGCTTGTGCAAAAGCTGCTGCTAATTACTTAGGACTTGGCTTATACCAATATATTGGTGGAGTTAATGCTAAAGTTTTACCAGTACCTATGATGAATATATTAAATGGTGGAAAACATGCTGATAATAATGTAGACTTACAAGAGTTTATGGTTATGCCAGCAGGAGCTACATCTTTTAGTGAAGCTTTAAGAATGGGAGCAGAAGTTTATCATGCTTTAAAAGGAATATTAAAGTCTAAGGGACTTGGCACAGGTGTTGGTGATGAAGGTGGATTTGCTCCAGATTTATCATCAAATGAGGAAGCAATAAAAGTTATAATTGAAGCTATAGAAAAAGCTGGATATGTTCCAGGAAAAGATGCTTTCATAGCACTTGACCCAGCATCTTCTGAATTCTTTGAAGATGGAAAATATAATCTTGCTGGAGAGGGAAGAATGTTAACACCTCATGAAATGGCAGATTACTATGTAGAATTATGTGGAAAATATCCAATAATATCTATTGAAGATGGTATGGCTGAAGAAGATTGGGAAGGATGGAAGTACTTAACTGATAAAATAGGCAAAAAAGTTCAATTAGTTGGAGATGACTTATTTGTGACTAATACTTCTAGACTTGGAATGGGAATTGAAAGAGAAACTGCAAACTCAATTCTTATAAAATTAAACCAAATTGGAACATTAACTGAAACTTTAAATGCTATAGAGATGGCGGCAAGAGCTGGATATACTGCAGTAGTTTCTCATAGATCTGGTGAAACAGAAGATACTACAATAGCTGATTTAGTAGTAGCTACAAATGCAGGTCAAATTAAAACAGGAGCTCCTGCAAGAAGCGAGAGAGTTGCTAAATACAATCAATTACTAAGAATCGAAGAAGAACTTGGTGATATGGCTGAATTTAGAGGATTACAATCTTTCTTTAACATAAAAAGATAACTAATTTTTATAGTGGAAATATCGAACAAATATTATATTTGTTCGATATTTTACTTATATATTACAATTTTGTACTAATTTAATATATACATTTACATTTATTACTGTTTCCATTGTAAAAATATTTTTACTGTGATAAAATATATTACATGTATAAGGATAAAGAAATAAGGGGGTATAATAATGATAACAGCATTAAAGGTTGTAATAATTATTTCCGCATTAACAGTTATATTAGCAATATCTCTTCAAGAAAGTAAATCATCAGGATTAGGTGGTTTAGTTGCTGGAAGTTCAGAAACTTTTTATAGCAAGAATAAAACTAAAACAAAGGAATCATTCTTAACTAAGCTTACTATAGTATCAGCTGTTGTTTTTGCAGGGTCAATTGTAGGAATAAATATATTTATACTTTAACTAAAAGCTATCCAGGGGGATAGCTTTTGTATTTAATGTCTGATAAAATTATATTAAAGATTAAATATTTACACCTTCGTATGATAATTTTATAATGTATATATAGATGAATTTTTAAGTGATAGGGGAGAAAGTAATGAGTGGATATGTTTCAAAACTTGAAACTCCAGAAATGGATTATCTTGTTGATGCTATTAGATCTCTTAAAACCAGAGAGGAAGTATATAGATTCCTTGAAGATGTTTGTACAATAAATGAAATAAAAGCAATGGAGCAAAGGCTTCAAGTTGCAAGAATGCTTAAAGATAGAAGAACTTATTTAGATATTGCTAGTAGTACTGGAGCTAGTACTGCAACCATAAGTAGAGTCAATCGTTCTCTAAATTATGGAAATAATGGATATAATGTGGTATTTGAAAGAATTGATTGGAAGGAATATGAAGATAAATAATAAATAATCATAGATTGATTAGAAGAAAAGCCTTGCTTTGAAGATAGTAAGGCTTTTTTCTATTTGATTAACTTATGAGAAATAAAATTAGTAACAATATAAGAGGAGAGGATGGTGTAGTAACCATTCTTGGTAATTACTTATATGTCGTTTATAAATTCGTAGTATATGGTATAATAAAGAATAGGTTAAATTTTCATAGTATATTATAGGATAAAGAAGATTAACTAAATTACATTAGATAACTATAAATTTAGGAGTGATTAGATGGATTTAAAGAAGCTATTAAACAAGGAGCAATATGAAGCAGCTATTACTGTAGAAGGCCCCTTGTTAATTTTAGCAGGTGCAGGATCGGGAAAGACTAGGGTTCTTACTTATAGAATGGCACATATGATAAATGATTTAAATATATATCCCTCACAGATTTTAGCTTTAACTTTTACAAATAAAGCGGCAGGAGAGATGAAGGAAAGAGTTAAAACATTAGTAGGAGATGTAGTTGATACCATGTGGGTTTCAACTTTTCACTCTAGCTGCGTAAGAATTTTAAGAAGAGAAATAGATAAATTGGGATACAATAAAAATTTTACTATATATGATAGTTACGATGCTAAATCTCTAGTAAAGCAATGCATGAAAGAACTTAATATCAATGATAAAGATATTACTGATGGAGAAATTATCTCAAAAATTTCCGATGCTAAAAATAAATTAATATCTGCTAGTAAGTTTAAAAAAGAAAATGAAGGAAACTTCAGAATGAATAAGATAGCAGATGTTTATCTAACCTACGAAAAGAAATTAAAAACTACAAATTCTTTGGATTTTGATGACTTAATTTATTTAACTGTTAAACTGTTTAAAGAAAATGATGAGGTAAGAGAGTTTTATAGAAGAAAATTTAGATACATACTAGTAGATGAATATCAAGATACAAATAAATGTCAATATGAATTAATAAAGCTTTTGGTTAATAAAAATGAAAATATATGTGTAGTTGGAGATGACGACCAATGTATTTATGCATGGAGAGGTGCAGATATTAATAATATATTGGACTTTGAAAAGGATTTTCCAGGGGCAAAGGTTATTAAGTTGGAGCAAAACTATAGGTCAAAATCAAACATATTAGAAGCTGCCAACAAGGTTATTAGAAATAATGCGCAAAGGAAAGATAAAGTATTAAGAACTGAAAGTGAATCTGGAGAAAAGCTAAAGGTATATAGGGCTTATAGTGATATAGATGAAGGGAATTTTGTGGCAACTCAAATTAAAAGAATGATGAGAGAAGAAAATAGAAGCTTAAAAGATTTTGCTATACTTTATAGAATGAACTCTCAATCTCGTATTTTTGAGGAAGCCTTTAGAAGAAATGAGATAACCTATAAAATAGTAGGTGGACTCAGATTCTATGAAAGAAAAGAAATTAAGGATATTATGGCATACTTGAAGGTCATAAATAATCCACTTGATGATATAAGTTTAAAGAGAATTATAAATGAGCCCAAAAGAAGTATTGGAGACACAACTATAGCTAAGGTACAAGAATTTGCAGCAGAAAATAATATATGCATGTATGATGCACTTTTAGATGCAGAATTTATACCAAATCTTTCTGCAAGAGCTATAACATCTATAAATAAATTTGTGAGTTTAATGAATG
>Ga0213828_1000961_pt1 | contig 25439 bp, 17 predicted proteins | sample MC6MC0897MG_FD_180664 | JGI IMG/M metagenome (GOLD analysis project Ga0213828, IMG submission 180664) | Enriched soil aggregate microbial communities from Iowa State University, Ames, United States - MC6-MC0897-MG | ecosystem: Environmental > Terrestrial > Soil > Unclassified | place: USA: Iowa... | reverse complement strand
TACCACGACGCCTTTTACTTCCCGATCCTCAGCGATTACCTGGAAACCGATTTCGGTGGCGAGCTGCCGTTTCAGCCGGATTACGCCAGCGGTTACGTGCACAAACTGATCGAGGATCAGGGCGGCTGGATGCTGTTTCCGCCGATCCCGTTCAGCTACGACACGGTCAATTACGACCTCAGCGAACCGGCGCCGAGTCCGCCGTCCTCGAGCAACTGGCTGGGCACCGATGATCAGGCGCGCGACGTGTTGGCGCGGGTGATTTTCGGCACGCGGATTTCGATTCTGTTTGCGCTGATCCTCACTGGCATCAGTGCGTTGATTGGCATCGTAGCCGGAGCATTGCAGGGTTATTACGGCGGCTGGGTCGACTTGCTCGGGCAGCGCGTACTGGAGATCTGGTCAGGTTTGCCGGTGCTGTACCTGCTGATCATTTTGTCCGGGTTCGTCTCGCCGAGTTTCTGGTGGTTGCTGGGGATCATGGCGCTGTTTTCCTGGCTGGCGCTGGTCGATGTGGTGCGCGCCGAGTTTCTGCGTGGACGCAATCTGGAATACGTCAAAGCCGCGCGGGCACTGGGCCTGACCGACAACGAGCTGATGTGCCGGCATATTCTGCCCAACGCGATGACCTCCACCCTCACCTACCTGCCATTCATTCTGACTGGTGCGATTGCGACGCTGACTGCGCTGGATTTTCTTGGCTTCGGCATGCCCGCCGGCACCGCGTCGCTGGGCGAATTGATCGGTCAGGCCAAGCGCAACCTGCAAGCGCCGTGGCTAGGGCTGACGGCGTTTTTCGCGTTGGCACTGATTCTGTCCTTGTTGGTTTTTATTGGTGAGGCTTGCCGTGATGCATTCGATCCCCGGAGCTGAGATGAACGACAATTTGATCGAGATCCGCGATCTGCGCGTGGCCTTCGCCGGGCAAGAAGTGGTGCACGGTTTGAACCTGGATATTCGCCGGGGCGAGTGCCTGGCGCTGGTCGGTGAATCCGGCTCGGGCAAGTCGGTGACGGCGCATTCGATTCTGCGTTTATTGCCGGGCAAGAACGTCAGCAGCAGCGGCGCGATCCGCTACAACGGTGTGGATTTACTGCACGCCAGCGAGCAGCAGATGCGCGGTTTGCGCGGCAACCGCATTGCGATGATTTTCCAGGAGCCGATGACATCTTTGAACCCGTTGCACACGGTGGAAAAGCAAGTCAGTGAAGTGCTGGAGATTCACAAAGGTCTGAAGGGTCGCGCGGCACGTGAACGGACGCTGGAGCTGCTGGAACTGGTCGGCATTCGCCAACCTTTGCAGCGTTTGAAAGCCTATCCACATCAACTCTCCGGCGGTCAGCGGCAAAGGGTAATGATTGCGATGGCGCTGGCCAACGAGCCGGAACTGTTGATCGCCGATGAGCCGACCACGGCGTTGGATGTCACGGTGCAGCAGAAGATTCTCGAGCTGCTGATCGAGTTGCAGCAGCGGCTGGGCATGTCGCTGTTGCTGATCAGCCATGACCTCAATCTGGTACGGCGCATCGCTCAGCGCGTGTGCGTGATGCGCCATGGCGAGATTGTTGAGCAGACGGATTGCGAAGCGCTGTTTCGGGCGCCGCAGCATCCTTACAGTCGTTTGTTGATCGAGGCTGAACCGAGCGGTGCGCCAGTGCCGAGTGAGTTCGAGCACAACCTGCTTGAAGTCGATGACTTGAAGGTCTGGTTCCCGTTGCCCAAAGCACTGTTCAGCCGCCAGCAGGATTACATCAAAGCGGTGGACGGCGTGAGCTTCACCCTGCAGCGGGGCAAGACCTTGGGGATTGTCGGCGAGTCCGGTTCAGGAAAATCGACGCTGGGTCAGGCGATCCTGCGGTTGGTCGAGTCCGAGGGCAATATCCGTTTTGGTAACAAGCAACTGAGCTTGCTCAATCAACGTTTGATGCGGCCGTTGCGGCGGCAGATTCAAGTGGTGTTCCAGGACCCGTTCGGCAGCCTCAGCCCACGGATGTCGGTGCAGCAGATCATTGCCGAGGGGTTGCTGACCCATGGCATCGGCACTGAAGCCGAGCGGGAAGCGGCGGTGATTCGGGTGCTGGAGGAAGTCGGCCTCGATCCGCAGAGCCGGCATCGTTATCCCCACGAGTTTTCCGGTGGGCAGCGCCAGCGCATTTCCATCGCCCGCGCACTGGTGCTGGAACCGGCGCTGATTCTGCTCGATGAACCGACTTCGGCACTGGATCGCACGGTGCAGAAACAGGTGGTGGAGTTGTTGCGGCAATTGCAGATCAGGCATGGGCTGACCTATTTGTTTATCAGCCATGATCTGGCGGTGGTGCATGCGCTGGCGCATGACTTGATGGTGATCAAGGATGGCAAGGTGGTTGAACAAGGTTCGTCGCGGGAAATCTTTGCCGCGCCCAAACACCCCTACACCCAGGAACTTCTGAACGCCTCCGGCCTCAAGCCCGACACAAAACCCTGTAGGAGTGAGCCTGCTCGCGATAGCGGTATTCCAGTGATATAGATTTTGCTGACACGACGCCATCGCGAGCAGGCTCACTCCTACATGGGATCGGTGGGGTTTGAAATTTATTTGTCGGGCACTGCATCCAAACACCTCCGTCACGGGTAGTCCCTGTAACAGCCCTCTTCGGCTGCCAGCGATCTACCCTTTTCGGAGAAACATACTGATGAACATCACCCAGTTGATCTGCCTCACCGGTTTGCTCACCGCCAGCGCCTCAACCTTCGCCCAAAGCAGCTATCCCGACGCGATCAAAGTCCCGGACGGCCACAAGATCGCGATGGAAACCACCGGCGTCGGCGAGATCACCTACGAATGCCGTGACAAAGCCAATACCCCGGGACAGACCGAGTGGACCTTCGTCGGCCCGAAAGCGGTACTCAATGATCGCAGCGGCAAGCAGGTCGGCACCTACTTCGGCCCACCGGCCACCTGGCAGGCCAAGGACGGTTCGAAAGTCACCGGAACGCAATTGGCCGTGGCGCCGTCGACTCCGGGCAACCTGCCCTATCAACTGGTCAAGGCCAATCCGGCCGAAGGCAAAGGCGCGATGAGCGGAGTGAGTTACATCCAGCGTGTCGCACTCAAGGGCGGCGTCGCGCCGGGCAGCGAGTGCACGACGGCGAACAAGGGCAAGCAGGAAGTGGTGAAGTACCAGGCCGACTATATTTTCTGGGCGGCGAACTGATCTCCGGATCCACCACAAATCCCCTGTAGGAGTGAGCCTGCTCGCGATAGCGGAGTGTCAGCCAACATATGCGTCACTGACACACCGCTATCGCGAGCAGGCTCACTCCTACAAGGGCAATTATGTGTTCTGGATGTTTGCGGAATGTGAGCTAGATTGCACGACATGCCTTTAGCCGAATCCGCGTTCGATTACGAAGCCCGTCTCGCTGCCTGTGCCCGTGGCGAGCGGTCGGCCCTGCGCGATTTGTATGTGCAGGAAGGCCCGCGTCTGCTCGGTGTGGCCAAGCGGCTGGTGCGCGACACGGCGCTGGCGGAGGACGTTGTCCATGAGGCGTTTATCAAGATCTGGAACGGTGCGGCGGGGTTTGACCCGGCGCGCGGTTCGGCGCGTGGCTGGATGTTCAGCGTGACCCGGCATCTGGCGCTGAATCTGCTACGTGATCACGGGCGGGAAACGCCATTCGACGAAGTTCACGAGGTGGCTGCGGATGATGACGACTTCGACGCCCACGCGCATTCGGCGCGCATCCACCGTTGCCTGGAGCAACTGGAGCCGCAACGCCGCCACTGCATCCTGCACGCCTATGTCGACGGTTACAGCCACGCGCAGATTGCCGCGCGCCTCGACACGCCGCTGGGCACGGTCAAAGCGTGGATCAAACGCAGCCTCAACGCCTTGCGGGAGTGCATGGGATGACCAGCGAATCGGCACAGGAACGCGATGAACTGGCCGGCGAATATGTGCTCGGCACATTGCCTGCCGAACAGCGGATCGAAGTACAACGGCGCTTGCCGAATGAACCCGAGCTGCGTGCCGCAGTGGATGCCTGGGAACGGCGCCTGCTGGAGCTGACGGATCTGGCCGAACCGCAACAACCCTCGGCGCAGTTGTGGCCGCGCATTGAGCACAGTGTCGGGCGTCTGACGCGGGAAGCACCCGCAACTTCATGGTGGAACCTGCTGCCGCTATGGCGCGGGTTAAGCGCGGCCGGATTGGCCGCCACGTTGATATTGGGTTCGATCCTGCTGACCCAGACCACGCCGAAACCAAGCTTTCTGGTGGTGCTGGTCGCGCCGCAGGACAAGGCGCCGGGTTGGGTGATCCAAGCGAGCAATTCGCGGGAGATTCAGTTGATACCGCTGGGTGTGGTCGAAGTCCCGGCGGACAAGGCGCTGGAATTCTGGACCAAGGCTGATGGCTGGCAAGGGCCGGTTTCGCTGGGACTGGTCAAACCCGGGCAGGCCTTGTCGGTGCCGCTGGACAAGTTGCCGCCGCTGCAACCCAATCAGTTGTTCGAGCTGACACTTGAGGGTGCCAATGGCTCGCCGATCGGCAAACCGACCGGGCCGATTCAGGCGATCGGGCGTGCGGTGAAGGTGCTGTAAGGCTCTGATCTGCGGCTTCTGGCGACCATCATCGACATCGATGTTCACCATCACGGCAATGAAGTTCTCATAAAAAATCCGCGGCGTAACATCTGCTCCATACCAACCAATAACACCCCCGGAGCACACCATCATGAAACGCCAGACTCTTCTCAGCATCGCTTTCTCGGTTTTCGCAGTTAACGCTTTCGCCGCTACCCCGACCCACACAATGATCGCCGCCGACGGCTCGGATCGTCTGTACCAGAACGCTGTTGCTGCGGATGGTTCTGATCGTCTGCAGGGCAACACTGTCGCCGCTGATGGCTCTGATCGTCTGCAAGGCAACACTGTCGCCGCCGATGGCTCTGACCGTCTGCAAGGCAACACTGTCGCCGCTGATGGCTCTGATCGTCTGCAAGGCAACACTGTCGCCGCTGATGGCTCTGATCGTCTGCAGGGCAACACTGTCGCCGCTGATGGCTCTGATCGTCTGCAGGGCAACACTGTCGCCGCTGATGGTTCTGATCGTCTGCAGGGCAACACTGTCGCCGCTGATGGTTCTGATCGTCTGCAAGGCAACACTGTCGCCGCTGATGGTTCTGATCGTCTGCAAGGCAACACTGTCGCCGAAGGTGGCGCAGATCGTTTGAACGAACTTCGCAACGCTTGAATGAAGTGGAACATCGCAACAACCCAGAGAAACCCGGCTCACGTCAGCCGGGTTTTTTATGTCTGTGTGTTTTATCCGGCCTTGGCCATGCAGCGCTTGTAGCGCTCATCCACCCGTTTGGCGAACCACGCTGTAGTGAGCTTGCGGGTGATCTTCGGACTCTGCAGCACAATCCCCGGCAACACCGCGCGCGGCAGCTTCTTCCCCTCCGCTTGCTCCGCCAGTTCGAATACCCGTTGATAGAGCCTGGTCTCTTCGAACTCCAGGGTTTTGCCCTTCTCCAGTTGATCGCGAATGGTCGGGTTGCGCATGCCCAGCGACTTGCCGAGGGTGCGCACCGCCAGCTCCGTGCCGCCGGGCATGATCGAGTCGTAGCGGATCAGGTCGCCATCGAGCGCCAGCGGGATGCCCGAGGCGCGACTGACCGCATTCTGAAACGCGGCATTGCGACTGGCGTACCAGCCTGCGTTGAAATCAGCAAAACGATACAGCGGCTCGCGATAACTCACCGGATAGCCGAGCAAATGCGCGATGCCGAAATACATGCCTCCGCGACGGCTGAACACTTCACGGCGGATTGTGCCGTCCACCGGGTACGGATAATCCTTGGCGTGTTGCTCGGCAAATTCGATGCTGACCTGCATCGGCCCGCCGGTGTGCACCGGGTTGAAGCCGCCGAACAGCGTGCGGCCCATCGGCACCCGGCCGATGAAATCATCGAAGATTGCACTCAGTTCTTTTTCACTGCGCGCCGCATTCAGGCGTTCGCTGTAGGTCTTGCCGTTGGTTGAACGCACTTGCAGAGCACCGCTGACCAACAGGCTGGGGATGTGCACTTTGGCGGCGCGGCGGTCAATTTCGTCTCGAGCGATTTTGCCCAGGCCGGGCACCGTGGGGTCGGCCTGGAAGGTGGATTCCTGTTCGGCCACGGCCAGCACCGAACACAGATTCTGCGTGGTCGGGCTGATGTTCTGCGCGGCAAACGCGGCGTAGATGTCGGTGGCCCAGCCTTGCCGATCGGCCGTCTTGGCCGGCATCAGCCGCACAATCTCGGCCTTCACTTCGGCAGGCGCACGCGGCACCGGTTCCTGACTGCGCTGCCCGGCGCAACCGGTGAGCACCAGCAGTGCGGCGAGGGTGATCGGTAATCGAAAGTTGTGCATGAAACTTCATCCAGTCCGTTGTGCCGGGTTCACCATACGTTCAATAGTGTGGCGCAGGCTAGGACTGCGCTGATTTGGCGCTGTTCCCTTGATGCTCATATCCCTGTGTCGCCAAGTGCCGCGAAATAGACCTTTCCAAGACTGATGACAAACTGATTGCAAAACGTTACTGAGAAAATCTATCATTTGCACCTGGAGTCGCATTTGCGCAAGGAGTTCCCGCGCCGCCCTTATTTTTCTCACCGGCCGCGTGCCTCCAGGTCCCTACATGCCCGCTCCAGCTCGACTCGCCGTCCCGTTTCGCCCGACGCTTCTCGCCCTGCTGTGCTCCCTGACAGTCGCCGCCCACGCCGCAGACGGCGATAACAAGGCGCTGGTGCTGGACGACGTCAACGTCAATGCTCAGGCCCCGACGCCCAACGCCTTGCCCCCGGTTTACGCGGGTGGTCAGGTCGCCCGCGGTGGTCAACTTGGCGTGCTGGGCAACCAGGACATGATGGACGTGCCGTTCAGCGCCGCCTCCTACACCGAACAATTGATTCAGGATCAGCAGGCCGAAAACGTCGCCGATGTGCTGCTCAACGATTCGTCGGTGCGTCAGGCCTCGGGTTTCTCCAACCAGGCGCAGGTCTTCATGATTCGCGGCCTGCCGCTGAACGGTGACGATATTTCCTATAACGGCCTGTACGGCGTGCTGCCACGGCAGATCATTTCCACCGATGCGCTGGAACGCGTGGAAGTGTTCAAAGGCCCGAACGCCTTCATCAACGGCGTGACCCCGACCGGTTCCGGCATCGGCGGTGGCGTCAACCTGCAGCCAAAACGCGCCGGCGACGTGCCGCTGCGGCGTTACACCACCGACATCAACAGCGAAGGTCGCATCGGTCATCACTTCGACATTGGCCAGCGCTTCGGTGAAGACAACCGCTTCGGCGCACGAATCAACCTGTCTCAGCGCGAAGGCGACACCGGCATCGACCACGAGAACCAGCGCTCGAAACTGTTCGCCATCGGCCTCGACTATCGCGGTGATGCCCTGCGCATCTCTGGCGACTTCGCCTATCAAAAAGAACGCGTCAACGGTGGCCGCAACTCGGTCAACCTCGGCACCGCCACGCACATTCCGGACGCGCCGTCGGCCGACACCAACTACGCGCCGAAGTGGGGCTACACCGACATCGAAGACACCTTCGGCATGCTCCGCGCCGAGTACGACCTGAACGACAACTGGACCGCATACGCCGCTGGCGGCGCCAAGCACACCCGTGAAGTTGGGCGCTACAACTCGACCACTTTGGTTGGCAACAGCGGCGCTTCGTTTACCACCGGTTCGTTCGTCCCCCACGATGAAGACAACACCAGCGTGATGGCTGGCCTCAACGGTAAATTCAACACTGGCCCGGTCAGCCACAAGCTCAATTTCGGCCTGACCGGTATCTGGGCCGAACAGCGCAGCGCCTATGATTTCGACCTGACCCAATACGCCAACAACATCTATCACCCGGTGCAAACACCGTCGCCGGTGGGCAACTTTGCCGGTGGTGATTTGAATGATCCAGGCATCGTCGGCAAGACCTTCAACCGCAGCATCGCGCTCTCCGACACCCTCGGTTTCTTCGATGATCGCCTGTTGGTCACCGCCGGCCTGCGTCGCCAGCAACTGGTGGTGCAAGGCTACAACTACGCCAGTTGGGGCAGCGGCGATCGCAAGTCGAGCTACGACGAATCGATCACCACGCCGGTGTACGGCGTGGTGTTCAAGCCGTGGGAACACGTTTCGTTCTACGCCAACCACATCGAAGGCCTGGCCCAAGGCCCTACCTCGCCGACCAGTTCCGGCGGTTTCCGGGTGACCAACGGCAACGAAGTCTATGCACCCGCGCGTTCCAAGCAGACCGAAGTCGGGGTGAAAGTCGACATGGGCACTTACGGCGCGAGCCTGGGTGTTTATCGCATCGAACAGCCGAGCGATGGTTACTGCGAAATCGATAGCGCCACTACCTGCACCTACGTACGTGAAGGCGAGCAGATCAACAAAGGTGTGGAAATGAACGTGTTCGGCGAGCCGATCCAGGGCCTGCGTCTGATCAGCGGTCTGACCCTGATGGACACCGAACTGAAGAACACCCTCAACGGCGCCAACGACGGCAACCGCGCGATCGGTGTGCCGACCTTCCAGTTCAACGCCGGCGCCGACTGGGATGTGCCCGGCCTGCAGGGCGTAGCGCTGAATGCGCGGATGCTGCGTACTGGCGGCCAGTACGCCGATGCGGCGAACAATCTGAGCCTGCCGACCTGGAACCGTTTCGATGCGGGTGCGCGTTATGCGTTCAAGGTGTCGGAGAAAGACGTGACCGTGCGTCTGGGCGTGGAGAATCTGGCGAACAAGAAGTATTGGGAATCGGCTCAGGGTGGTTATCTGACTCAGGGTGAGCCGCGGGTGGCGAAGTTGTCCGGGACTATTGATTTCTAAAGCTGAAAAGCCCCTCACCCTAGCCCTCTCCCGGAGGGAGAGGGGACTGATTGCGGTGTTCTTTCGAGTTACGCCGACATGGGCCATCGCGGCGAACTCAGGTTTTGAAAGGCCCCCAAATCGGCTCCCTTTCCCCCTCTCCTTTAAAGGAGAGGGGACTGACCGGGGTTTTCTTTCGAGTTACGCCGACGTGTGCCACCGAGTCGAACTCAGGTTTTGAAAAGCACACAAATCGGCTCCCTTTCCCCCTCGCCCCCCTGGGGGAGAGGGCTGGGGTGAGGGGGTAAATTTCACTGTCACCAAAATCTCCTGCCGAACACCCAAAAAAGGCCCCACAGCCTCACCGCTGCGGGGCCTTCTTCCGTCTGGCCGATCAACTGGCCACCCTCTCCTTCTGATCCATACTTGCTCCACAGCAAACGGAGGACAGGCCCATGAACCGTAGCGACGTCCTGATCATCGGCGCCGGCCCCACCGGTCTGGTGCTGGCCCTGTGGCTGAGCAAACTTGGCGTGCGCGTGCGCATCATCGATAAAACCTCCGCACCCGGCACCACGTCGCGAGCGCTGGCGGTACAGGCGCGTACCCTTGAGCTGTACCGACAACTGGACCTCGCCGACACCATCGTGCGCAACGGCCATCGGGTGGCTGCGGCGAATTTCTGGGTCAACGGCAAACCGGTCGCGCAATTGCCACTGAACCGCATCGGCGAAGGCCTGACACCCTACGCGTTCGTCGAAATCTTCCCGCAGCATGAACATGAACGGCTGCTGATCGAGCGCCTCGAAGACTACGGCGTCACGGTCGAACGCGACACTATGCTGGAAAGTTTCGAGGAAACCGGCGACGGCCTCACCGCGCATTTGCGCCTGGCCGATGGTGAACAGGAAATCTGCCAGGCCTGTTATCTGGCGGGATGTGATGGCGCCCGTTCAGTGGTGCGCAAAAGCCTTGATACCGGTTTCCCCGGCGGCACCTATCAGCAGATTTTCTACGTCGCCGACGTCAAGGCCAGCGGCCCGGCAATGAACGGCGAGCTGCACCTGGATCTGGATGAAGCGGACTTTCTCGCCGTGTTTCCACTGGCCGGCGAAGGCCGCGCGCGGCTGATCGGCACTGTGCGTGATGAACGTGCGGATCGCGCCGAAACCCTGGAGTTTTCCGATGTCAGCAGCCGCGCCATCGAACACCTGAAAGTGCATATCGAAGACGTGCACTGGTTCTCGACCTACCGCGTGCATCACCGCGTGGCTGAGCACTTTCGCAGTGGTCGCGCGTTTCTGCTCGGCGATGCCGCGCACGTGCACAGCCCGGCGGGTGGTCAGGGCATGAACACCGGTATCGGCGATGCAATCAATCTGGCTTGGAAACTCGCTGCAGTGCTCGGCGGCGCCGCCGAACCAAGCCTGCTCGACAGCTACGAAACCGAACGCATTGCCTTCGCCCGCAGGCTGGTGTCGACCACCGATAAAGTCTTCAGTTTCGTCACCGCCGAGGGGCGCATGGCCGATCTGCTGCGCATGCGCGTGGCACCGTTTCTGATCCCGAAAATGGCCTCGTTCGAGGCCAGTCGCGAGTTCCTCTTTCGCACGGTGTCGCAAGTCACCCTCAACTATCGCGGCATGCCGCTGAGCCGGGGCGCAGCCGGCCATGTGCATGGCGGCGACCGCTTGCCGTGGGCGCATGATGGTGAGGGGGATAACTACGAACCGCTCAGACAGCCGTGCTGGCAGGTGCATGTGTACGGCGACACCAGCGACGAAATGATCGCCTGGTGCCAGGAACATCATTTGCCGCTGCACGTGTTCGACTGGCGCCCGGCGTTTGAAACGGCGGGGTTGGGGCGTAACGGTTTTTATCTGCTGCGCCCGGATACGTATGTGGCGATTGCCGAGAACAGTGCGGATCCGAAAGTGATCGATCGCTATTTCCGCGATCACGGCATCCGGCCTTACTTCAACTGCCCCTGACACACCAAAATCCCTGTAGGAGTGAGCCTGCTCGCGATAGCGGTGTATCAGCCGCCATTAATGTTGACTGACAAGACGCTATCGCGAGCAGGCTCACTCCTACAATTTGGATTTGCGGTGTTGCTTAGATCCCGGCGAGGGCCAGATCCATCGCAAAGTAAGTGAAGATCAAATCAGCACCCGCACGCTTGATCGCGCCCAGGCTTTCACGCACCACACGATCCTCATCGATCGCCCCGGCCTGTGCGCCGAACTTGATCATCGCGTACTCGCCGCTGACCTGATACGCCGCCAGCGGCAGGTTCGAGGCTTCACGAATATCACGAATGATGTCGAGGTACGCACCGGCCGGTTTGACCATCAGCGCATCGGCGCCTTCCTGTTCATCCAACAGTGATTCGCGCAAGGCTTCGCGGCGGTTCATCGGGTTCATCTGATAGCTTTTGCGGTCGCCCTTCAGCGCGCTGCCACCGGCCTCGCGGAATGGGCCGTACAGCGCCGAGGCAAACTTGGTCGAATAGGCCATGATCGGAATCTGCGTGAACCCGGCCGCGTCCAGCGCCTGACGAATCGCCCGCACCTGACCGTCCATCGCTGCCGACGGCGCGATCACGTCCGCACCGGCGCGGGCCGCTGCCACGGCTTGTTTGCCGAGGTTGATCAGGGTCTGGTCGTTGTCGACTTCATGGTTGTGCATCACGCCGCAGTGGCCGTGATCGGTGTATTCGCAGAAGCAGGTGTCAGACATGACGATCATTTCCGGCACGGCATCTTTGGCAATGCGCGACATGCGCGAGACCAGGCCTTCTTCGCGCCAGGTGTCACTGCCGTTGCTGTCCAGATGGTGGGACACGCCGAAGGTCATCACCGACTTGATGCCGGCGCGGGCATAGCGCTCGATTTCACTGGCCAGTTTGCGCTCGGGAATGCGCATCACCCCGGGCATGCTTTTGATCGGCACGAAGTCGTCGATTTCCTCTTCGACGAAAATCGGCAGCACCAGATCGTTCAGGCTGAACTCGGTTTCCTGGAACAGGCTGCGCAGGCTCGCATTGCGGCGCAGACGGCGGGGACGTGCTTCGGGGAACTGACTGGACATGGAGGCCTTTCCTGAAAACGGCAGATGAGACGAAAGTCATAGGGGGCGAAGCTTATGCCTTGCAGGGGTTGGCGTACAAACCTGGATCAATCAAGAGTGCATTACCGGGGGTGCAATAATCGCTGTGACACAACAAATCCCCTGTGGGAGCGAGCTTGCTCGCGAAGTCGGTGTATCAGCAATAGAAATGCTGGCTGACACGACGCCTTCGCGAGCAAGCTCGCTCCCACAGGGTTATGTGTACAGCCCTGAGATTACGAGGGGATGGTCAGGCCGCGAATGACCGCTGGGCGGGCGAGGAATCGCTCCAGCACACGGGTAACGTTCGGGAAGTTGCTGATGCCCACCAGATCACCGGCCTCATAAAACCCGATCAAATTACGCACCCACGGGAACGTGGCGATATCGGCAATGGTATAGCGCTCGCCCATGATCCAGTCACGGCCCTCGAGCCGACCGTCGAGCACTTTGAGCAGGCGTTTGCTTTCATCGACATAACGATCACGCGGACGTTTGTCCTCGTAGTCCTTGCCGGCAAATTTGTTGAAGAACCCGAGCTGGCCGAACATCGGGCCGATGCCGCCCATCTGGAACATCAGCCACTGAATCGTTTCGTAACGCAGCGCGCCTTCCTGGGCCAGCAACTGGCCGCTTTTGTCGGCCAGATAAATCAGGATCGCACCGGACTCGAACAGCGGCAGCGGCTTATCTTCGGGACCATGGGGATCGAGGATCGCCGGGATCTTGTTGTTTGGGTTCAGCGACAGGAACTCCGGCGACAACTGGTCATTGCTGTCAAAAGCGACCTTGTGTGGCTCGTACGGCAGGCCGATTTCTTCGAGCATGATCGAGACTTTGACGCCGTTGGGCGTGGGCAAGGAATAGAGCTGAATCCAGTCTGGGTACTGCGCCGGCCATTTCTGGGTGATCGGGAACGCGGACAGATCGGTCATGGGAAGCATCCAGTCACAAATTAAAGCCTGATCATAATGTAGACGCTGCCGCAGGCTGCGATCTTTTGATCTTGAGCCTCCGGCAACAGCAAAAGATCGCAGCCTGCGGCAGCGCCTACATGAACCCGTAACATCCTGTCGCTAACCTGCGGCCAGACCGTTGAAGGTTGCCGTTAGAGTGCTGCGCACTCTGACGATCGAACCAAACGGCCCTCAGGGGACTCTGAGCTATGCCTTTGTTGCAAAGGAAGCCGTTTATGACAGGGAAAACACCCGGTGCTGGGAGCCCGCGGTGTAAAGGTTTGTCAGCCTTAATTGAATCAGCTGAAGAACTTTCTATTTGATGACGAACCTTATGCGTTTCGCCAAACGTTTCAAACATCGCGCGTATGTGGCCCTGCCTTCCCTGCTGGCCGTCAGTGCGCTGTTCCTGTCGCTTGAGTCGAGCGAGAGCCGCGCGCAACCAGCGGACGGCACCCAGACGCTGGTGTTCCTGCGCCACGCGGAGAAGCCCGAGGGCGGTCTCGGCCAGCTCAACTGCCAGGGCCTGAACCGCGCCATCGACCTGTCGACGCTGCTGCCGGAGAAGTTCGGCAAGGCCGATTACGTGTTCGCCGCCAACCCGACGCGCAATGTCGAGGAAGGAGAGCTGGACAATTCCTACAGCTATATTCGCCCACTGATGACCATCAGCCCCGCCGCGATCAAGCTCGGCCTGCCGGTGAATATCGAGTTTTCGGCCAACGACACCAGTGACCTGGCCCGCGAACTGCTGGAAGACAAGTATCACAACTCGACGATCTACACCGCCTGGTCCCACGGCTATCTGCCGGAGCTGATCAACAAGGTGGCGGGCAACGCGGTCGGCGAGAAGCAGAACATCACCGAGGACTGGGCGGGCAACGATTTTGACTCGCTGTACGTACTGACCCTGACCTGGCACAACGGCAAGGCCAGTCTGCAGAGCCACAGCTACAAGCAGGGCCTGGATCATGGCAAGGAAACCTGTCCGACCTGAGTTTTGTATGGCCTGAACCGGCCCCTTCGCGAGCAGGCTCGCTCCCACAGGGGATTTGTATTTCACTCAGATCCAATGTGGGAGCGAGCCTGCTCGCGAAGAGGCCAGCCGCTACAACGTCAAACCTTCTGATTGACCCGCTCGCGCAAATACTCAAGCACCGCCCCACGCTCCCCGGCAAACTCGATCCGCCCACCCTTCTTCTCGCGCTGAAACACATACATCGGGTCGTAGTAATCGCGCAGCAATACGCCGATCCACTCACGGAACAGCTCGACCGAACCGCTGCGCGCCTGTTCGGCCAGTGCCGCCTCCATTTGCAAATACATGCGTTGATAACGCTCGCCACCCAGTCGACGCTGAATATTGTTCAGGCTGGAAATCAATCGTTCGGCGTACAGCGCAAAGCCCTGCTCACCATGCACCGCAACGAATTCGGCATGCAGTTCAATCACATAATCCTGCAGGATTCGCTCGACCCGATTGTCGAGGCTGTCCTCCAGCCATACCAGCGGTGCCGCTTGCATGCCCCTGTACAAAGGCAATGGCAAGGCACAACTGCCGACCACCCGGCTCTCGTCCTCCAGAACAAATTGCCCGATCCCACCGGCGCGTTTTTTCAGCACGTCAACGGCCAGGCGGTTTTCGAAATCGATGTTGGTCGGTTGCCCGGTGGCGCGCTTGCCGAAACTCGAGCCCCGATGATTGGCATGGCCCTCCAGATCCAGGCCATTGCTCAACTGCACCAGCACTTCAGTCTTGCCGGTGCCGGTCATGCCGCCGAGCAGAACCAGTTCGCATTCGGCAACAGCCTGATCGACCGTTTCCAGGAGGAATGTGCGCATGGCCTTGTAACCGCCGCCGACACGCGGGTAATCAATGCCGCCCTCGTCCTTGATCCATTGCTGGACAATCTGTGAACGCAGGCCGCCGCGAAAACAATACAAATAGCCATCAGGATTGTTACGGGCAAACTCGACCCAGCCTTGAATGCGCTGCTCCCGAACCTCGGCGGACACCAGCCGCTCACCCAAAGCAATCGCGGCTTGCTGTCCGTGCTGTTTGTAACAGGTACCCACCTGTTCGCGCTCACGGTCGTTCATCAGCGGCAGATTGACCACGCCGGGGAACGCACCGTGGGAAAATTCAACCGGCGCACGGGCATCCATCATTGGCCGGTCATTGAGAAAAATGTCACGGTAGTCAGTGCAGTCGCGGAGCATCAAATCACCTCGACTGCGTTCGTCTGTCGCTCAACCAGTTCGCCGATTGGCGCAAGGTTCAGGCCCAGTTCGGCGGCGACGGCGAGGAACTCGGCATCGCCTTCGGGGGTAACGGCGATCAGCAGGCCACCGCTGGTTTGCGGATCGCAGAGCACGCGTTTGTGCAACTCCTGCACGCGGCCGACCTTGCTCGCATAGCTGTCGAAATTGCGCAACGTGCCGCCGGGCACACAACCCTGATCGAGGTAATACTCGACGCTGTCCAGACGCGGCACGCGGTCATAAGCGATGCGTGCGGTGAGCTTGCTGCCATCCGCCATTTCCACCAGATGCCCGAGCAGACCAAAACCGGTGACGTCGGTCATCGCCGTAACGCCGGCGAGTTTGCCGAAGCGGCTGCCGGGTTTGTTCAGGGTGCACATCCAGTCGCGGGCCACGCCAACGTCAGCGGCGCGCAATTTGCCCTTCTTCTCGGCGGTGGTGAGGATGCCGATGCCCAGCGGTTTGGTCAGGTACAACAGGCAACCGGCGGTGGCGGTGTCATTGCGTTTCATGTGGCGCTTTTCCACCAGACCGGTGACAGCGAGGCCGAAGATCGGCTCCGGCGCATCGATCGAATGCCCGCCGGCCAGCGGAATGCCCGCGGCATCGCACACGGCACGGCCACCGCGAATCACTTCACGCGCCACTTCCGGCGCCAGCACATTGACCGGCCAGCCGAGAATGGCGATGGCCATCAGCGGATCGCCGCCCATCGCATAGATATCACTGATCGCATTGGTCGCGGCGATGCGGCCGAAGTCGAACGGGTCGTCGACGATCGGCATGAAAAAGTCCGTGGTCGAGACCACTCCGCGCTCGGCATCGATCTCGTACACCGCCGCGTCATCGCGCGAGGCATTGCCGACCCACAGTTTCGGATCAAGGTTCTGGGCACCGCTGCCGGCCAGAATCACTTCCAGCACCTGCGGGGAAATCTTGCAGCCGCAACCGGCGCCGTGGCTGTATTGGGTCAGACGAATCGGCTCGCTCATGGGGGAGTCTCAGGCTGTTGATGGGGCGGATTCTAGCAGAGCACGAGGCAGCAGTTTTTTGCACTGACCGAGCGCCCCCTTCGCGAGCAGGCTCGCTCCCACATTTGCACCGCACTCCCCTGTGGGAGCGAGCCTGCTCGCGAAGGCAATCAACCAGCCACCGCAAACGTCAGTGAAGGGCGCAAGAGTCTTTTTGATGAAAAACCAACTGGCGCCGCCCCCCCGCCGGCGCCAGATCGAACTGCGCAAACTGTCCGTCTCCGTTTGCGATATTCGGCTTTACCTTAGTGCGCACAATCAAAAAATCGCTGCCTGCGGTTTTTTGCTTTATTAACGCTCGCGCTGCACCTGCGCAAAAATTTCGGTGATTGGTCGATGAGGTTGACGCTTTTGCATCTGCCGCACCTGTTCACTCAGCCGCAGCAGCTCTTCACTGGGTTTGGCCCATTGGTCTTGCGGCAATGGTTTCGACCATTCGCGCATGATGTCGGGCAGTGCTTGCTTGCCGATTCTTTCGAGGCGGCGCACTTCCCATTCGACGAGGTGGTTGGGAATCGTCCACAAGGTCATGACGTGGTAGAGGTACCAGAAGAAGCCCGACAGCCTTGTTCGTGTGCCTTCGCGAATCTGCTGGTGCATGCGCGCGCGGGCGTTGCGAAAGGTGTGCAGGCCTTCATGGGGTGGGTCGTCGGGGCCTTGCAGGTCTTGCAGGTCCTGGATGGATTTGAGGTCGTTGACTTCGTATTCCATGTAGCCGCGGATGGCCTCCCAGTGGCTGATGGCGAGTGGCAGGCCGGCGCATTGGAATTCGAGGCTGGTGAGGGTTTCGCCTTGGTAGAAACCGATGCCCATGCCGTATTGACGGAGGATGCCGTATTGGGTGGCGCCTTGGGCTTCGATGATCCAGGCGCTTAGCGATTCCCAAGGTACGAAGACGGGTTCGGTTTCGCCTGCGGGCATGAAGCAGACTTCGCGGCGTTGGCGGTTGAAGCGGGTTGGGATGATTGAGGCGCGTTTTTTGTGGTTGTGGTGCCAGACGGCGAGACCAATGAGCAAAATAAGGGGGTCGACCATTAACGAGTTCTCATAGCCTGTATCGAACATACCCACCATTGACTCCCATATAGCCTCCTGTCCATACCCAAAAATAATCCCCATCAGTCCGGTAACTAGCGGGAATAAAAATATAACCATGAAAGACAAGCTGACCGGCCCGCCTAAAGTCATTTGCCACATGAATACTTGCGGTGATCCCAACCCAAAGTCCATGTAACCGTCATTCAGCTCACCAATATGCGGCCCGTAAGGGGGAATTGAAGTTGGCAGCGGAAGCGGCGCGAGATAGGTAGTTTTGCCGCTCGGAAAAGGTTCTATATCTCCGGCTTTTCGCGGTTGTTCAAGCCGCGCAGAACGGACGGATTGATCGTGCTTACTCTCCATGATCGGCTTGCTCGAGAAACTGGGTTTCCACTAGCAACATGGGCGGATTCCCTTTGACCAGTTGAGGAGCAACCACCGCAAAATGCCCGTCACCCTGCGGGTCGATATGGATAACACGGGTTCGCGACGTCCACTCACCTTTGTCGTTCAAGTTTTGAACGCATACGGCCAATTCCAGCGTTTCTTTTGCTGGCTTGTACTCGGCGCCGTGATCAACCGGATATTGGAGGCAGAGCACTAACCCTTCTAGCGATGACATGACGATTCGCAGGCTGCTTAAAACCTCGTCGCTAAGTACGTCTTTGCGTTCTCGCGGCGCGCCTCGACTGTGGAGGGGTATGGAAATACGGTGTGCGCCAATGCCCAGTCGGTGTGTCGGCTTCCCACCCAAGGGAGGTAGAAGGTTTTCCAATGTCAGTCTGGGTAAGACCAGATGGATATCGCTGGGCTTGGCTTTGAACAACAGATTTTTCAGCCAGGAGTCGTATGGATTTGGGCCAAGTTGTGCGTAAGGTGCATGGATCTGAAAGGCCAGATAACTTTGATAATCCTCCAGCGTGTGATCACCGCGCATTTCCGCATCATGACTCCAGGGTGTGATTTTCAGCCATTTATCGTGTGCACTGAGGTTATAGCGATTGAATAACCAAGTACCGCTGAATTCCAGAACAGTGAACAGCGCACCCGCCAGGTTGAAACGAAAAAAAACAGCGGAAAGATGCCTGCCTGCGGTGGCCCAAGCGACTGTCCGTGCAGCCCGGTTTGGTGCAGTGAATACGGTGTAACCCGCATGCAAAGTATTGCTTAAGCCATAAGCGTTTACCGCAGTCATTCCGCCAGCACCTAGTGTGCCCAGCGCGCCTGCACCTTGCGCCGGTTGATTTCCACTGCGAACCGCCTGCTGCCAATTTTGGTTTTGACTGTTGAAACTGGCCAAGGCGACTCTCAAGCCCAAACCGTATGTAAAGATGCCCAACCCAATATGCAACTTGCCCATTTGCACATGCACGTGCTGTAACGCTTGAGGTTGAAGCGCAACTATTAGCGCTGTGCCACGTGCCTTCAACGCGGTATCCGCAAGTCCCTGCGCCGCTGTAAACCCGGCCGCACCCGTTGCAGCCAAAGCAGAGAGAAAATCCGCCCGCTTCTTCTTGTCTCGGGTCTGCTTCATCAACTCCCGGTACGCCCCCACCAAATTCACCACCTGCACCAAAACCACCACCAACCCCATCCCCTCCGTCTTCACCAGACTCCCCGCCGACACCCCACTCACGCCCAACCGAATATTCCCCAGCAAACTCCTCAACTCCCCCTGCTGCGCCGGCGGAAACACCACTGTCACCCCTGCGCGAGCCGGTGTCGCGCCGTACAGCCGCGCCGAGCGATCCGGCAGTTCTTCGATCGGGCTCAACGCCGCTGCCAACCGTCCTTCGAAGAGCGTCAATTGCGCCCGCACCCGCACGATTTCTTCCTGCAATTCCACCGCCCGCGCAGTTTTATGGCCTTGGCGGTTTTTGTTGTGGGTGAGTTGGTTGCGTTCGCGGTTGAGGGTTTTCAGGTATTCGCGCTCGCGCAGTACATCCTTGATTGCGGTTTGCAGCGCGCTCTGTTCGGCGGGGCTGGCGACGGTGAAGGTCACGCCGCTGGTTTTTGCCGCGTCGAAGAGGCGCAGGCGCAAAGCTTTGGGCAGTCGCTGGAACAGTTCATCCAGCTCGGGGACTTTTTCTCCTGAGAGGTCGAAACCCTCCAGTACGCGGTTCAGACCGAGATTCAGCGCCGGGCTGTAGGTGTCCTGCACGGCGGCCGCGACGATGCGGGTGTGTTCGGGCAGTTCGTCGAGGGCCGGCAGTTGCGGTTGTTCGATCTTCTTCAGTTTCGCCAGCCAGTCCGGCAGGTTGTTGAACGTGGCCATGAGAGCGTTGAACAGCGTCGAGTATTGCCCGCTCTGCTCCGATTGCAGGCGCAGCGGCAAGGTGTAGAAGACTGTCCGGGTCAATTCCGGCCGCTGCTCCAGATAACCGAGCATTTTCTCGCTTGCTTCGTCGCTGCGGCACAGGTCCTTGAGGCAGGCGTATTCGGTGCTGAGCGCTTGATGGAGTTGCCCACGTCTGAAGGCTTGGTGAGTGACATTTGAAAAACAGCTCATGCACGCCGCTTACCGTTTGAAGCCGTGCGTTGTACCTCAGCAAAAATCTCGGTGATCGGCCGATGCGGTTGGCGTTTTTGCATTTGCCGTACCTGTTCGCTCAGCCGTAGCAATTCCTCGCTCGGTTTGGCCCACTGATCTTCCGGCAGCGGCTCTGACCATTTGCGCATGGCATCTGGCAGCGCTTGCTTGCCGATTCTTTCGAGGCGGCGCACTTCCCATTCGACGAGGTGATTGGGAATCGTCCACAAGGTCATGACGTGGTAGAGGTACCAGAAGAAGCCCGACAGCCTTGTTCGTGTGCCTTCGCGGATCTGCTGGTGCATGCGCACGCGGGCGTTGCGGAAGGTGTGCAGGCCTTCGTGGGGGGGATCGTCCGGGCCTTGGAGGTCTTGCAGGTCCTGGATGGATTTGAGGTCGTTGACCTCGTATTCCATGTACCCGCGAATGGCCTCCCAGTGGCTGATCGCGAGCGGCAGGCCGGCGCATTGGAATTCGAGGCTGGTAAGGGTTTCGCCTTGGTAGAAACCGATGCCCATGCCGTATTGGCGATGGATACCGTATTGGGTGGCGCCTTGGGCTTCGATGATCCAGGCGCTGAGTGATTCCCAGGGGACAAAGACGGGTTCGGTGGTGTCTTTGGGCATGAAGCAGACTTCGCGGCGTTGGCGGTTGAAGCGGGTTGGGATGATATGGGCGCGTTTTTCGTGGTTGTGGTGCCAGACGGCAAGGCCGATGGTCAGACTCAGAAAAGCTGCGAAATTACCATATGGATAGATGACATAGAAAAAATCAACAACAAGTTCCCATGTATAGGTGAAGTCATATCCAAACATTAATCCAATGCAGCCGATAATCGCGGGAAAAAGAAACGCGGTCATAACGGCACCACTTAACGGCCCTCCCAATATGACTTGCCATGCGAAAACCTGCGGTGATCCAAAGCCGAAATCCAGATATCGGTCATTTAAATCACCAATATGAGGGCCGTAAGGTGGAATCAGTGTTGGCAATGGAAGTGGCGCAAGATAAGTGATACTTCCACTTGGAAACGGTTCCACTTCTCCGGCTTTTGCTTGCTGTTCAAGCAGCGGCCTTCCTGTTGAGATATCACGTTCATTCGGCATGATCCGCTCGCTCAAGAAACTGAGTTTCGACCAGCAAAACTGGAGGTTTGTCCTTTACCAGTTGCGGATCAACTACCGCAAAATGTCCGTCTCCGCGAGGATTCAAATGAATGACACGAGTGCGCGATGCCCATTCACCTTTTTCATTCAATGCCTGGATGCAAACCGCCAGTTCCAGCGTTTCCTTTGCCGGAATGAATTCAGAATCAGGGGTTACCGGGTATTGAAGACAGAGCACCAGCCCCTCAGTAGTGGACTTGACTATGCGCAGGCTACTGACAATTTCGTCGCCAATATTATCCCGCTGTTCTCGCGGAGTTCCTCGGCTGTGCAACGGAATAGAAATGCGGTGCGCGCCGATACCTAAACGATGCGTCGGGTTACCGCCGAAGGGAGGTAACAGATCATTCAGCGTCAATCTTGGTAGTACAAGATGTATGTCGCTGGGCTTGGCTTTAAACAGCAGGCTTTTCAGCCAAGAATCGTATGGATTTGGCCCAAGTTGGGCGTAAGGCGCGTGAATCAAAAAGGCCAGATAACTTTGGTAGTCCTCCAGTGTATGGTCACCACGCATATCGGCATCCCGACTCCAAGGCGTGAGCTTCAGCCATTTATCATGAGCACTGATGTTATAGCGGTTGTAAAGCCATGAGCCACTCAATTCAAGCACAGTAAAAAGCGCTCCGGCCAGATTGAAGCGAAAGAATACAGTTGACAATCGTGTGCCTGCTGCTGCCCAAGCGACCGTTCGCATCGCTTTGGATGCGGTTAATACCTTTACTGTCGCATGGGCAGTATTACCGACCCCATATGCATTTACCGTCAGCATTCCACTAGTCCCTAATTCGGCTAGGGCAGCAGCTCCTTGTGCCGGACGATTTCCGCTTCGTGTCGCCTGTTCCCAGTTTTTTTGATGGGTGAGAAGACTGCTCATTGAAGAAAGCAAGCCTGAGAAATATGTGAAGAGGCCCAATCCCACATGCATTTTCCCCATTTGTACATAAACGTTTTGAATAGCATGGCTATGAAGCCCTACGGCCAGTGCGGTGCTACGAGCTTTCATAGCAGTATCTGCGAGGCTTTGCGCAGCAGTGAATCCTGCAGCGCTCGTGACCACAACTGGTGCGACCAACTCCGTCAACTTACGTCGATCCCGTGTCTGGCTAAAAGCTTCTCGCACGGCCCCCACCAAATTCACCACCTGCACCAAAACCACCACCAACCCCATCCCTTCCGTCCTCACCAAACTCCCCGCCGACACCCCACTCACGCCCACCCGAATATTCCCCAACAAACTCCTTAACTCCCCCTGTTGCGCCGGCGGAAACACCACCGTCACCCCCGCTCTTGCAGGCGTTGCGCCGTACAGCCGCGCCGAGCGATCCGGCAGCTCTTCAATCGGGCTCAACGCTGCCGCCAGTCGCCCTTCGATCTGCGTCAATTGCGCTCGCACCCGCACAATCTCTTCCTGCAACTCCACCGCTCTCGCCGTTTTGTGGCCCTGACGATTCTTGTTGTGGGTGATCTGGTTGCGTTCGCGGTTGAGGGTTTTCAGGTATTCGCGCTCTCTCAGCACTTCCTTGATCGCGCCTTGCAGTGCGGATTGTTCGGCGGGGCTGGCGACGGTGAAGGTCACGCCGCTGGTTCTGGCGGCGTCGAACAGGCGTAATTTCAGGCCTTTGGGCAGGCGCTGGAACAGTTCATCCAGCTCTGGGATTTTTTCGCCAGAGAGGTCGAAACCTTCCAGTACGCGGTTCAGACCCAGGTTCAGCGCCGGGCTGTAGGTGTCCTGCACGGCTGCCGCGACGACGCGAGTGTGTTCGGGCAGTTCGTCGAGGGCCGGCAGTTGGGGTTGTTCGATCTTCTTCAGTTTGGCCAGCCAGTCCGGCAGGTTGTTGAACGTGGCCATGAGGGCGTTGAACAGCGTTGAGTATTGCCCGCTCTGCTCCAATTGCAGGCGCAGTGGCAAGGTGTAGAACAGGGTTCGGGTCAGTTCCGGGTGCTGTTCCAGGTAGCTGAGCATTTTTTCGCTTGCTTCGTCGCTGCGGCACAGGTCCTTGAGGCAGGCGTATTCGGTGCTAAGGGCCTGGCCGATTTGCGTCGCGACTTGTGCGTCGAAGTACCAGGCCGAACGATGGAAGCGTCCGGCGACCAGCAGTTGCGTACGGTCGGCGGTGATCCGTTCGAGCAAGCGGTTCCAGCGGCCGAGGTTGTCGCGGTGACGGTTGAGGACTTCGTCCATGGCCGGGCGGTCGATCAGGTCGTTGACCCCGCGTTTGCCGCTAAGGAACGGGCCGTCGAGCACGTCGCGCATGCGCCGGTCCTGATTCTTGCCGAGGTCGACCAGTGTCGAAAGGTGCCGGTCGACGAAATCGGCCGGGGCGACTTCGGCGAAATACTCACGTGTATAAAAACGTCGATCCGCCTCGGCGGTGACGCGGCCATGCGCGGTGAAATCCGGGGCGACGCCGTCAAACCGGTTCAGCGCTAGCGAATCGTCGAGGGCTTTTTCGCGAAGTTGCGAAAGCTCTGGCGTTGCCTCCGCAGAAGCAGGCTCAACTGTGCCGCCCTTGTTCAAATATTCGATTAGCGCCTTGCGCGTATTTTCCCGATCCGGTTCGGGCAGTAGCTCCAGTTCGGCATAAAAAGCCTTGGCTCGCGGATCGTCACTGGCCTTGGCCAGACTGTCGAAATCTTCGCTGCCGAGCTGGCTCAGGGACTCGATGTAACTGGCCAGCAGATAATCACGTTCATTGTTGCCACTGTTGCTCCACTCTTCGACCCAGCCAACGACCGTGTCCTGATACTCGGCCAGATCACGCATCACACCCAGGTCATCATTGACCAGTAAAAACAGCGTGTCGTCCTGATAAGGCCCGCGCACCCGACCGAGAAATTCACCGATGTGCGCCTCGCGAAAGCGTCGCGGTTGTTCCCACAGATATGGCTCGCGTTCGTGCTCCGGCGCATCGCTGACCTGCACCGCCGGCATTCGCGTCGCATCGGTTTCGGCAACCGGTTCAGCGCCCGCCGCCACCTCCGCCAGCCATTGCCGGGTCTGCTCGACGGTCAACAAGTGCTCGCCGCCAACCAGGCAATTGACCGGCCCCAGATCGACTGCCTGCATGAAGTGCTCGCGCTCCTCCGTGCTATCCAGTACCTGCCGGCACTTGGCAGCGCTCAGTTGCACCTCGGCAAACGTCACATACAGCGTGCTCTTGCGCGAAAAGATCAACGCCGGGCGCTCTTCGATCGCTGCACGCTGATCTTCCGTGACGGTTTTACCTTGGTGCAGCAGCGCGGTGACGATGCCGTCAAGTACGCGGTATTCGTACAACTCGCCACCGAGGCTGTCGATGATGTACAGCCAGCCGTCGCGCAACCGGCGTATGCCCATTGGCCGCGCGGTCAAGGCATAGGGCAGCGTCAATTCGGCGGCCGGGTCGTGCGGTCGTTCCACCAGGCCATAGGCCAACGGCAACAGTTGCACATGGGTTTGCCGAAGCGGGCAAGCGCCGGGAGAACCGATAGGGGTTTTGGACGCGGCGGCAGCAGCGAGGTTGGCGGGATGGGTTCTGGACATTCATGTTTTCCTGTCTCTTTTCGAGACAGGGAACTGTGAATGTATCCAAAATCTACAGCAGTCAGACGTTTCTACGTTTTGCGTAGGATGCGATCAGTCAGGAAAAGGCGTACGCCCTAAAATCCAGAATCCTACAGAAATTACTTAGGGTACAAAGGCGGCAATCCGCTTTCGCCCACCGGATCCTGCACCCGTTCCGCCGCCGGAATGGTGCGGATCGCTCGCCACAAATCCTCACCCTGCCAATGCTGGCCGGTTTCGCTGTAGAGCGCGCCGTTGAGGCCGTCGAGGGCATCCGACAACGGCACAAACCGCGCCGCCATATCGGCCAGCGTTTCCGGCTGCTGACGCGCCCAAGCATCCAGTGCCTGCCGCGTCGCTTGCGGGTCATTGGCCTGACTCGCGCGTTTGATGTCATCCATCAAGGTGCGCGGGCTCGGGCCGGTTTGTGCGGCGCGATGCACCGCCGGTTGCCAGCGTGCGCGCCACCACAGGCCGAAGCCGAGGAGGGTGGTGCAGGCGAGGATCAGGGTGCTGAGTTTCCACCACCACAACACGTCGTTATCGACGACGCCCGGTTGTAGCGTGCCGGCCGGGGTGTCGACTTGCAGGCTTGGGTTATTGGCCACTTGCAGGGTGCGCGCCGGCAGGCTGCTGTGTTCCAGGTGATCTTCGAAGGTGTTCCACCAGACTACGTCCACCGTCGGCAAATCGATGGCGCCGCTGCGGCTCGGCACCAGCGCTTCGCGTTCTTCGCGGCTGCCGACAATGCCGCGGTCGGTGCTCTGGTTGCTCAGCACCGGTTGGTCGGGGTAGCGGCGCAGGCCGTTGGCGTCGGTGGCGGGCAGCGCCGGCAGTTGCGAGGCGGCCAGGCCTTCGACTTTCAATGTCAGGCTGCGGGTCAGGGAATCGCCAACCTGGGTGTGTTCCGGTTCCGGGTTCCAGCTTTCGCTGAGGCTCAGACTGCGTGCGG
>Ga0213828_1000958_pt1 | contig 25464 bp, 9 predicted proteins | sample MC6MC0897MG_FD_180664 | JGI IMG/M metagenome (GOLD analysis project Ga0213828, IMG submission 180664) | Enriched soil aggregate microbial communities from Iowa State University, Ames, United States - MC6-MC0897-MG | ecosystem: Environmental > Terrestrial > Soil > Unclassified | place: USA: Iowa... | reverse complement strand
TGGTCTGGAACAGAATGCAGACCGACGAGAACAGCACGAAACCAGCGCTGATCGCCAGCTGCAGGCCGCTGATCTGGAAGAAGAAGCTCGCAACCACCGCGCCCAGCAGGACGAAGAAGCCAGCAGTGATGAAGCCGCTGAGGAAGCTCATGTCTTTACGGCTGATCAGCACGTAGGCCGACAGACCACCAAACACCAGTGCAGTCATGGCAAATGCCGAGCTGACCACTTCCGCACCACCGGCCATGCCGAGGTAGCGATTGAGGATCGGGCCAAGAATGAAGCCCATGAAGCCGGTCAAAGCGAAGGTCGACACCAGGCCCCAGACTGAGTCACGCAGTTTGGCAGTGAGGAAGAACAGGCCGTAGAAGCCGATCAGCACCACGAAGATGTTCGGGTAGCCGACACGCATCTGCTGCGCAACGAACGCCATTAGACCGCTGAATGCGAGGGTAAGCGCCAGCAAGCTGTAGGTGTTACGCAGGACCTTGCTGACCTCCAGCTGCTCGGCCTGCTGGCCGTGTTGTAGGGCATAATCCTGTTCGCGCATGGCGACACTCCTGTGGGTAGAAACCTATGGATGCTGAGAGCATACCAGAGCCACCGCAGGCCGCGACACAGAGAGTTTGACAGCGTGTTTCATTACGGTATTATGGCGCCCGCTGTATCCGGAAGCGTGGCCGAGTGGTTTAAGGCAACGGTCTTGAAAACCGTCGATGGGCAACTATCCTAGAGTTCGAATCTCTACGCTTCCGCCACACAAGTGCTTGATTTCATTGATGTTCGCCACCGCTGAGCCCGCAAATGGGAGCGTTTTGGGAACACTTTGGGAATGACAGGCAGAAGAAAGGGGCCCTAGCGGCCCCTTTTTTGTGCGTTCAGGTCAACCTGAACGCCTGATTCAACAACCCCACCACATCAGGGCCGTCCTCGCTGACCCACTTCGCGTAGTGCTTGAAGATCATCGCCGTCGATGCCAGGTGGTGATCGGTTCGCCATCCGCAAATAGAGTGACAGACCCCTGCTCGGCGTAGCCCTCGTATTGGGGCTCGGCGGCGTGCGACAGCAAAGCCGCCGCCACCTCTGCGAGTCACGATCACGCGCTCAGTTAATGGCAGGGTGAGGCTGAGATCCACCTTACTGCGGTCAAGCATATCGGCCTCAAACTTGAGACCCTCGGCAGACTTGTCCATGTTTACGAGCAATTCGGATTGATTGACCCGCAGCCAGTCTAGGATTGGGATCATCACACTGTCAGTGTGCCCGTCGAAGTCGGTCAAGATCATCTGCAGGGTGTAGCTGTATTCGAACGACAGACTCGCAGCCGCCGTGCAGCGGACCTTGCCTTTATCAATGAACATCAACAGACGCTCGGGGTTTTTCCTCAGCCCGGGCACGGCCTGCAGCAGGAGCTCACGAAGACTATCGGGTTTGTTCATGGGTCACCTGGTACTGGAATACTGCGTCGACTTGGGCAGCGCATTCGGCCCAGGCCAGCTCGGTACGCTCTTGATCAGTCAATAGATGGCCGTTCCGGGCTGGCTTCGTCGCCGGCAGCTGGCAAGGCACCACCACGGGACAGCCACTGACGGTAGGCGGCGGCTCCGGTGATCGCAGGACGCTGCCGCAGCCGGCGAGCAGCACCAGGAATAGGCTGACCAGCCCAGTTGCGAAGTTCTTCGTTCTCATTCTTGAGGTCCTCGATCTGGCTTTCGCGGTTCGCCAGCCCTGCGCGGAGCTGGCCCTGTATCAGCAGCAGCTTGGCTTGGCTCTCGCGTTCACGCTCCAGGGTGGTTTTCAATGTGTTGGCAGCGGCCAGGTTGTCGCGGGCTTCGCCCTGGGCTGTGGTGAGTTGGTCCTGGAGGGCCTTTGATTTTCCCTTCTCAGTCCCTAGCAAGACCTGCTGGCCCCACCCCCACAGACCAGCCGAAACCGCAGCAAGCAAAGCTCCGGCCAACAGCCCTTCGCGCAAGCCAATCATTTTCGATACCAGCCGGCTGCGTTAATGTCTGCTTCATCGAGAGCCTGCAGATCGCCGCAGATCACCAATGGCGGGGTAGGCATCACCTGTTTTAGTGCGTCGGCGATCTTCTGACATTCCTCGATGTCAGTCCCCGCCGGCAGAAGCACAGCCCTGCATCCCCCAGTTGGTGACAGGCTCGTCATGCGCTGGATAAGTTCTCGATATGGGAAGCGATGTTTCTGCCCTCGCTCGCTCATGCCGCCACCAAAGCGCGGTTCTGGTGCCGCTCGAAAGCGCGTTCCAGCTTCACGTCGTACAGGTTCCGCTGGTAGTCCGGGCCGTTGTAGAGCTTGGCTACCGTTGCCCACTTCTGGGCTTTCAAGGCTTTGAGCAGATTGGCGTCGGCTTCGATGTAGCGGACGAAGGCTTCCAGGTGGTCCGCTTCGCTGCGCATCATTGCGTCGACAAAATCATGCACGCTGGAGTAACCCAGACGCTGCCAGTGGTAGCCCATTACCTGGAAGCCACCCCAGCTCGCGGACTCCAGTGCCGCTACTTCATCCAGCTGCCGGGCCTGAGCAAGGCGCTGATGCTCGGCGCTTCCGCCGATGTAGCCGCCGGCTTTTGGATTGACCAGGTTCGGCGCCTGCTTGGCCAGCAGATCGGCGCGGTGGAGCAACTGCTCCTGGTCATCGCCCGGCGAACCAGCCAGTTGCAGACGCTTGTACATGACGTGGCGCTCAAAGAGGATCACCGGCTTTCCATTGTCCAGGAAGCCGCGGCCCTTCGATTCAACTTCGTTCAAGGCGTACACAGCCGCGACCGGCACGCCGAGGCGAGCGGAGGCCTGCAGCAGATCCGAATGTTTGAGGAGCTTGCGTATGTCCAGGCCTTGCAGACTGGCCATGGTCTTCGGGCCGGCTTTGCCGTCGGAGACGAGCCCGACCTTCCCCTGGTAGGTCCGGACTGCCGCCTCGGTTGCATCGCCAAAGGCACCGTCGGCGTCCAATTTGGCGCCGTTGGCGTTGAGCAGGCGCTGCAGCTCACGAACAGCCTGTGAGCGATCGCCGTGTCGAAGAGTGGTCATGCGATTCCCTCTTTGCGTGTGAAGAACTTCTTCGCGGTGGCGCGGGTGAACTCGACGCCCAGCAGGCCAATGACACCGCCGAAAAACGGAGCAGCACTGATTGGGATGCGGAACCAGTCGGAACGAAGTTTCTTGGCGGGTGCGGTGCTTGCGGCCATTCGGGCTGTCCTCGGTGCAGTGGCGTTGTGCCTAGCGATGAGGGCATGGTCCGCAAAGCGCTGCTGTACGGCAACGCGGCGGCTTTGTAGGAGGGCGGGATACAGGGTGCGCCAGTGGGGCAACGCGCGCGTGAGCGTCAGCATCGGCGCCATGAACACTACAGCCCAACCGACCACCGACTCGCGCCGACACGCCAAGTTCCTGTACTGGACCGGTTGGCGCATCACTGATATTGGCGATTACCTGGACGAGAAGGAGAAGACCGTCCACAGCTGGAAGGCCCGAGACGAGTGGGACCGGGCAGACAACGTAGAGCGCATCGGCGGCGCCCTGCAAGCCAGACTCGTGCAGCTGATCCTCAAGGACGGTAAGAGTGCCGGGGACTTCAAGGAAATCGGTCTGCTGCACCGCCAGTTGGAGCGCCAAGCCAGAATTCAGCGCTTCCAGGGTGGCGGTACCGAAACCGAGCTGAACCCGAATATAGCCCCCGCTTTCGGCCGCCTCCTGACTGCCTCCGCGCGCGCGTCATCCCAACTGTGGCGTAGCATCGACGTGGTCACTCGTTTGCCCGCATGGGTCAGTCCGCAGCAGAGCGCGCTGGAGGATGTAATGATGTGTCTGCGTAGGCTCGGTCAAGTGGGATCCTGCGATTGCTATCGCGTTACACTGGGGCAGGCCTGTCTTACACGAGGTGGGTTCACCGGACGCTCGCAACACTTGGAGCAGAGTTACTCTGTGACTTTTAGGGAAAATGAGAACGCATGCGAAACTTGATACCAGCTCTAGCCTTGATGGTGGCCGTACTCGCAGGGTGCCAAAGCGGGCCGAGCCCACAGGAGCAGGCCGAGCAAAACCTGTGGGTAAGCCAGGTACTACACCAAATTGCTCTATTCAAGACGTTCCCGGAAGAGGCGCGTGTTCGAAATTTACACGGAATCGTCAAGGTTGCTTTTGTCCTCGATGCCAAGGGCAATCTGTTGCGACAAAGTATAACTGAGCACTCAGGTTCACCTTTTTTTCTCGCGGTCGCGCAGCAGATTGTCACAGATGCATCGCCTATGCCTGCCCCTCCTTCATGGGTGTTGGAAAACGGCGAGATTGAAGTGGTAGCGCCCTTTGTTTTCGTTCCTGGTGAAGATCCTTGCGGCCTCTGCCAGTAGACCGTGCAGGCTGAAACGCCATAGCCCAGCCTCGCGCTGGGCTGTTTGCATGCGCACTGTCGCTACTGCGTTACCCTGAGCCGCTCTGCATCCACTCTATCCACTCTGGATGTGCTCCCGATTTCTTGAGTCGCATCGTCCTTGGAACAACAAAACGCGGCCTATTTAGTCTAAGACCCACGTACGCACCCCCAAGCGCCGCTCAGTTCGCCCTCGCAGCAGAAGCCCCCCGCAAGTCCAAGTTCTTTCGCCACCCACCTCCCAACGCCGCATACAGATTCACCTCTGCCACCAACTGCGCCAGGCGGTCATTGATCAACCCCTGCCGTGCACTGAACAACGAGCGTTGCGCATCGAGAAAGGTCAGGCTGCTGTCCACGCCGATCCGGTAGCGGTGTTCAGCAAGGTTGTAGTAACGCTGGCTAGAGGTCACCAAGTCGCGTTGTGCCTGCAACTGCCGCTGATAAGTCGCTCGCGCCGCCAAGCCGTCTGCCACTTCCTGGAAGGCGCCCTGGATTGCTTTTTCGTACTGCGCCACCTGAATGTCCTTCTGCAACTTGGCATAGTCCAGGCTGGCGCGCAGGCTGCCGGCGGTGAAGATCGGCAGGTTGATCTGTGGCTGGAACAACCAGGTCCCTGATCCTGCGTCGAACAGCCCGCTGAGCGCTGGGCTGGTACTGCCGGCATTGGCGGTCAGGCTGATGCTCGGGAAGAATGCTGCACGGGCGGCGCCAATATCGGCGTTGGCGGCGCGCAGCTGATACTCGGCCTGGAGGATGTCCGGGCGCCGTTGCAGCAGGTCTGACGGCAGTCCGGCCTGCAAGCCGGCGATTTGTTCGTCGGCCAGCGGCAAGGCGCCGAGGTCGTCGGCCACAGGGGCGCCCACCAGTAGCGTCAGTTGGTTGAGGTCTTGGGCGACTTGGCGTTTGTAGCGGGCGACGGCCGCGCGGGTACTGTCGACGCTGGTCCGCGCCTGGATCTGGTCCAGGGCCGACACCGTGCCGGCGCGGCGCTGGTTGGCGGTCAGGCGCAGGCTGCGCTCGTCTGCAGCCAGGGTTTGGTTGGCCAGTAGCAGCAGTTCCTGGTCGGCACGCCAGGTCAGGTACACGCTGGCAACACTGGCTATCAGGCTCAATTGGGTGCTGCGGCGGGCCTGGTCGCTGGCCAGGTAGGTCAACAGCGCCTGGTCACTGAGGCTGCGCAAGCGACCGAACAGGTCCAGCTCATAAGCACTCACGCCGAGCGTCGCCGCCGAGGTGGAACGGATCATGCCCTGGTCGGCACCGGTCATGCGCCGCGGCAGGTACTGGCGTTGGCCCTGGCCATTGGCCGAGACCTTTGGCAGCAGCTCGGCGCGCTGAATGCGGTATTGGGCGCGGTAGGCTTGGACATTGAGCGCCGCGCTGCGCAGGTCGCGGTTATTGGCCAGGGCGCTGTCGATCAGTTGGCGCAGCGCTGGGTCGTGGAACACCTGGCGCCAGTCCTGTACGGCCGGGTGCTTGTGCACATCGCCGGGGTAGGCCGGCCCTTGCGGGTAGTGGAGGGCGACGGGTAGGCCTGGGCGCTGGTAGTCAGGGGCCAACGAGCAGCCGCACAACAGCGCAGCGCACAGTAGAAAGCTGGATCGGGGCATCAGAAGGTCTCGCAGGGGTCAGGCGCCGGCCATCCATTTGGTCAAGCCATGGCGGCCACTGACCCCCAGCTTGGCGGTGGCGCGCTTGAGGTAGGTTTCGATCGAGCTGTTCTTCACGTTCAGCCGTTGCGCCATTTCTGGCACCGTTCCGCCGGTCAGCAGGCCTAGGCAGACTTCCTGCTCACGCGTCGAAAGCCGCACGTCTGCCTGGATCAGTCGTTTGCCAAAGGACTGCCGTAGCGTGCCTGCCTGCAGATCGCACAGCGGCGACCCGATATGTCGCGCGGCCCTTTGGTGGAACAACTGGCCGTGGTGTTCCGCCAGGGGCAGCAAGGTGTCGGACAGGCTTTTCAACTGCGACAACTCGCCCAATGAAAAACCACGCTGGCTGGGCAGGCGATGAAAGCAAATGACCCAGCGCCGGGCACCGCTGCAAGACACCAGGTTGCACTGGTGGGCACTGTGGCGCTGGTGGGCAGTGACCGGGGGGGCCTTGAACTCGATCAACAGCGGGTCGTCCATCTGCATGATGCTCTGCAGCAGTGGGTGGTGCAGAGGGTCGATGGCGGGCAGTTCGGGTGCTGGGCCGGCGCTGCCGAGTACCCTGATGCGGCTGATGCTGGCCCCGCGTGGGTCGAGGGTCCATTCGCTGAGCTCGAGCCTGTGGATCGGCACTTGGGCATCGACCAGGTGCAACATCTGTTCGGCAAAGCCTTCGGCGCCGGTACTGGCGATCAGTTCACCCAGTTGCAGATACAGTTGGGGGTCGGGGAGGTGTACGAGGCTGTCGGTAAGCTTCATAGGGTCATCATCCTTGATCCAAAGCGTTACGGCCGGTGGTGGCGCAGGGGAGTCCTCCGGGTAAGGAGCGGGTTGTGGCGGTATTCAAGCGCGGCCTGGGAGGAGCGTCTGTAATGGAAAACAGGGACAGAAAGTGCCACCGATTGCGGATCAGCGGGTCAGCTGACTTACAGCGCTGACGCTGCGCATGAGCGGGTAGGCCAGCAAATTGACGTCGTAATCGTGGCGATCAACGCCTGATCTCTACCGATTACCCCTGGCGTAGGCCAAGCCGGGCAGCCGCTGTGGCGAATGTCCTACATGTTTTTCAGCAACCAGCGACAGCGCGGATGCGTGTCCGGGTTTCGGGGGCCATACAGTCTGAAAGTGGAGTGCTTGAATCCGCGGATGATCAACCAGAAGGACCTGCCGAATCATGCCTGCCGCCCAAACCTTTGCCCTGACCGTTGCCCAGCGCGACATCTGGCTGGATCAGATCAGCCACGGCGGCTCGCCGCTGTACAACATCGGCGCCTACGTCGAACTGGCCGGCGGGGTGGATGCCGAGCGCCTGAGCCGGGCACTGGCGCACTTGGTCGCCCAGCATGATGGCCTGCGCACAGTGCTGGTGATGCAAGCGGGCCAGGGTGGGATAGCCCGTCAGTACTTCGCCGAATCCCTCGATGTGCAGTTGATGCAGCATGATGTCCGCGGTGTGGATGACCCCTTCGGCGCTGCCCAAGGCCTGTTGCAAACACAGATGCAGACGCCGTACCGCCTGGACGCCAGCCCGCTGTGGGGGGCGACATTGATCCGCCTGGGCGAACAACGCTATCTGTTAGCCGTGCAGGCCCATCACCTGGTGCTCGATGGCTGGGGCGTGGACCAGTGGTTCAAGCAGATTGCCGAGCATTACAGCTTGCTTGAACAGGGGCTGGCATTGCCAGACAGCGCACCGTCCTACCGCGCGTTCATCGAGGACGATGCGCAGTACCAGGGTTCGCCACGCCATGACCGCGACCGCAATTACTGGCTGGCGAAGTATCAGCAGTTACCCGACGCCTTGCTGGCGCCCCGCGAACGCAATGCGCAGCACTTGTCGCCGCCCAGTGCGGCACTTGAACAGCCCTTCGACAGCCACTTGCTGGCGCGTATGCGGGCCCTGGGCACTGCCTTGCAGGCCTCGCCATTCCATGTGCTGTTGGCAGCGCTGCATGTGTGCAGCGCACGGACCTGGCAGCGTGACGAATGGGTGGTTGGCCTGCCGGTGCGCAACCGTGGCAACGCCCAGTTCAAGTCAACCCTTGGGCTGTTTACCCAAGTCAGCGCACTGCGCATGGATTTTGGTCGTGAACGCTCGTTTGCGGCGCTGGTGCAGGGGATCCGCGATGCGCTCAAGCAGGACTTTCGCCATCAGCGGTTCGCCCTCAGCGAACTCAACCGCAACCTCGGCGCATTGCGTGAAGAGCGGCCGCAACTGTTCGAGCTGATGGTGTCGTTCGAGGAGGATGGCAACGACCTGCGTTTCGCTGACGTGCCCGGCCACACGGTGATGATCTGCAATGGCCACGAGCCCACGCCCTTGAGTATCCACCTGCGGTGCAACAGCCAACGTAACAGCGCGTGCCTGCACCTGGTGCACAACCGCGCCTGGTTCAGCGAAGAGGACGTTTCGGCGCTGGCTGAGCGCCTGCTGCATGTGCTGGAGCAAGGCTTGGAGCAGCCCGAGCAAAGCATCGCGGCGTTCGACCTGCTGACCGCCCGCGAACACGCCCGCCTGCGCCAGTGGAATGCAACCGCGCAAGCAGCGCCTGAACAAGGTGAGGGGTTGATCCATCGTCGCATCCAGGCCCAGGCCAGCGCCACGCCACACGCAGTGGCGGCGCTGCACGACGGCCAGCGCCTGAGCTATGGCGAGCTCGATCGACGTGCCGATGCGCTGGCACTGCACCTGGCAGCCCTTGGCGCCAAGCCTGAACAGCGGGTAGCGGTGGTCGCCCAGCGCGGCCTGGACACGTTGGTCGGCCTGCTGGCTGTGCTCAAGGCCGGGGCCGCCTACGTACCGATCGACCCGGCCCACCCGCAGGAGCGCCTGGCCTATCTGCTGGAAGACAGCTCGCCGGTTGTGGTGCTGACCCAGGCGCGGCTGCTGGACCGCCTTCCGCCCCATGGTCTGCCACAGATTACGCTGGACTGCTGGGACTGGAACACGGCACCCGTCGCCCAGCTCGCGCCTGTGCAGCCGCAACCAAGCGACTTGGCTTATGTCATCTACACCTCCGGCTCCACGGGCCAGCCAAAGGGGGTGATGGTCGAGCACCACATGCTGGCCAATCTGGTCGACTGGCACTGCCATGCCTTCAACCTGGGCCCCGGGCGCCACCAGTCGAGCCTGGCCGGCTTCGGTTTCGACGCCATGGCCTGGGAGGTCTGGCCGGCGCTGTGCAGTGGCGCGACCCTGCACCTGGCGCCGGTGCGTGACGGTGCTGAAGACATCGACGCCTTGCTCTGCTGGTGGCGCGCGCAGCCGCTGGATGTCAGCTTCCTGCCCACCCCGGTGGCCGAATACGCCTTCGCTCAGGGCGAGCTGCACCCAACCTTGCAGACCCTGCTGATTGGCGGCGACCGTCTGCGGCGCCTGGCCCGCGAGTGGCGCTACCGTGTCATCAACAACTATGGCCCGACCGAAGCTACCGTGGTCGCGACGTCGGGCGAAGTGACCCCTGGCAGCGCGCTGCATATCGGCGGCCCGGTGGCCAACACCCAGGTGTATGTGCTTGATGAGCAGTGTCGTCTGCTGCCGATCGGCGCCCCAGGCGAATTGTATGTGGGCGGCAAGGGCGTGGCCCGAGGCTACCTCAACCGGCCACAGATGACTGCCGAGCGCTTTCTCGACGACCCCTTCAGCTCGCTGCCCGGCGCGCGCATGTACCGCACGGGCGACCTGGTGCGCTGGCTGGCCGATGGTACGCTGGAGTACCTCGGGCGCAATGACGACCAAGTCAAGATCCGCGGTGTGCGGGTGGAGTTGGGCGAAATCGAGGCTGCCCTGAGCAGCCATGCGGCGGTGCGCGAGTGTGTGGTGATGCTGCGCGAAGGTCAGTTGCAGGCCTGGTTCATTGGCGAGGCGGCAGTGTTGCCCAAGGCGCTGCATGACCACCTGCGCGAGCGGCTGCCAGTCGCCTTGTTGCCGGTGGCCTATGTCAACCTGGCCAGCTGGCCATTGACCGCCAATGGCAAACTCGACCGCCGTGCCTTACCGACAGCGGACGAAACCGCCAAGGTGCGCCGTGAACACGAGGCGCCGCAGGGAGACCTCGAGCAGCGCCTGGCGTTGCTCTGGGCCGAACTGCTGCAGGTCGAGCGGGTAGGGCGCCACGATCACTTTTTCGAGCTGGGCGGCCACTCGCTGTTGGCCGTGCAACTGATCGAGCGCATGCGCCAGCAAGGCCTGCAAGCCGACGTGCAGGTGCTGTTCGGCCAATCGACGCTGGCCAGCCTTGCCGCCAGCACCGTGGTCGGTGAAGCCGCGAGCGTACCGGCCAACCGCGTTCCGTCAGGGTGCCAGCACATCACGCCTGGCATGCTCACCCTCGGCGAACTGTCGCAAGCCGACATCGACCGCATCGTTGCCACGGTGCCGGGCGGTGCAGCCAACGTACAGGAAATCTATCCGCTGGCGCCGCTGCAACAGGGCCTGCTTTACCACCACGTCACTGATGCACGCGACCCGTACCAGCAGCAGGCGTTGTTTACCTTTGCCAGCCACGGGCAGTTGCAGGCCTTCACCGAAGCGTTGCAGCAGGTGATCGACCGTCACGACATCCTGCGCACCAGCCTGGCATGGGAGGGGCTTGAGCAGCCCCAGCAGGTGGTCTGGCGCCAGGCGCTGCTGACAGTGGATAACTGGGCGGGGGCGGCACACGACGGCAGCATTGCCGGGCCAATGCGCAGCCACTTCGACCCGCAGCAACGGCCCTTGGACCTGCGCCAGGCACCGATGATGGCGCTGGCCTGCGCCGAGGATGCCCAGCAGGGGCGTTGGTTGGGCTTGCTGCGCTTCCATCACTTGGTCAACGATGCCGTTTCGCTGCAGGTGCTGTTGGGCGAGCTGGGAGCCTTCATGGCGGGGCGCGGCGAGCAGTTGCCGGCGCCTGTACCGTATCGTAATTACGTGGCTCTGAGCGCTGCCCGCGAGCGCCAGGCCGAGCACGAAGCCTTCTTCCGCGAGCAACTGGCAGGCATCGAACCGCCAACGCCGATTGCCGGGCTTGGGGGCGAGCCGGTCGATGAGCGGGACCTGCACAGCCACAGCCAGGCTATCGACGCGGCGCTGGCGGGCCTGTTGCGTAGCCAGGCCCGGCAACATGGCGCGAGCATCGCCAGCTTGCTACACCTGGCCTGGGCTCAGGTGCTTGGCGCCCTCGGCGGGCGTGATGAGGTCACCCTGGGCACCGTGTTGCTGGGCCGCAGCATGGCTGGCCACGGAGCTGATCGTGCGCTGGGCATGTTCATCAACAGCGTGCCCTTGCGGATAGGCCTTGTGAACCGCTCGGTCGACCAGGCGCTGAGCGAGACCCATGCGCGGCTGGCCGCCTTGCTCGGCCATGAAGATGCGCCGTTGATCCTCGCCCAGCAGTGCAGTGGCTTGCCCGCTGGCACGCCGCTGTTCGACAGCCTGATCAACTACCGCCAAGGGGCAGTGACGTTCGGCCCGGTATTGCCGGGCGTGGAGCTGGCCGAAGCCAGTGAAGTACAAAGCCATGCCCTGGTGCTCACGGTGGACGACCATGCCGACGGGCTCCAGCTCGCCCTGCGTGCACCGCGTGCGATTGGCCCGCAGCGGGTGCTGAGCTACCTGATGACCACCTTGCGCCAACTGGGCAATGCCCTGGCCGAGCGCCGCAGCACCCGCCTGGAGGCACTCTGCGCGGTGCCTGACGGCGAACTGGACCGCATGCTGCATGGCTTCAACGCCACCGAAGACCCGCAAAGCCCGATCAGGCATACCTTGCCTGCGCTGTTCCAGGCTCAGGTGCGACGCACACCCCATGCCATCGCGCTGCAGGCCGAGGACGGCTGCCTCGATTACCAGGCCCTCAATGCCCAGGCCAACCGCCTGGCTCACCATTTGATCGCACAGGGAGTAAGGCCAGACGCACCGGTGGCGGTGTGTGTCGAACGAGGTGTTGCACTGATGGTGGCGCTGCTGGGCGTGCTCAAGGCAGGCGGCGCCTACGTGCCACTCGACCCCGCTTACCCGGCCGAACGGCTGCGCTTCATGCTCGAAGACAGCACGCCGTCGGTGCTGCTGGTGCACGGCGCTACCCTGGGCCTGTTCGAGCACATGCCGGTTCCTGTGCTCGACCTTGACCGTGGCGATTGGCAGACCTGCTCGGCAGCCGACCCGCACGTGCCGGGTCTGGGGCCGGACCAGTTGGCTTATGTGATGTACACCTCGGGCTCCACTGGCACCCCGAAGGGGGTGATGGTCGAACACCGTGGCCTGTGCAACCTGATGCATTGGGGTTCGCGCATCTGCCCGCCACGCCCGGGCGATGCCTTGCTGCAACGGGCGCCGTTCACCTTCGACGGCTCGGTCTGGGAGCTGTTCTGGCCGCTGACCGCCGGTTTGCGCTTGGTCCTGGCACGCCCTGACGGGCACCGTGACCCTGCGTACCTGGTGCAGTTGGTGCAGGCCAGGCAGGTGACCACAATCAAATTCGTCCCGGCGCTGCTGCATCAGTTTCTTGAAGAACCGGGTGTTGAACGTTGCACCAGCCTGACCGACATCTTCTGCGGCGGCGGTGAACTGACATTGGCCTTGGTGCAACGCCTGCGTGAGCGCCTACCGGCGGTGCGCCTGCACAACGTCTATGGCCCGACCGAAGCAACGGTAGACAGCACCGCCTGGACTCTACAGCCCGATGAACCGCTGCCGTTGATCGCACCACCGATTGGCCGGCCGATCGCCAATACCCGCCTGTATGTGCTCGATGCGCATGACCGCCCGGTGCCACTCGGCGCAGTGGGCCAGTTGCACATTGGCGGCGTCGGCGTCGCCCGTGGTTATCTTGGGCTACCGGCGTTGCAGGCTGAGCGCTTCATCGCCAGCCCGTTCGTCGAAGGCGACCGCCTGTACCGCACCGGCGACTTGGTGCGCTACCGCCTGGACGGTGAGCTGGATTTTGTCGGTCGCAACGACTTCCAGGTCAAGCTGCGTGGGTTGCGGGTTGAGCTTGGAGAGATCGAAGCGTCGCTAACGGCGCATCCGGCCATCGGGCAGGCCGTGGTGCTGATGCGCGAAGAGCGCCTGGTGGCTTACTTCACCTGCCGCGAGGGCAGCAGCGCTCCGGCGCTTGAAGTGCTGCGCAGCCACCTGGTGGGCCGCATGCCCGACTACATGGTGCCGCAGGCGTTCGTCGCCCTGGCCGAGCTGCCGTTGAGCACCAACGGCAAGGTCGACCGCAAAGCCTTGCCAGCGCCCGGGGCCGAGTCGGTGATCAGCCGCCAGTACCAAGCCCCGCGCGGCGAGCTGGAAACAGCGCTGGCCGAGATCTGGACCGATGTGCTGAAGATCGAGCAGGTTGGGCGCGACGACAACTTCTTCGAACTGGGCGGCCATTCACTGCTGGCGGTCAGCTTGGTGGCACGCATGCGTCAGGCTGGGTTGCATGTAGATGCCCGCACCTTGTTCAGCCAGCCGACCCTGGCCGCGCTGGCCGCCAGCACCCGGCTTGAGCACATCGAGGTGGTCATACCGCAGACCACCATCCCCAGCCTGGGCAAGCGCAGGCGCATCTAACCGCCTACTGCCATTTGCGTTCGCAGCGAGTGCAGGAGCGGCCCGGCAAGGCCGATCCTGCACCCCAGGCGTGCGCCAGTTGTCCCCGCTTCCCATGTCAGACCGACCGGTCACGTTCCTTTAGCGTGTACCCGATTCCCATTCCAGGCAAAGCAGGATGCTTACCGATGCACTTCAGCGAACTGATGGCTGCTCTTTCCACCCATGCGATCCGACTCCAGCGTGAAGACCAGGACCTGATCGTCCTCGGCGATGACGATACCCTGGACGACAGCTTGTGGGAGGCGTTGTCACGGCACAAGCCGGCGCTGCTGAAGATGCTCGCCGAACGCGATGACGACTGGCTGAGCCCAGCCTTCCGGATTACCCCCGACATGCTGCCGCTGGTCACCCTGGACCAGCAAGCCATCGACCGCATCGTCGCCAGTGTGCCAGGCGGTGCGGCCAACGTTCAGGACATCTACCCGCTCGCCCCGCTGCAGCAGGGCATGCTGTACCAGCACCTGTCCGCCACCGAGGGCGACCCGTACCTGGCGCAGGTGCAACTGCGCTTCGCCAGCAAAACCCACCTGGAAGCCTTCGCCGAGGCGCTGCAGTGGGTGATCCAGCGCCATGACATCCTGCGCACCGCGTTGCACTGGGAATACCTCGACCAACCGGTGCAGGTGGTCTGGCAAGAAGCGACGCTGGTCCGCGAAGCCGTGCCGGTGGCGGGCAGTACGGCCCTGGCCGAGCTGTGCGCGCGCTTCGACCCGCGCCAGTATCGCGTCGACCTGCGTCAGGCACCGCTGATGCAACTGATGCACGCGCAAGGCGAGGGCGAGACGTGGGTGGCGCTGCTGATGTTCCACCACGTGGTGATGGACCATACCGCCCTGGATATCGTGCGCCGGGAAATCCAGGCGCACATCGCCGGCCAGTCCGACCTTCTGCCTGCCCCCATGCCGTTTCGCAACGTGCTGGCCGCCGCTCGCCAGGCACTGGATGAGGACGCCCATGAGCGCTTCTTCCGCGAGATGCTGAGCGACATCGATGAGCCCACGCTTGCCTTCGCCCTGCAGGACAAAGGTGATGCGCAACTGGAACAAGCACGCCTGACCCTGCCGCCTGCGCTGTGCCTGCGCCTGCGCAGCCAGGCACGGCAACTCGGGGTGAGCCCGGCAAGCGTCTTGCACTTGGGCTTCGGCCGCCTGATCGGGCAGCTGTCTGGCCGCCAGCAGGTGGTGTTCGGCAGCGTGCTGCTAGGCCGCATGACCACCGGCGACGGCAGCGAGCAGGCGCTGGGCATGTTCATCAACAGCCTGCCGTTGCGCATCGACTTGGGCTCAACCAGCGTGCGTGATGCCCTGCTGGCCACCCACCGCAGGCTCAGCGCCTTGCTCGGCCACGAACAGGCTTCGCTGGCCTTGGCCCAGCGCTGCAGTGGCGTGGCCGCGCCGGCGCCGCTGTTCAATAGCCTGCTCAACTACCGGCACAGTGACGCCGGTGATGCCGCCGAGGTCATCCCGGTGGCCGCTGGCATCGATATCGTCGGTGCCGAGGAGCGCACCGATTACCCGCTGACTGTGAGCGTCGACGACCTGGGCGACGCGCTGCGCCTTACGGTACAAAGCCTGCCGGAGTGGAGCGCGGCGCGCCTGTGTGTCCAGTTCGAACAGGTATTGGCAAGCCTGGTCGATGCCCTGGAGTACACCCCCACAGCAGCGCTGCAAGGGTTGCAGGTATTGCCGCCAGCCGAGCGTGATCAGGTACTGCAAGGGTTCAACCGCAGCGCTCAGCTTTACCCGCAGGGGCAGACCGTACACGCTATGGTCGAGGCCCGCGCTGCCACTGCACCGGCCGCAGTCGCGCTGTTGCAGGATGGCCAGGCGCTGCGTTACGACGAACTGAACCGGCGTGCCAACCAACTGGCTCACCAGCTGATCGAACGCGGTGTTCAGGTGGGCGACCGCGTGGCGCTGTGCTTGCCGCGCAACAGCGAGCGTGTGGTTGCGTTGCTGGCAGTGCTTAAAGCGGGCGCGGCCTATGTGCCGGTGGACCCGGGGTACCCAGCCGAGCGTATTGCCTACTTGCTGGCTGACAGCCTCCCGGCACTGGTCGTGAGCGAGACTGCGGTGACCGGGCTGCCGGCCGAGGTGCCGCGCCTGGACCTGGATCAGATCAACACCTGCGCTGCGCACGACAGCAACCCACAGCGACCTGGGCTGCACGCGCAGCAACTGGCCTACGTGGTTTACACCTCCGGTTCCACTGGCCAGCCCAAGGGCGTGATGATCGAGCACCATACGCTGGTCAACCTGGTGCATTGGCACTGCCAGGCCTTTGCGCTGGACGCCGATGCGCATACCTCAAGCGTGGCCGGCTTCGGTTTCGACGCCATGGCCTGGGAGGTCTGGCCAGCCCTGTGCGCCGGTGCCACGCTGCACCTGCCACCCGCGCACATCGCCAACGAGCATGTTGATGAACTGCTTGACTGGTGGCTGCTGCAGCCACTGAAGGTCAGCTTCCTGCCCACCCCGGTAGCGGAACAGGCCCTGCGCCGCGAACATCAGCACCCGACCCTGCGCACCTTGCTGGTGGGCGGGGACCGCCTGCGTCAGTTCGAGCGAGCGCCGGGCTTTGCCCTGATCAACAACTACGGGCCGACCGAAACCACCGTGGTCGCCACCTCTGGGCAGGTCTTGCCCAGCGGCGCACTGCACATCGGCCGGCCAATCGCCAACACCCGCGTCTATGTCCTGGACGAAGGCCTGCAGCCGGTACCGATCGGTGTCGCGGGTGAGCTGTTCATCGGCGGCGCGCAAGTGGCGCGGGGTTACTTCAATCGCCCGGCATTGACCGAACAGGCTTTTCTCGCCGACCCGTTCAGTGAGCAGCCCAATGCACGCATGTACCGCAGCGGTGATCGGGTGCGCTGGAACGCCGACGGCACCCTCGACTACCTCGGCCGCACGGACGACCAGGTGAAGATCCGCGGTGTGCGGGTGGAGCTTGGCGAAATCGAGGCCACCCTCGCGGCGCAGCCGGGGGTCGACGCCGCCGTGGTGCTGGTGCGCGGCGAGCGTTTGCTGGCCTGGTTCAGCGAGACCGCCCCCGTCGCCCTCGACGCCTTGCGCCAGGCCCTGCAGGCCCGTTTGCCGGCGCACATGGTGCCGCTGGCGTTCGTGCGCCTCGATGAGCTGCCGCTGACCAGTCATGGCAAACTCGACCGCCGTGCGCTGCCTGACCCGGACGCCTCGCAGTTGTTCGGCCAGGCCTTTGAGGCGCCCAGTGGCGAAACCGAAGCGACGATGGCGGCGATCTGGGCCGACGTGTTAGGCGTGCAGCGGGTAGGGCGCCACGATAACTTCTTCGAACTGGGTGGCCACTCGCTGCTGGCGGTAACGTTGGTCGAGCGCTTGCGCAAGGCTGGCCTGCTGGTTGATGTGCGGGTGCTGTTCGCCCAACCGACCCTGGCCGCCCTGGCCGGCGCGGCGGGCATCGGCCACGAAGTGAAAGTGCCGGCCAACCGCGTGCCTGCGCAGGCCGAACGCATCATCCCGAGTATGCTCAGCCTGATCGAGCTGGACCAGGCAGCCATCGACGACATCGTCGCAACGGTGCCGGGTGGCGCCGCCAATGTGCAGGAAATCTACCCGCTGGCGCCGCTGCAGGAAGGCATTCTCTACCACCACCTGAGCGCCGAGCAGGGCGACCCTTACCTGCTGCAGACCCGCCTGGCCTTCGACAGTGTCGAGCGCTTGCTGGCCTGGGCTGGTGCCTTGCAACAGGTCATCGACCGCCACGATATCCTGCGCACCGCCGTGCTTTGGCAAGGGCTTGCGCAGCCGCTGCAGGTGGTTTGGCGCAAGGCCGAGCTGCTGGTCAGCGAAATCGACGACCTGGCCGATGACGATGGTCGGGCGCGGGTCGAGCAGTTGCATGCCCGTTTCGATGCGCGGCATCACCGGCTGGACCTGACCCAGGCGCCATTGACCCGCCTGTATTACAGCCTGGACCCCGCCAACCAGCAGGTGGTGGCGATTCTGCTGTTCCATCACCTGACCCTCGATCACACGGCCATGGACGTGGTCGCTCGCGAAATGCGCGCTTTGCTGTTCGGCCAAGGGCACACGCTGCCGGCGGCGGTGCCTTACCGCAATTACGTGGCCCAGGCTCGGCTGGGTGACCAGGCGGGCCATGAGGCGTTCTTCCGCGAGATGCTGGCGGATGTCGAAGAACCGACCTTGCCGCTGGGCTATGCCGATGTACAGGGTGATGGGCGCGGCATCGAAACGGCGTTCCAGGCACTGGACGGGGAGGTTGCCCACGGTTTGCGCACCCAGGCCCGGCAACTGGGCGTCAGTGCCGCCAGCCTCATGCACCTGGCGTGGGCGCGCGTATTGGGCGTGCTGGCCAACCGCGATGATGTGGTGTTTGGCACGGTGCTGATGGGTCGCCTGCAAGGCGGCGAGGGCGCCGACCGGGCGTTGGGGATGTTCATCAACACCCTGCCACTGCGGGTGGACACCACGCTGGCCGTGCGTGCTGCCGTGCGCGCCACCCACCGCAACCTCTCGGCCTTGCTGGGCCATGAGCACGCGCCGCTGGCGTTGGCCCAGCGCTGCAGTGGCGTGGCCGCGTCCGCGCCGTTGTTCAGTGCCTTGCTCAACTATCGGCACAGCGCCGACGAGGCCACCGGCGAGGCCATCTGGGAGGGCGTGCGCCTGCTCGGTGGCGAGGAACGCAGCAACTACCCGTTGACCCTAAGCGTGAATGACCTGGGTGAGGGTTTCACTTTCAGTGTGCTGGCCATTGCAGGGATCGGCGCAGCGCGGGTCGCCGCCTGGATGGTCAATGCCGTCACTCAACTGCTGCAAGCATTGCAGCGAGGGCAGGAGGCGCGGGTCGACAGCTTGTCGATCCTGAGCGACGAAGCGCGCGAACAGCTGCTGGGCAGTTTCAACGCCACCACACAGCACTATCCGCAAGGGCAGACGGTGCACGCGCTGGTGGAGGCCAGAGCAGCCCAGACCCCGGATGCAACGGCCGTGACCCAGGATGGCCAGGCACTCAGCTATGGGGAGCTGAACCTGCGGGCCAACCGCCTGGCGCACCAGTTGATCGCACGCGGCGTGCGCCGCGGTGACCGCGTGGCATTGTGCCTGGGCCGCAGCGTCGAGCGGGTGATCAGCCTGCTGGCCGTGCTCAAGGCCGGCGCCGCCTATGTGCCGGTAGACCCGGGCTATCCGGCCGAACGCATTGCCTACCTGCTGGCCGACAGCGCGCCCGCGCTGGTGCTGAGCGAAGCGGACATTGCTGGCCTGCCTGGTGGCATACCCCGGCTGAACCTCGACCAGGCCGCAGCCGATGACTCTCTGGGCAGCAACCCGCACGTACCGGGGCTGGATGCGCAGCAGCTGGCCTACCTTGTCTACACCTCCGGCTCCACCGGCCAGCCCAAGGGCGTGATGATCGAGCATCACACCCTGGCCAACCTGGTGCATTGGCACTGCCACGCGTTCGCGCTGGAGGCCGGTGTGCGCACCTCGAGCGTTGCCGGCTTTGGCTTTGACGCCATGGCCTGGGAAGTGTGGCCGGCGCTGTGTGGCGGTGCCACGTTACACCTGCCACCCGCGCACATCGGCAATGAACATGTCGATGAACTGCTCGACTGGTGGCTCGAACAGCCGCTGGCCGTCAGTTTCTTGCCCACGCCAGTGGCCGAACAGGCGTTGCGCCGCGAACGGCAACACCCGACGTTGCGCACCTTGCTGATCGGTGGCGACCGCCTGCGCCAGTTCGACCGCGATCCAGGCTTCGCCCTGGTCAACAACTATGGGCCGACCGAGACCACGGTTGTCGCCACGTCTGGCCAGGTCTTGCCGGGCGCGGCGTTGCACATCGGCAAGCCGATCGCCAATACCCGCGTATATGTGCTCGACGGCCATCGCCAAGCGGTGCCGGTGGGCGTGGTGGGTGAGCTGTACATCGGTGGCGCACAGGTAGCGCGGGGCTACTTCAACCGCCCTGAGCTGAGCGCAGAGCGCTTTGTCGCCGACCCGTTCAGCCGCAAGCCCGGCGCGCGCATGTACCGCACTGGCGACCTGGTGCGCTGGAACACTGACGGCACCCTGGAATATCTCGGGCGTAATGACGACCAGGTGAAGATCCGCGGCGTGCGTGTGGAGTTGGGTGAAATCGAGGCCGCGCTGACGGCTCAGGCCGGTATCGCCGATGCCGTGGTACTGGTCCGCGGCGAGCGTCTGCTGGCCTGGTTCACCGAACAGGCGCCGGTCGCGCTAGAGGTTGTGCGTCAAGCGCTGCAGGCCCGCTTGCCGGGGCACATGGTGCCGCAGGCGTTCATGCGCCTGGACCAATGGCCGTTGACCAGCCATGGCAAGCTGGACCGCCGGGCCCTGCCTGAACCGGCCCCGGCCCAACTGATCTGCCAGGGCTATGAAGCCCCTGCCAGCGAAACAGAAGCGGCCATGGCCAGCGTCTGGGCCGACGTGCTGGGCGTGCAACGGGTAGGGCGGCACGACAACTTCTTCGAGCTGGGCGGCCACTCGCTGCTGGCCGTGACGCTGATCGAACGTTTGCGCCAACAGGGCCTGCAGACCGACGTGCGGGTGCTGTTCGGCCAGCCCAGCGTGGCTGCCCTGGCTGCCGCGCTAGGCAAGGGGCGCCAGGTCAGCGTGCCCGAAAACCGCATTCCAGCGGGCTGCACCCACATCACCCCAGCCATGCTGCCTTTGCTGACGTTGGACGCAAGCGCGGTTGAGCGCATCGTAGCCACGGTGCCAGGTGGCGCTGCCAACGTGCAGGACATTTACCCATTGGCACCGCTGCAGGAAGGCATTCTCTACCATCACCTGAGTGCTGCAGACGAAGACCCCTACCTGCTGAAGTGGCGCGTCGCATTCGACAGCCAGGCCCGTCTGCAGGCCTTTGCCGTGGCCTTGGACAAGGTCATCGCACGCCACGATATTCTGCGTACTGCCGTGCTCTGGGACGGTCTGGCGCAGCCTGTGCAGGTGGTATGGCGCAGCGTGCCGGGTTCGGTGCTGGTCAATAGCAGCGAAGCCCCTGGCCCGCTCGACCTCAGCCATGCGCCATTGATCCGTCTGCTGCAAACCCCACAGGCAGGCAGCGAAGGCCTCCAAGCCACCCTGCAGTTCCACCACATCGCCCTGGACCACACGGCCATGAAGGTGGTGCTGGAAGAGATCCGCGACCACCTGCGCGGCGAGCAGCCCAGCCAACCGCCCGTGCCGTACCGCAACTACGTGGCCCAGGCGCGTTTGGCCATCAGCGAGGCCGAGCACGAAGCGTTCTTCCGCGCAGAGCTGGCCGACATCGACGAGCCGACTTTGCCCTATGGCCTGGTCGACCTGCAGGGCCAGGCCAGTACCTTCGAATTGGCTACGGTGCAACTGGCGCCCGAGCAGTACCGGCGCCTGCGCAGCCAGGCCCAGCAGCTGGGCGTGAGCGCTGCCAGCATGCTGCACCTGGCCTGGGCACGGCTGGTGGCCGCCACCAGTGGCCAAGACCGTGTGGTGTTCGGCACCGTGCTGCTGGGCCGCCTGCAAGGGGGCGCCGGGGCTGATCGCGGTCTGGGCATGTTCATCAACACCTTGCCACTGCGCCTGGACCTGCACGGGCTGGGCGTGCGCGCTGGGGTGCGCCTGACGCACCAGCGGCTGAGTGCCTTGCTGGTGCACGAGCACGCCTCGCTGGCCTTGGCCCAGCGTTGCAGCGGCGTGGCTGCGCCGACCCCGTTGTTCAGTGCCATGCTCAACTACCGCCATGGCGCCAGCCAGCCCGAGCAGCAAGCGCACCGCGAAGCCCTAGAAGGCATCCAGGCACTGCCCAGCGGCGGCCATGGCAACTACCCGTTGAGCGTCAACGTGGACGACCTGGGCGATGGCCTGCGGCTGACGGCCCAGGTCAGTGCCCAGGTGGGCGCGCAGCGGGTCTGCGAGCAACTGCTGCAGGTGCTGCACGGTTTGCTGGATGCGCTTGAGCACGCGCCTGACACGTTATTGCAGCAGGTGCCGGTAGTGACGCCTGATGAGCGGCTGCGACTGCTGGCCAATGCCCCGCAGTCGCCTCAAGACTTGACGCAAACGCTGCATGGGCTGTTCGAGGCCCAGGTCCGGCGCACGCCCACTGCCATTGCCCTGGTCGCAGAGGAGGGCGAGCTCAGCTATCGCCAGCTCGACGAGCAGGCCAATCGGCTTGCCCATCATTTGCTCGGCCTGGGGGTCAAACCGGATGACCGTGTCGCGATCTGCGTCGAGCGCGGGCTGTCGATGGTGGTTGGCTTGCTGGCCATCCTCAAGGCAGGCGGCGCCTATGTGCCAGTTGACCCGAGTTACCCGGCAGAACGCATTCGCCACATGCTGAGCGACAGCGCGCCGCTGGCCGTACTGGTGCACGGCGCTACCCGAGATGTCGTACAAGGCACCCCGGTGCAGTTGATCGACCTCGATCAGCCTGGCTGGGAGGCCCAGCCGATCAGCAACCCTCGCGTAGCCGCACTGACAGCGAGCCACCTGGCGTATGTGATCTACACCTCCGGCTCCACAGGCCAGCCCAAGGGGGTGATGGTCGAACACCGCAACGTGGTCAACCTGGTGCATTGGAGCCAGCGCCTTTGCCAGGTGCCTGGCCCAGGCGCCGTGCTGCACAAAACCCCGGTCAGCTTCGATGCCTCGGTGTGGGAACTGTTCTGGCCGTTGTGCAGCGGCCTGCGCCTGGTATTGGCGCGCCCGGACGGCCAGCGTGACCCGCACTACCTCGCGCAACTGATCCAGGCGCAGCATGTCAGCGTGGTGCAATTCGTGCCGGCATTGCTGCAGCAGTTCCTGGAAGCACCTGCCAGCGCTCGCTGCGTCAGCCTCAGCGATATCGTCTGCGGTGGCGGCGAGTTGAGCCAGGCACTGGCCGCCCAAGTGCGCAAGCGCTTGCCGGGTGTGCGCCTGCATAACGTTTACGGCCCCACCGAGACCACCGTCGATTGCAGCGCCTGGACGCTGGAGCCGGGCGCAGACCTGCCGCACGGGGCATTGCCGATCGGCACGGCCATCGACAATACCCGGCTGTATGTACTCGACCACTACGACCAACCGGTACCGTGGGGCGTGGTCGGCCACCTGCATATCGGCGGCGCGGGTGTCGCCCGGGGTTATCTGGGTTTGCCCGAACAACAGGCCGAGCGCTTCATCGCCAGCCCCTTCGTTGACGGCGATCGCCTGTACCGCAGCGGTGACCTGGTGCGCCAGCGCGAAGATGGCAAGCTGATCTTCCTCGGCCGTAACGACCACCAGGTCAAAATCCGCGGGCTGCGCATCGAGCTCGGCGAGATCGAAACCTGCCTGCTGCGTGTGCCCGGTGTGCGTGAGGCCGTGGTGCTGGCTTACGACGCCCCGGCCAGTGGGCCGCGCCTGGTCGCCTACCTCACCGGTGAGCAGGCCGAGGCGGACAGCCTGCGTCAGGCACTGCTGCAGGACCTGCCGGAATACATGCTGCCGGCACAGTACATCCACCTCGATCAGCTGCCGTTGACGCCCAATGGCAAGCTGGACCGTAAAGCGCTGCCCGCGCCGGATGCCGCATTGCATGAGCGCCCCTACCAAGCGCCGCAGGGGCAGACCGAAACCCTGCTGGCGCAACTGTGGGCGCAACTGCTGGGCGTCGAGCGAGTAGGCCGGCACGACAACTTCTTCGAGCTGGGTGGCCACTCGCTGCTGGCGGTAAGCCTGACCGCACGGCTGCGCCTGGAAGGGCTGCAGGTCGATGTGCGGACCCTGTTCGGCCAGCCTACCGTCGCGGCCCTGGCCGAGACCTTGGGGCGTAACCTGCAAGTGCTGGTACCGGAAAACCGCATCCCTGCCGATTGCACCGATATCACCCCAGACCTGCTGAGCCTGATCGACCTCGACCAAGCCGCGATCGATCGCATCGTCGCGCGCGTGCCGGGTGGTGCGGCCAATGTGCAGGACATCTACCCGCTGGCGCCTCTGCAGGAAGGTATCCTTTACCATCACCTGAGCGCCGAGCACGATCCCTATGTGCTGTATTCCCGCCTGCGTTTCGACAACGGCGAGCGCCTGCAAGCCTTCGCCAGCGCACTGGACCAGGTCATCGCCCGCCATGATGTGCTGCGTACGGCCGTGCTCTGGGACGGCCTGCCGCAGGCTGTGCAAGTGGTCTGGCGTCGGGCGCCGTTACAGGTAGTGCGCGACGACGATGCAACTGACGCTGGCCTGGACCTGGGCCAGGCGCCGCTTATTCGTCTGCTTCATCGTCAGGTACCGGGCAGCGATTGCATCGAAGCTACCTTGCAGTTCCACCACATCGTCCTCGACCACACCGCGCTGGAGGTGGTCGGTGAGGAGTTGCTGGGCTTCCTGCAGGGCACGCCGCCGGTCCAGATCCCTGTGCCGTACCGCAACTACGTAGCCCAGGCGCGCCTGGGTATCAGCCAGGCCGAGCATGAGGCGTTCTTCCGCGCGCAGTTGGCGGATGTCGACGAGCCAACGCTGCCGTTCGGCCTAAGCGATGTGCAAGGCGATGGCCTTGGCATGCAAGAAGCCAAGCTGGTGCTGTCGGCCGAACTGGCCGCAGGGCTGCGGCGCCAGGCACGGCACCTGGGCATCAGTGTCGCCAGCCTGTTCCACCTGGCTTGGGCGCGTCTGTTGGCCGCTGCCAGCGGCAACGACCGTGTGGTGTTCGGCACTGTGTTGCTGGGGCGCCTGCAAGGTGGTGAGGGTGCCGAGCGGGCGCTGGGCATGTTCATCAACACCTTGCCGCTGCGGGTTGATCTGGGCGCAGTGAGCCTGCGCGAAGGGGCGCAGGCCGTGCATCAGCGCCTCAGTGCGCTGCTGGCGCACGAACACGCCTCCCTGGCGTTGGCCCAGCGCTGCAGCGCTGTGGCTGCGCCGTTGCCGTTGTTCAGCGCCATGCTCAACTACCGCCATGGCGCAGAAGCCAGCGCTGAACAGCGGCAGGCGTGGCAAGGCATCGACGTACTGGAGGGCCAGGAACGCACCAACTACCCGTTGAGCCTGAACGTCGACGACCTTGGGGAGGGCTTCCGTCTGGTTGCCATGACCCCCGCCGAGGTTGGCGCGGCGCGTATCTGTGGGCAGATGAACCAGGTGTTGCAGGCCATGGTCGAGGCGCTGGAACAGACGCCGGAACTGCCGCTGCAGCGCTTGCCGGTGCTTGAAGCGCAGGAACGTGAGCGGGTGCTGCTGGGCTTCAACGATACGGCGGTGGGCTACGACCTTGAGCAGACCCTGCACGGGATGGTCGAGGCGCAGGTGCTGCGTACGCCGGATGCAGTCGCGGTCAATGCCGAAGAAGGGGAGTTGAGCTATCGCGCGCTGAATGAGCAGGCCAACCAATTAGCGCATCATCTGATTGAGCTGGGTCTCAAGCCTGATGATCGGGTGGCGATCTGCGTTGAACGTGGGCTGTCGATGGTGGTTGGCCTGCTGGCCATCCTCAAGGCTGGCGGCGCCTATGTGCCGGTTGACCCGGATTACCCAGCTGAGCGCGTGCGGCATATGCTCAGCGACAGCGCGCCTGTTGCGGTGCTGGTGCATAGCGCTACACGGCACGTACCGGATTCGGCTCAGGTTATCGACCTGGATCAGCCGACCTGGAACGGCCAGCCGTCCAGCAATCCACTAGTAACCGATTTGACCCCGCGTCACCTGGCCTACGTGATCTACACCTCAGGCTCCACCGGCTTGCCGAAAGGCGTGATGAACGAGCACGCCGGTGTGGTCAACCGCCTGCTGTGGATGCAGGACGCCTACAACCTCGGTGCTGACGACGTGCTCTTGCAAAAGACCCCGTTCAGCTTCGACGTGTCGGTGTGGGAGT
>Ga0213828_1000957_pt1 | contig 25468 bp, 26 predicted proteins | sample MC6MC0897MG_FD_180664 | JGI IMG/M metagenome (GOLD analysis project Ga0213828, IMG submission 180664) | Enriched soil aggregate microbial communities from Iowa State University, Ames, United States - MC6-MC0897-MG | ecosystem: Environmental > Terrestrial > Soil > Unclassified | place: USA: Iowa... | reverse complement strand
ATGCATAAAACTACTTTGTAACTTTACATAAAGTTACTTATTGCTGACGCTTCTTTCGAATAGGAAATGTTACCAAAGCTCAATTTTGCGCAAAATAGTGGGTTAAGACTTCAATTTATCACTATACTTTTATGTGAAATACCAGAAGAAAATACGATGTGCAGTGGTTGATTGGAGTATAGACTGAATGACTTCTCAGGGATTCAGCGTCACAGATAAGATCTGGAGCTTCACAACGCGAGTAAAGCGGCTCATCGGATGTCCTCAGGAAGCTCTGCGCGAAAGCGAAGCGTCAGCGGCAAATGTTTTCTGTAGCGAAAGCAAAGCGACAGCTACAAAGCACTCAGTCGGAACGGAGATCAACCCCTCGTTTTGAAAAAGGGCTATACTTTTTAATTTGTCACCTTGATTTCATTGACATAATAGTATTTCAACAACATGAAGGATATCTCAATTCAGAGATATCCTTTTTATGTTTAGAATTATAATATGGTGGAATGGTTTGTTAGATACTTCTTCTTTATTGGTTTGAGGTGATTTTCATGGAGTTAGTGCCATTAGCAATAGAACGAGCATACATGACTTTTTTATTCCCATTTGCTTATCAAATGAAAAATCGTTCCCAGCTTAGCAATGTCCTTAAAAATGAGGGATTCTCCTTTTTTTCATTAAACAATACTTCTTTAGAAAATGCATTTTATGGTCATTCCATTTCAGTTACACATGAAGAGCTCGCTCAATTTTTCTATCCCTTTCTTGAGGATAAACTATTTCCAAAAAAATTGAAGAGTCAAGATTTTCTTCGATTTTCAAAGGCTTACCATACAAAGGGTTTTTTACAGCACAAGGATAGCCATTTCGATTATGAAATCATCAGTTTAGATGTTACATTATGCCCTTTTGGAAACGGAATTGTTACAGTTCGGGTAAGTATGACAGAGCACATACAGGATATTAGTGATGTTATTCATTTTATTCATTATTTTAGAGTACTTGAAGCAAAGCTAAGAGAGGAAAAGGGAGCTAGTCATCATTTTTCTTTTGGTGATTTTTCCTCCACCAGTGAATTATTATTTAAGCATTTTATGCCCTTCTTACAGCCCTTTTTATTACATCATCAAGAAAATACGTATGAAGGATTACCTTTTTTTGAGGATGAGCGCATGTTTTCATCAGGGTATTTACTTTGTAGGGAGGGACAAGCCATTTTAGACGAGCATTTATTTAGACTGGGACAAGTAGATGGAAGAACGCCCGAAGGCACCCCTTTTATCTCTAGTACTAACCCTGAGTACATTGCTGATTATGTAAAGGACCATACACATCAACGTTGGGCTCCACAAAGTTATATTGTAACCTCTGCACAGGCACAGATAACAATTAGCAATATGTCTTTGGAAAAAAGCAAACATAACTTGGAAGAATTTATGGGTACTCATTACTATAACTTGTTTATTCATTATTTCTATAAAATGATGCTCCTAAAAGTTTCATACGAATATAGTGAAATCAGCTGGGGCAAAGATAAATTAGTTGTGAACGAGCTCATTGAATTAATTACAAAGTTTTCTGCGCGCTATTACTTTGAAGAGGTAGTCGTTCGGACCGAGGGCAGAGAAATTTCACAAATGTTGAGGAAATATTTTCGTATTAATGAGCATTATACGGAAACAAAAGCAACGCTCGATAGCTTATACCGTACACAAGAGGATCAATCGGACAATAGAAGTAATAAATTACTATTTATCCTCACAGTTTTTACAGTTATATCAGGTATTTATGGCATGAATTTAGTGATTGAGGAGTGGAGAGACGCGAATGGTTTAGGCAGTATTTGGAGTTATACCATATTTGAATGGGTAGCATTTGTTACAGCACTTAGTGGTATTGGTCTTTCCTTAATACTTGTTTGTATAACTACTATCAAGTCCATTAGAAATCAAATTCGATGCTATCAAAGAAAATAAAAGCTTTGCCTCGTAGCCCTAAGTGGTTACGAGGCATCTAGCTTTCTTACTTTAAATATTTTGTTGATTGTTTGTTTCGCTCTTCTCAGCAAGAATACGTGCTTCAATTTCCTTGGATTTTAGTTCTTGCTTTTTTGAAATTTTACGGAAAATCGTAAATACAGCAATACACAATATTAGCATTACTAAAAATTCAAAAGCAGCAGGAACATAGCCTGATTTATCTTCAGGGAAATATAAAAATTGATACATTACGTTATTCATCTTTACACGTCCTTACAATTATTATTCTAAAACTGTAATTGACTCAATCTTCACATCTTCAAGAGGTTTGTCACGGAAGTCTTTTTCAACTTCTGCAATTTTATCAACAATATCCATTCCTTCAACTACATGACCAAATACTGTATGCTTATGATCTAACCAAGGTGTACCACCATTTTTTGCATAAGCCTCAATAATTTCCTCTGGGAAGCCTGCCCCCTGTAATTGACGAAGCATATCACTTGGAAGGTGCTTCATTTGAACGATAAAGAATTGTGAGCCATTCGTGTTTGGGCCTGCATTTGCCATAGAAAGAGCACCACGAAGATTAAATACTTGATCTGAGAACTCATCCTCAAAAGAGTTACCCCAAATAGATTCGCCACCCATACCAGTACCTGTTGGATCGCCACCTTGAATCATAAAATCTTGAATAACACGGTGAAAAATAATGCCGTTATAATAACCTGATTTTGCATGGCCTAAGAAGTTTTCAACTGTTTTTGGTGCATGCTCTGGGAATAGCTTAATTTTAACTGCACCTAACGTGGTTTTCATTTCTACAAGTACTTCGCCTGCTTGTACTTCTGATGTTAATTGTGGAAACATTGGAGTCTCTCCTTTTAATGTAATTTCAGTTTCGCTGAATATGATAGTAGCCTACCATATCTGACCTCATTTTAGTCTAACACACTTCCTACAGGTTTTCTCCACCAAAGTATTGACGATTTTTGCACTTTTATCACCATTTATAAGCTGAATCTAGTAAGAGAAATTGATAAAGCCTCAAATTTTGATAAGTGCAAATAGGTCCGAACGCGTATTTGGAAACCATCCAAATTATGTTATTCTGTTGAGGGATTCATAATTTAGAGTGGAGGCACACATGAACAAGGCTTTTGGTTTTTTTATCATACTTCTATCCTTACCTGTTCTTTGGTGGGTTAGCACTAATATTAGAACAGAAATTAATACGGCAAAGGCACACGAAGAGCAAATTGCCAGCGCTATTCATTTACCGGAAGTACAGACACAGCTTCCCGTAACACTTATCGATCGAAACGGAGAAATTTTTAGTGAGGAGTATGTCGAATGGAGACAGCCACTAACCTTACAGGAAATCCCACAAATTGCCCAGGAAATTTTTATAGCAAGTGAGGATGCTCATTTTTATGATCATATTGGCTTTGATTTCAGTGCCATCATTCGAGCTGTTGTAGCGAATTCAAATACAAACTCAGCGTCTCAAGGTGGAAGTACTATCACCCAACAACTTGTTCGAATGCGTTATTTATCTGATGAAAAAACTTATGAACGTAAATTAACAGAGCTTTTTTATGCACATGAACTCGAGAAAGAATTCGATAAGGATACGATTTTAACAATGTATTTAAATGAATCCTATTTTAGTAATCAGGTTTATGGAATTGGCGGAGCAGCTACCTATTATTTTCAAAAGCCGCTCAAGGAACTTTCTATTGCTGAGATGGCATTTATTTCAGCCATACCAAATAATCCGTCACTATATAACCCTTTAAAGAATTTTGGTAACACAAAAGCGCGACAGGAGCGACTATTAGATACACTGGCAGCGAGCGGTGCTATAACATTAGAAGATGCTGCTACATTTAAGGCTGAACCCATTACATTGAATGTAAAAAATAAAATTCAACATTATCCTACATACAGCACATATGTCTTGCAAGAGCTTAGATGGTTAGTGGCAGAAAAAGAAGGGTATGCGGAGCGACTTGTCAATGCACAGAATGAAGAAGAAAAGAAAAAAATCAAAGCTCAGCTAGACAATCGACTCAATACATTATTCCAAAATGGGCTAACAATCTATACAGCCCTTAATCCAAGCAAGCAGTCACATGATGAAAAAAAAATGACGACCATTTTAGGCTCTGGCAAGCTACAGGCAGCAGGAGCAGTCATAGATAATAGTACTCGTGAAATTATTAGCCTTTATGCAGGGAAAAATTACGAAAAATTTGATTTTCACCGTGCCTTTCAAGGTACACGGCAGCCAGGCTCAGCCTTTAAACCACTAGCTGTCTATGCGCCGTTCTTTGAAACAACCGCACATACGCCTGATTCCATCGTTAATGGCGGGAGCTACTGTGTTGGATCATTTTGTCCACAAAACTACGGGGGCTATAAGTATGGTGATGTGCCAATTCGGGTAGCATTTCGTCATAGCTATAATACATCTGCCCTACGACTTTTTCAGACAGTTGGCATTGAAACAGCATTTAGTTACCTGGATCGTTTTCATTTTCGCTCTATCATAGCAAAGGATCATAACTATGCTGCAGCATTAGGGGGATTAACTTATGGCGTTACAGCACTTGAGCTAGCAGATGCCTATACTAGCTTTATAGACGGTTCCTATGTACTGACTCACAGTATACGTAAGGTAACAGCCGCTGATGGAACTGAGCTTTATAGCTGGAATACGGAGCGCGATCAAATTTGGTCTCCAAAAACAGTAAAGTATATGCGTGCATTGCTGGCAGATGTTGTTGCAAACGGCACAGGACACGGTGTCTATAGTACAAGTAGCTATATTGGAGCAAAAACTGGGACAACAAATGACTATCGTGACTACTGGCTAGCTGGATTAACGCAGGAACATACAGCAGCTGTGTGGCTTGGCTTCGATAAGCCACAATCTATGGAAAATTTAGAGGCCTATAAAATTCACCATCAGCTGTTTAATGTATTGATGGAATAATCAATTTGCCTGTAGAGGTGGGCCTGATTTTCCAAATGAGATAAAAAACAAAGAGCAGTCCAAAAGTAATTCACTAATTGGACTGCTCTTTGTCATTATGTAATTTAACTAGCAAATGGTAAACTTGCCAAAATACCATTATATAATTTTAAAATCACATAAACTAAAAGCGATAATAGTATGGTCCACATAAAAAGCTCAAAAACTAGTAATCCAATCGTTCCACTCATCGGCATAAAATGGCTCATCTTATAAATAAGGTAGATAAAATAGATAAAAATAGTTAGCACAAAAATACCTACCAATACATAGATGAATTGAATAGCAAAGGCTGAACAAATTGCACCGACAAATAAAATAATATAGCCGCCCCGAGCCTGACTAACTGTCGCACCGTCCTGATCTTTAGAGAAAAATAACATTCCTAACTCATGAATAGTTTCTCCCACTAATTTTAAAGCTGAAAATACCATAAAGAAAATCACTGCGAAGACAATTAATAAAAACACACGAAGCTCAAAATCTGATAAAAACTCTCGCATACCTGAATATACGCCAATGGATTGGAAAATTTGCAAAGATTCCCCCACCGCATACATGCCAAATGTTAAACTAAACAATAAAATTGTAATTAATGGTAGATAACCATAAATATAAGGGTTCCTCATAAAAAAATTTTTTCCTCTATTTTTATTGATAACTTCCTATTTATAATATAGCCAATATTCTTCCATTATCGCAAGCTAAAACCTATATGTACATATGCATTCCGACAAAAAGTGCGTTATAATGGACACACTTACCTACATAAAGGAGGATTTTTTTGTTACAAGTACTTTATATTTTCATACCAATGCTTGCTGCGATATTAGTGCCGTTTTTATATAAAAGCATTAAAAATATCCACACAGGCTGGTTTGTTCTTGCAATTCCTGCTACACTCGCGATTATATACATCACTTATATCGCAAAAGTGGCAGACGGTGAAGTATTTCATGCAGAGCTTCCTTGGATTCCATCACTTAATATTTCCGTCGTTTCTTATTTAGATGGACTTAGCTTGCTATTTTCATTACTAATTACCGGAATCGGCTCATTGGTCGTACTTTACTCAATCTTTTACTTAGATAAACATAAAGAAAAATTACATAATTTTTATGTTTACTTATTATTATTTATGTCCGCTATGCTAGGTGTAGTACAATCTGATCATTTAATTACTTTGTACTTCTTCTGGGAATTAACGTCTATTTCATCATTTTTATTGATTGGCTACTGGTTTACTCGTGATGCATCTCGACTTGGTGCACTTAAGTCAATGATGATTACTGTAGGTGGCGGCTTAATGATGTTGGGAGGATTCATTCTTCTTTACCTAATGGGCGGTACTTATTCAATTCGTGAATTGATTGTTCTTGCACCAGATTTAGTGCACCACCCTTTATTCACTTGGTCACTTGTTTTATTACTTTTAGGAGCATTTACGAAATCCGCACAATTCCCATTCTATATTTGGCTACCAGATGCAATGGAAGCGCCAACACCGGTTAGTGCCTACCTCCACTCCGCTACAATGGTCAAAGCAGGTATTTATTTAGTTGCACGCTTTACACCGATTTTTGCTGTTTCTGAACTTTGGGTGTGGCTTGTTACAGGCATAGGTATCTTAACTTTATTCTGGGGTTCTTTCTTTGCAGTCAAGCAAACTGATTTAAAAGGAATTCTTGCTTTCTCAACAGTAAGTCAGCTTGGGCTTATTATGTCATTGCTCGGTGCAAGTGCGGTAGCTTATCACACAAATGGTGCAATAGATAGCATCAAATTTGCAGCCTTTGCAGCTATCTTCCATCTTATAAACCATGCAACCTTTAAAGGTAGCTTATTCATGATAGCAGGTATTATTGATCATGAAACAGGTACACGTGATATTCGTAAACTAGGTGGTTTAATGAGTATTATGCCAATTAGCTTTACAGTTACAGCAATTGGTAGTTTATCAATGGCAGGTCTACCTCCATTTAACGGTTTTTTAAGTAAGGAAATGTTTTTAACTGCTATGCTAGCACTTCAAAATTTTGAATTTTTTGGCTTTGATACATGGGGGGTATTTTTCCCTATTATTGCTTGGATTGCTAGTATATTTACATTTATCTATAGTTTTTATTTTGTCTTTCAAACATTTACTGGCAAATATACACCAGAAAAGTTGCCTCAGAAACCACATGAGGCTCCCATCGGTATGTTAATTTCGCCAATGATTTTAGCAACATTAGTCATCGCAATATTCTTTATTCCGAATTTTGTTGGTGATACTTTTGTAAAGCCAGCTGTCCAAGCTATCCAGCCGTTCCTGTATGACTCACCTCAGGATATTGACATTCATGTAGCTGCTTGGCATGGTAGTTTAACACCCGAATTACTTATGACAATTGGTATCGTCATTGTAGGTTTTTTAATGTTTGTAGCATTACCGAAATGGCAAGGTATGTACTCACGATTCCCACAGGCATTCACGTTAAACAATGCCTACGACAAGTTGATGCTTGGTCTTGATGTTGGCTTGAATCGCGTATCACGACTTTATATGACAGGCTCTATGCGTCACTATTTACTTTATATGTTTAGCAGCATTGCAGCCATTGTCATAGGCTCTTTATTTGTAAAAAATGCCTTTACCTTCTCTTTCCAAAATACGGCACCTATTCGTTCGTATGAGATTATTTTAGTAGTGGTTTTGGTCATCGGTACAGCCATTACAATTTTAGCAAAATCACGTCTAACAGCCATTATAGGACTTGGATCTGTTGGTTATACAGTCGCATTATTCTTTGTTATTTTTAATGCTCCTGATTTAGCATTAACACAGCTTGTTATTGAAACGATTTCTGTTGCATTATTTTTATTAGCATTTTACCATCTCCCGAAGCTTGGGAAACGTGAAGAACGAATGAGATTCCAATTAAACCGCGCGATAGTTTCCATAGCAGTTGGAGTAATGGTCACGCTTGTAGCACTATCTGCCCAATCACAGAAATTGATTCCAACTATTTCGAAGTATTATGAGGAAACCGTTTATTCAAAAGCTGGCGGTGGTAACATTGTTAATGTAATTTTAGTAGATTATCGTGGCTTTGATACATTATTTGAAATTACTGTACTAGGTATTGCTGGCATGGCCATTTTAGCAATGATCAAGTTACGTATGAATAGAAAGGAGAAAACTCATGAGAACAAATGATATCATTATACAATTTACAGCAAAAATTGTATTCTTCATTATTTTCTTCTTTTCCATTCATATTTTTCTAGCTGGGCATTATACACCTGGAGGAGGATTTGTCGGTGGACTTCTAACATCAAGTGCCATCGTACTCCTAGTCCTTGCCTTTGATTTAAATACAGTTCGCCATGTTTTACCTATTAATTATACGTATCTAACAGCAATTGGCTTGTTATTAGCCCTTGCAACTGCTGCTTTCCCAATGTTTGTTGGCAAGCCATTTTTCACACATTTTTTTGATCATTTCAATTTACCGCTTCTTGGCAAACAGTCACTTCACACGGCTATGCTTTTTGATAGCGGTGTCTATTTGGTTGTTGTTGGCGTTACGATGACCATTATTCAAACAATTGGGGAGGATGAATAATGGAAATAATTATGGCGTTTGTCATTGGCTTTCTGTTTATGGCAGCGGTTTATTTAATCTTATCCAAAAGCTTATTGCGTATCATCATAGGCACTGGTCTTTTAAGCCACGGTGCGCATCTGCTTATTTTAACAATGGGCGGACTTGGAGGAGAAGCACCTCCTGTATTAAAGGAAGGAGCGAAAACATTTGCAGACCCATTACCTCAAGCACTCATTTTAACAGCGATTGTTATTAGCTTTGGGGTAACAGCATTTTTCCTTGTACTTGCCTATCGTTCCTATCAGGAGCTTGAAACAGATGATATTAGCTTAATGAAAGGAAGTGATGAGGATGAATAACTTCCTTCTACTGCCCATTATCATTCCTTTCTTCTTCGGCATGATTTTAATGTTCGGGCAAAAAAACCTAAAATATCAACGAACATTTTCATTACTTGGTATAGGCATTGCACTTATATCAGCCATTTCACTGCTTATAAAAGTTAAAAATGATGGCATACAAAAGGTAACATTCGGCAACTGGCCAGTACCATTTGGCATTACGATGGTGTCTGATATGGTATCAGTATTACTTGTTACAACTACACTACTAATTGCATTTTTTGTAGTTTGGTATGGCTTTGGCTCCATCACAAAGGAGCGAGAACGGTTCTTCTATTACCCAGGAATCATGTTTATATTAACCGGGGTGAATGGAGCATTTACTACAGGTGATATTTTCAACCTTTTCGTATTCTTTGAGGTATTGTTAATGGCTTCGTACCTACTTATCGTTTTAGGAGGAGAAAAGGGACAACTTAAAGGGTCAATTAAATATATTTTAATCAATGTGATTTCTTCAGCATTATTTGTCATAACAGTTGCCTTCCTCTACTCTGTAGTTGGAACCTTAAATATGGCAGATATCGCGGTAAAAATAGCTGAAGTCAATCAACCTGGGATTGTTACTGTTATAGCTGTTCTGTTTTTAATGGTATTTGGTTTAAAAGCGGCCATTTTCCCACTCTACTTCTGGCTTCCAACCTCTTATGCGTCAGCGCCAATACCAGTGCTAACACTATTTGGGGCATTATTAACAAAGGTCGGTATTTATGCCATTACGCGGACATATACGCTGTTCTTTGTACATGATTTATCCTATACACATGACTTACTAATGGCTCTTGCTATTGCAACTATAATAGCTGGCTGTATTGGAGCACTTGCCTACTTTGATATGAAGCTTATTATCATTTACAACATTGTTATCGCAGTAGGCGTTATTTTATTTGGTGTCTCTCAAATGAACGAAGTTTCCTTAAAAGGAGCCATGTTTTATTTAGTGCATGATATGCTGATTAAGGCAGCCCTCTTTATGCTAATCGGTATTATCATCTATATTACGGGTACATCTGATTTACGAAAAATGGGTGGCCTTATGAAAAAATATCCTGCTCTCGGCTGGTTCTATTTAATTGCGGCATTTGGCTTAGCAGGAATTCCGCCACTTAGTGGATTTGTCGGAAAGCTTCTTATTGCTCAAGGGGGCTTTGAGGCTGGCAGTATGTGGAGTAGTATTTTTATATTAGCTTCATCACTTCTCGTATTATTATCTGTGATTCGTATTTTCCTTTATGCCTTCTGGGGTGAAGAAAAAGCAACCACAGGTAAGGTCGATAAAAAAGTCTACCAAACACTATTTGTGCCTACTGTTCTTTTAGTGCTAATTACTGTAGCCTATGGTGTGGGAGCTGAGTGGATTACACCATTTATGGATGATGCGGCAAAACTATTACATGATCCATCTATCTATATAGATGCTGTTATGAAGGAGGATTAAAGCTATGGCATTTCAAATTATTTTAAATTTTGTACTTGCCTTCGTCTGGATGTTCCTTTCTTCAAATTACACAGTAACGGGCTTTATTGTTGGTTTCCTTCTTGGTATTCTACTGCTTATTATGATGCGGAGATTTTTTACAACACGTCTCTATGTCTACCGTATTTGGGCAATTATTAAACTGACTTTACTGTTTTTAAAGGAATTAGTATTGGCAAATATACAAGTTCTTCAAGTAGTATTAAAGCCTAAATTGGATATGCAACCAGCATTCTTTGCTTATCCTACTGTTCTAAAGCAAGAATGGGAAATTACCCTATTATCAAGTCTTATTACCTTAACACCAGGTACAGTAGTTGTTCATGTATCTGATGATGCGAAAACATTATATGTACATGCAATCGATATTAGTGATGTCGATGAAGCAATTGCAGCAATTCGAGATTCTTTTGAGAAAGCGATATTGGAGGTGAGTAAATCATGACAACGTTTATTATAGCTGCGATTGTAGTGATTTGCTTATCAATGGTAGCCGTTATTTATCGAATGGTTAAAGGTCCTTCTGCATCCGACCGCGTTGTCGCTTTGGATTCATTAGGTGTGTCCCTTATTTCGTTAATTGGGTTATTCTCCATATTAGTGGAGACAAGCTTCTTCCTTGAAATTATATTATTGTTAGCGATTTTATCGTTTATCGGTACAGTAGCTTTCTCTAAATTTATAGAGAAAGGAGATATCATTAAACGTGACAATTCTCGCTAATAGTTTAGTTATCTTTTTTATTTCTGTCGGGGTGCTATTTATTGTCGTGACAGCTATTGGTCTTATTCGCTTACCTGATTTGTACACTCGGGCTCACGCTGCCTCAAAGAGTGCAACATTAGGTGTCATGTGTATACTGATTGGCGTATTCTTTCACTTTTGGCTGATCGAGGACCACTTTAATCCCCGTATTTTGCTCGGCATTTTGTTTCTATTTATCACTGGACCTGTAGGAGGTCATATTATGACTCGCTCCTCGTACATCGCTGGTGTAAAGCCCTGGAAAGGCACTGTCCGCGATGAGCTTGGACCAGAAATTGAACGCATGAAAAAGGAACAAGGCATAAAATAAAAAGACAGGCCAATGAAATCATCTAGACTTCATTGGCCATTTTTTAATTATTTGATAGTATAAAAAACTCTCTCTCCAAGCCGACACCTTCCCAAAATTCGAGTGCTAGTTCATTTTCTAAATCTACATAAACATTAACGACAGAAGTATCATGCTTTTCATTAAACCAATTTACCAATTCATCTACAAGACGTTTAGCAATCTTCTGTCGTCTATAAGCTGGTAAGACATAGATCTCATCAATTTGCCCATAGATCGTATCATACATTAATTCCTTTTTTATGGAAGCCAAACCGAAGCCTATAATTTGATGGTTTTCATTAGTTGCAATATAAATAGCCCCATATTGTGATTGCAAATATTGTTCTAATTGATTTAGAATGGCCTCTCTATCACTCTTCTCTAACTCACAATCTGCCGTTTCTTTCGCATTTTCATTCCATAGCTCCAATATTTCATTTCCTATTTTTTGATTCATACAATCTTTTGTTAGTAACTGAATATGTATGCTCATTCCAAACAACTCCTATACCATTTGATCAATCTATCATCTCACAACAAATGGTATTACTCTAATAAAAACCCATAAAAGAATCTGCCTCCTCTTTGTAAGCAGATTCTTTTAAAAATTAGATATATCCGTTTGAAGTTAAAATTTCTGTAAGTTGGTCAACACATTCCTCAATGCAGTAATGCTCTGTATCTAAAATAATCTCGGGATTTTCCGGTTCTTCATAGGGCGCACTAATCCCTGTAAAATTTGGAATTTCAGCATTGCGCGCTTTTTTATAAAGTCCCTTTGGATCACGCTGTTCACATGTTTCAACAGAGCACCTTACATAAACTTCTATAAATTCTCCTTCTTCTACGAGCGCTCGTACAACTTGACGATCCTCTCGATATGGAGATATAAAAGCTGTTAAAACAATTTGACCATTTTCCACAAATAGCTTTGAAACTTCTCCAATGCGCCGAATATTTTCCCTACGTCCTGCTTCATCAAATCCTAAATCCTTATTCAAGCCATGACGAACATTATCACCATCTAGGACAAAGGCTTGATTGCCACGATCAAAAAGGCGACGTGCGAAAGCATTTGCGACAGAAGATTTTCCTGAGGCAGATAAGCCCGTAAACCATAAAATGAAGCTTTGATGCTTGTTTTGTGTACGACGTTCCTCTTTCGTAATGGAAGCCTCATGCCAAACAATATTGGAACTCATTTTAAAACCTCCTTACGCATTCCTTTAATCAGAACATCCACCACCTCTTTACGACTAAACGTGCTTGGTGGAACTTCGCCATTACGTAGCATTTCACGAACTTTTGTACCTGATAAGATCACATGTGCTGTATTATCATGTGGACAGGTTTTAGTTGTTGCCATCCCCTCACATTTGCTGCAATAGAAGCTATGCTCAAACTTTAGTGGGACAATGCCTAATTCATCTTCCGTAAATTGTTCAAATATTTTTTGTGCATCATATGTGCCATAATAATCACCAACACCTGCATGATCACGCCCAACGATAAAGTGTGTACAGCCATAATTTTTCCTTACAAGTGCATGGAAAATGGCTTCTTTTGGTCCTGCATAGCGCATGGCAGCAGGAAACACGCCTAATTGCACATGATTTTCTGGATAATAATTTTGCAGTAAAATCTCGTAACTTTCCATACGGATTGCAGCCGACACATCGTCTGATTTTGTTTCCCCAACAAGCGGGTTCAGAAATAGTCCATCAATCGTTTCTAACGCAGCCTTTTGAATATATTCATGCGCTCGGTGCACAGGGTTTCGAGTTTGGAAACCAACAATAGTTTTCCATCCTTTATCTGCAAACAACTGACGTGTCTCAATCGGATCAAAGGAATACGCAGGAAACTTTTGTTCAATACGTTTAGTTAATGTAATTTTACCACCCACATAAATACTTGGGCGTTCATGCAGCTTTTTCACACCTGGATGCTCTAAATCCTCTGTGCCATATACTAACAAAGCCTCTTTTCGCTTATTTGGCTCATAAATATCAGCCACCTCAATCACACCATAAACATCATTAGCATAAACAAGCTTTGCCTCATCACCAAGCTGTAAAGTTTTTGCGACTTCCTTTGTTACAGGCAATGTAATTGGAATACTCCATACCACACCAGATGCTAGCCGTGTATGCTCCATAACAGATTCATAGTCTTCCCTAGTTAAAAATCCCTCAATCGGACTGTAACCACCTATTGCAATTAGCTCTAAATCACTAAGAGATATGACATCAAGCTCTATTGTTTTAGTTATTCTTGTCACATCTTTCTCCGGATGAAAAGCTTGCACTAATTGTCCACCATGTGGTTGTAAACTCATAAAAAATTCCTCCTAATTTTATAAAAATACTAAGTTTTATAGTTTAATTTAGGTAGTGGTTCAAAAAAGTTATTGTTAATCGGGTCCTAATCTTGGCTTCTTGTTATTATTGATCAAGTACTGCCCTGTTTTGATCGGCTTCTCGCTATAATTGATCAGGTACTGCCCTGTTTTGATCAGCTTCCCCCTTAATTTGATCAGGTACCACCTTGTTTTGATCGGCTTCTCGTTAATATTGATCAGGTACCGCCATATTTTGATCAGCTTCCCCTTTAATTGATCGGGTACCAACTTGTTTTGATCGGCTTCCACCATTTTTTGATCAGGTACCACCACATTTTGATCGGCTTCTCCTTTTATTTGATCAGGTACCGCCATATTTTGATCGGCTTCCCGTTAATATTGATCAGGTACCGCCTTGTTTTGATCAGCTTCTCTTTTATTTGATCAGGTACCGCCTTGTTTTGATCAGCTTCCCCTTTAATTGATCGGGTACCGCTTTGTTTTGATCGGCTTCCACCATTATCTGATTAGTTACCGCCATATTTTGATCGGCTTCCCGTTAATATTGATCATGTACCTCCATGTTTTGATCGACTTCTCCTTTTATTGATCAGGTACCACCACATTTTGATCGGCTCGCCCCTTTATTTGATCAGGTACCACCACATTTTGATCGGCTTCCACCGTTATTTGATCAGGCCCTGCCCTGTTTTTTTTCAGGTCCCTTCCTTTTTAATCAAATTACCCTCTGTTTTAATCCGCTTCCCCACCATTCCAATCAATTCTCCCATCTTTTAGCCACCCATTGATCTAGATACCTTCGCCAGAGTCGTATATGGAGCTTTCCTCTTCTCGCATAGTCCGCATTAAGCTGATGACACCTAGCGTTCCAACTATAATGCTACCAATTAATACGATGGCGTAGAAATCTTTTTCCAAGAATAGCTGCACTAAAAAATAAGAAATGGCTAATGAAAATATTGGGGATACTATCCAAATTCGGACGATTTTCCTAACAATTTGCTTATGCAAAATCCTTCTTCCATTTTTCGCCATTCCTATACCAATAATAGAGGATGAAGTTACTTGTGTTAATGGTACGGGAAGCCCGAAAATAGAGCTAATACCAACAAGTAGTGCACCTGTGCTGGAAATTAAAATACCTTCTGTTTTCTCGAAACGTACAATCTTCTTCCCATTTGTTTCGAGTACTCGTTTTCCAAGCAGAATGGCACCAAGCGCTACAAATGCCCCACCAAGCCAGATTCCACTCGTCACACTCATCATTCCTGCGCCAACAAGGGGTCCTACTGCATTCGCTACATTATTCATCCCCGCGGAAAATGCTTCAAAAAATCCAGCTAACACAAGGAGAATCGTTAATATCGGTCGATCCTTTAGCAAGCCCTTGATCCGTAATTTATACAGCCATTTTCCAAAGACTAATGCAATGACAAATGCAATAATCGGAACAATCACCCAAAATGACATGATGACAAACAATGATTTTACATATAGCACCTTATAAGCTATCCCTACACCTACGACAGCTCCCACCGTTACTTCACTTGTTGATAATGGGATACCTAACAGATTAGCCAGAAAGAGCGAGCTTGTTGCAGAAATCAAAATAATAAGAACAATCTTTACAGTGATGTACTCTTGTGGCATAATGCCAGCGCTAATTGTTTTTACTACCTCTCCACCACCAAGAACCGCTCCACTAAAAACACCTATTGCACAAATTAGCAAGGCCTGCCAAGCTTTAGGTATGGCTCCTGCACCGTAAGCGACACCCATAGAAGCCGCTGCTCCACTAGCACCTATATTTAATGCAAAAAATAGACTAATTGCTATTGCAACATTTTCAAGCATGGCAAAGCTCCTTTATTCATGTAACCCACACTCCGTTTTACCAGATCCTTGCCATCTACCTGAACGTAAATCATCCATCGTAAAGGCTGGCTTTGTGCAATGCTCGCAGCCTATGCTCGGATAACCTGTGTCATGCAAAGGATTGTAAGGCAAATGATGCTTTGAGACATATCGCCAAACGTCCTTCCATGTCCAATGAATGAGTGGACAAATTTTAATTGACTTAAATTTATCATCACGATTGATAAAGTTTGTATTTTGACGGGTTGGTGATTGTTCACGACGCAAGCCTGAAATCCAAGCTTTTGCACCAGCTAATGATTGATGTAACGGTGTAATCTTTCGAATGTCACAGCATTTATTTGGATTAGACTTCCATAGTTCATCACCATATTGAGCTGCTTGTTGTGCTAACGTAAGCGCTGGCTTTTGCATAATAATGTTTAACTGCGGATATTTTTCTTTCACCCGCTCAATAGTTTCATAGGTTTCTTTAAAATGAACATCTGTATCTAAAAAAATAATTGTAGCATCAGGCTTCACCTTTGAAATTAAATCGACTAAGACGATTCCCTCAATTCCAAAGCTACAAGCATAAACAATCTCCTCTCCATACTCCGCAAAACTCCACTGTAAAACCTCCAGCGCAGCCTTATAGGTTTCATCGATCTTAAAATCCAGTATTGGCTCATGCCAAGTTGCAAATGTTAACATGTTATCCCCCTTATAACGAAAAAAGACGTTCTAACAAAAGACATAGTTATAACATGCCTCATTGCTAAAACGCCTCTAGTTTGACTAGCCAGCTCTTATCTGATGATTGTTTACTGGTATTTGCTACCTTGTTCACAATCATTCTTCTTATTACCAAATATATACTAAATTACACCTAGTAGTCAACTAGGCTTTTTTAAAATTTAAATTATCTTTTTCAACTTTGTTCAACATGTGGTGTACGTATCTGTTTTCCTTCCTTGAACTACCACTTTTAATTTTTTCAAAAATTTTCAATCCCTTGTTGACTAATAGGAAATATATGTTTAATGTATAACTAAGATTTGAATCAAACCAATAAAAATGCTGATCAGAGGACTGAAGGCCATCTACTTAGGACGAAATATTTTCGTTCTAAGAGATGGCTTTTTGTGTTTTTAGATCAAAAAGGAGCGATTTTAGTGAAAAAAAGAAAACGATTTTTCCAATCATTAGCACTTATATCCGTGCTGACATTGACCTTAACAGGCTGTGGGACTAAATCATCTGATAGTGATACAGGTGCTTCAGATACACAAAAATCTGTGGAATTATTTAATGTATCCTATGACCCTACTCGAGAGCTATACGATGAATTCAATCAGGATTTTATAAAGAAATGGAAGGATGAAACAGGTCAAGAGGTGACTATCAAGCAATCTCATGGTGGCTCTGGAAAACAGGGAAGAGCTGTTATTGATGGGCTGGATGCTGATGTTGTTACCTTAGCCTTAGCCTACGATATTGATGAGATTGCACAGGCTCGGGATTTATTAAACAAAGACTGGCAAACGGAATTTGAAAACAATTCTACACCTTATACATCTACCATTGTCTTTTTAGTACGCAAGGGCAATCCAAAGGGCATTAAAGACTGGGATGACTTAATAAAGAAAGATGTTTCCGTTATTACGCCAAATCCAAAAACATCTGGTGGTGCCCGTTGGAACTATTTAGCTGCTTGGGCGTATGCTGGGAAATTATATAACAACGATGAAACAAAAATAAAAGAATTTATGAATGCTTTATATAGCAATGTGGAGGTACTTGATTCAGGTGCTCGTGGCGCAACAACAACCTTTGTTGAGCGTGAAATTGGAGATGTCCTAATTGCTTGGGAAAATGAAGCCTATTTATCACTCAATGAATTAGGAGACGATGAATTTGAGATTGTCACACCTTCTTTAAGTATTTTAGCTGAGCCTCCTGTTGCAATTGTTGACAAGATTGTTGATAAAAAAGGGACACGTGAAGTAGCCGAAGCATATCTAAAGCATTTATATAGTGATGCTGGGCAAGAAATTGCTGCAAAAAACTACTATCGACCAAGAAATGAAGAAATTCTAGCAAAATATCAAGATCAGTTTCCAAAACTTGAGCTCGTTTCCATCGATGATTTCGGAGGCTGGGCTAAAGCACAAGCAAAACATTTTAAAGATGAAGGTACATTTGACGAAATTTATGTACCTCAATAAGGAGGCATGTTATGACTAGTTTAACGGTTAATAAAAAGCGTCGCATCATTCCGGGCTTCCATCTTTCACTTGGTTATACCATGCTCTATGTTAGCTTGCTAGTTTTATTGCCGCTTTCTATGATTCTTATTCATACACTATCCTTAAGCTGGACAGAGTTTGTTGATATTGTGACTGCTCCTCGGGCTGTTGCTTCTTATAAAGTAAGCTTTAGCACTGCGCTCGCTGCTGGTTTACTGAATGTTGTTTTTGGCACCATTATTGCTTGGGTGCTTGTCCGCTACCAATTTCCCTTTAAACGCATTATTGATGGACTTGTTGATTTACCGTTCGCTTTACCAACTGCTGTTGCAGGAATAGCCTTAACATCACTTTATGCACCCAATGGCTGGATTGGTCAATTTTTCAGTTTCAAAATTGCTTTTACACCGCTTGGTATTATCATCGCCCTAACATTTATTGGGCTACCATTTGTCGTGCGTACAGTACAACCTGTTTTACAGAATATTAGTGCGGAAGTCGAGGAGGCTTCTGCAAGTCTTGGTGCAACACGCTTACAAACCTTTGGAAAAGTCATTTTACCCGAGCTTGCTCCTGCTATTTTGACAGGCTTTTCACTAGCTTTTGCACGAGCGCTTGGAGAGTATGGTTCGGTTGTTTTTATCGCTGGAAATATGCCGATGAAAACCGAAATTACACCGTTAATTATTATGACAAAGCTAGAACAATATGATTATGCTGGTGCTACAGCCATAGCATTAGTTATGCTCATTACATCATTCATTCTCTTATTTAGCATAAATATCATACAATGGCTAGCAAATCGTCGCTTTGTACAGTAGGAGGTATATATGGAACAATCTACAGTTATTCAGCAAGCTGCTCCTGAAAAAAATAAAGCCATAGCAAAGTCTTCAGCCTTACAAGAACCCCACTTCGTACGATATACGTTGACATTTATTGCACTAGCTTTTTTAGGGTTTTTTATTGTTTTGCCACTAGTATCTATTTTCATCAGTGCCTTTCAAAAAGGCGTAGACGTGTATATGGCAGCTATCACACACCCAGATGCATTAGCAGCTATCAAATTAACTTTAACCGTTGTAGTGATTGCTGTCCCATTAAACGCAATTTTTGGTATTATGGCTGCCTGGGCATTAACAAAATTTAATTTTAAAGGGAAAAATTTATTACTAACAATTGTCGACCTCCCTTTTGCTGTATCCCCTGTTATCGCAGGCTTGATATTTATCTTGTTATTTGGTTCACAGGGTCTATTTGGTGATTGGCTCTTTGAAAATGATATTAAGATTGTTTTTGCGCTTCCTGGTATTGTGCTTGCTACCATTTTTGTTACGTTACCCTTTGTCGCAAGGGAACTCATTCCTCTTATGCAGACACAGGGAACCTCTGAGGAGGAGGCCTCTATTTCACTTGGCGCAGGTGGCTTTAAAACATTTTGGTATGTGACATTACCAAATATCAAATGGGGCTTATTATACGGGCTTATTTTATGTAATGCTCGAGCAATCGGTGAGTTTGGTGCAGTTTCTGTTGTTTCAGGTCATATACGAGGGATGACAAATACAATGCCACTTCATATTGAAATTTTATATAATGAGTACCAATTTGCGGCAGCCTTTGCCGTTGCTTCACTAATGAGCGTCATTGCCATCATTACACTTATCGTGAAAGATATTATTGCTTGGAAATCAAAATCTGTTTAAAGGAGGCATTGCCATTATGAGCATTCAAATAAAAAACGTTTCAAAAAAGTTTGGTTCCTTTCAAGCTTTACAGGATATTTCCCTCCATATTCAATCCGGTGAACTCGTTGCTCTTCTTGGTCCATCTGGTTCAGGGAAAACTTCTTTACTACGTGTAATTGCTGGTCTGGAGACCTCCGATGTTGGTGAAATTTTATTTGACGATCAAGCCATTACAGACCGACATCCTAAGGAACGAAATGTAGGCTTTGTGTTCCAGCATTATGCCCTTTTTCGACATATGACCGTATTTGATAATGTTGCCTATGGTCTTAAAGTACGTCCTCGTAAAACAAGGCCCTCAAAATCAGAAATGAAAGAAAAAGTGATGGAGCTATTACGCCTTGTTAAACTGGAAAATTTCGCTAAGCGTTTTCCCACACAGCTTTCAGGTGGGCAACGTCAGCGTGTGGCACTGGCTAGAGCACTCGCTGTGGAGCCAAAGGTACTTTTATTAGATGAACCCTTTGGTGCACTAGATGCTAAAGTAAGAAAAGAGTTACGTAGATGGTTACGAAAACTTCATGATGATTTCCACATTACAAGTATATTTGTCACACATGATCAAGAGGAGGCGCTAGATGTAGCAGATCGTATTGTTGTGATGAACAATGGCCAAATTGAGCAAATTGGTAGTCCAGATGAGGTTTATACAAACCCTAAAAGCCCATTTGTTTACGATTTTTTAGGCAATGTAAATATTTTTAAAGGACGCTTACATAATGGTAAATTAACACATGGTGAATTTGCTATTGATGTACTAGACTCACATGCACACACCCAGGATGATGCTATAGGCTACGTTCGTCCACATGATATTCAAATTGAAAAAACGGCTGTTACAGGTACAGTTCCTGTCAAAATTAGTCACATTCATTTGCTTGGCCCAATCGTACAAATTGAGTTACGCCGTGAGGATATTGGCGAATTTCTAGAAGCCGAATTGTCAAAAGAGCAATTTCTTTCCCTAGAACTTAAAATTGGTGATCAAGTATATGTAAAACCAAAGCAACTAAAAGTCTTTATCCCTGAAGATTTCTCCATATAAAGCTAACTTTTTATGAGATTAATTATAATATGTACCCTTCTACTTAATTTTCCTAAATTACTTTTTATTTAATAATTTCAACTTTTTTCATCTATAGTACTAGACAAATAACTGATCAAGCCCATTTTAATAACATAAACCTTACCTGATTCAGCCGCCTTACACGTACATTTGAGCTAACAACTAAACGTGTAGCTGTGCCATTTAGTGATGTCCCACAAAGCCATCCATACTATGATTCTATAACGAAACTTCAACAAGCCGGAATCGTAGATGGATCAAACGGTGCATTTAATCCAAACGCACCGATGACCCGTGCTCAAATGGCAAAGATTCTCGTCCTTGCATTTGGTTTAACACCTGAAGGAACAACTACATTCCAAGATGTTCCTGTCACGCATTGGAGCTATGACTATATATCCGCACTCGCCGATTCTGGTATAGCATTAGGCGATAATGGTAACTTTAAACCCGATGAGCCAGTGACACGAGCACAATTCGTGGCATTTATGTATCGGGCACTGAACCTATAAATTGAAATACGCTACAAAGCCTTTGACTAGACTTTGTAGCGTATAGTAGTTTTAATCCTTCTCATTTCCTCTTATTGATGATGAAATTGTCTTCCATCATAGACTGCTGTTACATAGCCAGCTCGAATCACAAAATCACCAAAATGCTCGCCCTCTAACCGTTCCTTGGCAAAGTGCAGAAGTATTGGACGGAGCTCTGCTAAAATCTCCTCTTCACCAATATTTTCACGATAGATTTTATTAAGGCGATCTCCTGTAAAGCTTGCTCCGAGATACATATTGTACTTTCCTGGTCCTTTGCCGATAAAGCCAATTTCAGCCATAGCAGCTCGCGAACAACCATTAGGACAGCCAGACATACGAATAACAATTTCCGTTTCGTTTAAGCCAGCCTCATCAATGATGGTTTCAATTTTTGTAATCAAGGAAGGCAAATAGCGCTCTGCTTCAGCCATGGCTAATCCGCATGTTGGTAACGATACACAAGCAATAGAATTTCGTCGTAAGGCAGAATAATGTGCACCATCAGTTAGCCTATATTCTTCAATAAGAGCTGCAATCTTTTTCTTCTTTTGCGGAGTAACATTGCCAATCATTAAATTTTGGTTTGGTGTTAGGCGGAAATCACCCGTGTGTACCTTCGCAATTTCTCGTAGCCCTGTTAGCAGCTGGTAATCTTCAAAATCCTTAATACGCCCATTTTGAATAAATAGCGTATAATGCCATTTCCCCTCTGCCCCTTTTATCCAGCCAAATTCATCACCTGTACGTTCAAATGTAAATGGACGTGCCTCTTGAATATCCCAGCCTAGACGACGTGTTAGCTCTTCGTTAAACCAATCAAGCCCTCTTGCATCAATTGTATATTTAAAGCGAGCATTTTTACGTACGGAACGATTGCCATAATCGCGTTGAATCGTAATAATTTTTTCCGCCGTTTCCAGTAATTTATCAGGTGTGATAAAGCCTATAACTCGAGCAAGCTGTGGGTATGTTTCATGATCACCATGTGTCATGCCCATTCCACCACCTACTGCAACGTTAAAGCCCACTAACTTACCTTCCTCAACTATCGCAATTAAACCGATATCTTGTGAAAATACATCCACATCATTGCTTGGAGGAATAGCTATACCAATCTTAAATTTACGTGGTAAATACAATGCACCATAAATTGGTTCAATTTCTTCCTCTTGACTATCCACTACCTTTTCACCATCTAGCCAAAGCTCATGATATGCTCGTGTTCTAGGAAGTAAATGCTCGCTTAACTTTGCAGACCAATTGTAGATTTCCTCATGTAATGCTGATTGATTTGGATTGACGTTACACATAACATTACGGTTTACATCCCCACAGGCTGCAAGAGAATCCAATAATACATCATTAATTTCCTGCATATATTTTTTGACATTCCATTTTAAAATACCGTGTACCTGAAATGCCTGACGTGTTGTTAATTTTAAGGAACCATTGCCATACTTTCTTGCCATTTCATCCATTACTAGCCACTGGGCTGGTGTAGCTGCTCCACCTGGTGTACGGACACGTACCATAAATTGATAAGCAGGCTCTAGCTTTTGACGTTGTCGTTCATTACGAAGATCACGATCATCTTGTAAATAACTGCCATGGAATTTCATCAGTCGGTTATCATCCTCTGGAATTCCTGAACTTAATGGGTTATTCATCGTACGTTCAAGTGTTCCACGCAGATAATTACTTTCACTTTTTATACGCTCTACATCACTAGGGTTTCCTGGTTGTGGAGGTAAAATAATTTTTCCTGTCATGTATCTTCTCTCCTTTATTAATAAACATCCCGTTGATAGCGATTTTGTTGTTTTAGTTCATTGACAAAGGCTTTCGCTTCCTCTGGCGTTTTTTTTCCTTGTTGCTCTATCAGACGATGTATTGTGGCATCTACATCTGCCGCCATCGTTTTTTCATCACCACATACGTAAATAACAGCCCCTTGCTCCAACCATTCATAAAAAGCTGCTGCATTTTCCTCAATTTTATGTTGCACATAGATTTTTTTATCAGTGTCTCGTGAAAAGGCTACATCCATTTGCGTTAGTGTGCCAGAAGCAAGCCAACGTTGCCAGTCTGTTTGATACAGAAAATCTGTCACAAAATGCTGATCACCAAAAATTAACCAAGCCTTTCCTTCAATCCCTAGCTCCTCACGCTCCTCTAAAAATGCCCGATATGGAGCCACACCTGTACCCGCACCAATCATGATAATTGGCGTGTCCTGCTGCTCTGGTAATCTAAAATTAGGATTTTTATGCACATAAATTGGTAATGTATCACCAATTTGAATACGCTCTGTAATGCTACCAGAGCAAACGCCAAGACGTTGACGTCCATTTGTCTCATAGCTTACTTTCCCTATTGTTAAGTGCACCTCTTCATTATTTGCCTTTTGACTACTAGCAATGGAGTAAAGTCGTGCGGGAATTTTACGTAACAATTCTACAAATTGCTGTGCATTCCATGAAAATGGCGCAAAATCCTCCGCAACATCAAGTAAATCTCTTCCCCTTGCATAGTCTTTCCATGCGTTAGCGTCTTCTACTAACTTTGTAAATTTCTTATGCACTGTATAGGTGCTAATCTTTTGGAGCAATGGCTTGGATAATACCGTTATTTCAAGCTTCTTTTGCAATGCTTCCCTTATTGATAATTTTTCATCAAAGACATTTACCTCAGTTTGTGGATCAAACTGTAGTGCCGTTAATAAAGCATCAACTAATTTTTCATCGTTTTCTGGTAAAATACCGATACTATCTCCAGGCTCAAAGTAGAAATTTGCCCCCTCAATGGCTAATTCAATATGACGCGTCTCTTTGTTGGAGCCCCTGCCATTTAAATTAATGCTTTCTAGCACCTCAGCATAAAAAGGATTTTTTCGAGAATATGTAGAATCCCCCAGTACGATCTGATTTGATGCCTCTACTGTAGCCACTACATCAGCCTGCTGCAGGAGCTCCTTCTGAACAGCTGAGAACCATTGTGCTGCTGCATCATCATAATCCACATCACATTCTGTGCGAGGAACAATTTGAGTAGCCCCCAATTTGGCAAATTGCTCATCGAAATCTTTTCCTGTTTTACAGAAGAATTCATAAGAGCTGTCCCCTAAAGCTAATACCGAATAGTGTAAATTCTCTAGTTTTGGAGCACGCTTACTATGCAAAAATTCATAGAACTGTATGGCTTGATCAGGTGGTTCTCCTTCACCATGTGTGCTGACAATCAATAAGAGATTTGTAAGCTTTTTCAAATTATTCGGCTTAAATTTTCCTAATGATGAAACCGTCACATCTACATCATTACTTTTCAATACGGACGCATATTTTTCGGCTAGACCCTGGCTGTTACCTGTTTGTGAACCATATAAAATCGTCACTGTTTTAGTGATTGGTGTTACCGTTGACGTTACTTCCTCAGCTATAGTATTGATTGTTGCTAGCGGTGCACTTAAATAACCGTTTAGCCAAATTCTTTGCTCGCCAGTTAGTTTTGGGAGCAGCTCATTTAATAGCTTTACCTGCTCCTCATTAAATGGACTGTTTATTACTTGCAGTTTCAAAGCTTGCCACCTCACGTATTCGTATCATTTCTATTCTTTTTCTTCGTCGAGTCAGCGCTAAACCCTTATTTGGCTGGCGCTATTTTTTTCTGCAAAACCAAATTATCGAAGTCTTATTTTTTCCTTTTTTTCAATTTGGACCACATAGGAATTTTGGATAATTAAAGTAATTGATCCATGACTCACAGTATTTAAAATTTGACGGACATTATCTAACGCTAAATTTACATTTTCAGTCCTTTTATCTACCATGACAGAACACCTTCCTTATGACATGCTAGTAATTCGGCAATACGTTCCACTAAAACTTTCCTTACATTATCGTCGTAGCCTAAGCTTTCACATAATGTGATAGTTCGACCCTCATATTCTTGCAGACGCTTTGTTATACTTTGTCGAAGAATTCCTGTAAACAATAAGTACGGCACGATAAATACTTGATCAGTCTTATTTTTCTTTTGCTGTAGCCATTCCTCAAAAGTTGGACCTACTCCATACAAAAAGCTTG
>Ga0213828_1000954_pt1 | contig 25559 bp, 23 predicted proteins | sample MC6MC0897MG_FD_180664 | JGI IMG/M metagenome (GOLD analysis project Ga0213828, IMG submission 180664) | Enriched soil aggregate microbial communities from Iowa State University, Ames, United States - MC6-MC0897-MG | ecosystem: Environmental > Terrestrial > Soil > Unclassified | place: USA: Iowa... | reverse complement strand
TCGGTCTCCAGCACCAGATGCTCCAGCCCCACGTCCACCGCGTGACGGCGAATCTGCAGCGCCCGCTCGAACGTCATCGCGCCGCCCATTCCCAGCGCAAAGCCATGGTCGATGAAGGCCTGCGCCTGCTGCGCGCTGCCATTGAACGCGTGCGCGATGCCGCCGATGCGCGGATGGCGGCGCAGGTACTTCAGCAGGATGTCCTGGGATTTACGCACGTGCAGCAGCACGGGCAGGCCAAACTCGACGGCCATGTCCAATTGCGCGGCATAGAACCGTTCCTGACGTTCGCGCGGCGGGCCGGACGCGATCTCCGGCACGAAGAAGTCCAGCCCGATTTCGCCGATGGCGACAAAGCGCGGATCGCCCAGGGATTCCTTGATGGTCTGTCGAAGCACGTCCAGATCGCCGTCGTCGGCGCGCGCGACGTACAGCGGGTGGATGCCCAGCGCATACGCGCCGCCGGCGATGCTGGCGGCCAGGTCGCGTACGACCGCGAAATTGGCGCGTTCGATGGCAGGGATCACGATGGCCTGGACGTCCGCATGGGCGGCGTGGTCCGCGACCTCGGTGCGATCGGCATCGAATTCAGCGGCGTCCAGATGGCAATGGGTGTCGATGAGCATGGGCGTGTCCTCCTTATGCGGATTATCCGCCCCGCGGCCGTCGCGCGGACCCGCGCTGACGGCTTTCGCTGCGGACCGGGCTAGCCTGACACCAGGCGGCCGTTTTCCATCAGCAACTGACGGTCGGCGCGGGCGGCAAGCTCGGGATCGTGGGTGACGATCGCAAATGCCGTGCCCGACTCCTGGTTCACCCGCGTCAGCAGTTCGAACATGTTGTGGGCAGTGTGCCGGTCCAGGTTGCCCGTGGGCTCGTCCGCCAGTACGCACACCGGCCGAGTCACCAGCGCGCGCGCCAGCGCCACGCGCTGCCGTTCGCCGCCGGACAACTGGCCGGGAAAGTGCCCTTCCCGGGCGGAAAGGCCGACCAATCCGAGCACTTCTCGTGCCGCCTCGCGGGCCTTGTCGCGGTTCTCGCGGCGCACGATCAGCGGCATCGCCACATTGTCCAGCGCCGAAAACTCGGCCAGCAGGTGGTGGAACTGGTAGACGAAGCCCAGGCTGCGGTTGCGCACCGCGCTTTTCTTGGACTCGGACAGCCCGATGCCCACCTGGCCGTCAACCGATACCGAGCCGCTGGTCGGGACGTCGAGCAGCCCCAGAATGTGCAGCAAGGTGCTTTTGCCGGACCCCGACGCGCCCACGATGGCGACCATCTCGCCGCGCGCGACGGACAGGCTGACATTGCTGAGCACTTCGATCCGGGCGGGGCCTTCGTCGTAGACCTTGACGATGTTTTCGGCCTGCAGCGCCGGCGTCGTGCCGGCCTGCGGTTTCTGCGTCGGGGTATCAATCATGGCGCAGCACCTGTGCGGGTTGCAGGCGCGAGGCGCGCCAGCTCGGATACAAGGTCGCCAGCAGCGACAGCACCAGCGAGGTCACGCCGATGGTGACGATGTCGCCCACCTGAGGATCGGACGGCAGCGCGCTGATGAAGTAGATTTCGCGCGGCAGGAAATGCACGCCCAGCATGCGTTCGATGAACGGCACGATCACGTCCACGTTGTACGCAATGGCAATGCCGCCGGCCACGCCCAGCAAGGTGCCGATCACGCCGATCAGCGCGCCTTGCACCAGGAAGATGCGGGCCACTTCGCCGGGACCCGCGCCCAGCGTGCGCAGGATGGCGATGTCGGATTGCTTGTCCTTGACGGCCATGACCAGCGAGGACAGCAGATTGAACGCCGCCACGGCCACGATCAGCGCCAGGATCAGGAACATCATGCGCTTTTCGGTCTGCACCGCGGCGAACCACGTGCGGTTGTTGCGCGACCAGTCGCTGGCCATGACGTACGGCGGCAGGACGTTGCGCAGTTCGGCCGCCACTTCGGGGGCTTTCTGCATGTCGGCAATGCGCAGACGCACGCCGGCGGTGCCGCTTTCGCGGAAGACGCGCGCCGCATCTTCGTTGTCCACGAACGCCAGCGAAGAATCGTATTCGTAGTGGCCCGACGAGAACACGCCCACCACGGTGAACTGGCGCATGCGCGGGGCAAACCCGGCCGGGCTGATCGAGCCCTGCGGCGCCATCATCAGCAGCGTGTCGCCGACCTTGACGCCCATGCCGTCGGCCAGCTCGTTGCCCAGCACGACGCCGAAGCCGCCGGGTTTCAGGTCGGTCAGCTTGCCCGACACCATCTGGCGCGGCAGGTCCGACACGTTGCCCTCGGTGGCAGGGTCGATGCCCCGCACCTGCACGCCGCGCAACGCCTGCCCCCGGACCAGCATGCCCTGCGCCGCCACGAAGGGCGCGCCGGCCTTGACTTCGGGATTGCGCTCGGCGGCGGTGGCGAACTGCTGCCACTGCTCAAGCACCCGTTCGGGGGATGCGCCGGGAAGATAGAGTTCGATGTGCGGCAGCACCGACAACATGCGGTCGCGCACTTCTTTCTGGAACCCGTTCATCACGGACAGCACCACGATCAGGGCGGCAACGCCCAGCGCGATGCCCGCCATGGAACTGGCGGCAATGAAGGAGATGAAGCGATCGCGGCGGCCGCGTCGCTGGCGGATCCGGGCAAGCCCCGCATAGCGGGCGCCGATCCATAGTTCGTAGGGTATTTTCAGCACGTGCGCATTATTGCATTAACCGCCCGTAAATCGCCCCGCGGATGTGCGGATCCTAGACCAGGCGTGACAACGTATGGCAGTTGGCCGCGGCGCTAAGTTCCCCATCCCGGCGCGGACTACAATCGCCGCCATGCTGATCGTCATTCCGGGCGCCTTGCCCGCCCTTCCCGTCGCCGCCGAACTGGCCAAGCTTCTGCCCGAGCGCGCGCCCACCCTGCACGGCTGGCTACAGGCTGCGACCGCTCGCCCCCAGGCCTACGACCTGCGCGCCCACGGTTGCACCGCCTTCGAATCGTGGCAGCTGGAGCGCGCCGGGTATGCGCCCGAACCTGGCCTGCTGCAAAGCGCCGGGCTCGGCCCGCTGCTGGCCGGGCAACAATCCCACACACTGGCTGACGAACCCGTCTGGCTATGCGAACTGGTCCACCTTGCGCTAGGCGCGGATCAGGCGTCGCTGCTGGATCCGGATTCGATGGACCTGACCGAGTCGGAAACGGCCGCCCTGCTCGACACTGCGCGCCCTATATTTGAAGGCACCGGATTCTCGGTCGAGCCGCTGTCGCCGCAGCGCTGGCGCCTGCGCCTGCCGGCGGACCTGCACCCCCAGACCGCCAGTCCGTTGGCCGTGGCCGGAAAGCGCCTGAACGACTGGTGGCGCCAGGATGCCGAAACGCGCCCGTGGCGGCGCCTGCTGAACGAAATCCAGATGGCGTGGCACGAACACCCGGTCAACGACGTCCGGGCCGCCCGCGGCCTGCCGCCCGTCAACGCGCTGTGGCTGTACGGCGGCGGTACGCCCTGGACGGCGGCGCCCGCCGGCCCGGCGCAAGTTTTGACGCAACTGGACGCGCCGCAACGCGCCGGCGACTGGGCCGCGTGGCTCGACGCGCTGACCGAACTCGATACGCAGCATCTGCGTCCGCTGGCCGCCGCCAAAGGCCTGCCCGCCACGCCGGTGCAACTGCTGCTGCTGGGCGATGACCGCAAGGTTGCCCTTGACCTGAAACCGCGCGGGGGCCTGCTTGGCTTGCTGCCCGCGCCCAAGAAGAACTGGAGCGCCTGGTGGTCTCACCCCGCTTAACCATCCGTCCGGCCGATCTGGCCGCCTGCCACGTCCTCGAATCCTCCGGCATCCACCCCCTGCTGGCCCGCCTGTGGGCCGCGCGCGGCGTGACGCATCCGGACCAGACCCGCCTCGCCTGGCCGTCCTTGCTGCCGCCGGCTGGATTGACCCATTCGGCCCACGCGGCCGCCGTCCTGGCCGACGCCATCCAGGCCGGGAAAAAGCTGCTGATCGTGGCCGACTACGATTGCGACGGCGCCACCGCCTGCGCCGTCGGCCTGCGCGCGCTGTCCGCGATGGGCGCCGACGTCGACTTCCTGGTGCCTAATCGTTTCGAGACCGGGTACGGCCTTTCCCCGGCCGTGGTCGAACTGGCCTGCCGCCACCGCGCGGGCAAGCCCGACATCATCATCACGGTCGACAACGGCATCGCCAGCGTCGACGGCGTGGCTGCGGCCAATGACGCCGGCATCGGCGTGGTCATCACCGATCACCACCTGCCCGGCGACACCCTGCCGGACGCGCTGGCCATCGTGAACCCCAACCAGCCCGGCTGCGGCTTTCCGTCCAAGAACCTGGCCGGCGTGGGCGTCATCTTCTACATGATGCTGGCGCTGCGCGCCGAACTGCGCCGGCGCGGCGTCTACGCGCCGGACGGCGGACCGCGCCTGGACGCGCTGTCCGATCTGGTTGCGCTGGGCACGGTGGCCGACGTCGTCAAACTGGACGCCAACAATCGGCTCCTGGTCACGCAGGGCCTGCAGCGCATGCGCAGCGGCCGTCTGCAACCTGGGCTACGCGCGCTCTTTGCCGTCGCTGGCCGCGAGCCGCGCAGCGCCAATGGCTTCGACCTGGGCTTCGCGCTCGGACCGCGCATCAACGCCGCGGGCCGCCTGGCGGACATGAGCCTGGGCATTGCCTGCCTGACCACGGACGACGAGGCGCAGGCGCTGGAGATGGCGCGCGAGCTGGACAACATCAACCGCGAACGTCGCACGATCGAAGCCGAGATGCGCGAGCAGGCGCTGGCCGCCATGGAAGCGCCCGATGCCACCGCCGGCGCCACCGTCTGCGTGTTCGACCCGGGCTGGCACCAGGGCGTCGTGGGGCTGGTCGCCTCACGCCTGAAAGAGAAATTCTGGCGCCCCACCCTGGCCTTCGCGCCGGCCGGCGACGACGAGATTCGCGGCTCCGGCCGTTCGATCCCGGACGTGCACCTGCGCGATGCGCTGGACCTCGTATCCAAGCGCCATCCCAACCTGATCCGCAAGTTCGGCGGCCACGCCATGGCGGCCGGCCTGACGCTGGGCAAGTCCGATTTCCCGACCTTCGCCCCCGCCTTCGACGCCGCCGTGCGCGAACTGACCGGACGCGATTCCTTCGAGCCCGTCATCGAAACCGACGGCTCGCTGGAAACCGGCTACGCCAACGCCGACGTGGCCGGGATGCTGCAACAGCAGGTCTGGGGCGCAGGCTTCGCCGCCCCCCTGTTCCTGGACGAGTTTGTCGTGCGCAACCAGCGTCTGGTCGGCGAAAAGCATCTGAAGCTGTCCCTGGAACGCGGCCACCAACGTTTCGACGCCATCTGGTTCGGCCACGACCAGTCCCTGCCGGAACACATCCAGGCGGCGTACCGCCTGGAACAGAACGTGTGGAACGGGATGGTGTCGGTGCAGCTAGTGATCGAACACGCCGGATAATGCGCGACGGTGTCTGACACCCATCAGACACCGTCCACCAGCAACGTTACTTGTTCACCAGCTTCGCCGGCTGCGCCAGCGCCGCCAGCGCGCCCACCACCAGGCAGCCGGCCAGCATGTACAGCCCGGTGTTCGTCGTCCCGGTCATATCCTTCAGCCAGCCCACCAGATACGGGCTGACAAAGCCGGCCAGGTTCCCCACCGAATTGATCAGCGCAATCCCCGCGGCGGCGGCCGTGCCGCCCAGTAGCGCCGTCGGCAGGCTCCAGAACAGCGGCAGCACCGTGCAGATGCCGATGTTGGCCACCGTCAGCGCCAGAATCGCCAGCACGGTGTTACCGCTCCACACCGCCGACAGGAACAGCCCCACCGCGCCGAACAGCGCCGGCAAGGCGACGTGCCAGCGGCGCTCGCGCTGCCGGTCGGAATTGCGCGAGATCAGGATCATGCCGATCACGGCGAACAGGTTGGGCACCGCCGTCAGCAGGCCAATCGCCAGCGGGCTCTGCACCCCGGTGTTCTTGATGAGGCTCGGCATCCAGAACCCCACGCCGTACAGGCCCATCACGAACGAAAAATAGATCAGCGCCATCGCCCACACGCGCGGCTTGGTCAGCGCGGCGCGGATCGGCGGATCCTCCTTCTGCTGTTCCTCGGCCGCGATATTGCGGATCAGCACGGCCTTTTCATTGGCCGTCAGCCACTTGGCCTTGTTGATGCGGTCGTCCAGATAGATCAGCACCAGCACCCCAATCACCACCGACGGAATCCCCTCCAGCAGAAACAGCCATTGCCAGCCCGACAGTCCGTGGTCGCCGTGGAAGGTCGCCATGATCCATCCCGAGATCGGGCCGCCGATCAGGCCGGACATGGGCACCGCGGTCATGAAGAACGTGGTGATGCGGCCGCGCCGGGCAGCCGGATACCAATAGGTGAGATACAGGATGATGCCGGGAAAGAACCCCGCCTCGGCCGCGCCCAGCAGAAAGCGCAGCAGATAGAACATATGCTCGCTGGTCACGAACATCATGCAGGCCGAAATAATGCCCCACGTGATCATGATCCGGGCGATCCAGATCCGCGCCCCCACCTTGTGCAGGATGATGTTGCTGGGAATCTCGAAGATGAAATAGCCGATGAAGAAAATCCCGGCGCCCAGCCCGTACACCGTCTCGCTGAACTGCAGTTCCTGCAGCATCTGCAGCTTGGCGAACCCCACGTTGACGCGGTCCAGGTACGCCACCACATAGCAGACCACCAACAGCGGCACCAGCCGCCAGCCCACCTTGCGGTAGATCCGGTCCTCTTCGCTGGCGTCAAGCGCCGGCGAGACCCCGGGGGTCATCGTGTTTTCCATCTCTGTCTCCATTCCTCTGGCGGGATAGGCCGGCGCGGGGCCGGCGTTTTCGGGGTCGGCGGTCCCAAACAGGGACATCGCAGCCACCCGCCAAGGCTAGAGCCGTCGGGTTGACAAAAAACTGAACAACTTGGAACCGCGTCGCCGGCGGCCGAAATCGGGCCCGTCCCCCGTCTGCCGCCGTGCGCCCGCGCAGTCGGTCCATCCACGGTAAAATGCCAGGTTTCGCACAAAAGTCATCAGGATAGGATCAATCATGGAAGCCGAACGTCAGAACCAGCTCGCAGCCCGCCTCGCCGACTACGCGGAGCGCGAACAGGCTCTACGGAGGTATCTTTGACTACGATGCCAAAGCTGAACGCCTCCACGTCGTAAACGCCGAGCTCGAAGACCCGGCCGTCTGGAACGACCCCAAGCACGCCCAGGACCTGGGCCGTGAAAAGAAATCGCTCGAGGACGTGGTGGAAACACTGACGAGCCTGGGCGCCGGCGTGGCCGATTCCCAGGAACTCTTCGAAATGGCCGCCGCCGACGATGACGGCGACACGCTCGAAGCGATCGAACTGGACGCCAACGCCTTCCAGGAAAAGCTCGAAGCCCTGGAATTCCGCCGCATGTTCTCCAATCCGGCCGATCCCCTGAATTGCTTCCTGGACATCCAGGCGGGCGCGGGCGGCACGGAAGCGCAGGACTGGGCGTCGATGCTGCTGCGCCAGTACCTCAAGTACGCCGAACGCAAGGGCTTCAAGGCCGAGATCCTTGAAGAATCCGACGGTGAAGTCGCGGGCATCAAGTCGGCCACGATCAAGATCGAAGGCGACTACGCCTTCGGCTACCTGCGCACCGAAACCGGCGTGCACCGCCTGGTCCGCAAGAGCCCCTTCGACTCGTCGGGCGGCCGCCACACGTCGTTCGCCAGCGTCTTCGTCTACCCGGAAGTCGACGATTCCTTCGAAGTCGAAGTGAACCCCGCCGACTTGCGCGTCGACACCTACCGCGCCTCGGGCGCGGGCGGCCAGCACATCAACAAGACCGACTCGGCCGTGCGTCTGACGCACATCCCCACCGGCATCGTCGTGCAGTGCCAGAACGACCGTTCGCAGCACCGCAACCGCGCCGAAGCCATGCAGATGCTGAAGTCCAAGCTCTACGAACTGGAAATGCGCAACCGCATGGCCGAGCAGCAGAAGCTGGAAGACTCCAAGACCGACGTGGGCTGGGGCCATCAGATCCGTTCGTACGTGCTGGACCAAAGCCGCATCAAGGACCTGCGCACGAACGTCGAAATCTCCAACACGCAGAAGGTGCTGGACGGCGACCTGGATCCCTTCATCCAGGCCAGCCTGAAGCAAAACGTCTAAGTTCCGCGATTCTTCCCGCTTTCACGCACCCAGAGGTCCACGAATGTCCGACACCATTGCAATTCTCACCGGCGCCTCGCGCGGCATCGGCGCCGCCATGGCGCGCGGCCTGGTCAAACCCGGCACCCGCCTCATCACGCTGGCGCGCCGCGAAGACCCCGAGCTCGCCGCCCACGCGCGCTCGCAGGATGTGCAGCTGGAACAACTGTCCGTGGACCTCTCGGACCTGAAAGCGGCCGAATCCGCGGCCGAACGCATCTGCGCCGCGCTCCCGCGCGACGCCAAGCGCTATCTGCTGATCAACAACGCGGGCACGGTGCATCCCGTGGCGCGCACCGACGAACTCACCGACGGCGCGGCCATCTCCGCCGCCTTCAACCTGAACGTCACCGCCGTCATGCTGCTCACGGCGCGCTTCCTCGCCGCCGTCGCCGACATCAAGGCCGACCGCCGCGTGCTGAACATCTCCTCCGGCGCGGGCCGCAACCCGAACGCGGGCTGGGGCGTGTACTGCGCCACCAAGGCCGCGCTCGACATGCACGCCCGCGTCGTCAAGCAGGAACAAGGCGCCGACGGCGCGCGCATCGTCGCGCTGGCCCCCGGCATCGTCGACACCGACATGCAGGCTGCCATCCGCGCCAGCTCCGTCGAAAGCTTCCCTGCGCTGGCCAAGTTCCAGGACTTCCATGCCACCGGCAAGCTGTCCTCGCCCGCCAACGTAGCCTCCCGCATCCTCGCCTACCTGGATCGCGAAGATTTCGGCACGACCGAAATCGACGACATCCGCAATTACGACTGATCCCCCGACCATGACCGACCACTCGACCACTCCGGCTCCCGCCCAGGATGAAAACCGCTTGATCGCCGAACGGCGTGCCAAGCTGGCCAAACTGCGCGAAACCGGGGTCGCGTACCCCAACGATTTCGTCCCGGACGCCCGCGCCGCGGCCCTGCATGACAAGTACGACGGCGAGGAACAGGAAGCCCTGGCCGCCGCCGCCGTCACCGTCAAGGTCGCCGGCCGCATGATGCTCAAGCGCGTCATGGGCAAGGCCAGCTTCGCCACGCTGCAGGACAGCACCGGCCGCATCCAGATCTACCTGGACCGCGGCACGCTCGGCGAAGACGTCTACGCCGCGTTCAAGCAATGGGACATCGGCGACATCATCGCGATCGAAGGGTCGGTCTTCAAGACCAACAAGGGCGAACTGTCGGTGCACGCCGCGTCCGCGCGCCTCCTGTCCAAGTCGCTGCGCCCCCTGCCCGACAAGTTCCACGGCGTTGCCGACCAGGAACTGCGCTATCGCCAGCGCTATGTCGACCTCATCATGACCGACGCCACGCGCCGCACGTTTGAAGCGCGCAGCAAGGCCGTGGGCAGCATCCGCCAGTTCATGCTGAACGCGGGCTTCCTCGAAGTCGAAACGCCCATGCTGCACCCGATCCCGGGCGGCGCGGCGGCCAAGCCCTTCGTCACGCACCACAACGCGCTGGACATGGAAATGTTCCTGCGCATCGCGCCCGAGCTCTACCTCAAGCGCCTGATCGTCGGCGGCTTTGAACGCGTGTTCGAAGTCAACCGCAACTTCCGCAACGAAGGCGTCAGCCCGCGGCACAACCCCGAATTCACGATGATGGAGTTCTACGCAGCCTTCGCGGACTACCGCTGGCTCATGGACTTCACCGAAGAACTGATCCGCCAGGCCGCCATCTCGGCCAGCGGCAGCGCCGTCCTGACCTACCAGGAACGCGAGCTTGACCTGTCCAAGCCCTTCGACCGCCTGACCATCTGCGAAGCCATCCTCAAGTACGCCGACGGCTACACGCAGGCCCAGCTGGATGACCCGGCGTTCGTGCGCGCCGAACTGAAGAAGCTGGGCGCGGACGCCGACGGCCCCGTGCTTTCGCGCGCCGGGCTGGGCGCACTGCAACTGGCGCTGTTCGAAGAGACCGCCGAAGCCAAGCTCTGGAACCCCACCTACATCATCGACTACCCCGTCGAAGTCTCGCCGCTGGCGCGCGCCTCCGATACCCGCGAAGGCATCACCGAGCGCTTCGAACTCTTCATGACCGGCCGCGAAATCGCCAACGGCTTCTCGGAGTTGAACGACCCCGAAGACCAGGCCGAACGCTTCCGCTCGCAGGTCGAAGCCAAGGACGCCGGCGACGAAGAAGCCATGTTCTACGACGCGGACTACATCCGCGCCCTGGAATACGGCATGCCCCCGACGGGCGGCTGCGGCATCGGCATCGACCGCCTGGTCATGCTGCTGACCGACAGCCCCAGCATCCGCGACGTCATCCTCTTCCCGCACCTGCGCCGTGAAGACTGATCCCCGGAGCGCATCATGATCTTTAAGATCCTGATGCTGCTGCTGGTCGTGGCGGGGCTGGTCTACTGGATCAAGCAACCCCGCCGCATCCAGCCGGGCGCCCCCTACCGGACCATCCCCGCGCGGCGGCCGGTATTCATCGTCCTGTGCGTCGCCACCGCCATCTCGCTGATCGCGGCCATTCTGACCGCCTTGCTCTGGATGGGCGGCGTGGCAGGCGGCGTCACCGGCGGCGGCTATCACGGCGAAGCCGATTTCCTGCTGCCGGTTGCGGCCTCGCTGCTGGCCTTGTCGGTGGCCTGCGCCGTCGGCGCATTCCTCAAGCGGCGGGGTTAGGGTCCACGGGCCACCTGCCCGCACCCGCCGGCAACGCCGGCAATGACGCTTGCAGCATGGCGTCGATGAACGCGGCGGGCGCCAGCCGGCCGCCCGGCTTGTACCACTGCACCGTCAAGTTCATTGCGCCCAGCACGCATCGCTTGATGACGCGTGCGTCCCCCTGCAGCAATCCCGCCTCCACCGCCCCCGCGACCACCGACTGCCACATCGCCTCGTAGCGATCGCTCAGCCCCTTCACGGCCGCCTGACTGGGCGCGGACAGGCTGCGCCATTCGTACACCAGTGCGTTCATCGCGTCCCCGCCCGCGCCGTGCAGCATGCTCCACATGTGCACGCGGAATAGCGCCGCCAGGCGGTCCTCCGGCTCGACATAGCTGGCCAGCGCCTTGCCGCCGAGGTCGATCACTTCCTGGATGCCGTTGTTCATGACGGCGACCAGGATCTCCTCCTTGCTGCGAAAGTGATGAAACAGACTGCCCGATTGCAGCCCCACGGCCTTGGCCAGTTCGCGCACCGTCGTGCGCTCGTAGCCATGCTTGCTGAAAAGCCGGCCGGCGGCCAGGACCAGTTCCCGCCGCCGCTCGGTCTCCGCACCATCGTCCCGCGGCGAGGCGGTCCCGGTCTTGTCCATGGCGCGTCAAACCCTCTGGATGATGGTCGCGGTCGCCATGCCGTGGCCGATGCACATGAGCTGCATGCCCAGTTCCCCTTCGGTCGCCTCCAGTCCGGCCAGCATCTTGGCCATCAAACCCGCGCCCGTGGCGCCCAGCGGATGGCCATGCGCAATGGCGCCGCCCCACGGATTCACGCGCGCCAGGTCGGCGCCCAGTTCGCGCTGCCAGGCCAGCACCACGCTTGCAAAGGCCTCGTTGATCTCGATCCAGTCGATGTCCTCCAGCGCCAGGCCGGCGCGCGACAGCGCTTGCCGCGCCGCCGGGATCACACCCGTCAACTGCATCACGGGATCCGACCCCACCGCGACGCGCGCCAGGAATCGCGCCCGCGGCCGCAAGCCGTCGGCCAGGGCCGTATCCTTGTCGGCCAGCAGCACCGCCGCTGCGCCGTCGGCGAGCTGGCTCGCATTGGCCGCGGTGACGCCCCCCTGACCCGGCGGCCGCAACGCCGGCGCCATGGCCGCCATGCGGGCCGCGTCCGTGGTCTCGCGGATGCCCTCGTCGCGCAGCGCCGGCGTGCCGGGCAGCAACTCCGCATGAAGTCCGGCGCTGGCAGCCACCCAGGCCCGCGCGTGGCTCTCCCGCGCCCACTGATCCATCTCGGCCTGCGACAGCCCCCAATGGCTGGCGATGCGCTCCGCGCTCTCTATCTGATGGATCAGCGGATACCGCGCCAGCAGCGCCGGGTTCAGCGATTCAAAGCCCCGGAATTCCGTCTGGCCCAGCGTCACGTCCAGGAACATGGGCACGCGGCTCATGCTCTCGACGCCGCCCGCGACCACGTAGCGCATGTCGCCCGCGGCAATAGCCTGCGCACCGAAATGCACGGCCTGCTGGCTGGACCCGCACATACGGTTGAGCGCCACGCCCGGCACGCTCTCCGGCAGCCCGGCCAACATGGCCGCCAGCCGCCCGATGTTTGCGCCCTGCTCACCCGCCTGGCTGACGCAGCCGGCGATCAGGTCCTCGACCTTGTCGCCGGGCAGCGCCGCGCGCGCCAGCAGTCCCTGCACGGTCTCGGCCAGCAGCGCGTCCGGCCGCGTCTGCGCCCACCATCCGCCGCGCCGCCCGAACGGCGTGCGCACGGCTTCCAGGATCACGGCTTGGTTCATGCCGTCGTCTCCTCAACGTAGAGCGTTTCAATTTCGTTGGCGTACGCGCGGTAGATGCTAGCGCGCCGCACCTTCATCGTCGCCGTCACCTCGCCGTCGTCGTGGTCCAGTTCCTTGGTCAACAGATGAAAACGCTTGATCTGCGACACCGGCGCCAACCCGGCGTTGGCCCGCGCGACCTCCTGCTGCACCAGCTCGCGCACTTGCGGGCATTCGGCCAGCGACCGGAAATGCGTGAATGCGATGCGCCGCGATTCGGCCCATTTGCCGACCGTGTCGAACTCCAGCTGGATCAGCGCAGACACGTACTTCCTGCCGTCGGCGATGACGATGCACTCCTTGACGTACGGGCTGCCCTTGACCGCGTTCTCGATTTCGGACGGCGTCAGGTTTTTGCCGCCCGCGGTGATCATGATGTCCTTGAGCCGGTCCACGATGCGCACGCGCCCGGCCTCCTCGGCCACGACATCGCCCGTGTGCAACCAGCCGTCGCGCACGGTGTCGGCCGTCGCTTCAGGGTTCTTGTAATAACCCTGGAACACCATGTCGCCGCGCACCAGGAGTTCACCGGCCTCACCGATGCGCCATTCCACGCCGAGGATCGGCTCGCCCACCGTGCCCACTTTCACGCGGTCCGGATGCTGGCCAAAGATCATCCCGGTCGACTCCGTCAGGCCGTACACCTCGACCAGCGGCACGCCCAGCGTCCGAAAGTAGCGCACGACGTCCGGCGGGATCGGCGCGGCGCCCGTCATCGCCACCCGCACGCGCCGCAGCCCGATGAAGTTCTGCAAGGCGCGCAGCACCAGCCAATACCACAGCCAGTGCGTCAGCCGTTCGCCCAGCTGGTACTGCGCGGGGGACTTTTCCAGGAACGGCGCGCACTGCGCCAGCGCACGGGCGTACAGCCACCGCTGCACCGGTCCGGCCTCCTGCATCTTGATCGATATTGCGGCGTGCAGCTTTTCCCAGATGCGCGGCACACCCAGAAAAATCGTCGGCGCGACTTCGCGCAGGTCTTCCTGCACGGTGCGCAGCGACTCGCCAAAATTCACCTGCGAACCCAAATAGATGGGCACGAACGTGGACAACATCTGCTCGGCGACGTGACACAGCGGCAGGTACGACAGGTGCACGCTGGACGCATCCATCGACAGGCGATCGGCAATGCCGGGCGCCACGCCGCGCATGTTGCGATAGCTCAGCATCGCGCCCTTCGGTTTGCCGGTCGAACCGGACGTGTAGATCATCAACCCGGTGTCGTCCAGTTGCTGTCCGTCCAGCATCGTGTTCAGCGCGGTCAGTTCCACCGCCTCGCGCTGGCCGCCATCGGCCCCGACCTCGGCAAAGGTCACAATGCGCGCCCGATCCGCGTCGGCATACGATCGCAGGCCCTTCGTTTCGATCACCACAATGCGGCGCAGATGCGGCAGCCTGTCCGCCACCTGCAGCACCTTGTCCGTCTGCTCCTGGTCTTCGCACACCACCAGTTCCACATCCGCATGCGCCAGCACGTAGCCCATTTCCTCGGCCGGGCTGGTGGAATAGACCCCGACCGCCACACCGCCGGCCGCGCAGGCGCCCATCTGCGTCAGCAGCCATTCCACCCGGTTGTCCGAGACGATGGCAACCCGCCCGCCCACGCTAAGCCCCAGCGCGCGCAGTCCCAGGCCGACGCGGCAGGCGCGCTGCCAGTACTGATCCCACGTCATGGGCTTCCAGATGCCGAACTCCTTCTGCCGGATCGCGACGGCGGACGGCTGCCGGCGCGCCTGCTCGCGCAGCATCTGCGGCAGCGTCAACGGCGGCCAGCCGCCCGGATCGGTATGCGCGTCCTTCATGACAGCCAGCGCTTGCGGCGCTTGTAGTGCTTGATGTCGCGAAAGCCCCGAGCCTCGCCCGAGCCGCCGATGCCCAGATAGAATTCGCGCACGTCGGGGTCCGCCGCCAGCTTGTCCGCGGAACCGTCGATCACCACCTTGCCGGTCTCCATGATGTAGCCGTAATGCGCCACTGCCAGCGCCACGGACGCGTTCTGCTCCACCAGCAGCATCGACACCCCCTGTTCGCTATTGATGCGCGCGATGATCGAAAAGATGCTTTCGACCAGCATCGGCGACAGTCCCAGCGACGGCTCGTCCAGCAGCATCAGCGTGGGCTGGGCGATCAGCGCGCGACCGATCGCCAGCATCTGCTGCTCGCCGCCGGACAGGTAACCGGCTAGCCCGCGCCGCCGCTCGAACAGCCGCGGGAAATAACCGTAGACCAGATCGAAGTCCGCGCGTGCCGCCTTCCGTCCGGTCAGCGCATACGTCGCCGCCACCAGGTTCTCTTCCACCGTCAGGTCCTCGAACACGCGCCGGCCTTCCATCACGTGCGCCAGGCCCGATCGCACCAGGTTCTGCGGCTTGATGCCCGCCGTATCGCCGCCGCCGAACACGATATGGCCCCGCACCAGCTCGCCGTCCTCCAGGTCCAGCAGTCCCGACACGGCCTTGAGCGTGGTCGATTTGCCGGCCCCGTTGCTGCCCAGAAGCGCCACGATGCTGCCGGCCGGCACCGACAGGGACAAGCCGCGCAGCACCTGCACCGCCTTGTTGTAGACGACCTCGATGTTGTTGATGTCGAGCACCGCCTTGGGCGGCGCCGTGGTGGTCACGCCCGCTCGCACCTCTGGCCCCCGCGCGTCATGTCCCGGATTCACGGCAGCCTCACTTGAGCACGATCCAGTCGGACGCCGGCACCATCTGCTTCTGCTTGACGTCCGCGCGATAGATCCGGCCCACGGGTATCGAGTTGCCCTTGATGGTGATCGGCACGCCGATCAGCCCGCCCGTATCGAAGTCCTTGATGCCATCCAGCGACGCCTTCATGTTGGCCGCGGTCAGTTCCTTGCCGGCGTCCAGCGTGCGCTTGGCGACCTCGGAAAACAGCATGGCTGCCAGGAACCCCTGCATGTAGCCCGTGCTCTGGTACTGCGGCCGCATTTTGCGGATCTTCTTGAGCATCGGCGCGTCGGCCGCCTGGTCGTAGTAATAGCGATACGGCATCACACCCATGAAGCCTTCGGCATCCTCGCCCATCTGCATCACGGTCGAGTTGTCCATCGTCCAGAATGTGCCCATGTAGCGCGTCTTCAGCCCCATGCGCTTGCCCTGCCCCACGAACTCGGGAATCGGCGCCAGCACGTAGCCATGGAAGATGGTGAAGTCCGGATCCGCGCGGCGCAGCTTGATGACTTCTGTCGACACGTCCACGCTGCCCGGCGGCGTCATGATTTCGGTCGCCACCTTCAGGCCCAGCTTCTCGGCCACCGCACGCGAACTGGCGATCGGGTCGCGGCCGAACTCCGTGTCCGAATACACGAACGCCACCTTGGCGCCCGGCTGCTCCTTGGCGATGTAGCGCAGCAGGATGCCGAACATCTCGGTGTAATCCGGCCCCAGCATGAACTGGGCGGGATACTTGGCCGGGTCATTCAGTTCGGTCGCAAACGACGCGCCCGTCATCAGGATGTCGCCCGTTCGGTTCAGCTCGGCGTTGATGGTCTTGGAAAAGCCCGTCGAATCGCCGTAATAGAAATTGACCTTGTTCTGGCTGGTGATCTTCTTGAACGCCGCCACCGACGCGTCCACCTTGTACGCGGTGTCCTCCGGCACGTAACGCAGCTTGCGGCCCTTGATGCCGCCCTGGTCGTTGATGATCTTCACGTAATCCGTGATCCCGGCGTGGATGCCCTGCCCCGCAAAGGCGAAGACGCCGCTCAGCGGGATCGAGCCGCCCAGCACCAGATCCTCGGCCGCCTGCGCGGCGGGCGCCGCCGCCAGTGCTGCCGCCAGGCCCAACGGGGCCAACAATCTCGATAAACCGCTGCCTATCCGGATGCGCTTCATGGTTTGTCTCCTGGGTCTTATAGATGGCCGCCGTCACGCCGCACGCATCGCGCTACGTGCGAAATGGCCATAGGTGAAAGAATCGGCGCACGCGCCGCCAGATTTCCGCGAGCCCGTGCGGCTCGAAGATCAGGAAGCCCACGATCAGCAGGCCGAAAACAATGGTGCGCACCGGCGATATCAGCCGCAGTGCGTCGCCGCCCACCGGCAGCCAGCCGACAACCAGCTTCAGGAACTCGGGCACCATCGTCATGAAGATGGCGCCCAGGATGGATCCCAGAATCGAGCCCATGCCGCCCACGATGATGGCCGCCAGAAAGAAGATCGACATGATGAGCGGAAAGCTCTCGGGCGTGACCACGCGGAAAAAGTACGCCCACAAACCGCCCGCCACGCCGGCGTAGAACGAGGACAGTCCGAAGGACAACAGCTTGTAGCGCAAGAGCCGGATGCCCAGCACCTCGGCGGAAATGTCGCGGTCGCGGATCGCGATGAACGCCCGGCCGATGCGCGTGCGGAACAGATTGGCCGCGCCCAGCACCATCAGCACGGTCACCGGAACGATCAGCCAGTAGATCTTGAACGAGGTGTCCAGGTCCATGCCCAGGACGCGCGCCGGCGGCACCTGCAGGCCGCTCGTCCCGCCGGTGAATTGCCAGTTTGCAAAGATGAAATGCGCGATGAAGGACGCGGCGATCGTGGAAATCGCCAGGTACAGTCCCTTCACCCGCAACGAGGGTATGCCGACCAGCAGCCCGCCCAGCATTGCCACGATGCCGCCGGCCAGCAGGTTGACGAGAACCGGCGTGCCCAGGTGCAGCTCCATCACCGCCACGGTGTACGCGCCCAGGCCCATGAAAGCCGCCTGCCCCAGGCTGACCAGCCCGGTGTAGCCGGTCAGGATGTTCAGCCCCGTCGCGCTGGCGATGTTGATGGCGACCAGGCACGCCAGATACAGCCAATAGGCGTTCGCCACAAAGGGAAACAGCACCAGCGAGGCCGCCAGCAGCGCCAGCCACACGTGCTGCGTGCGCGTGTCGAAAAGCGCCTCGTCGGCCAGGTAAGTCTGCTTGGCGGTCGCGATGCGCATGGATCAAAGCCTCTCGATTTCACGGGTGCCGAACAAGCCATAGGGCCTGGCCATCAGCACGACCACCAGCACGACGAACGTGGCCAGCAGCTTGTACTCGCCCCCCAGATACGCGCCGGCCCACGCTTCCAGCAGGCCGATGAAGATGCCGCCAACCAGCGCGCCGGCAACGCTGTCCAGGCCGCCCACGATCACCACCACCAGCACCGACAGCCCGAACACGCCCATCGACGACGAAATGCCGCCGATCGCGCCCACGATCACGCCTGACACCGCGGCAATGGCGCCCGCCGTCACCCACGCCAGCGAAAACACGCGCGGCACGTTGATGCCCATCGCATAGGCCGCGCCCTGATCCGACGCGGTCGCGCGCAGCGCCACGCCGCCGCGCCAGTAGCGGAACACCACCAGCACCAGCAGCGCCAGCACCACCGCCACCCAGAAGCCGTAGAACACTTTGGGCGCCACGAACGCCTCGCCCACCATGACGGGCGCGCGCGGCATGAACTCCGGCAGGCGCCGCTGATCGGCCGTCCAGATGAGTTCGACCGCGCCGACCAGAATCGACGCGAGGCCCACAGTGATCATGAAGACGGAGATCGGCGATTCGCCCAGCATCGGCCGTATCGTCAGGCGCTCGACAACGGCGCCCAGCGCGCCGGACACGACGACCGCGCCGACGATGGCCAGCCAGATCGGCCACTCCATGCCCGTCGCAAACGCGTAGAACACGTAGGCGCCCAGCATCAGGAACTCGCCGATGGCGATGTTGACCACGCGGGTCGCCTTGTACACGATCACGAACGCCAGCGCGGCCAGGGCATACAGGCCGCCGCTGCCCAGCCCGGCCAGCGACACCTCCAGCAGGAACAGCCAGTCCATCAGGCTGCCTCCCGCAACCGCCGGCGCAGATCGCCCACGTCGCCCGCGCCCAGATACGCCTTGATGACCTCGGGATTGGCCTGCACCTCTGCCGGCGTGCCATGGGCGATCACCTGCCCAAAGTTCAGCACCACGACGTGATCCGACAGGTCCATCACCATGCCCATGTCGTGCTCCACCATCAGCACGGTCACGCCCCATTCAGAGCGCGCATCCAGAATGAAGCGCGCCATGTCGTCCGTCTCTTCGCGGTTCATGCCGGCAACCGGCTCGTCCAGCATCAGCACCTTCGGCTGCATCGCCAGCGCCCGCGCCAGCTCCACCCGCTTTTGCAGCCCATACGACAGCGCCGCGACCGGCGCGTGGCGGATATGGTCGATCTCCAGGAAGTCGATGATGCGTTCTTCGATGTCCGCCCGCAGCGCCATTTCCTCGCGGCGCGCGCGGCCCAGGTAGAACAGCGCATCCAGCACGTTGGTGCGCAGATGCGCGTGGCGGCCCAGCTTGATGTTGTCCAGCACCGTCATGCCGCGGAACAACGCAATGTTCTGGAAGCTGCGCGCCAGCCCAAGCCTGGCGCGTTCCGGCGCATGCACGCGCGTGATGTCGCGGCCCTCGAAGCGGATGCGTCCGGCGGCCGGTTTGTAGAACCCGGAGATCGTGTTGAACAGCGAGGTCTTGCCGGCGCCGTTCGGGCCGATGACCGTGGTGATGGAGCCGGGCGCGACGCGAAAGCCCACATTGGTGAGCGCCTTCACCCCGCCGAACGCCAGCGTCACCCCCTCGGCCTCCAGCAACGCAGGCCTGTCGGACTGATCCACCATTTGTCTCCCCGCTTTTGATGCGAAGTTTTTTTGCCGCCTTAAGGCGGGCATTTTTTACGACGGTGAACCTGGCGACCCTGCGAGGCAGGTGATGGAACGAACCTGTCTTTACCTTCGCCAGTACAGCGCCGGAAAATCGTTCTATGCGTTACGCTAAGCGTGCTCAAACCCCAACCAAGCAAGCGCTCGGTTCAGACCATAGCATCGCGGTTTTTTGATCGACAGTTGGTATTTACCCGACAACGGAGACACGCCATGACTCAGGAACTACCGGAGTTCCAGACGCTGTTGCTGGAGACCGACGGCGCCCTCGCCACCCTGACGCTGAACCGCGCGGACGCGCTCAACGCCATCGATGTCGCCATGGCCCGCGACCTGCTGCGGGCCGCGCAGTGGCTCGAAACGCGCGACGCCGTGAAGGTCGTGCTGTTGCGCGGCGTGGGCAAGGCCTTCTGCGCGGGCGGCGACATCAGCATGTTCACGGGCGACACCGCAACGGTGCGCGCCACGCTGTCGGATCTCTTCACGCCGCTCAATGATTTCGTCGCGCGCATTCCGCGCATGGACAAGGTCTGGCTCGCGCAGGTGCACGGCGTGGCGGCGGGCGCAGGCCTGTCGCTGGTGCTGGCTTGCGATCTGGCCATCGCCGAAGCCGGCGCGCGTTTCATGACGGCCTACCTGAAGCTGGGCGCCACGCCCGATGCCGGCATGACGCACGGCCTCATCCGGGCCGCCGGTCCCAAGCGCGCGCTTGATCTTCTGTTGCGGCACGACGCGTTCACCGCTGACGAGGCGCAGGCGTGGGGCATCATCACGCGCACCGCGCCGGCCGGTGAACTGGCGGCTGCGGCGCAGGCTTATGCGCAGGATCTCGCCCGCCACGCACCGCACGGCATCGCAGGCGCCAAGGCATTGCTGCGCAGCGCCGCGCACGCGCCGCTGGAAACGCAGCTTGCCGAAGAGACCGCACGCTTTCTGCAGTCGGCCGCACGGGCGGACTTCGCGGAGGGCGTCGCGGCGTTCCGCGAAAAGCGCCCTCCCCGTTTCACCGGCCAGTAGCGCTAGCGCGCCTCGGCGACGCTGGCCCAGTCGGGCGCGCGCTTCTGCACGAAGGCGCTCAAACCTTCGTGCGCTTCCGGCGTGGCAGCGGCGTTGCAGAACACCTCCACCGCCGTCGCGACCCGGCGCCGGTACTCGTTGTCGTTGCTGTACACGAATGCGCGCCGTCCCATCGCCAGGACTTCCGGGGGCTTGGCGGCCAGCGACCGCGCCAGAGCGCGCGCTCGATCCAGCAGCTCGGCCTCCGGCGCCACGCGCGTCACCAGACCCATCGCGTGCGCCTCGTGCGCGTCGACGGTGCGGCCGGTGAACAGCAGATCGAACGCCCGGTGCTTGCCCACGATGGCCGGCAGATGCACGTAATGAATGGCGGGCAGCACACCCACGTCGATCTCCGGATAACCGAACGTCGCGGTGTCGGCGGCTACGATCATGTCGCTGGAAATCGCCACGGTCATGCCGCCGCCGCGCACCGCGCCCGACACGACGGATATCGACGCCTTGGTCAGATTGAACTGCGCGTCATACAGCTTGATGTAGAGCCGCGTCAGCAACTCGCGCACGCGCGCCGGCGTGCTTTGCAGCAGCTGCTTCATATCCAGCCCCGCGCAGAATCGGCCCGGCAGACCGCTCGCCAGCAGCACCGCGCGCACGGACGGATTTGCATTGGCCTCGTCCAGCGCGCCGATCAGCGCGTCCAGCACGCCCACGTCCAGCGCGTTGACGGGCGCATGGCACAGATGAATTTCCGCAATGCCGTCGCGGACCTCATAACGCAAGGGACTCATATCGCATCTCCGTGGGCGGCGTGTTGCTGCACGCTGCCAGTTGCCAGCATCGTTGCGACCTCCGATTCGTCAAAGCCCAGTTCCGCAAGGATCTCGCGGCTGTGCTCGCCCAGCATCGGCGCGGGCCGCGCAGCGACGCGCGGCTGCCGTCCGAAGCGCACTGGCAGGCCTACGTTGCGAACCTCGCCCAGGACCGGATGCTGGCTCGTCACGATCAATTCACGCGACGCGACCTGCGGATGCGCCAGCGCCTGGTCCAACGTGTGAATGGCGGAACAAGCAATGCCCGCCGGCTTGAGCACGTCCAGCCATTGCGCCACCGTGCGCGTCTCGATGCGCGACTGCACCAGGGCAACCGTCGCATCAAAGTTGCGGACACGTTCGGCATTGGTCGCAAACGCCGGCGCATCCACATAATCCTGCAGCCCCGCCGCCGCGCAGAAACGCCGCCATTGCGCGTCGTTGCCCACCCCCAGCATCAGATCGCCATCGGATGCGCGAAAGGCCTGGTAAGGACACATGGCCGGATGCCCGGTGCCCATGCGGCGGGGCACCTTGCCCGTGCGCCAATAGTTCTGCGCCATGTAGGACATCAGGCCCAACGACGTATCCAGCAGCGACACGTCCAGATACTGGCCCTTGCCCGTCTGGCCGCGCTCCAGCAGCGCCGCCAGAATCCCGCTCAGCGCAAACGAACCGGTGCCCAGATCCACGGGCGAAAAGCTGGCACGCGCAAAATTGCCGCCCGGATCGCCCATCGTGCTGATCATGCCGCTGAAGGCTTGCAGCATGACGTCGTAGCCAGGCTCCTCGCCCATCGGGCCTTCACGGCCATAGCCCGAGATCTCGCAATACACGAGGCGCGGGTTGATGCCAGCCAGCGTCTCGTAATCCACGCCCAGCCGCGCGGCGGTCTTGCCGCCAAATCCCTGCAGCACGACGTCGGCCTGCGCGGCCAGGCGATGCACCACCGCCCGCCCCGCCTCGGACTTCAAGTCCACCGCCAGGCTGCGCTTGTTGTGATTGACGGCCAGAAAGGTCGCGGATTGGCCCGCATCCTGCGGCAACCACGCCCGCGTATCGTCGCCGGAGCCCACCGGTTCGACCTTGATCACGCGCGCGCCCAGCTCGCCCAGATACTGCCCGCACAGCGGCCCCGCCAGCACCTTGCTCAGGTCCAGGACCGTGATGTTCTTCAATGGAGTCATGCGATGCCCGCCTGCCATGTTCACTGTTCCGCCTTCAGCCCGATGGTGTTCGCGGCCTGCGTCCACTGCGCGGTTTCCTGCTTGAAGAAGTCATCCAGCTTGGCCGGCGCCACCTGAAAGGCCTCGGCCCCGCGCTCCTGCATCGCTTTGCGGTACGCGTCGCTGGCCACCACCTTGGCGACCGCGGCGCGCAGCTTCTGCACCACGTCGTCCGGCGTGCCCGCGGGCGTCTGCAACGAGAACCAGAACTTCAAATCCAGACTGGGGTAGCCCGCTTCCTTCAAGGTGGGCACGTTCGGCAGCAACGGCGATCGTTCGGCGGACGTAATGGCCAGCGCCTTCAACCGGCCGCCTTGCACCTGCCCGATGCTGGTGGACATGCTGTCGAACAGAAAGTCGACCTGCCCGCCGATCACATCGGTCACGGCATTGGCGCTGCCCTTGTAGGCCACACCCACAGCCTGAAAATTGGCCAGCTTCTGCAGCGACGCGCCGTACACGTGCGGCGAGCTGCCAGGACCGAACGTCGCGTAGCTCAGGCCGTGCGGCGCGCTGCGCCCGCGCTCGACCAGCTCGGCCAGCGTGTTGACGGGCGTGCGCTCGGGGTTCACCACCAGCAGGTTCGGCATCGCGCCCGTCGTGCCGACCGGCACATAATCCTTCAGCGGATGCATCCTGGCGCTGGGATACATCAGCGGATTGATGGCCTGCATGGCCACCGTGTTGTGCATCAGCGTGTAGCCATCGGCCGGACCATTGAGCACGCTCTGGTAGCCCACGTTGCCGCTCGCGCCCGGCTTGTTCTGCACGATGACCTGCTGGCCCAGTTCACGCGCCAGCGGCTCGGCCACCAGGCGCGCGATGAAATCCGTTGGCCCGCCCGCTGAAAACGGCACCACCAGCGTGATGGGCTTGGAGGGCCACGCTTCCGCAAACGCGGGCGCGGACAGCGCCGAACAAGCGAGGCAGGCGGCAAACAGTTTGTTGAGCGTCATGATGTCTCCTGTGGTTCTTCTTGGATGACGCCCATTATCGGAAGCGGATTGCTATATTAGAAATACCGTTTAAATATGCGGGCCATAACAAAAAAATGATGGCCCGCTTTTTTTGAGATCCTTCATGTCCATGTCCATACGCGCGATGCAATGCTTTGTCGCGGTGGTGTCAACGGGTTCGATCAGCCGCGCCGCCACGGCGCTGCATGTGGCCCAGCCTGCGCTCAGTTTGCAGATCCGCAATCTTGAAGAAGACCTGGGCGTCGTCCTGCTGCAACGCAGCGCCCGCGGCGTCACGCCCACCGCGGCGGGCACGCGCCTGTTGGCGCACGCGCGTGAAATCCTCGGCCGCATCGACGCGGCGCGTGCCGATGTGCGAGAAGACCTCAACGCGCCGCGTGGCACGGTGTCGCTGGCCATGTCGATGTCCATGGCCAAGCTGCTGACGGTGCCGCTGCTGCGGTTCAGCCTCGCCCACTGGCCGGGCGTCTACTTGAAGATCATCGAGTCCAGCACGGGCTACATCCCCGGCTTCGTGAGCTCGGGCCATGCCGATCTGGGACTGACATTCAGCGATGAAGCGTCCGTCGATCTGCGTTTCCAGCATCTGATCGACGAGGAGCTGGTGGTCGTATCACCGCCCCTGGCAAAACGCGGCAAACACGGCAAACACGGCAAACGCGCATCATCAGAGCTGGCTGCGCTGCCGACCATCACCCTGCGCGCCCTGTCCGCGTTGCCTTTGGTGCTGCCGGGCAATCCGCACAGCCTGCGACGCTTACTGGATCAATATCAGCAGCGCGAACAGGTTGAATTCCGCGTCATTGCCGAAGCCAACGCCATCCCGCAGCTGATCGAGCTGGCGCAGGCCGGGGTCGCCCATACGATCCTGTCGTTTGAAGCCGTACGCCAGGAGGCCGAGCGCGGCCTCGTGCAATTGCGGCGGATCAGCCGGCCCCGTCTGACCCGCCCGGTATTCCTGTGCCGTTCCGACGTGCTGCCGCTGTCGCTGGCGGCGGCAGCCGTCGCGGACCACGTCGCCCGCATCATCACCGACGCGGGGCCTGCCGCGGCGCGCGCGTAGCGCTCAGACGATCCGCTTTTCGACCGCTTGCGCCCAGCGGCGCGCGACCGTGGGCGACGTGGCGCAGGTGGCGGACTCGGTGACGACGCGCACCGCCCGTTCCAGCAGCTGGATATCGGCCTCGTGCTGGCGTGCGACGTGGGGGTCTTCAAAGAAGATGACGCGCTGGCATTGGTGCTCAAGCACCAGCTCCGCAATCTGCGCATCGCCGCCCAGGGGACCGCTCAGGTAGCGATGCACCCACGGCGAGTCCTTGGGCCAGCCGCGTGACCACGCCAGCTCATTCAGCCGGCCGCCGGTCGTGCCGGTGGCCACGCGCCGGGCAAAGCGCGACAGCACATCGAAATGCTCGCTGGCAAACGCCACCATCTCGTCCTTGAGCGCGTCGTGGGCGATCATCGCCAGCGTCTGACCCGAGAAATTGAAATGGCGCGACGCGGACGCATCCGGCGCCAGCCCGGCGTGTATGCGTTCGACCTCCATCCATTCGATGGCACCCGCCAGCGTCGAAATGAACGGACGGCCGTGCGTAATGCACTGCCGCTTGAGCGCCAGCGCTTCGGGAAAAATCGACGACGGGTCAACGGGATCGATCAGGTAGATCGCGCCATCAAACGGCGCCTGGCCGTCACGACCTTCGGTCACGCGCGCCACCAGCTTCATCAGACCGCCCTCGCGGCCGTACGGGTAACGGATCAGACCGGGATAACCCTGCAGCATGCCTTCGCGCACGATCGCATCATGGGTGCGCCCCACCGTGTGCAACTGCACGCCCAGCTCGCGGATGGTGGACGAACACGCACGCAGCCAGGTGAACAGGGCAGCGTCGGGGGTTTCATGGTGCAAACGATTGGCGGCCAGGCCAAAACGCAATTGGGCAGCGGGCATCGGTGGACTCGGCTGGAAAGGACAAACAAACGGATCCCCGATGATACCGTGGCCCGCGCGACGCGAGCATGTCATGCGCGAGACCGCGCCCGAGGCTGCCCGCAGCCTGGCCGCTCCGCCCAAAAAAAACGCTCCCTAATGAACTGACCCCCAGAAGTTGGACGGTCAGCTAAAGCCCGAAGGCCTGAGCTCGGTATTGCACCGGGCTCAGGCCTT
>Ga0213828_1000953_pt1 | contig 25561 bp, 21 predicted proteins | sample MC6MC0897MG_FD_180664 | JGI IMG/M metagenome (GOLD analysis project Ga0213828, IMG submission 180664) | Enriched soil aggregate microbial communities from Iowa State University, Ames, United States - MC6-MC0897-MG | ecosystem: Environmental > Terrestrial > Soil > Unclassified | place: USA: Iowa... | reverse complement strand
GGTCGGGCGCTGGGGCCCCATACCCTTTCCGGCGAATGTCCTCCGGCGTCGGCCTGCGGCCGCCCCCTCCCCCTTTACTTCGCCTCCAAGGGTATGGGGCCCCAGCGCCCGACCCACCGACCTGCGCCAAACAGGCCTGGCTTCTACCTGCTTACCGCACGCCGAGCCCCGTAGCGGCCGGTAGGCTCCTGGGCAAAGTAAAGGAGGAGGCCGCCACGCGGCCGGGGGACATTTGCGCCAGGGGCCTACCGGCCGTTACGGGGCCCCCACGCGCGCGACAGACCTAACCGGAGACGCCACCCGATCCACACGGCGCCTGCACACCCGGCCACCCGTGTAGCCTCATGCCCGCTCTTCGAGGACCCTGCAGAAATCACGCTCCCCGCAGAGGGGAGAAGAACCAAAAAAAACGGGCCCCTTTCGGGACCCGTTCGATCACAGCATGGCGCAGAACGCCGCAGCCCGATCAGAAACTCGCGCGGACGCCCACCGAATACTGGGTGACTTCGTCGTACGCCTGCACTTCGCCCACCAGACCCCAGGTCGGGGTGAAGTTGACCTGGCCACCGAGGGTGCCGGTCCAGGTGCCGTCCATGTCGCTGCCGTCGATGTAGCCGGCCTTCAACCAGGCTTCGGTACGCGGCGAGGGCTTGCCACGCACGCCCAGGGTGGCGCGGGCGGCGTTGGTGTGTTCCTTGAAGCGCTCGGTGTCGAAGCCGTCGGCTTCGTACTTGGCTTCATTGTTGATGCGCAGCCAGGCGATGTCGGTGGTGAAGTCGACGCGGTCGCTCATCGGCATGTGGTAGCCGATGCCCAGCTCCGGCTGCTTCAGCTCCTGCTTGACGCGCACGTCATAGGCGCCCAGATCGTAGGTGGTGGTCTTGGACACGGTGCTGTAGGCACCGAAGACGTGCACCTGTTCGGCGATGGCGAACGAACCACGGATGTAACCGCCGTCCAGCTTCGGCTTGGAGGGGGCGCCGTTGCGGTCCAGCTGCAGCTGGGTCCAGCCACCTTCCACGTAGGTGTAGCTCAGGCCTTCGGCCGCGACGGCGGAAAGCGGGGCAGCGGCCAGCAGGGCGGCGGCCAGGAGAATCTTGCGCATGCAGGTTCCTTGGTGGGTGTTGAGGTCCATTTCAGCCGGCCCTTCACTGGGCGGCAGGAGCGGCGATCACTGCCGCGCGAGCGGATTTTAACCAGAACTTCACAAAAAGCGAGCAGTCAGCTTGCCCTGTTACAATGGCCGCGCCGGTTCGCCGGTACACAAACGTCTTCAGGGCGGGGTGCGATTCCCCACCGGCGGTAGGTGCGCAAGCACGAGCCCGCGAGCGCTTCCGGCCCCGCCGGAAGGTCAGCAGATCCGGTCCGATGCCGGAGCCGACGGTATAGTCCGGATGAAAGAAGACGGTGCGGCCGGGCCCTGGGCTCGGTGTGCACCTATATGCCTTGCGGCGTTTTTCGCTCACTTTTCGCGGAGAACGTTCCTTGTTTACTGGAATCATCGAAGGCGTGGGCCGTCTGGCCGCACGCGACACCCTCGGCGGCGACGTCCGCTTTACCTTCCACGTGGGCACCCTGCCGTTCGACAACGTGCAGATGGGCGAGAGCATCGCCATCAATGGCGTCTGCCTCACCGTCATCGCCCACGACGCCACGTCCTTCCAGGCCGACGCGTCCACCGAGACCCTGGGCCTGACCACGCTGGGCCAGCTGGCCGACGGCGCGGTGATCAACCTCGAACGCGCCATGCGCCCGACCGACCGCCTTGGCGGCCACCTGGTCAGCGGCCACGTCGACGGCCTGGGCCAGGTGCTGTCCATCCATGACGATGCCCGCGCCCAGCGCTGGCGCTTCGCTGCGCCGGCCGCGCTGCTGCGGTACATCGCCAAGAAGGGCTCGATCTGCGTGGACGGCGTCAGCCTGACCGTCAACGAGGTCGATGCGCAGGGCTTCGAGGTCGCGCTGATCCCGCATACCGTGGCCAACACCGCCTTCGCCGCCACCGGCGTGGGCAGCGCGGTCAACCTGGAAATCGATCTGGTGGCCCGCTACGTGGAACGGTTGATCAGCGTGCCGGCCACCGGTGCGCACGCACAAGGAGATGCGGCATGAACTTCGCCCCCATTCCCGAGATTCTCGAGGACATCCGCCTCGGCCGCATGGTGGTCATTGTCGATGACGAAGACCGCGAGAACGAAGGCGACCTGATCATGGCCGCCGAGCTGGTCAAGCCGTCGGACATCAATTTCATGGTCACCCACGGCCGTGGCCTGGTCTGCCTGCCGCTCACCCGCGAGCGCGCCGCCGACCTGGGCCTGGCACCGATGGTCCAGGCCAACACCGCGCAGTTCCAGACCAACTTCACGGTCAGCATCGAGGCGGCCGAGGGCGTCACCACCGGCATCTCGGCCTACGACCGCGCGCACACCATCCGCACGGCGGTGAAGCCGGATGCCAGGCCGGCCGACCTGCACCAGCCGGGCCACATCTTCCCGCTGATCGCCCAGCCGGGCGGCGTGCTCACCCGCGCCGGGCATACCGAAGCGGGCGTGGACCTGGCCATGCTGGCCGGGCTGGAGCCGGCCGGCGTGCTGGTGGAAATCCTCAACCCGGATGGCAGCATGGCGCGCCGCCCGGAGCTGGAGGTGTTCGCCCGCGAGCACGGCCTGAAGATGGGCTCGATCGCCGACCTGATCGCCTACCGCCTGGCCACCGAGAAGACGGTCGAGCGCGTGGACGAGCGCGAGATCGACACTGAGTTCGGCCCCTTCAAGCTGGTCACCTACCGTGACCGGATTGCCCACGACCTGCATTTCGCCCTGGTCCGCGGCACCCCGGACACCGCGCCCACGCTGGTCCGGGTGCAGGTGGAAAACCCGCTGGCCGACCTGCTGCACTGGCGCCGCGACGACTTCGGCGTGGCCTCCACCGACGCCCTGCGCGCCATTGCCGCCGCCGAGCGGGGGGTGATGGTGGTGCTGTCGGCCCCGCGTGACACCAACAGCCTGCTGGCCCGCCTGCGCCAGCAGCCGGCCCCGGTGACCCCGGGCAAGGACAAGGACGTGAGCCAGTGGCGCCGCAACGGGGCCGGCGCGCAGATCCTGTCCGACCTTGGCCTGGGCAAGCTGCGCGTGCTGGGCACCCCCCGCCGCCAGATCGGCCTGGCCGGGTACGGGCTGGAAGTGGTGGAAACGGTCACCCCCTGACCGGCCCCGTAGAGCCGGGCTCTGCCCGGCTACCCCTGGCCACCGCGCACCGCCAGCCGGGCAGAGCCCGGCTCTACGTGGCTTTTCCCCGACCACCGCGCACCGCCAGCCGGGCAGCCGCCTGTCCGGCGTAACCGGCCCGCCCGCGTTAAACTAGTCAACCTTTTGGACCCCACGCCGAACATGAGCCACTACGAAGGCGACCTCCGTACTCCGGAAAAGGCCCGTTTCGCCATCCTCGCCAGCCGCTGGAATGCCCGCATCACCGACGTGCTGGTGGCTGGCGCGCGGCAGAGCCTGGCCGGCAACGGCATCGACGAAGCCGCCATCGACGTGATCCGCGTGCCCGGCGCATGGGAACTGCCGCTGGTGGCCGCCCGCCTGGCTGCCGCGCATGAACATGCCGCGATCATCGCCCTGGGCTGTGTGATCCGTGGCGACACCCGCCACTACGAACACGTGGCCGACGGCTGCGCCGAAGGCCTGATGCGCGTGCAGCTGGATTTCGGCGTGCCGGTGCTCAATGGCGTGCTCGCCGTGGAACGCGCCGAGGATGCCGAGGCCCGTGCCGGTGGCAGCCATGGCAACAAGGGGGAGGAAGCCGCACTGACGGCGTTGGAAATGGTCAATCTTCTGGAGCAGTTGCCGTGAACAAGTCGAACCCGGGCAAGCCCTCCGGTAAACCCGTCCGCCGTGATGGCATCGACCCCGTGCTGCGCTCGCGCGCGCGCCGTCGTGCCCTGCAGGCGATCTATGCATGGCAGATTTCCGGGGGCAACGCGCAGACCGTGATTGCCCAGTTTGCCCACGAGCAGGCACGTGAAATCGCCGACCTGGCCTACTTTGAAGCGCTGATCCACGGCGTGCTGGACAACCGCAAGGACCTGGACGAGGCGCTGACCCCGTACCTGGACCGCAGCATCGACGAAGTGGACGCCATCGAACGCGCCGCGCTGCGCGTGGCCGCCTTCGAAATGCGCTACCGCCTGGATGTGCCGTACCGCGTGGTGATCAACGAAGCCATCGAGTCGGCCAAGCGCTTTGGTTCCGAGCACGGCCACACCTACGTCAACGGCGTGCTGGATCGCGCAGCGGTCGAGTGGCGCAAGGTCGAATCCGGTCACTGACCGACCTGCGGTAGTGCCGGCCGCTGGCCGGCACTACCGGGATGCTGAGGTTGCCGGCCAGCGGCCGGCACTACCGACAACCGCACGCAGCGCGGCCGGCACTACCGACAACCGCACGCAGCGCGGCAGGCATAACCGCCCATCGCGTGCCGCGCGGCACGTACAACCGCCCCACCGCGCGCTGCGCGGCACGCACAACCGCGGGAGCGCCCATGTCCCTTGCCGAATTCGCCCTGATCGACCGCATCCGTGCCCGCACCACCGAGCGCGACGACGTGGTGCTCGGCATCGGCGACGACGCCGCGCTGCTGCAGCCGCGGCCGAACGAACAGCTGGTGGTCACCGCCGACACCCTCAACAGCGGCGTGCATTTCCCGGCCGAAACCATGCCCTTCGACATCGGCTGGAAGACCCTGGCGGTCAACCTGTCCGACCTGGCCGCCATGGGCGCACGCCCGGCGTGGTGCACGCTGGCGCTGTCGCTGCCCGACGCGCACCCGGACTGGATCGAATCGTTCGCCGATGGCTTCTTCGCCCTGGCCGACGAACACGCCATCGCGCTGATCGGTGGCGATACCACGCGGGGCCCGCTGTCGCTTTCGGTCACGGCGATGGGGCAGGTAGCCCGCGGCCAGGCGCTGCGCCGCGACCGCGCCCAGGTGGGCGATGACATCTGGGTCAGTGGCACCCTCGGTGATGCCGCCGGCGCGCTGCAGTTGTGGCAGCGCGGCGAGTTGAACATCGCCACCGCCACCGTGCTGGGCGATTACGAAGCGCTGCGGCAGCGACTGTTGCGGCCCACCCCGCGGGTCACCCTGGGGCTGCGTCTGCGTGCGTTCGCACATGCCGCCGTGGACATTTCCGACGGCCTGCTGGCCGACCTCGGCCACATCACCACGCGCAGTGGCGTCGGCGCCGAGGTGGATGCCGACGCGTTGCCGCTGTCACCGGCCCTGCGTGCGGTGCTCGGTCGCGATGCCGCGCGTGGCTGCGCCCTGCGCGGCGGCGACGATTACGAACTGTGCTTCACCGCCGCCGCCGACCAGCGCGACGCGCTGCATGCCGTGGCCGAATCGCTGCGCCTGCCGCTCACCCGCATCGGCCGCATCGTGGAAGGGCAGGGCGTGCAGTGCGAAGGCGAAACCGGTCCCGGTGGCTACCAGCACTTTGCCTGAGCGATGACGCCCGGCCGTACCCCGGCGCCTTCATCTTCATCTTCACTGCCTGGCCATCGGTCAGGGTGCAAGGGGCACCGGCTTCGGCGGCGGGAGGGGCGGAATGGGTGCTGAGATGGCAGGAGGGAGTGCAGGAAGGTGCAGTTTCTTCCCTCAGCGATGGTTTTTACAACTTGTTGTATATGCGCCCCGCTGCTAGATGCCTAACGTCACTGCCTGATCACACCAGGCAAACGCAGGCGTGCGAACGTTCCGTCACACCCTCCCCGGCTGGGCGCTGGCGCCGCTGCTGCTGGTCTACGCCGGTAGCGTCCAGGCGACCTGCCAGCGCAACGGAGTCGAGGACGGGGCGCTGGACCTGGCCGGCCCCATGCCCAACATCGACAGGCCGGATACCCGATTTACGGGAAACGCAAGCAGGGTCATCGATGCATTCAGCTGCACGGCCGGTGCAGCAGACCTGTCGATCCAGATGCCCGCCGCAGGCCTGACCTACGTGCGCGACATCGTCTACGACGCGCAGGTCTACCCCGCCTACCAGACCAGCCCGCGCAGCCCGTTGCTGATCTTCAACCACACCATCGGCATGCTCGACGGCAGCTACGCGCGTACGCCGCTGCGCGCCGGTGAAGTGACCCGGTCGCCGTTCGTGCCATCGGCAGCCGGGCTGTTTGCGTCGAACATCAATGTCTATGTGTTCTTCCGTGGCGGTGCGATGGAGAGCATTCCGGCCACATCCCTGGGCACGTTCGAGGTGTGGTCGCAGGGGGATCCAGGCAATCGCGTGCGACACACCGTGTCGGTGCAGCTGACCGTGCCCGTACTGACGTGCGTGCTGTCTGCCGCAGACCACACCTTGGATGATGTGTCCGCCAACGTGCTGGCCAACCCCGGTGATACCGCCAACGCGTCTGACGTTGAGGTAGTGATGAACTGCCCCAGTGCCAACGTCGATGTCGATCTGTCCGTGGCCGATGCCAACGCTGCCGGCGGAACCAACGGTGTGCTGGCGCTGGCCGCCGGCAGCAACGCCGGTGGCGTGCAGATCCAGCTGCTGCACGGCGGGGCGCCGGTGCAGTTCGGCCGTACCTGGGCCCATGGCTTTTCGCTCAAGGGCGCCCAGGCGATTCCGTTCACGGCGCGCTACCTGCGCATGCCGGCGGCACTGGTGCCCGGCGAGGTGAAAGGCGAGGCCGTGCTGACGGCCACCTACCGCTGAACCCTTCGCTCTGTGTAGCGTTCCGGGTGGATGCTGCGGCCCCCCTGCAATTGCGCGGGCATCAGATGAGCGGGCGCATGATGCGGAGAAGTGTGCCGGCATGACAGACGGCTATTGGCAGCGGTGAGCTGATAGGCGCTACACAAGATCGATGCCGCCGATGCAGACGATGTGCGCGTGTATCGGCTGCACAGAAGCCAAACAGGAAATGCGCCTGTCGTGATTGCCCATTGAAGCAAAGCGCGTTGGCTGACGATGCTGTTCCCCCGTCTCCGGCCGATCCCGCCCATGCATTCTCCGCATCGTTCCCACAACGCCGCCATCGATGGCCTGCGTGCGCTGGCGGTCCTGGCCGTCATTCTTTTCCACGTCAATGCGTCATGGCTTCCGGGTGGTTTCACCGGCGTGGACCTGTTCTTCGTGGTCTCCGGCTTCGTGATCAGCCAATCGCTGGCCGGACGTGGCGGCATGCCCCTGGGCGCGCTGCTGCTCGATTTCTACCGGCGACGCGTGCTGCGTCTGTTGCCGGCATTGCTGGTGATGCTGATGGCCACCTTCGTGCTGTCTGCGCTGTTCATTCCCCGCGCCTGGCGCAACGAGCAGTTCGACCAGACCGGCTGGGCGGCGCTGGTGGGTTTCAGCAACGTGGTACTGGCCGGCCAGCAGGATGACTACTTCTCGCCCGGCGCGGAACTCAATCCGTTCCTGCATACTTGGACACTGGGCGTGGAGGAGCAGTTCTACCTGGTGTTCCCGCTGCTGTTCTTCGTGTGGCTGCGCGGTCGCGACCGCTGGCCGTGGTCGCGTTGGCTGTTGCCAGCCGCCACCGTGCTATCGCTGGCCTGGGCTGCCTGGCAGGCGCAGGCTGCGCCCGTGTCGGCGTTCTTCCTGCTGCCGTCCCGCTTCTGGGAGCTGGCGGCCGGTGCACTGTTGTACCAGTGGATGAGCACGCGCGGTCCCGGCAAGCGCGGGGATGCGCTCGCACTGCCCGGCCTGGCCCTGTTGCTCGCCGGGGGGCTGGTTGCGCCGCAACTGGCGATGCCGGTGCCGGGTGTGCTGGCCACGGTGGTCGGTACCCTGCTGCTGTTGGCGGTAGCAGCGGGCCATGGCCAGTCGCGGGTCGGCCGCGCACTGGGCTGGGCACCGCTGTCGTACCTGGGGCGCCTGTCGTATTCGCTGTACCTGTGGCATTGGCCACTGCTGGTGCTGCTGCGCTGGACCTACGGGCTGCAGGGCGCCGCGCTGTGGCTGTATCCGGTGCTGCTGCTGGCCGTGTCGGCTGCGTCCTACCATTACGTTGAACGACCGCTGCGCAGCGCGCTGCCGCTGTTGCGGCTGGCCCCGGCAAAGGTACTGGCGATGGCGCTGCCGGTGGTGGCACTGTGCGGTGCCGGCGCATGGGCGACGGTGGCGTACCACGAGCAGATCTCGCTCAGCGTCACCCGTGATGGCCATGCGTGGCAGGCGCGACGCTACCCGGCCTGGCGACCGCTGGAGCCGGTGAGCGCCCCTGCCCTTGAAGGCCGACGCCTGTTCGTGGTCGGCGACTCGCATGCGGCGGCCTACCGCACGATGACCAGCATGGTCGCGCGGCAGACCGGGATGGAGATCCGCCAGGAGGATCGCGGCGGCTGCAGCTTCGTCAACCTGCTGCGGGCGAGCCCGGCCGACTGCCAGGGCTTCATCGAGGACAGCCTGTCGGCCATCGAACGCGAGGCGCGCCCGGGCGACATCGTGATGCTGGCAGCCCTGCGCATGCCGGAGCTGCGCGGCTTCGACTGGCAGCAGCAGGACGCGCAGCAGATCTATCGGCAGTTGCTGGCCGACCGTACGCCGGCGCGTGCGCAGGCGGCACGCGAAGAAGCCGAGCGTGTGCTGGGCCGCCTGCAGCGGTTGGGTGTGCACGTGGTCATCGATGCACCGCTGCCGCTGTTCAAGGCCGGGGCCTACCGTTGCTCGGATTGGTTCAACCGGCGCAATCCGGCATGTGCCGGAGGGCTGACCATGTCACGTGCGGATCTGCAGAGGCTGCGTGCACCACAGATGGCGTTGCTGGCCGAGTTGGCCGCGCGCTATCCCGCCTTGACCGTGTGGGACCCGCTGCCACTGCTGTGCGGGCCGGATACCTGTTCGGCGGTGCAGGACGGTGAACCGCTGTTCTTCGACAACGACCACCTGAGCGGGCACGGTAACCGTGTGCTGCTGCCGAGCTTCCGCCAGACGCTGATCGGTCTGGCGGAGCGCAAATGACCGTTGCCGAGGGCGCCGCGCCTGCTTACCCCTCGATGCGTGCTTCGGCATCGCGTGGCGTGCCGTAATCGTCCAGCCACTGGAATGTCACCGAAGCGGGCGTCGGGGCGCCCGCGGGCAGCGGTAGCGTCACCTGCGCACCCGGGGCGATCATGTCGGTCTCCACGGTACGGCCATCCGGCAGTGTCAACGTGCTGAGGGTCACGTGGTAGGCACTGGGGTTGCTCACCAGCAGCGCCCCTGGCTGTGCACGCCATTGCAGCTGTGTTGCCGCATCGCGCGCATTGCCCGGCAGGCCGGCCGGGCGATGGAACAGCTTGACCCGCGTACGCACCGCGAACTGCAGCAGGTTCCTGCCCGCGGCATCGGCGGGCTTGGGCGGAATATCCAGCAGATTGAAATAGAACACCGATTCGCGATCGGTCGGCAGCGGTGCCTCCGATGGCCGCGGCGCGTAGGTAACGCGATAGGCCTGGCCCTGTCGCGCCTGGAGCAGGCGCGGATCGGCCGGGGTCAGGCGGAACGGCGTGCGTACGTTTTCCGGCCGCGCATGGCTGTCGCCATCGTCGATCCAGACCTGCACCATGGCCGGCTGTTCACCACTGTTGGTCGCCCTCACCGTCACGTCGCGGCCCTTGCTGGCGTCGTGCACGATACGCGTGCCCTGCAGCGTCACCGCCGCCGAGGCCGGCAGCGCCAAGGCGCCCGCCAGCAGCGCGGTCATCCACGTCATTACACGGAAGGTCATGGGGAAATACCTCGTTTGGGTGCACGCTGGCCCCTCCGTGGGCCGGCATGCGGAAGGGATTACTTGTAGAGGACCACGAAGTCGCCGGACGCGTTGGCGGGGCCGGCCGTGGCGGTCTTGGTGGGCGAGGCGTACCACGCGCTGTAGTCCAACTGGCCCCTGCCAGCGGCCGGAATGGTCACCCACTGCAACGGGTCTTCACCCAGCTTCTGATGGTTGCCGGCCGCGTCATACAGGGCCACGCCCACGTTGGTCGCCACACCCGGGTCGGGGTTCAGCGCCAGGTTGCCGGTGCTGCCATCCGGGGTGCCGCCAAAGCGGACGCCCACTTCCTGCGGTGCGCCCGAGCCGGTGCAGTCCAGCTGGATGCTGAAGTTCTTCATGCCAGCGCGTTCGGATGCGTTGACCGAGGCGACATCAACGTTGCCCATCGGTACCGTGACGGTGCCGCCGGCAGCATCCACGGCGCAGGTGCTGGTTGTCAGCTCGCCGGTGATCTCAAGCGACTGGGCAAATGCGGTGGGGGAAACAGCCAGCGCGAGCGCACCGGCAATGATCAGGTTCAATCGGTTCGACATGGGAGTGTCCTTCGGATGGAAATACAGGGAATCCGCACCGGGCGAGCCGGCGGATGCGCACAGTGTTCCCGTGCATGCCCGGCGGGAACATGCAATTAGTTGCAAGGTTCTTGTGCGATGCGCGGATTCGTGCTTGCGGTAAAGCGCGCGGTCAGGAAACGACATCAGGCCTGTGCCAGCCCCGTCGCGTGCCATCGGTTCTACAACTCAAACGAAACCGCTCTAGCGTCTTTAGATCGAGTAAACAAGCCTGAATTGCGCTGAAACCGCGAATACGCGTGAGGCCACGCCGCGTCGTTGCGGCCTGTTGCTTTGCAACAAATTGCATGGGAAGGCGGAGGGGGCCTGTCTACGCTTCGGCCCACTTCGACCAAGAGCGATGTCGGCTTTGGCCTCATCGAATGACCTTCACCATGCAAATGCGCCCCCACCGTTGCCGTACACCGTGCCGCCTGATCCGGGCGCCTCTGGACCTTGCCATTGGCGTTGCCATGGCGATGACACTGGCCGGCCCCGCCCATGCCGAGGCCGGCGAGCCACTCCAGTTCAGCGAAGGCTTCCTGATCGGCGGCAAAGCCATCGACATGCAGCGCTATGCGCAGGGCAACCCGATGGAGCCGGGCGTCTATCCGCTGGACGTGGTGGTGAACGGGCAGTACCTGGAGCGTCGCGACATCCGCTTCGTCGAGGCGCCCGCATCGGTGGGCGCCACGCCATGCCTGCCCGTGGCGCTGTTGCGTCGGTTGAATCTGAAAGACAGCTACCTGGCTGATCTGGAGGAGGACGACGATGACTGCATTGCATTGCCTGCGCTGGTCGAGGGCGCAACGGTGGAGTTCGACGCAGGTAACCTGCAGCTGCTGGTGAGCGTGCCGCAGGCTGCGCAGGCGCGCAATGCGCGCGGCTACGTGGCACCGGACCAGCGCGACCAGGGCGTCACCGCTGCGTTCTTCGACTACAGCATCAACCACAACCGTGCGCAGGGCCAGGGCGCCACGTACCTGGGTTTGAACACCGGCGTGAACCTTGGCGCATGGCGGCTGCGCCATCGTTCCTCCTTCAGCCAGAGCAGCTACGGCTCGCGCCACGACGTCATCAGCAGCTACCTGCAGCGCGACCTGCCGGCGTGGAACAGCCAGCTGCTGCTGGGGCAGGGCAACACGGGCGGCGAGCTGTTCGAGTCGCTCTCGTTCACCGGCGTGCGCGTGGCCAGTGACGAACGCATGCTGCCGGACTCGCTGCGCGGTTTCGCGCCGGTGGTGCAGGGCATCGCCGAAGGCAATGCCGTGGTGAGCATCCGCCAGAACGGCACCATCATCCATGAAGTGAGCGTGGCACCGGGGCCGTTCTCCATTGAAGACCTGTACCCGACCAACTTCGGCGGCGATCTCGATGTCACCGTCACCGAAGCCGACGGTCGCCAGCAGACGTTCACGGTCAACTTCTCCGCCGTGCCGCAGGCGCTGCGACCGGGGGCAAGTCGCTTCAGTGCCACGGCCGGCGAACTCCGCGATGCCCGTGGCGTGCGCGAATCGGTGCGCTTTGCCGAGGGCACGTATGCACGTGGCATCAGCAACCACTTCACCGCGCTGGGCGGCCTGCAGGTGGCAGAAGACTTCCAGTCGGCACTGGTCGGTGGCGCCATCAACACGCCGCTGGGCGCGTTCGGTGCGGACGTCACCCATTCGCGCGCGCGCCTGTCCAATGGCGAGCAGATCACCGGCAACAGCTTCCGGCTGAACTACCAGCGCTACGTGGCGGCCACCGGCACCAACTTCGGCCTGGCCGCGCACCGCTACAGTACCCGCGGCTACCTCTCGCTCAACGACTTCGCGCAGGCGCGTGCGGACGATTGGGGCTACAGCAGCCGCGCCCGGCAGCGCTTCCAGGTGAATTTCTCCCAGCGCATGGGCGAGCGCAGCACGCTGTCGCTCAGCGGCGGCCACGTCCGCTACTGGGATGGCGCTGCAACACAGAACGACCTGCAGCTGCGCTTCCAGAGCACGCTCGGCCGCGCCAATTACAGCCTCTCGGCGATGCGCTACCGGCAGGGCGATGGCCGCCAGGACACCCGCTACTCGGCTACCTTCAGCATTCCGCTGGGCAAGGCGCCCAGCGCACCGCGCATGAGCACGCAGCTGGCGCAGTCGGCCCGCGGCGAGCAGGCGCAGCTGGGCGTGAGTGGCACGCTGGGTGCAGACCAGCAGCTGAACTACAACGTGTCCGCCAACGCTGCCAGTGAGGGCGCGAGCGGCGCCAGCGCCTATGCCTCCTACCGCGGTGGGCATGGCACCGTCACCGCCGGCTACAGCCGTTCGGGTGACTACAACGCCTTCAACGCCAGTGCCGCCGGCAGTGTGGTGCTGCATCGCGATGGCATCAACTTCGGTGCGCCGGTGGGCGATGGCTTCGCCCTGATCCAGGCCGACGGTGCGCAGGGCGCGCGCATCGGCTATGGCAACGACGTGCGCATCGGCCGCAACGGCTACGCGCTGCTGCCGCATATCAGCCCCTACCGCTGGAACCAGATCGAACTGGATCCGTCCGGACTGCCGATGGACGTGGAGCTGCTGCAGACCTCGCAGCGGGTGGCACCGACCGCAGGCAGCATCGTGCGCGTCGCCTTCAACGCCACGCGGGAGCGCACGTTGTTCATCGATGCCACCGATGCGCTGGGCCAACCGTTGCCGTTTGCCGCGCGCATCGAAGATGAGACGGGCCGCAGCTACGGCGCGGTAGGCCAGGGCGGTGTGATCCAGCTGCGCGGTGCGCCCGAACAGGGGCAGTTGATCGTCGACCCCGATGGCCCGCAGCGCTGCCGCCTGGAGTACACCACGCCCGCCGCACCGGATGCCTATGGGCTGTCCTGGAGCCAAGCGCTGTGCACGCCCTTGCCGCCGCCCAGCCCCGGCTTGCAGGCCGCCTTGACTGCGGTCGATGCCACCTCGCTCTGAATCCTTTTCCTTACGTCACTTGCAGGAGTTTTCCATGAAGCTGTTCAACCGCATTGCCCTTTCTACCGCTCTGCTGGCCGCCGCGCCGGTGGCCCTGGCCGACAGCGCCACCCTCACCATCACCGGGCGCGTGCTGCCCGGCACCTGCACGCTTACCGCCGCGCCGATCGACCTCGACCCGGTGAAGGCCAGCGACCTCACCCCCGGCGCGGACAGCCAGATCAAGGCCGGCGCGCTGGAGTTCAACGGCTGCGTGGGCGTGAGCAAGGCCGTGCTGTCCTTCGCCGGCACGCCCGCCGATGGCGATGCCGAGCGCTGGAAGAACACCGCGACCACCGATGAGGCCAGCGGTGTGTCGATCTCGCTGCTGGCCGGTACCACCGGCAACACTTATCTCAAGGACGGCGACACCGGCATCGATGTGATGGTGACCGGTGCCACCGCGCGCTACGACCTGCGCGCGGCGTACTACGTGCCCACCGGTGCGGCGCTGAGCGCCGGTGGCGTGTCCACCGAGATCGTGGTTACCGCTGACTATGAGTGAGTTTTCTCACCTTCAAGCGAACTGGAGACAGCTGATGATGACGTTCAACGCGAAGCAGAAGGCGACACCTCGCCGTGGCCATCGGCGGCACGCCTGCGCCATCACACTGCTGGCCGCACTGGGCATGGCCGACGCAGCGCAGGCCTGCGGGTGGGAAAGGCACCCCCCCATCAGCGAGCACCTGGTCATCGACACCTATCCGACGAATCGCGAGATCCATATGGGGCAAATGGCCTGGTTATTTGACTTCTACGACTGTCCGCTGAACGAGCCCTTCGACGTGGATGTGAGGTTTGAGATGCCCGGAATGACGTACGTGGGTGAAATAACCTACGGTGGAATCACCTATCCCGCGTTTGAGGCCAACCCGGAGGCGCCCTTGATGGTCTTCCTGTTCCAACAGACTGTGGGATTCGACGTGCTGCCGATGCGGCCCGGAATTACCTACTCTTACAGGGTCGGCGCCTTGTTGCGTCCCCCCGGCCATGCGAACTTCAACTTCCGTCCCCAGTACTTCTCGCGTGGTGGACGCATGCGTTCGTACACCAATACCGGTCGGTTGGTCTGGAGTGTTGCCAAGTATCCACATTTGGATGGTGAGCAGATCATGGAGCACAGCTTTACCTTTCCTGCAGTGACCTGCCCACTGCAGGACACGGCCGAAACCCTGCAGGACGTGCAGACCGCGGAGCTTGCCGTACCCGGTTCCACCGCGAAGGAAAAGCTGGTGGCCATCCGCATGGACTGCGGCGTGGACCCGCCGCGTGCACGCATGACCCTCACTGACGCCGGGGATGCCGGCAACACGGGAAGCCAGCTGACCCCCACCGCCGATTCCGATGCCGAAGGTGTGCGCGTGCAGTTGCTGCGCGGTGGCGCCGAGGTGCAGTTTGGCCAGACCTGGGATTTCGATCCCGGCGTCGGTGGTGTGCACGACCATGCATTCACGGCCCGCTATATCCGCACCAACGAGGCGCTGGTGCCCGGTCAGATCAAGGGAGAAGCCATTCTCAACGTGGACTACTGGTGAGCGGCCGTACGTTCCCGGCACCGACGGGGTGCACGACCACGGTTGCATGGCGCAGCCCCCGGTTGCGTCCTGCCTATGCGCGACATGAGTGCGCGGGATCGCCCCGTCACGTGCTGCGTCCCGGGGGGGACATGCAGGAGCGTCCAGAGAACTCGGCCCACCATGACGGCGCTACCGATTGCCGCGACATCGCATGGTGATCTACCACATCAATGCAATCGATAGATATTTGCATCTGCAACTAATTGCATGGCCGCCCTGGGGGTGAGTGCACAGACTGTGCGCTCTCCAACGCGAGCTGCGTCATGCCACGCCTCCTCATTGCCCTGCTGTTGTCCACGCTCTGCTTGCCGGCCGTCGCCGCGACGCCGCAGATCAGCGTCGGGCCGCTGTTCGACTACCTGGAACCTACCCACAGCAATCTGCTCAAGCGCATCCGCAACACCGGTGACGCCACGGCCTACGTGCGCGTGGAAGTGACCCAGATGCACTTCGATGCGGAAGGACAGGCCAGTGAAACGCCGGTGGACGGCGCGGCGTTGGTACGCAACGCCCCTGGCGCGCACGGTGTCATCGCCAGCCCCAGCCGCCTGATCATTGCCGGCAACGGCCAACAGGCCACGCGCCTGGTCTATCGCGGCGCCCGCGACGAAGAGCGCTATTACCGGCTCCGCTTCATCCCGGTGGTACCCAGCGCCGAGGAGTTCTCGCTCACCGAAGAACAGGCGCGCGACGCAGGCGAATTGAATGCATCCATCCGCATGTTCACCGGCTACGGCACGATCCTGTTCATCGCACCGGAGAACGCGCACTACGACACGCGGCTGCAGGATGACCGCGTGTACAACCACGGCAACGCCACCGTGGTGCTGGACAACCTGCGCCAGTGCGAGCGCGCCCGCCCGGACACCTGCACGCCCGGCATCATCGTCCATGTCCGGCCCGGGCGCTCCTACGCGCTGCAACTGGCCGACGGCCGGTTCCTCCGCTACGACCTGAAGGAGGGCGACAGCCAGCGCGGTATCGATTCGCGCCGCTGACCGTTCCGTTCCTCCCGCTGTTCATGCCCCATCGGGTCCGCCAGGTACCCGCAGGGGGTGCTGTACCCATGTCCTGGCGTCTTGTATCCATCCACTCTTCCTGGAGCAACACCATGTCCTTGAAAACCTACGCGTTGGCGGCCGCCGCCGCCGCGCTGCTGGCCCCGGCGCTGAGCCACGCCGCCATCGAAACCAAGTCGATTACCGTGAACGTCACGGCCGACGTGCCCAATACCGCCGGTCTGCAGGTATCTACGCCCGATGGCTGGGAAGGCCTCCCGCAGAACCTGCCGTGGGACACCGCGCGCCAGGTGTTGGGTGAGCTGACCGGTCGCGTCATCAACGTCAAGTCGTCGGCCGCCATCACCGCCTACCTGTCGGCCCCGGCGCAGATGGCATCCGCTGCCGATGTCGTGAACCTGGTGGTGAAGCTGGACAACGTGACCGTGCCGGCCACATCCGCATCGAAGATCACCGTCGCCAATGCGGCGCAGGCCGCGGCTGGCAAGTCGGTGGCGTTTGCGGTCGCCCCGACCGTGCCGACCGGTGGCTACAAGCCGGGCAGCTATGGCGGCCAGTTCCACATGATCTTCGAGAGCGATATCGCCGATCCCTGAGCCCTGCAGGGGCTCCCTGTCGCGTCAACCGAGGCGGTAGGGAGCCCGGAGAACCCGTCATGTTTCCCAGGCGCCGCGGCGAATGCTTGCCCATGGTCCGTTTGACCGTCGCCATCGGTGCCGTGGTTGTTGCCGCGTCCTCGCAGGCTGCGGGCCTGTCGCCGGGTGACCTGCCCAGCTTGCTCGAACAGCGCGAGCGCATGCCGGCGGAGTTCCGCGCGCATCTGTTCGGCAACCCGCTGACCGTGCGCGTGGAGCTCGATGGTCACTACCTCGGCGATGCCGAGGTGTTGCTGCACGAAGACAACCGCATGCAGCTGATCGGCTTTGGCGAAAGCCATGACAGCCCGTGGCCGCAGACCGAACGCGTGCGCTGGGCCGAGCAGCTGTCCGAGCCGATCGCGCTGGGCGTGTGCAGCCCGCACTGCCGCGGCCTGGCCGCGGTGCATTACAGCCTGGCCAACTCCCTGCTCAGCCTGCTTACCCCGGCGGGACCGCAGGCCGAAGGCCGCCACATCGCGCTGCCTGACGCCGGCAGCCATGGCCTGATCGTACGCAACAGCCTGACCGTGCACGGTGGCCAGGATCAGCCAGCCACCGCGCGCTACAGCGCCGAGCTGCGGGGCAGTGTCGGCCACTGGAGCACGGTGGGCGGCTACCAGTATTACGCCCAGCCGGGCAGCCGCGAGCATTACCTCAGTGCGTTGTACGCGCAGCGCGAGCTGGGGGACCACTTCGTTCGTGCGGGCTACTTCCTGCCCACCTTCGAAGGCATCATCCGCCAGCCGCGGGCGCCGGGGACGCAGAACGACACCGCCCTCGGCCTGATGCTGGGGTCGTCGGACGTGCTGCTGGCCGATACGCGCAGCCCCAGTGTCTACCCGGTCTATGTCACCGCCAGCCGCGAAGGCGTGGTGGAGATTCTTCGCGACGGCAACCTGCTGTCCACCCAGGCAGTGAAGCCGGGCATCCAGGAAATCGACACGCGGCGCCTGCCCGGCGGCATCTACGACGTCGAGTTGCGGGTGATCGAAGAGGGCCTTGAGGCATCGCGCGAAACCGCCTCGATCCACAAGCCCAGCCGCTGGCAGGACCCGTCGCGCCGCTGGCGCTACAGCGTCTTTGCGGGCCAGCAGCGTGGCCTGCTCGACAGTGGCCGTTCACCCCGCAACGGCAAGGTCACCGCCGGTGCGGTGGTCAATTACCTGGTGCATCCGCGCGCGGTAGCCGGGGCCACCGTGCAGCAGGTCGACCAGCGCCCGGGCGCGGGCATCTCCATGGACTGGCAGGCCAGCGACCGGTTCAGCACCTACACCAATATCTATACTTCCCGTGATGCCGGCCGCGGCATGGATCTGCAGGGGTTGTATCGCTACCGCGCCGGTTCGGTTGTCGCCAACCATGCACGCAGCTGGGCCGAGCAACGCCAGCGTGTCGTGCCCGGCCAGGGCGCAGCGCCCCGCTGGGAAACCCACGGTGGTTGGCAGGACACCACGGCGGTGTCCATTACCCACCGCTTCAGCCACCGCGACAATGCCAACTTGCGCGTGTCACGCAGCACCGGTTTCACCCGCGGCACCGGCATTGATGTCTCCTACGGCCGTCGCGAAACACTGTTCGGCACGCAGGACGTGAACTGGCGCGTGTCGGCGTACGACCGCCCGGGCAGCCGGTTCACCCAGTACCGCCGCCAGCGCGGCATCGACCTCACCATCAGTGTGTCGCTGGGCAGCGACCGCCGCAGCTACAGCGGCAGCCTGGGCAGCCGCACCGGCGAGGCCAACCGCCGCGAGACGTATGTAACAGCCTCGGCCACCCAGCGCGTGGACGGTCCCGTGCTGCAGAGCGTGAATGCCCAGGTGACCGCCGAGCGCGGTGGCGTGGGCGCCGGCGCCGGCGCGTATCTGCACAGTCCACTGATCGAGGGCGACGTGCAGCTGTACCGTGGCGCCGAGTCCGGGCACATCACCGGCACGGCCAACCTGGACAGCACCGTGGTGCTTGGGGGAGGCCGGGTTGCCGTGTTGGGGCAGGGCCGCAGCGGCAGCGTGGACACGGGCCTGATCGTGGATGTGCGCAGCGACTATCCCGATATCACGCTGCGTGCCGACGACAGCCGCGGTGGCAGTGTGGTGCTGCGGCCCGGCCGCAACTTCGTACCGGTCACGGCCTACCGGGCCGGCCACGTGCAGTTCGATTTCGACGGCCGCCATGCGCCGGCGGCGGCCCTGCAACCGGCTGCGGTCAACTACCACCTCAACAAGGGCGGGGTCCGGTACGCCACCGTGGATGTGCTGCGCACCTTCACCGTGATGGGCCAGGTGCTGGATGCCGATGGCAACGGCGTACGCGGCGTGCAGGTGATCAACCACGCCGGGCGCAGCGTCAGCCAGGAAGACGGCTTCTTCACCCTGGAACTGAGTGCACGCGCGCCGGTGGTGGAGCTGCGTTACCCCAACCTGATCCGCTGCGAGCTGGTGATGGAGCAGGCGAGCCACCCCCGCGAAGGCGATGTCCTGATGGTGGGCGCACTGCGCTGCCCCATGCCGGTCGCCGCAAAATGAAACTCCCCTCCTGTGCATGTCTACCGGTAGTTCCCATGAAGCCCGATATGCTGCTGATTGCCCTGTTGCTTACTCTGTTTGCCGCCCCGGTGCACGCTCAGGTGCGGGAAGTGACGGTTACCGGTCAATTTCGGCCGAGTGCGTTGAACCCAGGCAACACCGCGTTTGAAAACACCACCCCGCGCGGGGCCTTCTGCAACTGGCGGCCGACTCAGTGCGACCGGCAAGGTGCCTACATATTTGATGTGGGTGCGGGCGAATACTGGCGAAAATCCGGCCCGCAGACCGGCACCGATCAGCGTGACACCACCTACGTGCGCTTTCCGCCGGTACGCAGGATCACCCTCCACGAGCTGACCACCGGGCGATCGTTCGAAGCGGAGATCAGCTTCGTGGCCATATCGCTGGACTTGCGCTTCGGGCGCGGTAGGGACCCGTGGTACCACGGGATAAGCGGCGGCTGTACCGCCATTCGCGGGGCCGGTGGGCTGGGTTGGTCCAATGGCGGCTGGAGTGTCACTAACCCGAGCAATCCCCAGGCGTGTTACAGCAGCTATGCAAGAGATGAGCGCACGTATATATATCGCAGCGTCGGCATCGGCATCCATGTTGCGCTCCCGAATGCGATATCCCTGCAGGACGGCCGCTACACGGCACAGGAGACCTGGACGACAGGTGGCGCGGATGCCGACATCGACCTGGGCGACAACATCACCGGAACCACGGCAATTCAAATGAACTTCGTGTTCGACGTGGCCCATGACTTCAAGGTGGAGTTTCCCGCCGAATCGCCGCGCGTACAGCTGGCGCCAGAGGGCGGCTGGTCGCGCTGGATCGACCACGGGCTGCCGCCCGCACGCCTGCGCCAGGCGCTGCCCTTCCAGCTGACGACGTCGATGGACTTCAGCATGAAGCTGCGCTGCGAACATGCGGCGGGTACCCGCTGTGGCATCCGCAACCACGCCGATGACGTGGTGGTGCCGGTGGATGTCGACGTGACGCTGCCCGGCATGACCAACCTGCGTGATGGCCGGCCGGCGCAGTACACCGCGCTGTCGCCGGACGACGGGCAGGCACCACGCTTCACCCCGGACGGCTACCTGATGCAACGGCGCTCGACGCTTCGTTTTACCGCCGAGGGTGATGCGGTGACCGAGATGCTGCGGACGCCCGGGTCACACTGGTCCGGCGACATCACGCTGGTCTTTGACGCCAATCCCTGAGCACACCAGACGACGGTCGCTGACGAAGCCTGGCGCCTGCGTCAGAGCGTCGTCGCGGTGCCCATGCGGATGCTCACGGCCGGCAGATCATCAGGCAAGCGCAACAATGCGCGATCAAACGGCGCACATGGCCTTTCGGTATCGCTGCGGCGCGTTCAAGGCGCTGGACCTATCGGCAACGCCGTGTCGTGCTACCCGCACCCCGGCGCCGATTGCACGCAACCCATACCGCAGCGTAACGACGACGCGTGCTGTCGCGTTTGCCCTTTGAACCGCATCCCACCTTGCCTTGATGCTGTGGTCCACCTTACCTCGGCTGCCCACATGCGAACGCCTGGATACTCCCACAACCCCGCCATTGACGGCATGCGCGCGCTCGCCGTGCTGGCCGTCATCGTCTTCCACGTTGATGCGCAGCTGCTGCCGGGTGGCTTCACTGGCGTGGACCTGTTCTTCGTCATATCAGGCTTCGTGATCAGCCAGTCCCTGGCTGCACGGGGCGACACGCCACCGGGTACGTTGCTGCTCGATTTCTATCGTCGCCGCGTGCTGCGCCTGTTGCCCGCGCTGCTGCTGATGCTGGTGGTCACGTTCGTGCTGTCGGCGTTGCTGATTCCGCGCGCATGGCGCAATGAACAGTTCGACCAGACCGGCATGGCCGCCCTGCTTGGCCTGAGCAATATCGTGCTGGCGGGGCAACAGGACAGCTACTTCTCGCCCGGTGCGGACCTCAACCCGTTCCTGCATACCTGGACATTGGGCCTGGAGGAACAGTTCTACCTGGTCTTTCCCGTGCTGTTCATCGCCTGGTTGCGCGGTCGCCAGCGCTTCCCTTCGTTGCGCTGGCTGCTTCCGGTCGTGTCGCTGGTGTCTCTGTTGCTGGCGGCATGGCAGAGCCGGGTTGCGCCCACCACTGCCTTCTATCTGCTGCCCGCGCGCTTCTGGGAACTGGCCGCTGGCGCGCTTCTCTACCAATGGATGGCGGCCCGTGGCGGTGGGCTGCGCGGACGTTGGCCGGCATGGGCAGGGGGGGCGCTGTTGGGCGCAGGCGTGGTGCTGGCACCGTCGCTGCCGCTGCCATTCCCCGGGGTTGCCCTCACGGTGATCGGCACGCTGCTGCTGCTTGCCGCGGTGTCTGCCGAGGGTGCCGCCACGACCGGGTACGCGCGGTTGCTGTCATGGGGGCCGCTGACCTACCTGGGCCGCATCTCGTACTCGCTCTACCTCTGGCATTGGCCCCTGCTGGTCCTGCTGCGTTGGACCTACGGCCTTCAGGGGGCTGCACTGTGGCTGTACCCGATCCTGCTTCTGCTGGTGGCCTCGGCGTCCTACCGCTGGGTGGAAGTGCCGCTGCGCCGCGCCCCCGCGCTGGCTGCAAAGCCCCCCGCCAGGGTGCTCGCGATGGCGGTGCCGGTGGTGGCCGGCGCCGCGTTGCTGGCCTGGAGCATGGTGAACTTCCACGAGCAGATATCGCTCAGCAGCACCCGCGACGGCTACGCGTGGCAGGCACGCAAGTACCCGGCATGGCGTCCGCTTGACCCGGTGGACGCGCCCGGGCTGGCCGGCCGCCGCCTGTTCGTCGCCGGTGACTCGCATGCCGCCGCGTATCGCACCCTGACGTCGATGGTGGCGCGGCAGACCGGCATGGAGGTGCGCCAGGACGACCAGGGTGGGTGTGGCATCGTCAATCTGCTGCGCGCGGCCCCGGCCGACTGCCGGTCCTTCGCCGAGCGGGCGCTGTCCCGCATCGAGGCGGAGGCGCGACCGGGCGACATCGTGCTGCTGGCATCGCTGCGCATGCCCGAACTGCGTGGCCGCGACTGGGGCAATGGCGATGCGGTGGTGTTCCAGCAGATGCTGGCAGAGCGTACGCCGTCCGATGCCGCCGCTGCGCGCGCCGAGGCGGAGGGGGTGCTGGACAGGCTGCAGCGGCTGGGCGTGCACGTGGTGGTGGATGCGCCGTTGCCGCTGTTCAAGGCGGGGGCGTACCGCTGCACGGACAGATTCAACCGGATGAATCCGGCCTGCGCCGGCGGGCTGGACATGGCGCGCGCCGACCTGGAGCTGCTGCGTGCACCGCAGCTGGAACTGCTGGCCGCGCTGAGCGACCGCTATCCGTCGTTGCACGTCTGGGATCCGCTACCGCTGTTGTGTGGTCCGCAGACGTGTTCGGCCATGGACGGTGACCAGCCGCTGTTCTTCGACAACGATCACCTGAGCGGTCACGGCAACCGCGTATTGCTGCCGGATTTCCGCACCACGCTGATCGACATCACCCAGCGCGCACGCCCCATAGAGCCGGGCTCTGCCCGGCTGCCGTAGAGCCGGGCGCTATCCGGCTGCCCTCCGCTCCCGCGCCGTGAACCCGCATCACGCCGGCGGCAGCACCTTGCCCGGGTTGAGGATGCCGTCCGGATCCAGCGCGTGCTTGATCGCACGCATCGCCGCCAGCGTGGCCGGGGAGAAGGCCTGGGCCATGAAATCGCGCTTGGCCAGCCCGATGCCGTGCTCGCCGGACAACGTGCCGCCGAGCGCCAAGGTCAGTTCAAAGATCTTCGGCAGCGCGGCGTGGGTCAGCGTGTACTCGCGCGCCAACGCCTGCACGCCGGCCACCAGGTCGGGGATGCGCGACACCGGCACCACCACGTCTTCGTTGATCTTGCACCGGGCGATGCTGCGCAGCGCGGGCGACAGCGCCTGGCGCGCGGCCCACAGCGTGTTGCATACGGCCCTCCATCGGCATCAGCCCGGATCAGCCCGGATCAGCCCGGATCAGCCCAGATCAGCCCAGATCAGCCCAGACATCCTCGATAATGCCATCACTCCTTTCCTTGACGGTGTTCGGATGAGCGACCAGGACACACTTCTCCGCGTTCTTGACCAGGCACAACGGCAGGGCGGACGTATCTGGAAGGGGCTGAGTTCAAGAGAACTGTCAGTCCAGACCGGCATTCCCTGGACAACCACCAAGCGACTGCTTCTGGAAATGCAGAATGCGGGCACGGTGATCCGCGAGGGGCAGGCACGGAGCACGCGCTACAAGCCTCTGATCCCCCCTCCGGGCCAAGGGGATGCCGATCAAACCGGTGCATTCCCCCGCTTCGACGCGGGCAAAGTACTTCTGGTCGCGCTCAAGCGTCCTCTGGGGCAACGTGCGCCGGTAGCCTATCAACGCGTGTTTGTTGATGGTTACGAGCCGAATCAAAGTCAGCTTCTGCCGAGTTCGCTGCTCACCGATCTGGAAGCTGCGGCCCGCATGAGCGGGCAGCAGCCCGCGGGCACTTACGTGGGTGAACACAACTGCTCGCGCTTCTACGTCACCATGCGACAGGTTCAACAGTGGATTGCTGCTGGCCGTCCCTACTGAGTCGGTGAGGAACGTCGCGCGGTGCAGCGTTCTGGTTCACAGCGGGAGGGGGCGGCACATCACTCCGGCGGCAGCACCTTGCCCGGGTTGAGGATGCCGTCCGGATCCAGCGCGTGCTTGATCGCCCGCATCGCCGCCAGCGTGGCGGGGGAGAAGGCCTGGGCCATGAAATCGCGCTTGGCCAGCCCGATGCCGTGCTCGCCGGACAACGTGCCGCCGAGCGCCAAGGTCAGTTCAAAGATCTTCGGCAGCGCGGCATGCGCGCGTGCGTTCTCGTCGGCGTCGTCGGGGTGGTACAGGATGTTGACGTGCAGGTTGCCGTTGCCGGCATGGCCGAAGGTGACGATGGTCAGCGTGTAGTCGCGCGCCAGCGCCTGCACGCCGGCCACCAGCTCGGGGATGCGCGACACCGGCACCACCACGTCTTCGTTGATCTTGCCCGGGGCGATGCTGCGCAGCGCGGGCGACAGCGCCTTGCGCGCGGCCCACAGTTTCTCGCGCGCGGCCCCTTCCATGGCCACGTCCAGCGTGATCATGCCGTCACCCTCGGCAGCAGTAGCCAGCGCCTGCAGCAGGTAGGGCAGGGTGTCGTGGTCGCCGTCGGCTTCCACCAGCAGCATCGCGCCGGCCTCGGGTACGTCGGCGCCATTGCGACGCAGCAGCGCCAGGCTGCGCGCGTCCATGAATTCCAGCCGCGTGGGCACCACCGGTTGCGCCATCAGGCGCGACACGGCTGCGGCGGCGGCATCGGCATCGCGGTACAGCACGCGCAGCCCGGCCTGGGCGACCGGCAGCGGGGTGAGCTTGAGTGTGGCTTCCACGATCAGCGCCAGCGTGCCTTCACTGCCGACCAGCAGGTGGGTGAGGTCGTAGCCGGTGGCATCCTTGGTGTAAGCGCCGCCGCAGTGGATGAGGTCGCCTGCGCCGGTGACCGCCACCAAGCCGAGCACGTTGTCACGGCTGGTGCCGTACTTCACTGCGCGCGGGCCACCGGCATTGCACGCCAGGTTGCCGCCGATGCTGCAGATGTCGGCGCTGGACGGGTCCGGTGCCCAGAACAGGCCGTGCGGCATCAGCGCCTGCTGCAGGTCGCCGTTGAGCACGCCCGGTTCGACCACCGCGCAGCGGTTGCCGGGCTGGATGTCGAGGATGCGCGCCATGCGCGCGAACGACAGCACGATGCTGCCGTTGACCGGCACCGCCGCGCCGGTGGTGCCGGTGCCCGCGCCGCGCGCCACCAGGGCCACGTGGTGCGTGCGGCAGGCGCGGACCAGCGCCACCACCTGCTCGCGGTCACGCGGAAACGCCACGCCGAGTGGCAGCTGGCTGCGCCAGGAGTTGTCCTGCGCGTGGGCGGTCAGCGCCGCGTCATCGGTGCGCCAGCCGTCGTCGCCCAGCAGGGCATGCACGGTGGACAGGAAGGCAGCGGGCAGGGCGGGGGTGGTCGACATCAGGCGTTCCGGGAATTCACAGGGGCGCGTTGGATCAGCCGCCAGCCGATCACGGCGGCGGCCAGCGGCAACCACACCCAACGCAGTTCAGACACAACAGTGGCCAGCCCGCGCGCGCTGAAGAACTGCCCGGCGAACGGCGACACGCGGATCGGGCGCCACGGCGCGAACAACCGCTCGCCACTCCACGGCCACCACAGGGCAACCCCGAGACCGCCGGAGGTGAACGCGTCCAGCAGCGGGTGCGACAGCGCGCTGATGCCAACGAACGCGGCGGCCTGCACTGCACTGGCGCGCAGGCGTGTATGCAGCAGGGCAGCGAGCACGGCCAGCACCGCGGCAAACACGATCGAATGACTGGCCCCGCGGTGGCCGAAGCTGTCGGCATAGGGAATGTGCAGCGCGAAGGCCAGCACATCCGCGTCGGGCAACATCGCCGCGACCACGCCAGCGGCCAGCAACGGCGCC